>Ga0115002_10000001_pt1 | contig 334158 bp, 289 predicted proteins | sample ArcticOcean_MG_C_8_FD_89576 | JGI IMG/M metagenome (GOLD analysis project Ga0115002, IMG submission 89576) | Marine microbial communities from western Arctic Ocean - ArcticOcean_MG_CB11_86 | ecosystem: Environmental > Aquatic > Marine > Oceanic | place: Arctic Ocean: Canada Basin | collected... | reverse complement strand
TGCAGGTATGGACCAGGTGTCTGTGGACTCGGGTACACCTCTTACAACATTCCACTTTGCGGGGTATAGCTTCAAGACAAGTGCGGGTGGAATCGTCTACCGTTATCGTCTCACTGGTTACGATAAAGACTGGCGGACAACGCGAAAGCAGCAGGTTGAGTATCAGGACCTGCCTACAGGGAGTTACATATTCGAGGTTCTGGCGGTGGATCGGGATCTGGCCTACTCGGAGTCGCCGGCAATTGTAACCTTGACGGTCCACCTGCCGTATGAACGAATGGGGTGGATGTCGGGTCTCAGTCTTTTTGTTTTGCTCACTGCCTGGCAGACGGTGCGTGTGGTCCGCCGGGATCGGCGGCTGCGAGAAGAAGCGGAAGGGGAACTTCGCACTGCTCACGATATGCAGATGCGTTTGATGCCCTCGGAACACCCGACCGTTCACGGCTTAGACATCGCGGGAGATTGCATACCGGCCTCCGAGGTCGGTGGCGACTTCTTCCAGTATTTTGACCATAATGGTAGACTATCTGTCGCGATGGCGGATGTCACAGGTCATGCGATGGCCGCCGCCATTCCCGTGGTGCTTTTCAGCGGTGTATTGGAGAGTCAGATCCGGCGCGGGGAGCCGGTTCGCCAGCTTTTCGGTGAATTGAACGAGTCACTTTGTCGCATCCTGGACCGCCGGACTTTTGTCTGTTTCACCTTGGGTGAACTGGACCCGTCAACTTGTAATCTTCGGCTATCTAACGGTGGCTGTCCGTATCCCTACCACTTCCGGGCGGCAACAGAAGAGATCACGGAACTCCAGGTAGACGCATATCCACTAGGTGTTCGCGCCAACACAGAGTATCAGGTTGTTGAGACACAACTACAGCCAGGAGACCGGATCGTCTTCTGCTCCGATGGCATCCCCGAGGCCGATAACGCCTCTGGCCAGCAATTTGGCTACGGACGCACCGAAGCCACCATCCTCCAGGCCTGCAAGGATAACCTATCAGCGGAAGCAACCATTGACCACCTCCTGGCTGAGGTAGCCGCCTTCAAGGGCGATGTGCCACAGTCGGATGACATGACCTGTGTGGTCTTGCGGGTGGAGGGGTAGAGCAGTTCCGCGTGACGATGAGAGGAGGGGATCATGGCACAAGCAGTGGAAGTTCAAACAAGGCGGTCGGGCAATATCGGCATACTGGAAACCGACGGTTACATCAACGGTGCAGAGGCTGAACCTGTGGCTGAGGCAGGAGAGGCATTGATCCGGGAGGGCGCAAAGTCCCTGGTGATCAACCTGGAGAAATCTCCCATCGCCAACAGCATGGGGCATCTCAATTCTGATCGAGTTGATCGAGAAGGTGCGGGAGCAGGGCGGGCATGTGGCATTCTGTAGCGTGGTGCCGATTCTTGCGAAGACATTTCAGATTATGGGGCTGTTGGGTCGAGCAGAGATATGCGAAAGCGAGGAAGAGGCGCTGGCTTCACTGGCACCATAGGCTCGTTCTGGTCTTGCGGGGACACGCTGGAGCAGGATGTGTGGAGGAAGATGAAGACCGTAGCCTAATTGGTAGACGTAGGCTTTGATGCCCCCAAGTAGGTCACGGGGGCATTTTTCTGTGTTCTCCTCAGTATCCTTCACCATTGTCTCCACAGATGGGGAAGGCAATTTCTATATTTTGCTTTGCCCCGTCTGCCACTGGAAGTTGCATGGACTTGATCTTGGCGCGGATCGAGACCGACTGGCATAGTTTGGGGCTGAGATCCTGGGCGGCCGGCTATTACCGGGCGCTGCGCCGCTCCTTGGCCGAGAAGCGCGTGGGGCCAAATCAGACTTCAGAGACGTCCAGGTTGGTATTTCCGAATTTCAGGTACTGCGTGCGATGATTCCTTTCATTGGATTAGGCTGAACTCAGGGCGGTCCCTCTGCCACAACGTTAACCGGCATTGGGCTAAGGAGTCTTCAGCCCGGCGGTAACCGGCTCGTACTCACGCGAGACAACCCAGTCTTCTCGAGGATTGTCTACACCCTTGGGGATGTTGTCGATGGCGCTGTAGGCGAAGACCACTGTGTTACGCGGCACCGGTGAGAAGTTGTGGTTGGAGCCATGCAAGATATTGCAGTCGAAGAAGCAGACGTCACCGGCCTTGCCGACTACCGGATAGATCGCACTTTCGTCTGTGACGTGTTTCCGCAGCTCATCGGGACGGATACACCACTGTTTGTAGCTTGTGGTCACCTCGTCGCTATAGTGATCCAGTGCGCCCCACTTGTGCGAGCCCTCGACGAGGAGAATGCAGCCATTGTGAATCGTGTTGTCACCAAACATAATCTGGACGGACACCATGCGATCATCCACCCCGTCGTATTGCCAGTAGCCGTAGTCTTGATGCCAACTCCACACGCTGCCCTCGAAAGACTCCTTGTAGTTCAGCTTGCTGTGAAAGATGTAGGCGTCGCTGCCCAGAATTTGCTTAACGGGTCCACCTATCGCTTCCGATCTGCAGAGGCTTCGCCAGGGCTCCACACGACGGTGCATGCAGAAGACGGTGCGTACCGGCCCGCTCTTTTCACGGACGATATGCACCTCCTCCGGATTATCCTTCTCGTTCATCAGATCGGCAGCTGAGGCCTGCAGGTCATCGATCTGTTGCTGCGAGAGAAGCCCGGGCTGAAAGAGAAATCCCTGTTCATTGTATGTCGCCAGCTGTTCATCCGTCCACATGTACAAGCCTCCTTTTAAGACAGTAAGTCATCAACTTATCGGCCCGGGCATCAGCTCAGGAGACAGAGCGCTCACCTGATCCACACCAGCTTCCACTCCAGGTAGTCAAGCTGCAGAACGATATGCTCACCTTGCGGCGAAATTCCCGAACCTGTCATTGCATCAAAGACATCCTTCCCTCGTTTCCTGCCCAGTTTTTCATAATCCAGTCTCATCTTGACGGTTTTGTGTTTCCCGCTCTGATTTGAAACCACCGCGAGTACGCCATTTTTTGGATGTTTGTAGAGGCTCACGTGACATCCTGCTGGTGAAACGGATACATAGTCTTCGTTCCGCCAATAGGGCAGCCACTCCGCCTTTTTCCTTCCAAAGTTGTCCATCAATTTCCAAATGGCTGAGGTAAGCGCCATGTCCTCGTCCGTATTGTCCTCTTCATCGGCGTAGAAGTGGGGGAGTGGACGAACCGGTATGTCGTGCAAGAGCGCAAACGACCATGATTGCTTGAAGGAATATGCCTTCCCGGCATATAGGAATTCGGCGGGGACACCCCATTGGTGGCCCATGAATTCGGCGCGGAATGCGTCCAAGGGCAGCAGCTGTGCGACATCAGTCCCTTGTCCGGTATTCTGAAACTGTTCCCCATCCCAGTAGCTGGTTGCCCATCCCAGAGTCGGCATGGTCATGCAGGTGGAGTTGTGGACATTGACGAGGCCATTCGGCTTTCGACTGCGCACGGCATGGTAGATCCTGCGCATCGCACTCCGCACCCCGAATATCGGGTAGGTGGGCGAGATTTTCCCTTCCGAGTCCACGTGGCCACACCCATGTTCCGTGTTGCAGCATCCGAACGGATACTCTGTTCCATCGAGGTAAACGCCGTCCAGATCGTATTCCTCGACTGTTTTGGCGATGCCATCGGCCATCAGGTCCTGCCACGAGCTGTTCAGGCACACTCGCCAGGCAGATTGTCCGGGTTGGGGTTCGTAGAGAAATAGGGGATAACCGCCTTTGGGGAGAATGAGGCTGTCTTTTCCAAAATCCTCCCACTCTTTGGCAATGTCGGATATGAGGAATCCGAAGTAAAAGAGGACTTTGAGTCCGCGTTCATGACACGCCTTGACCAACTTTTTCGCGGCAACTGCATGCGGGGTTTGTGGGTACCCTTCCGCGTCTGCCCAGTGCTCGAACAGGACAACCGTTCTGACGCCCGCCTTCACGAGACGATCCAGTGCGCGTCCCGAATAGTTCAGGCGAGAACGAAATCCACTGGAGGCCTGTCCGATACAGATGATGCGATGATCCCAGGCATCGGTCTCCACCGGTTTCACGGGTGTTGCCTGTATTCCGAAACTGAATTGCAGGTGGTCGGTGATCTTGCCGCCGGGCGCCGGTGGGGTGGCGTCTTCACCAAATCCGGTAAAGCGCTTGCCGGCTCGCGTGCCTGGTACGAGGTTCACTGGTTCCGATACGAGGTGGATACGGAGGGTGACGCGCTTTCCTTCGTGGCAAATTTCGGTAACACTCTGGGGATCGCCGTTTATCCAGTTTTGGTCTGTTTCCGAGAACCAGGAAAGCCCGCGTTCTTCATCTCCAAGCCAGATAAACGGGCGAAATCCCATTTTTAAACCTCGAGCGGGCAAGGTTCCCACGTTTCGTACCGCTCCCCATTGACCCGGGAAGTGATACAGGTATTTCGCTAGGTCGCGTCTGATCGGGATTTCGAGGGAGAGTGCGTCGAGACGATTCACCCGGTCCGAGGTGATGCCCCAGTCGATACGGGCAACACCATCGAAGTCGAATTCAGTGCGGGCGGTGACGGCAATTCCAGATCCACCTTTGAATGACTGGTTGAAGATGATCTGATCTTTGCCCTGTTGGAGAACACGCTTGCTGCTTGCGGTCAGGCGGGTCTTCTTGCCATTGATCGACACCAGTGGGCGAATGGGACCCGCCAGCAGCGGATTTCCTTTCGCGCTGATCTGGTCCACGAAGCTGGCGCCCGAAAACGAATAGGTTCTGCCCCAACAACTGATTTCCAGTGCTTTGGAGTTTCTGGTCATTTCAAGAGGTGTCCAGGGTTTGGGCACATTTCTCGTGATTCCCGAGGTGTTTCCAAACCATGGTGCAGGTTCAGGCATCTTGTCATATAGTAACTCGGTATCGAAACGGGTTCCGCTTCGATCTACAAAGATCGCTTTAAAGGTGCAGCAGCCCGATGGGATGTCCCTAGTGTCGAAGGTTGTCACTTCCTGCCCGATCTTTCGGACGGTTTTTCGCTCCAGGATCTCTCCTGTGCGCTGGCTGAGCAGTGAGAGTTCCACCGTGGCGCCGTTGGCGGTATGGGTTTCTCCGACGATGTGAACACGGGCGAACACCTTTCGCGGTGCATACCGGGTGTATACGCGAAGTTTTATCGTTCGTGGACTGTGAGTCCGGGGCATTTGTCTCTCCTGAAGCCTGAAGTGGTTATGAGGTGCCGAGCATTCGCTGGAAGAGGAAGATAAGGCGGGTTGGGTCGGAGAGCAATCTGCGAATCACTGTTTTCGGAAAGATGCGAGTTTCCCTATTTCTCTATGGGTGGTCTGCCGGGTTCAGTGATTTGGTTCTGATGCGAAAGCAGCCTGTTTAAAAAACTTGGCGGAGTCTGAAGCCATTCGTAATTTGAGATGTTTAACATTCTGTGTTGGGTTCTGTCTACATCAGGTTAAATTTATAATGCCGGGAGCATTGTTTACGGAGAGGTCTCTATGAGGGTTGTGTTTTCAGTTATATGGTCGATTCTTGTTTTTGGGGTCGCTGGGTGTGGGAATGACAATCCCAATGAGCCCAGTGACGCACTGGTTCTGTATTTTAACCAGATCTCAACGTTGGATGTCCAGGAGACCAGATTATTTGACGCGATTGGCTTTGCCAGAACCACCGCGATTGCGGGGACGGTTTCCCAGGGGCTTGCGGCGTACAATGACATCAGGATACAAATTTCAGACTTCCAACAGGTCATTGTTACCATTTTACCTCCCACCGAGGTTTCCGCCACCCATCAAAAGTGGGTCCGAGTATGGCAGCTTCGAATGGAGCACGTAGATCTGTCCATTCAAGCTATAAATGAGGGCGTGGATCCAGACTTGATTCTACAGTCCGATACCAAACTCAACGAGTCCAACATTCTACGAACCCAGGTTGGTCAGGAGTGGGACCAAATATTCACGGCCTAGTTTAGACTGCTTCTGATTTTTAGTGATCCCTGTCAGGGTTTGTCCTGACAGGGATTTTTCCGTTAAAGGGGCGTGATAAAGTGCCATGATGCGAGTTGACTTGTGCCGGTGTTTGGACAATATTGACGCATTCATATGCATTCACCCACTGGCAAGCTTGTATAAAAGGTATGTGGAGGTAGGTAATGGCTGCTAGACCATCCAGACCACTTGCGCTGGTGACCGGGGCCGGCAGTGGGATTGGAAAAGCGATCGCGATCAGATTGGTGACGGAAGGATATAGAGTCGCAGCGGTTGACCGGTCCAGGCGGGCGCTTGGCTATTTGAAGAGATCGCGAAAGGGCGAACATCTGAGCGTATATGCTTTTGATCTGGAGGCAGTTTCTAATATCCGGTCACTCACCAGGCAGGTGAGATCTGAATTTGGCGACCCCTCCGTGCTGGTGAACAATGCAGGTGTGTGCCTCTATGCAGATGTGGATAAGATTACCGACGAGATGTGGGAGCGTTCGCTGAATGTGAACCTGCTGGCTGCGGCCGCACTTGCCCGTGATTTCGTTCCCGCGATGAAGCGTGCGAAACATGGGTCGATCGTCAATGTATGTTCGAGAAACGCACTCTCGAGCAGTCCCAGGGCATCTACGTATGATGCCTCCAAGGCTGCGTTGCTTGCGATGACGAGGACTCTGGCCGTGGAGCTCGGTCCATTTGGGATTAGAGCGAATGCGGTGTTGCCTGGCTTTATCGACACACCGGTACACGGTGATTTGCTTCAGGACAAGGTGTTCCTGAAGAATTACCTGAAGCTTATCCCGTTGAACCGAATGGGCAAGTCAGAAGATATGGCGAATATTGTGTACTTTCTGGCTTCTGAGCAATCCGCCTTCGTTACCGGACAGGGCATCGTGGCAGACGGTGGGCAGATGTCAGGTCAGAATTATGCCAGAGTCTTCGGGAATTTGAAGTCGTTCAAGTCGCGTCAACGGAAGACATGAGCAGAACTGCTTGGACAGTGGAGGATGGAAGGGCGCTGCCAGGGCAACGTGCGGAAACGGAGCAGAGACGATGGCATTTACAAGAGTGCATCACGTAAAGTATACGGTTGGCGATCTGGATCGGTCAGTTGCGTTTTATCGTGACCAGCTTGGTTTCGTGCTTACATATCAGGCAGATCGTGAGGGGCTGCCGTCCTACGATACGATTATGGATATGGAGCATGTGAAGCTCCGGGTGGGGATGCTGGAACATCCAGAATCCGGATTCGTGATCGGGCTGGTTGAATTCCAGAATCCGGTGCCCGTTGTTCGGGACCTGAAGAACAATTTCGTGGGCGCTTCCAGTCTGGCGTTGCAGGTGACGTCGGCGACAGAGGCGTACGAACGTTTGCGTTCGGCGGGGGTACCGACCCTTAGTGGGCCGACTGAAATTGTGCGTGAAGGAAAGGTGGCGGCTGTGGCGTTTTACATCCTGGATCCGGACAAAATCCCTGTGGAGATCTGGCAGCCCGCTGCGAAATAATTCCGGTCAACGATCCTGTCTCAGGTTCTGCTTCTGCAAAGCGAGAGCCAGTCTGGTTTCCTGGATTCGCTCCGCTTCGAGCATTTGCTGCAGCTGGTCTCTCTTCCGGCGCTCTAGAAGCAGGCTGTCCCGGAGTTCGACAAGCCTTTCCCTAATTTTTGTCCTCTGATCAGCTTCCACCTCAGCTGCCAGGTCCAGATCCAGCGTCTGTTGATGAAGTTCCGAAATAAGCGGCTCCACGGCAAGCAGATACCCTGTGAAGGCCAGAAGTATCTTGCCGGCCATGACGGCCGAACCTACGGTCAATGCAAGGAAGACCCAAGCCATAGCCATTGCCCCTGACGCAAAGGTATGGGTGATGAAACCTGGAGGTGTGATTCAGGCGGCACAATCAGGGGGAGGATTTAGATCTGAAGAATGGTTTGGTGAGAACTCCTAAAGCGGTCCAACATGATAAATCTCTTCAACCCGGCCTGCGAAGTCAAGGTTAAAGCGTTTCTGCTTACGGGTGAGAAATGGTTGCTGAAATCATGCTCTGAAATTTGGTTGACAATACACGCAAATCGGTGTAATTTATGAAGTATGGGTGCATATTAGCTAACGTGATAATGGTGCGTCAGGCTATAAGCATTGATGCCGTTTAGGGATGTATTTGATCTTTGGTTTGGCGCAACCATCGGTTTGAGTAACCAAACTGCTCACAAAAAAGGAAGGTGCGCCGATGACCTGGATGTTTCTGGTACTCGCGCTGGCTGCAGCCGCATACATGGTCTATTTGATGCTTGAACATTTGAGGGAATCCAGCGCCATAGAGGCTCGGATCAATCGGCATCAGCACGAGCAAGAGGCGGTTGAGGTGAATATTCGGCAAACTGAGAGTGACCGTGATGCTGCCAAAGCAAGAGTGATCGGGATAGAGCAGGAAGTGAAAGAACTGCAACTTGCATCCGATGATTTATCGAGCCAGATCAGCGATCTGAACAAGGACAAAGAACGCAAAGGGAAATTCAGGGTAGGTTGAACCCGTGATCCAGTGTCATTATATTGGATACCTGTTTCTCCCCCGATAGTGGGTTTTTTTTTTACCTCACTCATGATTCTGTCAGTGTGCGAGATGAATATATGAAGGCGCTTGTAGTAGATGATGAAGCCGAAATTCGACACGCACTGGCAACGGGTCTGAGGCTGGCAAAGTGTGAGCAGGGCGATACGGCAGGTTCAGGTGAAGAGGCGATCGCTCTCGCAATGGATTCGGACTACGATCTGGTTACCCTTGACGTGCGAATGCCCAATGTAAGCGGTTTGGACGTTCTGCCGACTCTCAGGAGCCTGATTCCTCATTCCATCATCGCGGTCATTTCTGCGTTCGTGGGTGGAGGGATTTCGGAGGTTCACAAGGAGCACGCCGATCTGATGATCCAGAAGCCTTTCAAACTGGACCACATCTTGACCCTTTCCAAACTTGTTCAAGAAATCTCATCACGAAGGGGTGCGATCAGAGAATTGAGTGAGATTTCCACTTCGCGGAGAGGGCAGGATGCCAAACCCCGCGTTGAACAGGTGAGGATGTGGTATCAAACGCGTTCACTGAAGGATGTCATTGGATTCTATCAAGTCGGTCTAGGATTCCGTTCCGAATCGGAAGCAGCGGACCAGGAGATTGTTTTCGCGCATAAGGACAAAGGGGCGGTGTTGGCGTTTGAGGAGCGTGCGGACGCGCCCGAGAACAATGTGTCTCACGGCCGTCTCACTTTAATGTTTTCTTCGCTCGAGCAGGTCGCGTCGACGCAAAGATCACTTGAGCAGTTGGGTTATCCCGCGTCTGAATTCAAAGGAACCGGATGTGAGGGTGTGTCTGTGATTGATCCCGACGGCAGGTTTGTTGTGCTTGCCGTTCCTCTTGCATCTAGGTAGACGGGTGGTGGCCGGTTCGGCTTCTGTTGACAGCTTTTGGGAAATGATTTAAATTTGATCGTCAGGTTCCTCGAGATAAGTGGTGGTTTAACAAAAGATTAACCTTGGCCAGCTTTTAGGAATCGCTGGTTTGAGGAGGTGCTAATGGATTGGGTATCGGTTGTTCTCATAATCGGGTTCGGAGCCTTTTGTTTCCAGATATTTGCGGTTTTCCGCAAGCAGGCGGCGTTGCTTCAGCCTACCGTGGATCAGTTGGAGACCAGCCGTGCAAATGTGGAGCGTCAGATCCAGGAGTGCGAACAGGCCACCGAAGAGAGTTTACAGCGGATCGAAAACCTGAACAAAGAACTGGAGTCGCTCGATGAACAGCGACGGGGACTGCAGGAACAGGTAAACCCTAAAGAGATGTGTCCGATCGATGCGGGCAGCTTTATCATGGGGGATGACGATGAAGGACGTGATGAACAGCCCCAACACAATGTCCTGCTGAATGCCTACTCTATGGACCGCTACCCGGTCACCAACCAGGAATACAAGATGTTTGTAGATGTAACCGGTCATCGAAGACCCGCACACTGGACCAGCGGAACATATCCCCTGGAGCAAGCGAGACATCCAATCACCAATGTAAGCTGGCACGATGCCATGGCCTATGCAGAGTGGGTGGGGAAGCGGTTGCCCACGGAGGCAGAGTGGGAAAAGGCCGCTCGCGGAACACAGGGACAGACGTATCCCTGGGGAGATGCGTTTCGTAAGGACAATGTCAATTCCAGCAACGATTATGGTGGAACCACACCTTTCGATGAATTTCCAGGTGGAGCGAGTCCATACGGTGTGACGGACATGTGTGGTAATGTGATGGAGTGGTGCTCCGACTGGTATTATGATGAGTACTACAAGATGAGTCCCATGGACAATCCTACAGGTCCGCAGGGCGGACAGTATCGCTCCGTTCGGGGTGGATTCTATGGCGAGAGCCGCCAGGCTGTTCGGTGTGCCTCCCGTCACTTCGTCCCGCCCTCCACCATGCAGGACCACGTAGGTTTGCGATGTGCTAAAACGCCGACTGAAAAGCCATAAGTCAGTTGTGAATCATGATTCTGTTGGAACTCAAACTCGAGGAACGAAGTTATGAAGATGGGGAACAAAAGATTGGTGGTGATAGGCGACAGGGTCCTGGTTAAACAAGAGGATCTTGAAGACAGGACGGAAGTCGGGTTGTACCTGCCTCAAACTGTGGTAGAGAAGGAGGAGGTACAGAGCGGGCGCGTGGTGCTGACAGGACCGGGAATCCCTTTGCCCCAGCCGCAGGAATCAGACGAGGAGCCCTGGAGAAGCGTTCCGACAGACCCAAAATACCTGCCCATGCAGGCCGAGCAAGGGGACTACGCCCTTTTTCTAAAGAAAATGGCCGTGGAGATCAAGTTTGAAGGTGAGAAGTACCTGATCATCCCCCACAGTTCGATTCTCGTTCTGATTCGCGAAGAAGAAGACATCTTGGCGGATATTGAAGGTCTGGACGATATCGATGATATCTAAACTCGACAGACCCGGGAGTATAAGAGAGGGGAGATTCGTTACGAACAGGAGGTATGACGATGGCCAAGTCTAAAGCTCCCGCACGAAGACAAGAAGGAGGACCCCAGCGTGGCGCGCAGGAAGTTGACGCACAACCGCCGACCCTTCGCGAGCGAATCGAACTGATACTTTTTCTGGCGGTTGAAGTCATGTGTCTCCTGCTTTTCATAGATTTTCTGTTTCTTAAAATTTATATAAAATAAATCTTGTTCCAGGTTTCACACAAATCGAAGTCCAGTACACAAGTCAGGTTTTGGGAATTTTGTTGTATCACTCACTAAAATGCTATTTGGTAAATCAGAAAAGGCCTGCAATTAATTGCAGGCCTTTCGTGCTTTTGTCCTGGATCCAGAATTTCAAGAGTGCTTCTTGGGCAGCTTTTTTACGCGATCTTCCATCGAACGAATTTCGACGGTAAGTCGTTTGATTGTGGCGGCCGTATCTCTGTTGTGGCGAAGCGTAAGCTGATGTTTGTTACGAGTATTCGTCAGCGATTCTTTGATATGAAGTGCTTCCCTCTGTTGTCTTGTGAGGTCAAGTCTCGTCCGTTCTACAGCTCGTGTGAAGTATCCTTTGGTGCCCAGGGTGGCTACTGTGGCAAGGGCGCTTATTATCCACCATTCCATAGGGCCTCCATTTCAAGTCTGGTGTCTTTGTTCGGGGCTCACAGGAGGAACACCGGATTGGAACTGGTTGAAGACTTCATCGGGAAGCCCGTAGTTGCCCAGCGTTTTGAGCGAATCGGGAATGACCATACCTGCTGAGACGATCAAACGCATAGCGTCTTCTACTGATAGGTCTGTGGCTCGCACTTTTTCCGGTGGGAAGATCACAGTCCAACCGGTCGCCGGGTTTGGAGAAGTTGGGACGAACACACATTTTCCGATCTGGCCGTCTTCATTCAGCTCGATCTCTCCGGTACAAAACCCGAGTATCCATCTGCCGTCAGAGGGATATTCAGCAAGCACGACCCGGTTATAACTTTCTTTTTCTCCTGAGGACACGAGCGTTTCAATGAACTGTTTTACAGGGCTGTAGATGCTTCCTATAAGAGGCGCTCGCGTCAACAGGGTATCCCCTTTGCCGATAAGGCGCTTGCCCAGCACATTGCTCGCGAAAACCCCGGCCAACCAAATGGCTACCAGAGTAAGGACGATTCCCAGCCCGGGTATATCTGATTCGGTCTCGAATAGTTCCTTGATGAGCGGTTGCGCAAAGCCGTCCAGCCATTGAAAAAGGGTCCGGAGCACGAGCAGGGTGACCACGCCTGGTACAAGGAAAACAATCCCCGCCAGCATTTTGGCACGGAAACTGACCTTTGCGCGTTTGCTCAATTCTGCCCAGGCTTCCTGTCCGTTCTCTCCCATCTAAAATCCTCGATTAAGCCAATGAAGAGGTCTGAGGCACCTCTGGAATTATAGCCCCTTTTGCCTTGAAAAACAAGAGATCACCCGGATTACTCCACGAGACTGAAGGTTTTGGCCATTAGATCGATCTGACGCAAATAGGGTTCCTTTCTTTTGTTGGGAGAGAAGACGCCCATATCTATATGGAAGAACCTGTCGGTGTCCGAATCCACAAATGCATAACTCTGGAACGGTCCACCAGTCCAGTTCTTTCCATTCTCCCACGTGCCCCTCATACTGACTGCGAGTTTTCCGTTGAAATCCGTTTCGCTGATATCCAGATTTTCAGAGACAACCCGATCGCCGTCGAAAAAACGCTGTGCTATTTCGTCTCGTTTCTTGATGCACCAGTCATCCGAAAGTTGATGGGGTTTGATTCCGTCTTCCCAGAAGACAAAGAGCCATCGGCTGGGTTCTTCTTTCGTCAGCACTGCGAAACCGCTGTCCGGGTTGGACTCCAGAATGCGATATCCGAAGGCAACGCGAACACTCCACCCGAATTCTCGTTTCAGCTGTTCGGTAATGTCCTTTCGTTCGCCATATCGGTATATGAGCTTTTGGATCCGTTTGTTCCTTGCGACCTCTACAGATTCGTACAGACGGTCGCCTTCCTGACGGATCTGATCTCCCATTGTGATGAGATTCGTGCCGGAAAGCGTGATGAAAAGCTGATCTCTCGCCCATACATCCTCTTTCCAGTATATCGAGGATCTGCCCTGGCGAATGTGTTCCTGGACCTGGGGATCGAGCAGGTCTCTCATGAATTCTGCGGTTGGATGGGAGGCATCAACGGGGGCAATAATCAGCAGATTCTTGCGACGTAGATGCTTCTGTTCCTCCAGGTCTTCGATAGAACCCAGTTGGATCTGGAAGACTTTCTCTTCCTGGGGGGTGAGGATGGTTTTTTCGAAGACTTCTCTGAGCGGCTCTTCGAGAAGTTTCCAGTCCGCAGGGTCTGCCAATACAAGAATTTCTTGTGAGGGGCCCACGGATTCGGGCAGTCTGCCTGAGCAAGAAATTGTGAACTGGATGGAGAAAAGTAGGGCAATTCTGAGAACCCGGTGGGAACGCATCCGTATGTCCTTTCTGCCGATTCTCGGTCTTAAGCTCAGGAATAGACTTCATAGCGGGAGCCTGAATCGGGATACTTTGTGACTTCGATCCGGACGGGAAACGCCTGTTTCAGCGATTCCACGTGCGTGATGACCAGGATTTTTTCGAAATCATCACTGATCGATTGAATGGCCTCTATCAGACTGTTTAGACCTTCGTTGTCCTGGGTGCCAAATCCTTCATCTATAACCAGGGTGCGAAGTCGCGTACCGGCCCTGCGGGCGAGCAGTCTGGACAGCGCGATCCTTGTCGCGAAGTCGACCCTGAAGGCTTCGCCACCGGAGTACAGCTCATAGCTTCGTTCGCCCAATTCATCGCTGATACGGATGTCCAGCGTCTCTCGCGTACCCCCCTTTTTGAGGTCCCTGAGCGATTCCAGCGAGATCTGTGTCCTGTTGTCGGTAAGTCTTGAAAGGATGCGGTTCGCCTCTTCCTCGATTTCAGGGATGGCCTGCTCCACAATCAGGGCCTGAATCCCGTCCTTGCCAAACGCAATGATCAGTTCCCGATGAATGCGGGCGGTTTGCTCTGCTGCCTTCAACCGTGCCTTTTCGGAAGGATGTTCAGCTTCCCGTTTGCGACAGTCTGCAAGGCGGGATTGCAACGAGGCCTGGGTTCTCAGCTGCTGTTCTCGCTGCTCACGGAGTTTGGTGATCTGCAGCTGCTGATTCTGAATTCTAGCTTCGAGGTCTGCCGAGGCCCCAATATATTTTCCAAGTTCATCTGCGCGACGGGCTGTTTCGATTTTTTGGGACTCCAGATCGGTCATTCTGCTGCCGGCCGCCTCGAGTCGGGATTCTGCTCCGGACAACTGGCGCTCAGCGGCCAGCAAGCGCTCCCATTTGCCCGGGGTTTCGCTGAGCGCGGCGAGTTCTTCTGAAATCTCGCGATGCCTGCGGGGATCATATTCGAGTTCTTTGGCCTCCTTTTGAACCTTTTCCAGGTGATCCAGTTCCACTTTGGCATACCGCTTTTCCGCCAACCAGAGTTTGGCGGTATCCAGTTTTTCTTTCGCTTCGAACAGGCGATCCTGCAACCTTCGGCGGTGTGCCTCGAGGGTCTTGAGGGACGAGGAGGTTTGTTCGTAGACGCTGATTTCTTTGAGTTGAGTGACCAGTGCCGTATGCGCATCTGCATCGTGTTTTAGCGAGTCCAGTTCCTTCCCAGCCTGGTCTACCGCGATGGCGGGGTCGCTGTTGCCGTGATCTTTGAGGGCTTCTTCACAAGTGCGAATTCTCTGGCGAATCAATTCGAGTTCGGTCGCGGCCTCTTCGGCCGCCCGAAGTCCGGTTTCAACCTTGGCCAGAGACAGTGCCGCTTCCTCCAGATTGGCCAGCTGATTCTTGATTGCCTGATAGGCGCTGCGGTGGGTTGTCCGGAGCGTTTCCGCTGCCTCCGCATCCTCTTCGAGTTGCGCCGTTTGCTGCAATATGCTGGCCAGTTGCCTGTCGAGATCCGAGAGCACTTCAGCCCGGTGATGCGCGTCCAGGTCGTTTCCGCATAGCGGGCAGTTCGGATCATTCGTTTCCGACAACGAGGCGCGTTGCTGTTGGATTTTCTGCTGGTCTTTTGCGAGGGTGGAAAGCTGCTGTTTAAGGGTCTCGATCCGCAGGTTTGCCTCGTTTCCCGCTTCGCGGATTTTGTCCCGGTCTCGCTCGAGTTCCTGGATCTGGTCCACTTTCTTTCTGGCAATCTCCAGCTGTTGATTCAAAGCCGGGCTTTCAGATGTGATTTTTCCAAGTCGCTCTGCCTGATCCTGCTCCTGTTTGAGTTCGTGCTCGACCTGGGATCGGCTGGTCTCCAGCTTTCTTTCGAGATCCACCTGGTTTTTGAGAAAGATTTCCCTTTTGTCCCGCTGTGCCTGGTCGATTTCATTTTTCAGTTCGGTGATCTGCCGGTCCCATTGGTCCCGCCTGCGTTCAACTTCGTGATGTTGCTTTGTGATTTCCCGGTCCAGATCGGCCTGCTTTCTTTCCAGTTCATGATATCGTTCCTGTGTGGCACGCAGGTTCCTCTCCTCAGTCTGCAGGGTCTGGTATTTTTCATAGGATGCCGTGATTTCATTTCGTGAATTCAGGATCATTCGACACGCATTCGTTTCTTCCTGTGAGGCGGCCAGTTGGGAAGCAGTGTGCTCGATTTCTGTATTGAGACGCGCGAGCTGTTCCGATAATGTGGTCGCCTCCTGCCTCAGCAATGCGATTCGTGATTCCTCCTTGCGGAGATCCGTAAGTTTCGAATCGGCCTCGTCGAGTTCCTTTTCTACTTTGACCAGATGCGATGAGGTGTCCGAGAGTTTTTCCTCGAGCGCCTTGATCTGTGCAAGCGCGGCTTCGATTTCGACCAACCGCTCCCGGGTCCGGGCGATTTCGAGGTCTGCCGTTTGCACGTGTGTTCTGGCCAGGGCGGCCAGGTCGTCGTATCGGGAGAGTCCGAGAATTTCTCCAAGTATCGTTTTACGGTCTCTGGCGTTTCGCCTTGTGAACTCATCGGCCCGGCCTTGCAGAATGAAGGCGGAGTTGATGAATGTATCATATCCCATTCTAAGCAGCGTGTTCAGGCTTTCCTGCGTCTTTCGGAGCGATCCTTCCTCGGACAATGCCCTGAAGGAATCGCTGTCCGGATTGTAGACCTGCAGCTCGAGGGATGTAGTGCCGGAGCGGGGTGTTTTCCGGTAGCTGCGCGTAACGCGGTATTGATCCTCCTCCAACTGAAAGTCGAAGGTGACGCTCATTTCCGTGGTTCCAATCCGAAGCAATCCATCATCGGGTTTGCGGTCATTACCCGCTTTCCGGGCCTCGCCCCAAAGTGCCCAGGTGATCGCATCCAGCAAGGCCGATTTCCCGTGGCCATTGGCACCGGATATGCAGGCCACGTGGAATGATGTGAAATCGAGAGGTGGGACATCGTCGCTGTAGCTGAGGAAATTTTTCAGTAAGAGCCGAGTTGGAATCATGGTCTGCGCGCTTCTGACAATTCGGTTTCCAGCCGGGCAGCCGCGAGCTGCATGTCCTCTTCAATCGTCTCCAGCTCAGGGCGATTTACGATATACGCATGGAGTGTTTCTTTAAGCGCCATGTCTTCTGTGATGTCCGCGCGTCTTGAATGGGCATTCGCTTTGGGTTTCCGAACGATGCTGGCCAGGAGAAAGGCTTCGGATGTAGCTTGCTTGACGGCCTTGAGGTCAAGGGTGTCCTCGCGTTCGCCCTGCAGGTCGTAAATGATTCTCACTACGGTTTCGGTGAGGTCCTCTCCGGAGATCGTTTCCAATATGGCCTCCGTAGGATCCTGGCCTTCCGGAATATCTATTCTGAATGTCTTGAAAGGCCGGGCGGGTGTTGCCAGAAACTCATATGCCACATCTCGCTTCGGTCCTGTGTGTGCCGTCTCAGCCTTATCGTTGATGGTGACGACTACGGCGCCTCTGGCTTCATTTTCTTCGCCGAAATCGATTCGTTCCACACTGCCGCTGTATACCACCGGTGGATATCCGGAGGGATTTAGATTCTGAAATTTGTGGATATGGCCAAGTGCGATGTAGTCGAAGGCGGAGTTGGCAAGGGTGCTTGTGAGAAAAAACGGATCTCTCCCGATAATTGCCGTCTGTTCGGTGCCCGACAAGGTTGCGTCTGCCGCTGCAAGGTGGGCTGCAAGAATTGCCGGATATTTTGGGTCTACCTGGCCGGCGAGTCCGTCGATGAGCTGTGCACCAAGATCCTGGAGCTTTTCGACCACTTCGACCTGGCTGAGGTTGTTGAAGGGCGCTTTGGTTACCAGGCGGCTCCGGTGAAGCCAGGGCAGGCAGGCAACCTGCAGTATGCCGGACTTCGTTTCGATGGAGAGCAGCTTGTCCTCTGAAACCACCTGGATTTCGTCCGGTCCAAGGGTGCCGAATATGTCGATCGACGAGGCCTTCCCAAATGCCACGGGACTGTCGTGGTTTCCGGTGACCATTACCACGGGGATATTCTTCTGACCCAGGCGTCGCACGAGGGAGGCGAATTCACGCTGATGCGTGGGCGTCGGATCGCAGGTTCGGTAGGCATCGCCCGCAAAAACAACCAGATCCACTTCTTGCCGAAGTGCTTCTTCGAATGCGAATCCCACGCACTTCACGAAGTCCTGGAGACGCGTGTGCAGACCCGTTCGCGGATCGAGACGTCCATAGTTTTCGATACCGATATGGGTGTCCGCGATGTGCAGGAATTTGACTGGCATGGCCGCCGTGACGAGAAGGAGGAAGCGCACCGGTGCAGGAAGAGAAAGGCAGGAAAAATGCGCCGATGAACCAGGGATTTGGCAGGGGAAACAACAATTGAATTTAGCCAGAACGAGGAGAGGTTGTCAAGGGTAATTGAGCCGATTTCCGAGCCGATATTCCATCTGAATCGCAAAGGATGTGGACAGGGTGTCACGTTTGAGGAGGGATTGGCGGAAGACCACACGAATGGTTTTTCCCCAGCCAAGACGGACGCCGCCGGCCAGCCCTTTCCCGGTTAGCATCTGCATTCTCGAGCCACCCCAGACCGCTGGGTCGAACACGTAAATCCTGGATTCATAGGTGGTGATTCTGAACAGGTTCGTCCAGATGTCGAGTCTGAGGATTCGACCAAGCCGCATGGCTGTGCCCAATGCAAATCCGTTGCCGGATCGAACGGGCGTCTCCGACCTCGTGCTTTCCAGCCACGAGGTGAGTCGAATCCTCCCGGTTTGGCGCGCAAGGTGGAGCCTTAGTCTGGACCGTGTCTCCAGATCATGGTGTGCTCTGGGTGTGACCCTCCTGGACCGTGCGCCGACCGTGATTTTGAGCGTGAAGGCGTTTCGAAATCTGTACCGGATTCGGGAATCGAAACGGTAGCCCCGGCCGGGTAACGGCATTCCGGCACTTGGTCCAAGTCTCCCGTGGCGGTCCAGGGATGCTTCGATCATTGACGATTTGGAAGGGCGCCATCGGGCGCCAAGAAACAAGCCCCATTCGTTGTTCGGATTTCCTGAATAGGCAGAGAAGGAAGCCGATCTGAGCGCCAGATGCGAACGATCGTATCGCCGGATCAGAGCGGTCAGGGTGAACTTGTGAAAAGATGTGGAAGATCCGAGGAGAAACGTGGACGAGGCCGGGAGTTCCGTGGCCTCGCCAAACATGTTGAAACGGGACACCGATAGGCGCCAGTCGATGCTGGGTATGATGGTGGGAATTCTTTCGGTGTGGGAATTCGCAAGAGGGTGGGAATAGCTTGTTCCAGACGCAGTTAGGGAGATTCGGTTAGCACCTCCATTCCAGGCGATGTTCAATGCAGCAGATCGGTCGTCAAATCTGCCTTTGTTCTGCTCCTGGCCAGGCGACAGGTGTAATCCGCTTGTCTGGAGTCTGGCCACACCCGTTGTATCGATGGCCGCGTCCCACCGGGCCCGGCTTAAGAAGGCGGTCCAGGTCAACCGTCCTGTAAGTTTCATCACGAGCAATCCGCGCAGTTGGCCGCTTTCGTCACTGCTTGAGCTGGCCAGCCGACCGCTGCTGCCGGGTCTTGCACTGTCCATTCCAGTGGATGACCGTGTCTTTCTGCTGTAGAGCAGACCCTGACCGAATCCCGGACGAAAGTCACCAAGGATGACACGATCGAATCCCGCGAACCGAGGTAGTTCGAGATAGCCTGACCAATGATCCGAGATCCTCGATTCGCCCGGGTCGCGTTCTGTGAGGAAGGAGAACGCATACCGTTGAGGCATTTGGAATCGGGTCTGCTGATAAATCCGTAAGCCGGACCATGTTGTACGGTTTCCTGTCGGTCGTGTTGCTCTCAGTCTGAGTCTGCCGGAATGGTGTCCCTTTTTCGACAGGATGAGATAGGTCTCAAGCGTTTCAAGTAGTTCTGTGGTCATTCCGGAAACGCTGTTGAGCTCTTTTAAAGATCTGTAGGGTCCGGATCGTTTCCGGTACTCTACAATTTTGGCTGCAAGTTCCGGATCGAGTCCTGGCAGTATCGACAGATCCCGTGCCGATGCATCGTTTACATCGATCTGATGATCTTGAAGTCTCTGGAGCACGGCCAGGTATGCTTCGGCATCATCCGGTCCATAGTCCGCCAGGGACTGCGGCAGAATCGGTTCGGTTGTGCAACAAATAACATAAGATATGATGAACAATCTGTTCAACAGAACAGGCGCAGACTGCAGGAACTTTTCTGTCAAGCGGAAGCCTTCTGAATCTCGGAAAAGGGCAATGAGGCACGGATGCTGTGATTTCAGGTCCTGGTGACAATCCGGGTGATAGAGCGTGCGCAATAGGTGTGCCACAATAAAAAAAGGGAGCAGCCAGAGGCTGCTCCCTTCCCGTGTCATTGCGACCGGGGTTTATCTTTCCAGTTCCATATCCGGTTCCAGATCCAACCCGTCAGTAAGCGGCAGGATTTTGCCCCGTCGAATGCTCAACAGATACATCCAGGCGTTTTCCCGATTGCCCTTGGAGAATGAGACTCTGCCTGTTGCCCCAGGGATGGAACCCAGATTTTCCAGCTGTTCCTGGAGCATTTTCCTGGAAGTGCCGCCTGCGTTGATGGCCGTGAGAACCGCCAGCATGCCGTCATAACCCAGAGCGGCCACAATCCCCTGATCTCGCCTGAACCGGGTACGAAACGTGTCCACGAACTGACCTACAGACGGGATGTCGCTCTGATCATGGTATTTCGCTACGAATATAGCATCCCTTGCATAGCTGTTGCGAGCGACCTCAGGATGATTCCAGCCATCGCTGCCCAGCAACTGCGCGTGGATCTGATGGAATGCCACCTGGGGTACGATCAGGAGTACGTCTTCCTTGCCGCCCGCCACGAGAAGGCCTTCGAGTGTTTCAACAGGTACCGGGTCGACGGTGTCCGGGTCCACGGGAACAGGTGGCGGGGGTTGAACGTGTATACCACCCAGGAGCAGTGAGTCCAGCTCGTCGGCCAGTATGTCCGGTGGCCCAAGCGCAAGACCCGCATCCCGGATTCGCTTGAACTGTCCACGGTAATCCGTAGTGCCCGATTCGTACCAGGCCTGCACAATGACCTCTCCTCCGAGTTCCTCCGCCCTTGCAGTGAATTCTCCGGCGATTCGCTTCCCGTAATTGTCCCTGGAAGTGAGCGTTGCCAGCGTGCGTAATCCCAATTCCTTTACCGTGTATTCCGCGAGGCGTCTGCCCTGGGCACCTGGCGTGGCATTCATCTGGAATACAAAGGAGCTGAGCGAAGCAATCCCATCCTCGGATGCGGTGGGGGCTACAAGGGGCACCTTCATGGCGCCTGTAAGGGAGGCAATCGGAATGGTTTCCGCGCTTGTTAGCGCGCCGATAATGGCGATGACCTGGTGGTCTTCGATCAGGCTTTGCGCTGCTTGAACGGCCCGGATCGGGCTGCCTTCCGAATTCTTGAAAATGAGACCTACACGCTCGCCCGATTCCAGAGCCAGTTGCTCACGCGCCAGGAGTATTCCATCTCTCAAGTCTTTTCCTGCGGGTGTTTCCATAGGTGCGATGATGCCAATTTTGTACCGGGCATTCACCGGTTCATCCATCGGACCAACCACGGGTGCTTTCTGTTCTGCGAGGACGCGTTTCTTTCTGGGTTTGGACTTGGGTCTGAGGATCTGCTGGGCAATGGGTCCGAACGTCCCATTCGGATACCGCTCGAGAAAACGTGCCAGCCTTCGTTTGTATTCCTCGGTCTGACCCAGTTTCAGAGCCCACCTTGCATTTCCAAAAGCCACGGCCTCATTGATAATGGATCTGCCGAAATCCGAGCGAAGACGTGCGAGATCCCGATCGGTCAAACGCCCGGTGCCGGCCATTTGGCCCAACCGATCCGCCGCCCTCGCTTTCAGTTTGAGGTCGCCTCGGCCGGTGAGCACGTGGGCGTAGTCGGTTGCACCTGCATAGACCTGGCCCTGATGATATTTGCAGTCTCCGATAACGAGGTTGGCCTCAGGCAGATACCTGCTGTAGGGAAAATGGTCATAAAGCTCGAGTGCTGCCGCGAAGGCCAGGTTGTAGTCCTTGAGTTTGTAGTAAGATTTTGCCAGCATTAGCCGGGCGGCGGAGGTGCGCTGGTTGGTGGGAATTGTCTCCACGAGGGTCTCGAATCCCTGTTTCGCGTCTTCATGCTGCCCTCTTATGTAATTCGCCAGAGATTTCTCAAACAAATTTTCGGCTTCTCTGTTGTAGAGATAGCCGGGAACTTGCTGCGCAGTCAGAGAATTTACTGTGCAGAAAATGAGGGAGCCTATGAGTAACAGTTTCGATCTGAACTTCACTTTTTGTTTGCTCCCCGAGTCGATTGAGGCTGTCTTGCTAGAGAGAATGGATGTTCAAGTCTTCCGGGTCTATTTTTTGGAGCCGCTGCCACACCGCATCAAGATCCTGACCTTCGGATTCTGCAAGTTTGAGCCTTTCTTCAACCACGGCATCCTCCACAAGCACCGGAGTTCCGCTCTTCAACGACAGGATGATCGCGTCGCTCGGTCTGCTGTCTATCTCCAGGATACCGGCGTTGGTTTCCAGGATCAGTCGGGCTTTGTAGACGTGGTTTTCAAGGTCTGATATGATTGCGCGAACAATTCGTGCCTTCAGATTGGCAAGGACCACCTCGATGAGGTCATGGGAGAGTGGTCTGGGTGCTTTCCTGCCGGAAAGTTCCACCGCAAGGGGCAGCATCTCGTTGGATCCGATCCAGATCGGCAGGATCCTGTCGCCTCTCTCTTCCTTCAGCACGACCACCGGTTCGCCTGTTTTCTGGTCAACATACAGGCCCAACACTCCCGTCCTGAACATGAGCGGCTCCATGACCGGAAAAATAGTGGTAAGTTCTATGCGAATATACGGTTTGCCCACATTGGGGTCAAGCGAAAAGCCCCCGGGAATCGGGGTATCATTCCTTAGAACTTGACCCACGAGTGGGTGTTGTCTATATTCGCTCAAACACTTGTATTTTATTAAGCTAAGAGGCCTTTGCTTATGCTTTTGGAACTTCGGAGGTCAGTTCGGACATTGCGTGGGATCGGGTCTCGTCGGGAGCTGGTATTGGCGGATTCGGGGATTTTGACTGTGGCCGATCTTTTATTGTATTTGCCTTACAGATATCTGGACCGATCAAAGGAATCACGGATCTCCGAATTGCCTGAGGGGCAGGAGGTTACCGCGCTTGGCCAGGTGCAGTCAACCACTGTGATTCCAGGTAGGCGACGGCGATTCGTCCTGACCCTTGAAGATGAGTCGGGAGAGTTGGAATGCGTTTGGTTCTCAGGCCATCAATATCTCAGAACCGCGTTCAACGAAGGTGATTTCCTGGCCGCTGCCGGAAAAATTTCCAGGTTCGGGAAGAAGCGTCAAATCGTTCACCCGGAAGTGGAAGTGCTTACCGAAGCGGGGGAAGATACACGAATTCATACGGGCAGAATTATCCCTTTGTATTCGATCAGTGCCAGGATGCAGTCGGAGAAGCTGAGCAGCAGGGGCATTCGAAGAATCATCCACGATGCCCTGGACACGGTTGGTTCTGAAATAGAGGAAACACTGCCCGAAGGGATGCGAACACAAAGGCATGTCGTGGGCCTCGCGGAAGCAGTGCGGAAGATCCACTTCCCGGATTCGATGGAACAGGTCGATGCCGCACGAACACGCCTGGCTTTCGAAGAGTTGTTGTGCATCCAGTTGTATCTCGGATCACGCTCTATGGAAGTTGGCAGCCGCCGGGGAAAGGGTTTCGTTGTCCCCGGAGATCTGGCGCCAAAACTGATCGAGCAGTTACCCTTTACCCTCACGGGCGCGCAGCAGCGCGTTCTGGATGAAATATGGGCGGATGTGGCGCGCCCATCCGCCATGCACCGCCTGCTTCAGGGCGATGTGGGATCGGGGAAGACGCTGGTTGCCCTGCTGGCCGTGCTGCCGGTGGTTGAGGCCGGGGCACAGGCGGTCCTTATGGCCCCTACCGAGATTCTTGCGGAACAGCACCGCCGAACCCTGATGGACCTGTCCAAGCCACTGGGTATTTCCGTGGATCTGCTTACAGGGAATATGTCTGCTGGCCAGCGAAAGGGCGTTCTTGCGGGGGTGCGGAGTGGTGAGACACATATTCTGGTAGGCACCCATGCCGTCTTGCAGGAGGACGTGATATTTCGGGAGCTTGGGATGTGTGTGGTGGATGAGCAGCACCGGTTCGGCGTCGCGCAACGGGCTGCTCTGAGAGAGAAAGGCGAGTTGCCGCATCTCATGGTCATGACTGCGACCCCCATTCCGCGAACCCTCGCGCTTACACTTTATGGAGATCTGGATGTAACGATTCTGGACGAGCTACCCAAGGGCAGGAAACCGGTTGTTACAGGGTGGCGACCTGTGGCGGACCGCGAAAAGGCCCTGGAATTCTTGAGGGAGGAGGTTGGAAAGGGCAGGCAAGGCTATATCGTCTATCCTGCCATTTCCGAGTCTTCGTCAGGGTTGAGCACGGCAACCGGGGCATTCGAAGACCTGGGGAAAGGTGAGCTCGAGAGGCTATCGCTCGGGTTGCTCCACGGTCAATTGCCTGCGGAGGTCAAAGAAGAGGCTATGGCTGCTTTTAGGGATGGGACGATCGAGGTTCTGATTTGCACAACGGTAGTCGAAGTGGGTGTGGATGTTCCCAATGCCAGCGTGATGATGGTGGAGCACGCCGAGCGATTCGGGCTGTCCCAATTGCATCAGCTTCGTGGCCGGGTGGGTCGTGGGACTCACGAATCGTATTGTATCCTTGTCGCCATACCAGATGGAGAGCTTACGCCGGATGCGTTGTCCCGTCTTGAGACCATGGCCCGAACAACGGACGGGTTCGAAATTGCCGAAATGGATCTGAACATTCGCGGCGCAGGGCAGATTTTCGGCACCCGACAGGCCGGTGTTCCGGAGTTCAGGTTTGCCGATTTGCGACGTGATGAAGATCTGGTTGTAGCGGCACGTGAAGACGCTCTGTCACTGCTTGCAGGCGATCCGAAATTAAGGCGACATGAGCTTCTTGCGGCGCAGGTTAGCGCCCTGGAAGCCAACTGGAAGACAATCTCAGACACCGGGTGATAGAGGTTGACACCCATATTCAATTTTGGTAGATTGGTGCGTTTATAAGCCTGATTCAGGCGGGTTTTCCGATATCCAACAGGGGATTTCTGCGGGTGGAAAAGGAGACGATCGCCCTGGTCGGCAGTATAAACCGTGATACGATCTGCACACCGGACGGCGTCCGGATCGAGAGTTACGGAGGGATGCTATATGGCATCCTGTCTCTGATCCAAATGTCGAGCGTCATGGTTTTTCCCGTGGGGGTTGTCGGGGCCGATGTCAAGTCTGCCGTAATGAATTTGCTCGATAAATGGCCGCAGGTAAACCTTTCGGGCCTTCGTTTCACCTCGCAAAAGAATCCACATTGTGTCCTGACCTATGACGAAGCAGGCAACAAGCAGGAAGTGCTGCACGGTGGTGTATCGCCCGTTGAATTCAAGCAGATAGAGCCTTTTCTGGATTGTGGGGCCATCTGTGTGAATTTTATCACCGGGTCTGAGCTGTCTCTGGACACAATGCAGCAGGTGAGAAGCAGCCGTTCGAAGCCCATTTTTATGGATGTGCACAGCTTGACCCTGACCACAGGTGATGGCAACCGAAGATATTTTCGCGTTCCCACGCGATGGGAATCCTGGGTAGCGTGTGCGGATTTCATCCAGTGTAATGAAAAGGAAGCCGTGCTGCTTGCTGGCGAACCCCTGTTGGATGAAGATGCAGTGGGCAGGTTTGGCGAGCGGGTGCTCGCCCTCGGCCCGGTTGGCCTCGTCATCACACGCGGGGGAGGTGGGTCCTGCACAATATTTCGATCCCCGGAGGGTGGAATTACGATCCGTCAGTGTACTGCAAAAAGTGTTGGAGCGGTCGTTGATGAAACCGGGTGCGGAGATGTATTCTTGATGGGCTTCGCCCTGGAATTTCTCAGAACCGGAGATCTTGAAACTGCCAGTACCTTCGCTAACAAGGTCGCTGGCATCAATTGCTGTCTTCGTGGTATCGAGGGAATTGGTCAGATGGGTCGATTCCTGGCTGCCTGAAAACTTGCGCGACAGAGTACAAAGCGAGCACGGTGGCGTAACCTGTATCAGATTTGGAAGGGGTGAATGATGCAACAGTACAATTTTCCCAACAAGCCGAACTTCGAGATCTCAGTGAGTCCGAAGCTGATCTACTACGGTTTGGCGGTTGTGCTCCTGCTCTGGCTTGCCAGTGGCATCTACATTGTTCGTGCTGCCGAGCAGGCCGTAGTACTTCAGTTCGGCCGAGCCATGGGGATATCCGAACCAGGGATTCATTACCACCTTCCGTGGCCTATTGAAACCGTAGAAATCGAGCGGGTGCACGAGGTCAAACGGGTGGAAATAGGATTTCGGACAATCGGCGTAGAGCCGGCTCCACGTTACCAGCCTGTAAGCCGAGAGGCTTCCATGCTCACGGGTGACGAAAACATCGTGAGTGTTGAACTAATTGTTCAGTACAAAATCAGCAATTTGCAAGATTACCTGTTCAATGTGTCCGATGCGAATCATGCCGTCCGGAGCGTTGCAGAAGCTGCACTTCGCCAGGTGGTGGGGAGATCTGCCATCGACGATGCGCTGACCGAGGGTAAGTTCAAGATTCAAACGGAGATCAAGGACCAGATCAAGGAAGTATTCAAGCTCTATGGCATGGGCTTGCAGGTGGAAGCTGTGAAGCTTCAAACTGTGTCCGTGCCCAGGGAAGTGGATCACGCTTTCAAGGACGTTGCCAGCGCGCGAGAAGACAGGGAAAAGCTTCGAAACGAGGCGGAGGCCTACCGGAACGAGGTGATTCCTCACGCCAGAGGAGAAGCCGAGAAGATGCTTCGGGGAGCAGATGCGTATAAGGTCGAGCGCATCAATCGATCCCAGGGAGATGCGGATCGATTCCTCCAGGTATTCAAGGAGTATCAAAACGCTAAAGAAGTTACGGAAACACGTCTGTATCTTGAAACAATGGAAAAAATTCTGCCTAACATTCAGAAGTACGTGGTCGAATCTGATGGAAAAGGAGGCGGCATCCTGAATGTGTTGCAGCACCAGAACATGCCGCGAAAGGGGAAATCACAATGAAGCCAATAATTATCCTGGTTGTGGTGGTGGTTCTGGCGGCTATGGCGGCCGAATCAGTTTTCTTTGTTGTGGATGAGCGGCAGCAGGTTGTGGTTACACGTTTGGGAGAACCCATGAGGACCATCAAAACTCCCGGACTGAAATACAAGGTGCCTTTTATAGAGCAGGTCCACGTTTTTCCGGATCGATTGCTCTATAGCGACGCTGATCCCGCCCCGATCTATACGATGGACAAGAAGAATCTGATCGTAGACAATTTTGCGAGGTGGCGAATTGTAGATCCTTTGAAGTTTCTGAAATCCGTTCAGACGATTCTGGGTGCCCAGTCGAGACTGGACGATATGATCTACGCCGCTGTCCGTGAGGAACTTGGAAAGCGGACGCTCACGGAGATCGTGTCGGGAAATCGTCAGGAAATTATGGATCGCGTCACACAACGATCCATTCAGGACGCTGGAGAACTCGGGATCGAGGTTGTCGATGTTCGGATCAAGCGTGCCGATCTTCCAGAAGAGAACAAGAAAAATGTGTACGATCGCATGCGCGCCGAGCGTGCGCGCCAGGCCAAGGAGTATCGGGCAGAGGGAGAAGAGGCCGCTTTGAAGATCAGGGCCGAGACCGACCTGGCGGTGACGCGACTGACATCGGGAGCCTTCCAGAAGGCCCAGCTCACTCGGGGTGAAGGCGACGCAGAAGCCCTGCGGATATACGCGGATGCCTTCCAGAGGGACCCGAAGTTTTACGAGTTTCAGCGAACACTCGAGGCTTATGAGAAGACCCTCGGAGAAGGTACAGTCATCGTTTTGCCGCTAAGTACTGAGTTCTTCCAGTATCTTGGTACAGGAAAGAAGAAATGAAGCCGCGGTTCAGCCGCTGGTGCGATGCGGCCAAAGCCGCCATCGTGTCGCCTCTTTTCATTTCTCTAGTTGTTTTCCTGCCCAGCTCCCTTTTTGCGGGGGGCTGGGCAGAACTACAGGAGGCAGGTCTGATTCTGAAATTTCAGGAATCTGACCGAACCATGGCCCAACCTCTGCTTTCGGAATTGGAGCGCAGCCGAAAAGAGGTGGCCATGCAGTTGGGTGGGGGAGACGGGCTCGGGATGACGGTGTATTTGACCTCAAATGAAAATACCTTCCAAGAGGTGACAGGCGGACGAATCCCTCATTGGGGGGTCGGTTGCGCGTTCCCTTCAGAAAAGACGATAGTCTTACGCAAATTGCCCGGGCAGCAGGAGGCGCTGATTCAAACAGCTCGCCACGAAATCTCTCACGTTCTGCTGCACCACCTGGTTGATACCAGGGTACCCGTGTGGTTCAATGAGGGAGTTGCAATGTGGGTGTCCGGGGAGTGGCGACTCCAACAGAGCGCAGAGATCTTTTACGCACTTTTCGCAGGTGGCTTCGTTTCTCTGGCCGAAATAGACGATGTCCTCGGTTTTCCCTCGACTCTTGCCAGCCTGGCATACACGGAAAGTCTCCTGGCCGTTACACATTTGATTCACCTGGGTGGCGAAGGCGCTGTCCCAAGAATGATCCAGTCGCTGCGGGTCGGTGGTTCCTTCGAGGATGCACTGCAGGAAGTGACAGGGCTATCTTCCGAAGGATTCGAAGCATCTTGGAAGGGCTACGTGTCGGGGAGATTCAGCCCCGGCGCCCTGATGCTTACCTCGCATGCCCTTTGGTTCTATATGACCTTTTTGGCAATGGGTGTCTATTTCGGCATCCGCGTGAAGAACAGACGCCGTCTGAAAGCTTGGGAGGAAGAAGATCCCGCCGCTGCGCTTCCCTTGAAGTTGCGCCTGAAGGTCAGCAGGAGGGAGGACAGCCAGTGAGAGTAGGTGTAACCGGGGGTATCGGCGCAGGAAAGAGTCTTGTCGCGCAATTGTTCGGCAAAATGGGTGCATATGTTATTGAGGCCGACGAGGTGGGACGTCGCGCGGTTACAGACCCCTCCGTGTTGCGCAATCTGGTGGAGGCGTTTGGTGAAGACATTCTTGAAGGGCAGGGCGTTCTTGACAGACGGGTACTCGGACGGCTTGCCTTCCACAACGCGGAAACCAGGGAAACCCTCAACAAAATCGTTTGGCCGAGACTGGGGGAGTTGCTGGAAGAGGAGTCTTGTGAGGCACTAGATTCTGATCCTGAGCGAACGGTCGTGATAGATGCGGCACTCCTGCTCGAGTGGGGAGATCCGAAGGCGTTCTGTGACATGCTGATTGTGGTTACTGCGCCTGAAGCGATCCGGATTCGACGCATTGTTGAAAGAATGGGATTGACGGAAGCGGAGGTCAGGGACAGGATGGCCTCACAACTTTCAGACCAGGCCAAGATTGAAGCGGCAGATTATGTAATCGTGAATGATGCCGAATTGGCTGATTTGGATGCGCGCGCACTGGATGTCTGGGCCAAAATTCATTAATAAAGTAAGGATAACGTCGCAATTCCGCGGCGAATTTCAAGTGAGGGTTCTGGGGATTTGAAATGAATTACACGCCACACACAGAAGAGGATGTGAGGAAGATGCTGGATGTGATTGGCATTGGCTCAACAGAAGAGCTCTTCGGACCTGTTCCGGAGAAACTGCGTCTCAAGGAGCTGGATTTGCCGCCTGGAATTAGCGAGATGGAGGCCGTGTCTCTGGTGAATGATCTTGCGGCCAGAGCCAGGGCGGATGCGCCGGCACTCTCGTTTATCGGGGGTGGGGCCTATGAACATTTCATACCCAGTGTTGTCGATGCTATGATATCCAGAAGTGAGTTCTACACCGCATACACACCCTATCAACCGGAGGTGAGTCAGGGCACGCTACGAGCGATCTTCGAATTTCAAACGATGATCTGTGAACTCACCGGAATGGAAGTAGCGAATGCTTCGATGTACGATGGCTCCTCCGCCCTGGCAGAGGCCGTGTTGATGGCGGTTCGGATTACGGGTGGGAGCAGGGTTTTGCTTCCGCGCAGCCTGCACCCGTTTTACAAGGAAGTGGTAAAGACCTATGTGCATGGAATTGGTCTGGAGATTGTAGAGATTCCCTGGTCTGAGGCAGGCACTCTCGATCTGGAGGCGTTGGATCAGGAGCTTCGGGCAGACACTGCCGCGGTGGTGGTGCAAAATCCCAATTTTCTGGGCGTGCTGGAGTCGCTGAGTGAAATTGGAGACCTGGTTAACAGGAGTAGCGCTGCTTATATAGCAGCGGTGAATCCCATCTCATTGGGCGTGATCGCACCCCCGGGAGATTTCGGAGCGGATATCGTGGTAGGCGATGGGCAACCGCTGGGAATTCCTTTGAGCTTTGGGGGGCCGTATGTTGGTTTTTTTGCCACACGGGACAAACACGTCAGGAAGATGCCCGGTCGGGTATGCGGCCAGACGACCGATGTGGACGGGAAGCGGGGGTTCGTGCTCACCTTGCAGACTCGTGAGCAGCATATTAGAAGGGACCGGGCCACATCGAATATCTGTACGAACCAGACGCTTTGTGCAACGGCAGCCACAGTATATATGGCCTCGCTTGGACCACGTGGATTGGAAGAAGTGGGGATGTTGAACTGGAACAGGAGTCACCGGGCTCGAAAAGCCCTGACGGATCTGAAGGGAGTCCACGATCGGTTCCCCGGAAACAGCTTCAATGAGTTTGTGGTGGAAACTGACAAACCTGCGCTCGAGACGCTGGCGGCCCTTGAGGCAAGGGGCATTTCCGGGGGTATCGACCTCGGGCGTTTTTACCCTGAGCTGGACCGGTGCATACTGACCTGTGTGACGGAAACGAAGACGGATACCGATGTCGATCGCCTGGTCGATGTGTGGAGGGAGATCTGATGAAGAAAGACCAGTTGATTTTCGAACGTGGCGAACCTGGCAGGCGTTGTGCCACCTTCCCCGATTCGGGAGCGTGCAAAACCTCGATTCCTGAAGAGATGCAGCGGAAAACACCACCTGCCCTGCCGGAAGTTAGTGAACTGGAGCTGGTAAGGCACTACGTCACGCTTTCCAGGATGAATTTCAGCATCGATACCGAGTTCTACCCGCTGGGTTCGTGCACCATGAAATACAATCCCAAGGTGCATGAGCGTGCGGCCAGGGTACCTGAGATTGCGGGACTTCATCCTTTCTCTCCTGCCTCCCAGGGTGTGCTGGAGGTCATTTGGGAAATGGAGCAGGTGCTCATTTCTGTAAGTGGAATGGATGGGTTCACTTTTCAGCCTGCTGCGGGCGCACAGGGAGAGTTCGTCGGGATTTCACTGATTGCGGCATATCACCGCGCAAGGGGAGACGGAAAAAAGGTTGTTTTGATTCCCGATTCTGCTCACGGGACCAATCCTGCGACCGCAGCGATGTGTGGATACACGGTGGAGGCTGTCCGGTCCACCGATCGCGGCACGGTAGATGTGGAGGATCTCAGATCGAAAATGTCGGATGAAGTGGCCGCGCTGATGCTCACCAATCCGAATACATTTGGGGTGTTCGAAGATGAGATCCTGGAAGTGGCCGAAATTGTGCACGATGGTGGTGGTCTGCTCTACTACGATGGCGCGAATCTGAATGCCTTCCTTGGTCAGTGCCGGCCAGGAGATATGGGTTTCGATGTTGTACATATCAACCTGCACAAGACGTTCACCACCCCGCACGGTGGGGGAGGCCCTGGATCGGGGCCGGTTGGCGTCAAGGCATCCCTGCTTCCCTATTTGCCCGTGCCCACGGTTGTGAAGTCGGGTGACGAATTCCAGTTGAACTTCGATCTCGAGGAATCGATCGGAAAAATCAGCACGTTTTACGGGAATTTCGGGATGGTCCTGAGAGCACTCGTATATTCCAAAATGCTTGGCGCGGAAGGCATGAGGCGAACGAGCGAAATGGCCGTTTTGAATGCCAATTATCTGGCGGCCAGACTGGATCCTCACTATGACCGGCCAAAGGCCGCACAACCCATGCACGAAATGGTTTATTCAGCGTCCCGGCAGAAGAAGCTGTATGGAGTGAACGCGCTGGATATCGCAAAGCGGCTGATCGATTACGGTCACCACCCGCCCACCGTCTATTTCCCTTTGCCAAACGTTGCGCCGGAGGCAATGTTGATCGAGCCCACAGAGACGGAGAGTCTGGAGCAACTCGATGAATTCGTAGAGGCCATGATCAGCATTGCGAAGGAGGCCAAGGAGAACGCACAAATTCTGCACGACGCGCCCCACGATTCTCCGGTTCGGAGACTTGATGAGGCCACGGCAGCAAGGAAGCCTGTTTTGAGATGGAAACCGAAACAGAGTTGATGGGCGAGAAGGACGCAAAAATCATTTCGATTTTTGTTGAGACAACAGTTGCGATTTCGGAGCAAAGTGGAGTTCAGGTGCACTGTCTCAGCGGAATCATCGCGGGTTGGTTGAGCACTGGCCTTGACCAGGACCAGCAGCTTTTGCAGCGGATGGCCAGATTACAGCAAAGGGCCGTGACAATGATGTCACGGCCCTTTGCATTGCTTCTGTCTGCCGGTTTCTGCTAAAATTCACCGGCTTTTGTGATTTCGATCAAATTTCCGTCTGGATCCTGACAAAAGACGAACCGACTGCCATCGTGCGGCCGTGTGCCGGGCCCGCCGACTATTCGACCCCATTCGCGATCCAAACAGGTAATCACATGATCAAAATCTGATACTTCGAAGGCAATATGCCTTCGTGATGGGCCTGGATGCTCCTCCGCTACAAGAAGATGAACTTCGAGATCGCCGCAGGCATACCAGGCTCCTTCGAAGTCGTAATCGGGCCTGGCTATGGGTTTAAGTCCCAGAAATTTTTCGTAAAAAGATCGGGACTGGTCCAGATCGCTCACGACCAGTGTGATGTGGTGAACACCCTGGATGTTAAGCAGGGCATTTGACGCACCCTTCGGCGCGTTATCGGGCTGGCTCGACACATCCTTCGACACGGTTCTAGTTCTCCGTTAAATATGCACGGATTTTGCGCATTCGGGAAGGGTGTTTCAAGGCAGCAAGGGCCTTATCCCGAATCTGGCGTACACGTTCCTTCGTTAGGCTGAGATGATTTCCTATTTTTTCCAGCGTTTTTGTCTCTTGGCCATTGATGCCGTAGTACATTTTCAACACCTCGGCCTCCCTTGGCGAGAGCGTTTCCAGTGCGGCCCGGACCTCGTCGGCCATAGCCCGTTCCATCACTTCCATTTCAGGATTGATCTGATTCTTGTCTTCAAGGATCTTCAGCAGGCAGGTGTCGGGGCCTTCCTCGAGTGGCATATCGAGTGACACGTGCCACCGGGCAGCATCCAGCAAATCCTGAGCTGCCTTGGGCTGCATTTCGGCTCCTATGGCAATTTCGTCAACACTGGGTTCCCGCCCAAGCTCCTGTTTGAGGCTGGAGGCGATTCGCTCAAGCCTGCAGAGGTGTTTGATTTTATTGACCGGGAGTCGCACCATTCGGGCCTTTTCGGCCAGAGCCGACAAAATACCTTGTCGGATCCACCAAACAGCGTAGGTGGTAAATTTTACACCGACGGTCTCGTCGTAGCGAGTGGATGCCCGAACCAGACCCACATTGCCTTCGGCAATCAGATCTTCCAGTGGTAACCCTCGACCCTGGTATTCTTTGGCTATCGTGATCACGAACCGAAGATTCGACTCGATCATCCGCTCGAAACTTTTCCGGTCTCCGGCGCGAATTCGCTTGGCAAGGGAGACTTCCTCCTGCTTCGTCAGTAGATTGTTGGATGCGATGTCCTTGAGATACAACTCCAGGGCCGATCGCCTACTCCGGTTTGGTGTTTCTGTTCGGGTCTTCCGACTAATGAGTGTAGCTAGCATTGCTTTCCCCCCGAGAAGTGGGATATCGGCTGCTTCCACGGTGGTAGATGAAAAGCCAGTTGGCGAGGAATTGGGTAAGGAAATCCCTACCTTAATTCCACTGAGAAGTCCACACAATTCAGGTGAATACTGAACCGTCCGTTGAAGCCCGATAACTGAAGAATAATTGACCGTTGGGGAAAGGGGAGGAACTGGTTAAACTGAAGGGAGTTTCTATTTGACCGCAACTCCTGCATTTCTCACAACTGAGCAGTGGGGTTTGCATCAATTGAGTTCGAGTAGTTCATCGAGAATGTTCAGGAGAAACCGTGGGGAAGATCAAAATGGGGGAATTTTTAGAAAAAGGTCCAATTTTGGGGTAAGGACCTAAATGCTCAGACTGCGCTTCGCACCTCCTTATCTATCGGATCAAGACCGTACTTCTCGATTTTTCTGAGAAGCCTGGGTCGGGAAATTTTCAACATGCGAGCCGCCTGATTTTTGTTCCAATCAGTGGTGCGCAAGGTGTGCTCAATGAGCTGCTTTTCCACCTCTTCGAACGATACACCACCTTTTGGAATATCGATTACGAGTTGCTTGCTGTTCCAGATTCTGGTGGCAAGAGAGTTGGTGGAACGAATGCTGACGGGGATCATCTCAGGGGTGAGCGTCTCCGCATCATTCATGATCATGGCCCGTTTTATCGCGTTCCTGAGTTCGCGAACATTTCCAGGCCAGTGATACTGCCTTAAGAGTTCTTCAGAATTTTCGGATAGTAACCGGTTCCCAAGATTGTATTGCCGGCCAAACTCTTCTATGAAATTTGTGGCCAACAGAACTACGTCTTCACCTCGTTCCCGAAGGGGAGGCAGGGTGACCTGAATCTCATTGAGGCGGTAATAGAGGTCTTCTCTGAACTTGCGCTCCTGCATTGCTGCCGCAAGGTCGACATTCGTACTGGCTACGATCCGTACCTTTACCCGAACTTCCTTTTCGCCACCGAGACGCCTGAATGTTTTTTCTTCAATAGCCTTAAGGAGTTTTGCCTGGAGCCCCCAGGCTCATATACCCTATCTCATCCAGGAGCAGGGTCCCTCCATCTGCCAGTTCGAAAAGACCTCTCTTTGTCCGGTCGGCTCCCGTATAGGCACCCTTCTCGTATCCAAACAGCTCGGACTCCAGAAGATGCTCGGGAATTGCTGCACAATTTACTTCAACGAAGAGTTCGTTACCAGTTGCACTGTTGTCGTGGATGGACCGCGCAACGATCTCCTTGCCGGTGCCCGTTTCCCCAAATATCAGAACCGAGATCTCTTTGTTCTGAATGACCCGTTCTATTAGGTGGGTGACCTGACGGATTGGCGGGCTGTCACCTATGATGCTTCTGAAGTCAGGCATGGAAGGCTTGCCGGTGATGATTTGGCCTTAGAATTAAGATTCAAGAGCGTGTGAAACAACAAGATACGGTATGATTTGGGGTTTGTCAACAAGGGATCGATATTAATTTTGATAATGGTAAAAATAAAATTGACGCAATCAGATGCTTAAAATCCCCAGTGTGGCTTCCAACACGACCAGATGAAGTCTGGTCATTCGGAATCTGCTTCGGCGCCTCGTTCTCCCAGGTCACGATCCAACAAGAAAAGCCCATTTCCATCATTCCCAACCAGTTTGAGCTTGTTCACGATATCCACCGCTGCGGCCTCTTCTTCGACTTGCTCCGTAACAAACCACTGAAGGAATGTGTTTGTCGCATGATCGCGCTTTTCGAGACTCATGTCCACGAGTCGGTAAATCTTCTCGGTGACTTCTTTTTCGTGGGCGTGGGCATCCTTGAATGCAGCCAGGGGATTTTCCCAAGACTTGACCGGTGCCTGGATTTCGGCGAGGTCCACAATGCCTTCCCGGTCATTGATGAAGTCGAAAATCTTCATCGCATGGGAGAGTTCTTCCTGTGCCTGATTGCGCATCCAGGCCGCGAATCCGTTGAAGTCGGTCTCTTTGAAGTAGGCCGACATTGCCACATAATAATAGGATGCGTAGAACTCAGCGTTTAATTGATCGTTCAGCGCGTTCAAAACTCTCTTATCTATCATTGCCCGCTCCTTGTTTCAAGTGCAGTCGAATCAAAATCTGGCTTAATGCCGGAAGTAATAATACCAAAAGTGGTGCCGAAGTCCAAAGAGTAAGGTCGTATGGAGATAACACAAAGGACGCCACCAAACCTCCGTGAGCGTCCTTTATGTGTCTGTGTATACGGTCCTAATGTTTGATATCCAGCTTGAACTCTATTGGTACGACCATGCGGACTGAAACCGGTTTGTCGTCCTGCAATGCAGGTTGGAATGCGAAAAGGGAGACGGCCTCCAGGGCTGAACGATAGAAGATGTCGGGGCCCTGGAGTATTTCAGCTGTTGTCACTTTTCCATCTTTGTTTACCACAAAACGCACATAAACGGTGCCTTCTTTGCCGGATCGGAGGGCCGCCCGGGGATATACCGGACTGCGCTGATGTTTCAGGACAGGCTTTTGTTGAACCGACCTGTACTCGAAAATCTCCTCCTCCTGAAAGGGAACCTCATTCGTGAATGGGTCTATGGCAGGGATTGACAGCGGCCCCGATTCGATCGATAGTCGGTCCAGGTCGAGTTCTACCAGTTCGATCCGGGATTCCTCCGGCTCCTCAAAGCCCTCGACCATCAGGGGAACAGTTGGCCTTACGAGCGCAGGCAGGTGACGCACCTGGCGGGTCTCAGGAATGTCCTCAAGTTGAATCAGGTAAGTATTGGAGCGTGCCGGAAGTCTGCCTCCGCTCAGATCAGGGAGCAGGATACAGAGAACTCCAATCAGTGCGAAGGAGAGTGCGAAACAACGGCCCATGACTTTCCTGTATCCTTGTTTTAGATCAAGGGAGGGGTGTTTTTTCCTTGGAATGGATCGTGTGATCCAGCCCTGCCTGGAAGGGTTCTTTACGCCTATTGAATCAGTGTGCGAACCCTGTATATGTGCGGTCAGTGTCATAAATAACGGTTCTTCAGAAATCTATTTTTATCCCGCTTACGAATGTGCGCGGAAGACCCGGGCGTACACCAGCAGGCCTCCTCGCAGCGATATAGGTTTTGTTAGTTAGGTTTCGGATTCCAACAAATATTCTTGTTTTGCCCGCCAACCTGAACTCTGCAGACCCATCAAGAATAAAGTGGGAGTCCGTTTTGGCCAATGCACGCAATCCGCCCGCTCCGGCTTCCGTCCTCATGGATCCGGAATACTTGCTGCCCAGATCCAATGCCAGTCTGGCGTATTCGAATCCCAAGCCCACGTAGAACTGGTGTTTGGGAACGTATGGCAAGTCGTCTCCTCTGGAAACGGCTCCCCACGGTCCAAACTCACTTTCGAAGGCATTCCTGAACTCTGCGTGCGTAAATGTATAGGTGATTCGCAAGGGTAAAGATAATCCATTTGACGCAGGTGGCGCCAGATCCGTCTGAAGACCGAACTCAAGTCCCCTGGAGATCGCCTCGCCGCCATTAAATTGGTCTCCGGAGCCCGTTCCTCCCGCTGCAGCCAGATCGGACCCGAGCAGATTGCTGTAATCATTTAGATAGAGGACTCCCTGGACGGTCAGTCGTTCTCCGTTATACCGCACGCCTGCCTCATAGTTTATGCTGCTCTCCGGCAGCGTTCCCGTTTTGGAACCCGGTGGGGCGAACCCCTTGTGGACCCCCAGGAATGCTGTTGTGTTGTTTGAAATTCTGAAATCGATACCACTTCCGGGAATCCAGACCTCAATTCTGTTCTTTCTTATTGCAAGGGCAGATCCCGTCCGCGATGGATCTGACTTTCCGTAATCCTCTAATTCAACGTGTATGTTTTCATATCGCACACCGGGGGTAAACCGGATGCGTCCTTTTGACAAAGTATACTGGGCGAAGGAGGCGAAGGCGGTTGCGGTCTCCACCCTGTTGCTTTCGGTCCCCGGAGCGCCCAGATCGGTCAGGATCATTTTCCCATCTTCCATTCTGTAGTTGTCTACCCATTGGAACCGGTCGATTTGATCTCTATGCAAACGGATTCCCAATTCCAGACCGTGTTCTGCTTCCGCGGATCTTTTTGTAAATCCAAGGATCGTCTGGATACCCTGAGAATAGTATGAGCGGTTGTTGGCTTTTACCTCCAAAGCGTCCGCGTTCGTACTTGTTGCGCCTTGCAGGATTGCGTGTTCCGAGGCGAAGACTTCAGGCGACTCGAGGATACTGGCGATTGACTCACGGGTGCCACCGGCGGAAGCTCTCACCCTGTCCAGTTTGTACCAGTTCCGTTCGAAATTGCTGCGATACGCGATGGAAGTCAAATCGAGAGATTCCCCTGGCTGGACAAAATACCGCATCTGAAATTGTTGCTGCTCGGTGGTCATCCGGTCTACCTGGGATGCTGAGTATCTCCGGAATGGAGTGGCAGTAAAGTCCTGGTCAGTCAGTCCCAGGTAGGTTTCGTTCGAAATTTCATCGGTTTTACCCAGTTTAATCATGATTTCCTGGTAAATCTGCCCGTCTTGGTTCGTGTTGAACCTGAGCTTTCCCAGATAATCCTTCTTGTCGAAACCTGTATTGCCACCGCCATCAAGCCGCTTGTAACCATCCACATTCGCCTGATAGGTTTCAACAAGCCAGGCGAAATTGGGATAGGAATCGCCAAGATAGGCCTGGATATTGCGGGCTTTGTCTTCCCCAATGGACAGATTCGTGCGTCCGGAGAATCGCTTTGGAATTGGCGTGGAGATCAGGTTCAGTGCACCACCTGTCGTATACGGGCCGTGCTTGATCTGGCTGGACCCCTTTCTCACTTCTATTCCGTGCATGCGTCCTGCTGTAGGAAAGTAGTAGGCCGCGGGAGCCGCATAAGGTGCGGGCGCCATCAGCACCCCATCCTCCATGACAGTGATTTTCTCACTTCTTTCCGATCCACTTCCTCTCATGCCGATATTTGGTCTTAATCCGTAGCCATCTTCTTCTTGCAGATTCACACCGGGAATTTCCCTCAGTATGCGTGTGATATCGTTGTAACCCTGTTTCTCCAGTCGTTTGTGATCGATGTACTGCGCCGAGCCGGGTATCTCGTGTGTCTTCTCAGGATTGCCGATAACCATTACCCTGTCCAGGATAATGACCTCCATGTCTGAGATGGCGAGTGAATCGGATCCTGATGTCGTTCGAGTGGAATCCGGTTCCTCTGCAATAACGGGTTGAGACACGAATGGTCCGGCAAGGATGACCGCGAGGAGGAATCTGCTTCGCAAGTTGAAGGTCATAAAGGATCTGTCTCCAAATATCCAGCGATTGCGATGTGCGCTGCTAAATTAATGATAATAAAAGATTTGTATTGGTGTCGTGACAAGCTTTTTGTTCTGGCAGCTAATCATTTATTTTGCATAGACAACAATTGTATTACTTGTAAAACACTCGTCTTGTTTACAATACATCACAGTGTGGAGAATGTCAACATTATTTGTGGGACAATCCGTAAAAAAGCGAGATGGGAAAGCGGTTGGAGATTGGGGAGGTGTTTTATATTTTCTTTTTGTACCCAAACCTATGGAGGATGCATCGTCTATGAGCAGTTCTTTGCGAGTTGCAATTGTCGGAGCCAGTGGAATCGGTCAACACCACGCACGGTGGTATCATCTCTCAGGATGTGATGTGGTCGCCCTTGTCGGCACTTCGGAGGAATCCTGTTCTCGGACGTCAGAACGGTTGCGGGAATACTTTGGTTTCGAGGGAAGAGCGTATACTTGCGTGGAAAAGATGCTGGACTCCGAACGACCGGATATCGTTGCCGTAACAAGTCCTTACCGATTACATTACTATCACGTCCTGGCGGCCTTGAACAGCGGGGCCCACGTGGTGTGTGAAAAACCGATGTACTGGGATGAAGACAAAGATCCAAACGTTATATTGTCAAGATCCAGAGAGATGGTAGATCAGGCCGAGATCAGCGGACGTCTCCTGGGTGTGTCTGCCCAATATCCCGCTGTCGTTCCCTCTTACAAGGCTTTTTACGAAGCGCACCGTGGATCCTGGGATGCTTTGGAAACGATTTCGATGGAAATGGAAGTCAAGGGTCGAAAGGGTCCAAAGCATTTTGAGGAGATCTGGATAGATGTTGGGCCGCACCCGTTGAGCCTTGTCATCGGATTTCTCCCGGGAGGAGAGATTGACTTCGGGACCGCCAAATGCCGAATCGAGGAACGACAAATTGTGGCAAATTTTGATTATGTAGTAAAGGGTCGGAGGAGTCGAGTGGAAATCGTTTTGCGAGATATCGATGAGGGCAAACCGGTTCGCCGCTTCGGAGTGAACGGCTTTCTTGTTGATTGGGCCGGCTATGCGGATGAGCAGGGGATTTATCGCGCAAGTCTGAAACACGAGGACGAGGAATTTCATTGTAATGACTTCCTCCACATATTCATCGAGGAATTCGCGAAGGCCGTTGGAGGGGATGGGGGAAGTGTGCTGGTGAACGGCAGGGATGGTGTGCTCAACCAGGAATACCTTATCGGTCTGCTGAGGTTGTCCAGAGGCTGGGCGTAAAAGCACGTTTGCGTAAATATTAGAGTGAATCTCTATTTCGACCGTCCTGTCGCTTCGGGCTAGGGGCGGGTTTTCTTTTGGTCGGTGCCGATGTCTCCGGAAGCATCAGATATCGCAGTTGTCATTACTTCTCACAATTACGGTCGGTTTCTCAAGGACTGTCTGGATTCTGTTAGCACTCAGACTTTGAAACCCGCTCAAGTCCTTGTGATAGATGACAGCAGCGTTGACATGACTGCCTCGGTCGTGCAGGAGTTTCCGGAGGTTTCTTACTACAAGGTCGAGTTTGGCAATGGCAACAAATCCCGGAACTACGGGTTCTCAAAGATCACCGCGGAATGGGTGGTGTTCTTCGACGCAGATAATTTCATGTTGCCGAACTTTCTGGAGTGTCTGTATTCTGCTATCACAGATGATATCTCGTTCGTCTATTGCGACCGGATCAATTTTGGAGATGGAGATGTTTCCTGGTATGGAGATCCCCTGGGTGTTTGGTCCTCTCAGGCGTTCGATGTCGAGGATCTCAAACGTGGAAACTATGTAGACCTGGCTTCTCTTGTCAGGGCGGGAGATTTTTCCGGTTTCGATGAATCCCTGAGACGATGTCAGGATTGGGACTTGTGGTTGAATCTCGTGCTGAACGCGAATTGCAGGGGGCGATATGTGAATAAGCCGCTCTTTCACTACAGGATCCACAATGAAAGTATTACGCGGAGAGAGGACAGAGACAGAGCGGTCTGGTATATAAAGAGGAAATACGGGCTGGGAATGTTTGCGAAAATTCCAGTTCTGAGAAACACATATTATGTGTACCGGGCGCTCAGGATGCTGAGGATCTGGTTAAGTCGCGGCAGCGGGTGATTGCCCGTTGATTTCCGGTGGCAGGACGTCTTGACAGCCGGCAGAGCCAGGTTATATATTGGCGCATTGCAGGCCAACGCTCGTACATAAGGAGATGGTTGATGGGTGACTTAATTGACAGGGAATACGACCTGCTGGCAGAGCGGCTTGAAGGCCGAGGTGTGGAGGTCGAGGCAGTCAAGAACAAGCTTAAGGCACAGGAAATCGAGACACCTTCCTGGGGTTATGGAAACAGTGGGACACGCTTCGGCGTGTTCAAGCAGGCAGGGGCCGCCCGTGATCTTCATGAACGCCTCCAGGATGCAGCGATGGTACACCGATTGACTGGTATTTGCCCGTCGGTGGCGATCCATATTCCCTGGGACAAAGTTCAGGACTATGACGCTCTGACAGATGAGGCCACGGAATTGGGGGTCAGGATAGGCGCAGTGAATCCGAATGTGTTCCAGGATGATGCGTACAAGATGGGCAGTTTCGCTAACAGCGATGAGAAGATCCGGGGGATGGCCCTAGAGCATATGCACGAATGCATAGACATTATGAGAAAAGTGGATTCGAAGGTGCTGAGCCTCTGGTTCGCCGACGGGACCAACTACCCCGGTCAAGGGGATTTCCGCCGTCGTAAACACTGGTTCGAAGCCAGTCTGAAGGAGGTCCACGATGCGCTGCCTGAAGCGTCACGCATGCTCGTGGAATACAAGTTTTTTGAGCCGGGGTTCTATCTGACAGATATCGCGGATTGGGGCATGGCTGCGTTCTACTGCAAGAATGCGGGTCCCAAAGCGCAGGCGCTTGTAGACCTTGGGCACCATCCGCTCAGTACGAATATCGAGCACGTGGTGGCTTTCCTGATCGACGAGGGTTTGCTGGGCGGATTTCATTTTAATAATCGGAAATATGCCGACGACGATGTCACTACGGGTTCCACAAATCCATACGAAGTGTTTCTGATCTACAACGAAATCGTTTCGGCCGAGGAGGATCCGAGTACGGCTGAACTCGATATCGCATATATGGTGGACCAGAGTCACAACATCAAGCCCAAGATGGAAGCGATGATCCAGACGGTGATGTTTATCCAGTCGGTGTATGCAAAGGCGCTGATCGTTGACAGGGATGCCCTTTCCCGTTCCCAGGGGCTAGAGGACACGGTTGGGTCAGAGCGGATTCTGCAGGAGGCTTTCAATACCGATGTCCGTCCATTACTCGCCCGGGTTCGCAAAGAGATGGGATTGGAGTCTGAACCTATGAAGGCCTACAGGGAGAGTGGGTATTTTGAGAAAATAGCGGACGCCCGCGTGGGCATTCTGGAAGGTGCGGCCAGCTGGGGTTGATGCGAGTGGCTTTTGTTAAATTTTTCTTGACCCTGTGCCCCCAGGAGCTTATTTTTGGTGAACGTGGACATTCCCCTGTTCGCAAGAAACAGAATCTGATTGTGTAGTGTAAGTCCTTCCCCCGATTCTCCCCTGAGTTCGAAGATTTCGCGCAGAATCATCTCCAGGTTATTTTTTGCGAGGATTTTAAAATGCCGCACATTCTCGTCGTGGACGATGACGATCTTGTACGCATGATGGCGATGCGTGTGCTTTCTGGAAACGGGTACGAGGTCTCGGGGGCAATAGATGGTGAGGATGCACTGTCAATCCTTGAGGAACAGGCCATCGATTTGATTTTGAGTGACATCAGAATGCCGAGGATGGACGGTAAGGAATTGCATCGCCAGATAAAGTTGCGTGCGTGTCAGATTCCATTCCTGGCAATGTCCGGGGAATTTTCCAATCCTGGCGATTTCGATGGTTTCCTGGAAAAACCATTTCGAATAGAAAAGTTGCTTTTTGAAGTTGAGAGATTACTTCTCGCCCAACCCGTGGGATGAGGTTGGGCAAATGAGAAAGGCGCTGCTTCGGATGAGGAAGCAGCGCCTTTTCTGTTTTCAGGATGCAGGTCCTTATGCCGGGTTCAAAACTTCTTCAAATCCCATGAATTTCAGGAATTTCTTCTTTCCTCCAGCACGCTTCCTGTTGTTCCATTTTTCCACCATCTCGTTGTAGGGATTTTCCTCCTGCTCCTCCCAATCGCAGAGTGCCTTGATTTCTGAAGGATCATTCTCACCATCCAGTTCGTACGGGCATTCGACCGAATCGCTGATGGTAAGAAGGCTGACATCCCCGTTCCCATTGAATTCAACGTTGAAGGGATATCTTCTGCACGTGATGGGACGGTGTTCGTAAATGGTACATAGTTCATCCTCACCCAGATACTGACACCCATTTTCATCTCGACGGAGTCCCATGATCCTTCGACCCTTTTTGAATCTTATCCAACCGGGGTTGCGCTTGCTCCACTCGATTTCACTGGGCTTGAAGAAATCTACAATGTCTAAAGCCTGCTGGCCGGTTTGAGCCATGATTCTCCGAATATCCTGGTCGGTTACCAGTACGATCGGTTCCCGGCAGCAGTTGCCGCAGCAGGTGCATTTGAAGTTCAGGAGATGTTTCCACTTTCCTGCCATTGTCTTTTATTCCTTTGAATCGTTTGATCAGGATACGGATGGCGTTTGTCGGAAGGTTTCTATTGCAGCGCGAAAACCGGATCCAGGGCTGGTTAGAACAGGGATGTCGATTCCCGTGCACAGTGTGGCCGCGTGCGCCATTGATGCCTGAGCGAGTACGATGACATCCGCTCCTTTCGATGCGCGCATCAGTTCTTTTGCGATCGACGCGTGATAGGCTTCGGCATCTCCCTTTTCCAGTTCTTTCCAGGCAGCTTCACACAGGACCTCGGTAATTTCAACCGTTTTGCCGGAATTTCTGGCTGCCGAAAGCACGATGGACTTGGTCGGATCCAGGGTGCTCCTTAAAGTTGCCGCAACTGCGATCCTGTTTCCCATAGCCACGGCTTCCTCTGCCATGGGGTCATCTATTCGAAGCACCGGGCAGGTGGTCATTGGACGTGCGACCTCCGCACAGGGGCCTATGGAGGAACAGGTGCAGAGGATGACTCGGGCCCCACTGTCCGCAGCATTCAAGACCATGGTCGTCACCCGACGGTTCAGATGAGGTGTGATCTTTCCCACATCCCGCGCCTCTTTAAGCAGACTTTCATCCACCAGGTGCTGCAGGACGATTTCTGGGCACAACTCCGAAGCCATTTTGTTAAAGGTATCGATCAGGATGGGCGCTGTGTGGAGAAGGGCAAGTGTATCAGGCATCATTGTCTCTCAAATTGATTTACCGGGCCGATGAACAATGGAACATAGCGAGAGTGACAGTGGGAGTCAAGGCCCAAGCCGGTCCATTGGAGCTTTTTGCTTTTTCGGAGGGCGGGAGGTGGTTATATTGAATGCCCTGAAAGAATTAACATCCTTTGCCCGCACATCTGTCCCCAGGGAGGCCAGTTGGTGAAAGACGAACATTGTCGGCTGTTCGCAGGATGATCGCACTTGTACTGAACATCCTCCTGTCGGTAGCATTCTTCCATGTGATCCGGACGGCACAGGTCCGGGGATCCAATATGATGGTCGTCGGAGCCGTAAATTACATTCTGGCTTCTGTGGTTTGTTTTGCCGCCAGCTATTTGTCTGGCAATACCCAGCTTTCTCCTGAAACGCTTTTTTGGGGCACTATCCAGGGTATCGCATTCATTGTCACGTTCTATCTGATTTGCACCACCATGGCGCTCAGCGGAATGGCTATTGCCACAGCCTTCATCCGGATTGCCGTGGTGCTTCCGGTGCTTGCATCGATTTTTTACTGGGGAGAGGTCCCTGGCAAATTCCAGATTATCGGTATTTTGGTGTGCCTGGTGTCTCTTCCGCTGATTGGTACGCGGGCCCGGAATGTTGGGACGAGTGTTAAACTGGGTTGGCACGAATTCCGTATCGTGGCGATGCTCTTTGTTTTTATTGGAATGGCTGGCGTGGCCTCAAAGGGATTCGTCATGTCCGGCGTTGCAGACGCTCGCACAACCTTCATGGGCGTCTTGTATGGTGTTGCTGCTTTTGGCGCCCTTGCCGCCTTCATCCTTCCAGCCTGGAGAACACATAGCAGGGGGCTGGTTGACGGCGTGAAGATGGGTTTTATGAACGTGATCAGTATTCTAGCGTACCTTATAGCACTCGAACAGGTATCAGGGGTAGTCGTGTTCCCCGTACAGGCCGCCGGCGGCATTCTTGCCAATACCCTGTTCGCGGCGGTGGTGTGGAAGGAACGGTTCATCAAGAAAACAATCGTCGGAATGGGTGTGGCGGTTGTCGGGCTGGTTCTGGTAAATCTGAATTAGGGGATGCCGCCAGGACATACCGGCATTTAGTGCTGGTTACGGGTAGTTGATGACCCGTTGGGCAGGAGACCATATGGGTGTTCCGGTGGGGATGGCTATAGTGGGTTGTGGGCAGATTGCCGGCGCTCACTTGAAGGCGATTACGCGTGTAGAGGGAGCGGAACTGGTCTTTGCTGCAGATGCGGTTGAGGAACGCGCACAAGGTGTAGCCAAGACCTTCGGCGCCCCACGCTGGTCGATTTCTTATGACGAAGTGCTTGCCGATCCGAGGGTGGATGCGGTAATTCTCTGTTTGCCGCACGATCTGCATAAGTCATTCACCATCCGGGCGCTTGCCGCAGGCAAGCACGTTCTGGTGGAAAAGCCGATGTCGCTGTCTGAGGCTGAGTCCGTCGAAATGGTTGCGGAGGCCGATCGTACGGGATATTTCCTTTCAGTTGGGCATTCTACCCGGTATTTTGCCACGTATCAGAAGGCGAAGGCTCTGGTTGATGCAGGCAGCATTGGTGAAGTAATCAATGTCCTCCATCAACGAACCTTCTGGCTCGAGAAACTCTCCACCGATTGGCGCAGAGACCTCGAGGCTTGCGGAGGGATGTATCTGCCGATCTTCGGAAGTCACGATGTGGACGCCATTCTGTGGCTCCTCGGCGATCAACCAGATCAGGTCTGGGGAACCGTGAGAGCTGCAAGTCCGGTTACGGAGGGTGACAGCGACGGGTTGATCGGGCTTGAGTTTGCCGATGGGAAGATCGCATCCATAGCATTCGCGACCCGGTGTCATCAGGCTCGTGCGGAAACCGTTGTGGTGGGGCGAACCGGAACTCTGTCGATCACGCGCCACGAAGTGAGTTTGAACGGAGAACCTGTGGATGTGGGGGAAGAATGGGATGCATTCACCCTGCAGATGCTCAGGTTTACGGAGGCACTGCAGATAGGGCAGCAACCGCCGGTGTCCGGGAAGGAAGTGTTGAAGGTTGTACGCACCCTTGATCTTGTTCGCGAGTCATCGGAGAATGGAAGAAGGATGACGTTTTGAGGGTGCGCACCTGGGCCCTTTTCGCATAACCCTGAACGACCGAGCAATGTAGACCTATGTATAGACCCGTCATCGGAATTACAACCAGTGTAGAATCCGAAGGTCCAGATCAAATTACGCAGCAGGTTCTTGGACACACCTACGTGGAGGCCGTGGAGCGCGCTGGAGGGTGTCCGGTCATCGTGCCTGTTGTGCAGGAAAAGGAAACGCTTGATGCGGTAGTTGCACTTCTGGATGGACTGATTATCACGGGTGGCCCTGGAATCACCGACCGACTGATCGGGGAATTGCCAGACGATCTGCCACCGGTGAGTCCCGAACGGGATCGAACCGACAAGTGGATCTATGAGGCATCCAGGAAAAAAGATGTTCCCATTCTGGGCATTTGCTACGGGATGCAGTTCATCAATGCGCGGTTTGGAGGATCTATATTTGCAGATGTGCAGGTCCAGCGAGATGTGGATCCGCATTCCCCCAAGCGACTCGAGGGTATGGAAATTCGGCACCAGTTATCGGTTGTTGACCGGTCACACCTGTCTGGTGTAATTGGGGCTGGAAATTTCGAAGTAAACAGTTATCATATCCAGGCTGTCGATAGCCTCGGGGAGGGGCTGGAGGCCAACGCGCTTAGCGATGATGGTCTGGTCGAAGGGTTCGAGTCGAAAGATGGTCGCATCCTGGGCGTTCAATTCCACCCGGAGAAACTTCCGGATACGATCTGGGAACGGGTATTCGATTATCTTGTGACGATCGCCAGGAAAACGTAAAAAGGGGTTTTGGACCAACCATGAGAAAACGACCGGCTTACTGCTGCAGAAGAGTCTCTCAACCCCCTGCGCTGGACGGGTCCGTCCGTGGCACTGTATGGGAAGATACCGAGAAGATCGAGTCGGACTTTCATTTGCTGGGCGATATTTCCGGAAGATCGGCACACTTTCTGGAAGCCGCTGCATTATGGGATGACGAGGCACTCTATGTCTCCTACGTGTCAGATCCATCCCCGGTGCCCGTGACCATGCAAAATAGGGATGACGATCTATTCAATGAATGTGCGGTTGAGGTCTTCTTGCGTGCAGGAAAGGGCTACTACGAAATCGAGGTGAATCCAATGGCCGCGGTTCTGGACCTCTATTTCCCCGATGTGGAAGAGCAAGATTGGCGAGCCATGGCGAAGTACGACATTCCAGGACTGCAATGGACAGTTAAGACGATGGACAATGGCGGTCGTTGGTGTGCACAAATGGCCATTCCATGGTCGGGCGTTCCGGAAGTGAGCAGGGCAGAATACGAAGGCGATCCGTGCGTGTTCGGGAATTTTGCCAGAAGCCAGACGCTTCCCGATGGGAGCTACGACCTGACAACGTGGGCTCCCGGGGAAAAGGCATTTTGCGAGTTGGACAAAATGGGCTGTATGATCCTCAGTTCTTGAGAGTGTGGTGAATGGGACAACCTTCTGCATCGATAGCGAGCCCGACAATCAAAGCCGACGATCGGTTCTGGACTCTGTCCAACGAGTTCAGTCTGCTGAGGGTGGTGCTTGCCATACCCACCCTGTGGTTGATCTGGGCAGGGCCGGACTACAAATGGTACATGTTCGGGTGTGTCATGATAATGATCGCAACCGATGTCCTGGACGGCTATGTTGCCAGAAAACGGAACGAGAGAACCGCTTGGGGAAAAATCCTGGATCCGCTGGCAGACAAGGTCGCCATCGACTCGATCACGATCATACTGGTTCTTTTGAAAGGTTTGCCGTGGTGGGTGGGGGGTGTTGTCGTCGGTCGGGACGTGTTGATCGTCCTTGCCAGTGCTCTTCTGGCATCGAGGCAGCAAATCGTCATGTCATCCAATCTTTGGGGTAAGCTCACGACACTGGTGATGAGCGGTCTGTTACTGGCCTACGCAATGGATTCCGATTCCCTGAAGCTTCCTTTCTTGTGGATGGCAGCCTTCCTTCTGTTTGCTTCGTTTGTCAGTTACGGACTCGGTTTCGCGAAGCTGATGCGCGACAGAAAAAGTCAGAAATCCTCTGATTTGCTTGACCGGTAGATGTTGTCGATTAATGTAGTGATCCCGGTTCTCAACGAGAGCGGGAACATAATCCAGTGCCTCGAGCAATTCCGAGGCGCCACTTCCGCCGACCTTGTGGTCGTGGATGGCGGCAGTGAAGACGGCACGCGGGATCAGGTTTCCGGAACAGGGCTCGCCACTCTGATTCAAACAGACACACGCGGTCGTGCACGCCAGATGAATCGAGGCGCCAGGGCATCTGAAGGTGAGATCCTGTTGTTCCTGCACGCGGATACCCTGCTGCCGGAGCAGGGTTTAGAGCTGATCGCGGCCAGCCTTGAGGATCCCGCTGTTGTAGGTGGGCGATTTGAATTGGAACTGGCGGCAGCAGGATGGCGATTTCGTGTGATCTCCAAAGCTAGCACATGGCGGTCCAGGTTTCTGGGAATCACTTACGGCGACCAGGGCATATTCTGTCGGCGCAGCGTGTTCGACAGTGTGGGCGGGTTTCCGGATCTGGAGATATTTGAAGATTCCGAGTTTTGCAGGTTAATGAAAAAAGAAGGACGATTCATTCTTATCGATTCTCCGGTTCGATGTTCGGCGCGGAGGTGGCGGCGGTCGGGCGTTTGGCGTACCGTTCTCTGGATGTGGATATTAAGGATCCTGTTCGAGTTTTCGGTGTCGGACAAGAGGCTGAGTCAGTGGTACAGAAATGTCCGCTAGGTGGCCAGCAGGGAGTCTGGAAATAACATAAAAGGGATCCTGAATTGTGGAGTATCGCGAATTCCAGAAGACGGGCTGGCAGGTCAGTGAAATAGGCTTTGGAGGCTCATGGTTCTACGGTCGTCCCGAGGAGGGCCTTCGTCCTGTTTCTCACGGCGTGGAAATGGTAGAGCGCGCCCTGGAATTGGGGATAAACTATTTCGATACGGCACCCCTTTACGGAAAGGGGCGAAGCGAGGAAGTCTATGGCGCAGCCTTCGAAGGGGTTACCGAGCCACATTTTCTGGCCACGAAGGTAGGATATTATCCCGAACCATTCGATTACACCAGAGACACCATTTGGCGAGGTTTTGAGGCCAGCCTGAAACGCCTGAAAAGAGATCGTGTGGATTTGCTCCAGGTTCACGAAGCCGAACAAGCCGGGTGGGATGGTATTTTCGGGAGCGAGCGTACCCTGGAAACACTGTTGGATATTCGGGAGCAGGGGCTCACGGAGCACATCGGCCTTACGGGCTCTGACCTGGGGTTGATGTCCAGGATTCTGGAGGAAACAGACGAATTTGTTTCGGTTATCACATTCTGCAAGTATGATCTGCTGACTCAGGAGGCAGACGAAACACTGATTCCCACCGCGTCGGACCACGATGTGGCGGTCATCGCTGCTTCGCCGCTTCATGGTGGACTTCTGGGTTCCAAACGAGACGATTGGATTGAGAAAGGAAGATTCGAGCCGCTATACGACAAACTGAAGCGCATCGAAGACATGCTGGCGGGAGAGCCGGATGGTGTGATCGGCACCGCATTGAGATATCTTTTATCGGATGATCGAATCAGGCTGGTACTTTGTGGCGCGGCCAACCTGGAAGAATTGAAAATGTGTGTTTCGGTATCCGATGGCAGACATCTGGACCAGGACCTGATCGATGCGATCGAGGAGATTTGATCATGGCACCAGTAAGAATGGGATTTGTTGGTTTAGGACACATCACTTACCACGCACACCTCCCACCTTTTAAGAAAATGGCAGACGCCGGCGAGGTGGTGTTCCAGGCGTTTTGTGACAAGGATGCCGACACTGCTTCGGAACGGGCAAAAGAATTCGGGGCGAATGCGGTATACACGGACCATCACGAGATGTTCGAAAAAGAAGAACTGGATGGTGTGTATTTATGTATTCCGCCGACCTTGCACACGGATGTGGAACTTGTTGCGGCAGAGAAGGGAATCGCCGTTTTTGTAGAAAAGCCACAAACACTGGATATTACCCAGGCGGTTGCCTTCAACAAGGCCATCAGCTCTGCTGGAATTCTGTCACAAGTTGGGTTCATGAGTCGGTACTATCCATCGTCGGAGTTTGTGAAAGAAAAAGTAGAGGCGGGAACCGCCAGGCACGCGCTGGTGCAGTTGCTGTATAGCGGCAAACACATACGATACTGGACGAGCCGGGTGGAGTTATGCGGCGGTTCGTTTGTAGAGAACACCGTCCATATGGTGGATCTGCTCCGGTATTTTCTTGGAGATATCGAGTCTGTTTCTGCCTTTTATTTTGAGAGGCAGCCGGGTGAGGGTCCGGAACCGATCAATCTTCCACACGTCTACGATGTGAATTACAGGTTCAAGAGTGGTGTGGTGGCGAGTGCTACGACCTCCCGGGTACTGACCAATGTGAATTGTTCGCGTCGAGACGTCAGTGTGATCCTGGACGACGCCTTGCTGGAGTGGAGTGCCCAGAGCGTCGTTGAAAATGACGAGCAGGTGTTTTCTGCTCCCGAGGAGAACAACGCTTTCGCGAGGCAGGCGCAGGCTTTTGTAGCGGCGATTCGGACAGGTGATGGTTCACTTCTGCGAAGCCCGTATCATGATGCACTCAACAGTTTGGCGGCAGTCCTGGGAGCCAATGCCTCGGCTGCCAATGGCGGCGCCTTGGTCAATCTTTCCGAATTCACGGGCGCCTGACGAATGAGGAACTGATGAACACGAACGAAGTCAAATATTTCACGCCTGTCGAGGCGAATAGGACCCTGCCGCTGGTCAAGCGGATCGTGAAAGACATCCAGTCCTCAGGCCAGCAACTGGTTAAACTGGCGGACGAGCTTGGGGAGCAGGCAGCGGACGATCCAAAGATCAGAAACCTCATCAAAGAATTGAATGAATTGATGAGTGAACTGGACCACATCGGGTGTTCCTACAAAGACCCCAATTTCACACTGGGTCTGGTGGACTTTCCTGCGATTATAGAAGGCAATGAAGTTGAATTGTGCTGGCGGAGCGATGAACCTTCGGTGGCGCATTACCACGGTCCAGAAGGGTATTCGGGGCGAAAACCCATTCCGGAATCATATTTTGTGGATTCCGGACCGGTGTCGTCCGGACGGCTCGAGGAGGAGATAGATGACGACTGAGGAACTGGTAAGAAGGTTTCCTGAAATCCCAAAGGATCTTCACGATGAACCCCTTCTGGCAGAATTTGCTGAGGGTTTCGGAAAAGAATTGGAGATTGCCCAGAAGCCAAGCGCCTGTTCGGGTGAACACGGTGCAGCAAACCATTATTACCTCAAGCTCATCGGCCCAATGGATATTTACCGATATGGGTTGTACAGTAGAGAGCGTGTTATTGAGGAGATCGAGAAGTTGACATCCGGGCACAGGGAAAACCCGGATGGGTTTGCTGAATCTCTATTACCGGAAGGAATCGCAGACCAGGAAGTAAAGGGTCCCGGTTGTAATTGAGTGGTGAATCCTCACGAGGATTAGACGGCTTGCCAGAAGAAGAATTACATTATCTGACTATTGAGGAGCTGGGACGACGTTTTCGGTCCGGTGCGCTTTCTCCGGTGGAGGTCACACAGGCATACCTGGATAGAATTCGGTCGCTGCAGGCTGCGACTTCGGCCTATGTCACCGTCACGGAGGACAGGGCACTGGCGGACGCTCGCGCTTCAGAGTCCATGCTTCGCGCAGGCAACGATTTGGGGCCTCTTCACGGAATACCGGTGGCACTGAAAGACCTCTGCGATACGGCAGGAATCAGGTCGACTTCCGGTTCCAGAGTACGGGAGAAGCACATTCCGACAACTTCCTCCACTGTGGCAAAGAGACTGGCCAGAGCCGGGAGCGTTCTGCTGGGTAAAACAAACATGGTGGAGTTCGCGTTTGGCCCCTTCGGAGTGAACGACCATTTTGGTACACCTCCGAATCCCTGGGATTCTGGATGTGTACCCGGTGGCTCCAGCAGTGGGTCCGGTGTGGCGGTAAGCTGCGGGTTGGCCGCCGCTGCAGTTGGCACAGACACGGGTGGATCTGTTCGAATCCCATCCTCTTTCTGCGGCATCGTGGGGCTGAAAACGACCCTGGGGAGAGTGGGAATGAACGGGATTATGCCCCTGAGTAAATCCCTGGATTCGGCGGGACCCATGGCGCGGACTGTAAGGGACGCTGCGCTAATGTACTCAACTATGGCAGGGCCCGAGGAAGGGGACTGCACAGCCGCTTATTCCCCGGTGGGCGATGTGTTATCGGACCTGGACAAGGGGATTTCGGGTATGCGAATTGGTGTGAGCCGTGCGCCCTTTTTCGATGGTGCAGATGCCCAGGTGGTTTCGCTGGTTGAAGCTGGAATAGACCGGCTGGAAGAACTGGGCGCCTCTGTGGTTGAATTACCCTTTCCGGAGGCGGTCCAGGCAGAAGCTGATGAGGATAATCTGACCTTGTTGCGCATGGAGGCTTTTGCGGAACACCAGGAAACGCTTGCAAAGTATGCCGAGCTCTACAGCGATCGCGTGAGAGCGAGGCTGGAAGCGACGCCTTCGCTGCCGGCAGTCGATTTTCTCCAGATTCAGGAGCGCAGATTTAAACTGATTGCATCGGCACACAAGCGATTGAATGCCGTGGAGGCTGTCGTGGGTCCGACGCTGCTTACTACGGCCCCCCGTCTCGCCGATCTGGAAAAGGGTGAACCTGCAAAACTGCTGACACGTCTTGTAAACTGGCTTGGACTTTGTGCCATTTCAATTCCTTGTGGTTGGACAGACCAGGGTCTTCCTGTTGGCTTGCAGCTTATTGGAAAGCCATTCGACGAGGCTACGATTCTTCGTCTGGCGCATGCGTATGAGACCTCCACAGATTGGCACGAAAGAAGGCCATCCGGTTATTTATGCGATTCCGAACCTCCTGCCTGATTCCCATCCTTGAGGGTTACACATGGCCAGAATTCTAATTGCCAAACATGAATCAGGCAGTCTCCAGCCGGTCGTGGATGCCCTCGAAATGGAGGGCCACGAGTGTGTGGTCTGTAATACGGATGGCTCAGTGCGTGAAGTCATCGTGGATCGCCCTCCTCATCTCGTGATTACTGAAGCTGATTTCCCTGGTCTGGATGTCTTCGAACTTGTTCAAGTGCTTCAGGATTCCGCGGGAGACAGCATACCCCTGCTGGTGGTACACTCCGAGGATGCGGCAGGTGATCAGATCGGATTCACCTGGACCGGTTTGGCTCAAAAACCGGAATCGCTCAAAGCGGTTGTCCGAAGTCGACTTGCGGTTGGTCAGCAAAATTCGGTCGGAGCCCCTGTTCTGGTGGTCGATGATGATGCCTCTATCCGGCTGCCGCTGGCGAAACGGCTGGAAATGGAGGGCTTTCGTTGTCAAACCGCCGAAGACGGTGAGGAGGGATTCAGTTTACTCGCTGATGGTTTCGATCTGGTCCTGACCGATGTGGATATGCCTCGACTGGATGGATTCGGACTGCTCGAGAAGATTCGATCGGAACCGGACTACAAAGACATCCCGGTTATCATTATGACGGCGCATGCCAGGAGTTCTGAAGAGGTCTCCCGGGGATTGGATCTGGGTGCAAACGATTATGTTCGCAAACCATTCGACATGGGTGAGTTGGTTGCCCGAACCCGAACGCAACTCCGTATCCGACAGGCCAATCGCATGACGGTTGAAAAACAGCGAGATCTTGCGATAATCGAGTTGGCAGGTGCCGCTGCCCACGAAATAAACAATCCGCTTTCTGTGGTTATGGCGAGACTGGAGCTGCTTCTGGAGGGGTCCACTGGCGAGGACAAGATGCATAAGGATCTCGAGCAGATCGATCACCTTGTTCGGCGTATTGCAGATGTTGTGCAGAAGATGAGCCAGGTGAAGCACTACCAGGTTCAGAACTACTGCGGAGGAATAAACATTATGGATCTCGATGCAGCATCTCAGGCAGAGTGACAGGGCTCGAGGATCAAGAATACAAGAATGAACTTTAACCTTAAGCGCCCGGACGGACATAGGGGGGGAATGTGACAATCTCACGAAGATATTTCCTGAAATCTGCGGCTGCGGTGTCTCTGGGGTTCAGTGGGTTGAAGAAACTGCTGGGGCCTCAAAGCGTGTTTGCATCTACGGAGTTTTCTTACGGATTTGGAAATCTGTTGCCCGACCCGGAAGGTATTCTGGATTTGCCGGAGGGATTCAAGCATTCGGTGATTTCTCGAGTAGGGCAGAAGATGGACGACGGCTTCCTCGTACCTGGTCTGCACGATGGGATGGCGGCTTTTCCAGGTTCGAATGGAAAGACCATTCTGGTTCGGAATCACGAGTTGGGCAGCACGACTTCCCCGGAATTGGGGCCCTTCGGGAAGGAAAATGCGTTGTTCGTCGACGGAACCGAGGGTTCGGTATACGACTCGGGCCAGACGACCCCTTGCCTGGGTGGTACTACGACACTGGTCTACGATACCCGGAACGGACAACTCGAACGACACTACTTGAGTTTGGCTGGCACCCTGCGGAACTGCGCAGGTGGTCCAACACCCTGGAATACCTGGGTGACTTGTGAAGAGACCGTTGAACGTACCGACGATGTCCTGAGTCGGGATCACGGGTTCAACTTTGAGGTTCCGGCGGTTGAGGAAATCGGATTGGCGGATCCCGTACCCTTAACTGCAATGGGTCGGTTCAATCACGAAGCGATTGCAGTGGACCCAAGCACGGGAATCGTTTATCAAACGGAAGACCGTTCGGACGGAATGATTTACAGGTTTATTCCCAGAGTGCCCGGGAAGCTGAAAGAGGGCGGGAAACTTCAGGCCATGGCGCTGAGGGATAAGAAAAGGCTGGACACCAGGAATCACGGAGAATTCCCCACGGTGATCCCAGGAAAGCCCCTTAAGGTGAAGTGGATCGACCTCGACGACGTGATGGCGCCTAATGATGACCTGCGATATCGCGGATACGGCTTGGGGGCGGCTCGTTTCGCCAGGGGAGAGGGAATGTGGTATGGTCGGAACGCCGTCTACTTCGCCTGCACCTCCGGCGGAAAGGAAGAGAAGGGGCAGATCTGGCGATATGTTCCCAGTCCGCACGAGGGTAAGAATCGCGAAAAAGGTTCGCCGGGAACTCTCGAGCTATTCGTAGAACCGAATGACAGTCAGTTGGTAGAGAATGCAGACAATCTGACCGTTTCTCCCTGGGGCGATCTTATCCTTTGCGAGGATGGCCCTGGCGGAGATGGCCTCGTGGGCGTCACGCCGGCAGGGGAGCTGTATAAGTTTGGCCGAAACGCCATGAATGAATCCGAATTAGCCGGTGTTACGTTTTCTCCGGACGGATCGACCTTGTTCGTAAATATCCAATCTCCCGGTCTTACCCTGGCGATAACGGGTCCGTGGAGGTCATGAAAGAGAAGCGTGGGATGGATTTGGAATGGGCGGATCCCCAATTTCGGGTCGCCCATGTTTTGTTTGACACGGTCAATATTTGAAACTTTATTGGCGCTCCGTTTCGTGGGAAACAGGACAATTCAGACGAAATTTCATCGAAGACAGGAGTCAGAGCATGCTTGCGGGTTATGTCAGTGATGAACGATACATTGCGCTGTCTGATGTGGCGCTGGAGTTTAAGAATGATGCCGGTGTAACACAAGCCCGTTCGGGCGCATCCGGAGGGGTTTACATCGATCTCGAGCCCGGAGCGTACCAGGTGACGCTCGCCAAAGATGGGTTTGGGTCCAAGATCGTGCACGCAGATATCCAGGAGGATGAGCCCCATCAATTTCGTCTGCTGTCGGATTGCCTGATGGGATATATGTGGCCCAAGTGCGTAAAGACAGGAGACAGGTCGGAATTCAGGGTACATTCGCACGAGGCCTACAAGATCGAACTGTGGCGTTATGGCTATGAAAAAGAGTTCATCCGGCCGATTGGATGGTACGATGAACACGGTCCGAGAGCGACCGTACAGCTCAGCCCTGACGGCGATTATTGTCAGACTGGGGTGCAGTGGAACAAATTCGGCTACACCAGTCCGAGTCACAAACAGTATGTGCAAGCACCTGATCGTACCGGCCTGTATTACCTCCACGCCAAAACAGAGAGTGGGCTTTTCTTTTCTTTTCCGTGGGTGGTAGCCCCCGAAAAGCCATCTGCTGATATTGCAGTTCTGGCATCCAACATCAATTGGAATTGCTATAACAATTTTGGTGGTCGCAGCAACTACATCCATCCGGACAAAATGCCTGAGACGCCCACCATCAACGCACGTCTGGAACTGAAAAGATATACGAATCCTGAGCATATCAACTACAATGCCGAGGAATATCTTCCGCTTTCATTTGATCGTCCAGAGCCCATAAATCACATTCCTGAAGATGAGCACGTTACCGATCCAATAGAAGGTCGAGCGCCAAATCATATCGCACCTGCAGAGTGGCGGCTCATGGGTTGGCTGGAAAGGGAGGGATTTGATTATGACCTCTATTCGGAGACCCAACTCCATTTCGGAGACCTGAAGCTGGACGATTACAAGGTCTTGATCCTTGGACCCCATCCCGAATACTGGTCGAAGGAGATGTATTACGAAGTGAAGGATTGGGTGTTCAATCGTGGGGGGAGGTTGATGTATCTGGGCGGAAATGGCCTGAACTGCGAGGTCGAATTTGTAGATGAGTCCACGATGATCGTACACAACGGGAATCGGAAGCAACACCGCGACAAGGGCTACGAGAGTAGGTTTCATATGCGGGAAGAATCGGAAGCCAACCTGTTGGGCGTGGTGTTCACCGAGGCGGGCATTATGACGGCTGCGCCCTACGAAGTGAAGGACGAAAGCCACTGGGCGTTTACAGGAACCGGGCTATCGAATGGAGATATTTTTGGAGAGAAATGCCAGCACATGCGCATCCCTGGCGGCGCTTCCGGACACGAAACAGACAAGATCTCCGCAAAATTTTCGCCCAAGAACGTAGAACTGCTTGCAAGGGGAACGAATGCCGATGGAGGAGGGGCGGACATGGTCGTGCACGAGCCTGATGGAGGCGGTGCCGTTTTCTCTTCGGGATCTATCACCTACATCAGCTCCCTGCTGGTGAGTGATCACGTGTCAAGGGTGACAGCGAATGTTGTAAGACGATTCCTGCAATAGTGGGTTTGAATAGACATTAGCCGGTTGTCAGAATTGCCGGCGATATTCCATCTGGAGACCCTTTACAATGCTTTTTGACACCCATACCAATCTGTTGTGGTTTCCGGACCATCTTTCGGATGAGTTTGTGGAGTTTGCGCTTGCCGCGAAGAAAGCCAAGATGCGGCTGACACCAGACGTCTACTACGCCGATGACAATGAGGATGGACGCAACGCGTTTGATTCCAGACCGGAACAGTTGCTCGCAGCGACCGAAGATTGCGACAAGGTAATTGTTTTTGGTCTCAGGGCACCGTTCTGCGGTATCGATGTTCCCCAGGAGTTGGTGGCCGATTTTGTGAAGGAGCACTCTGAGAAATTCATCGGGTGGTGCTCGGTAGATCCGAATGACGAGGACTGTATAGATCAGCTTGTTTACTGCGTGAACGACCTCGGCCTGAGAGGACTGAAGGTAGCCCCGATCTATCAGAGCTGGGATCCGCAGGATCCAAAGCATATTCCCTTCTTCAAGCGGGTCGAGTCACTGGGTATTGCCGTGAATATTCATCAGGGTACGTCATTTGTTCGACCCGGACCGCTGAAGTACGCGAATCCGATCTTGTTGGAGGATATCGCGATCGCCTGCCCCGATCTGAGGATGATTATTTCGCATATGGGCCATCCCTGGGAGGACGAGTGCGTGGTGCTGATTCGGAAACATCCGAACCTGTATTCAAATGTGTCCGCACTGCACTATCGACCCAGGAGACACTACCAGGCATTTATGTCTGCGATTGAATACGGAGTGGATCACAAATTGATTTTTGGTTCTGATTTTCCCTCGGCGACTGCGGCCCAGGTGATTTCGGGACAATGGAAGGTGAACGATGTGGTAGAGGGTTCGAATTTTCCGCGCATACCCGACGAGGTGATTAACAACATCATTTATGAGAACTGGAAGCAGGTGCTGGAGGTCTAAACCCGGTCACGTGGATCTCTGCGTAGAGCTGTTTAGAAAGCTGAGAGGAAGCACGCATGAAGATTACAAGTATTGAAGCTATTCCCATTCTGGTCCCGCTCAAGGCAGGACTGACTACGAAGACAGCTCACGGTGAACACATCGATTCGCCATACGTGATCGTAAAAGTACACACAGATGAAGACCTGGTAGGATTTGGCGAGGCCACACTTTCGCCACGTTGGAGTGGCGAAACGAGTCCAGGATGCGTGGCTGCGATCCATGACATCCTGTCGCCTGCACTCGACGGGAACGATCCCAGAGATGTTTCGAATTGCCTCGCGTTGATGAATCGATCGATCAAGGTCAACCCATTCACCGTCGCTGCAGTGGAAATGGCTCTGTGGGACATTGCCGGGAAGGCTGCAGGAGTTCCGCTCTACCGTCTGCTGGGTGGAAAAGTCAGAGAGAGCGTTCAGATGAAGATGGTTGTTGGAGCATTCGATATTCCCAAAGCGGAAGCACTCGCAAAGCGGTTCCTGGACTGGGGTGTGAAACACCTGAAGGTGAAAGTGGGACTCGATCCGGTAGACGATATCGCCCGGGTCAGGGCAGTAAGAGAACTGGCAGGTCCGGACATTACGATCGGGGTGGATGGTAACTGTGGATGGAATATTACCACTGCGAGAAAGGCGCTCCGTGAACTGGAGCAATATGATCTTCTGTTCGCGGAACAACCGATCGGGAAGGATGACCCGCACGCGCTGGCACAACTCCGTGCCGCGACGACGATCCCGATCATGGCGGATGAAAGCGTGTTTACGCTTTCGGAGGCCTGGCATCTGACTACGATTCGGGCGGCAGACATTCTTGCGGTCTATCCTGGAAAGAATGGTGGGATCCTGCAGTCGATGGCTATTGCAAATGTTGCCCGGGCCGCTGGAATCGTTTGCAGTATGGGGAGCAATCTGGAGTTGGGTATTGCCACAGCCGCCATGTTGCATCTGGGTGTTGCTGCGCCGAGTGTGGACAGTGAGACTTATCCAGGCGATTTTCTCGGGCCATTGTATCACGAAGCGGATATGATCAAGGAGCCCCTGTCGCTTGGACCCGAGGTGTCGCTGGTTCCGGAAGGTCCTGGCCTGGGTGTGGAACTTGATGAGGATCAACTGGAGAAGTGGCGGGAACGATAGGCTTGTTGACTTCCCAATGGAAACGCTGATACGGAGATTGAAATGAGTAAACTGTATTACACGGAAGAAGGCAGGGTTCTGCCGTCTCTTTGTGAGGAACTCACAACTTATCGCCGCGCCCGAAAAGTTTTGACCCTGCCGGCGACCGCTCAGCCGGGTCGGCTGTATATCCTGGCGAGGTCTCACGGCGAACAAAGCGGGCCATTGAGAATTTCGCTCAACGGTAACGAGATGGCCGCACTGGAAGCGATCACGCAAGGTGTCTACTGTTGGTATGACCTGGAGGTGACGGGTCTTGTCGAGGGCGATAATGTTTTCGAACTGTGGTCTGATGCTACGTCGATGACCGGTTGGTCCCTCGGGATGGAGACAGGACGTACGGACTCGGGCAGTTCGGTGAGTGATGATGGTGGGGAGACCTGGCGCAAGGACCGGATGGGGTATTTGAATGCCGTGCTGGGAGAATACGTTTTGCGGGTACGCCTTGAAGAAGGAGACGATCCGGAACCGCCACCGATGATCTGGGAAGACGTTCGATTGCCCAAGTTCGATTCTTTGCGTGAAATTCTGCCGCCCGCAGCAAAAGACCACGGACCGGATCTTCAGCGAATTCGCGCGATCTCTTCCTGGCTGGCTTCGAGCTGGGAGCACACCAATTCCGCCCGGGCGGTCCAGTATGCCCCCTGGGATGCAGAGACGTTACTGGCGTGGGCCCCCTCCCAGGTGGGTCACAATGGCAAGCGACCGGTCGCCATGTGTGTCCACTATGCTGCCGCGCTCGTGGGTTGCGCCCAGGCTGTGGGCATTCCCGCCAGGTGTGCGGTGTTGACCGAAGCCGTGAACGGCTACAACGGTCATTTCGTGACCGAGGTCTGGCTGCAGGACTATGGCAAGTGGGCTGTTGTTGACCCCAATGCCGATGCGACATTCTGGAAGAACAATACGCCGATGTCCATGAACGAAGTTCAGGTTGAAGGAGAAAACTTGAAGGGTTGTATCGAATTTGGGAAGGGCGCGGAATTCCAGCAAACATTTCCGCATATGGTGGAATTTGTGAAAGATAATCTGGAAAAAGGTGTTTGCTTTGGACACCGATCCGTGTGGTTTCGCTCGGATCTGATATCGAATCCAAAATTCTCTCCGCCCGGGCATGGATGCCTTTGCTACTGTGAGACTGGTCTGGTCTGGGAGAAGAGAGATTTAGAGGCGGGATTCGGCATGTTCCCCTTCTTTGGCGACCGGGACTATTTTGACAGTCCGCCACTTGTAACGGAGTAGAGCAAATAAATCAGTACAGGTGAAGAATAGGGGGCGCATATCAGAATGCGCTCCCTAATTTTTGACCTGCATCCCCGCGACACGCATCGCTTCCCGTATCTCCGACACACCTTCCCGAACCACATCCACACGCGGAGGGCGAACAGGCCCACCGTGCAGTCCAACAAGGTCCATACCGGTTTTGAGCATGGCGGTATCGCCGTATTTGGTCCGCAGCCTTTCGAGCGGTGCGAGTCTGGTCTGTATCTCGATCATTTTATCCCATTCCTTCCGAATCCCGAGTTGAAACAGCCTCAGTTCGTCCGCAGGATGAAAGTTGATCAGTCCGGCCGTAAAGCCTTCGATGCCCATCTGAAACCTGAGATGGAGTACCCCAGGATGGTGCCGCTTGTTCCCGATCCAGACGAAACGATCACCGAGCATCTGGATTGCAGCGAAGAGATTATGAGGCGCCTTGCAGGGATCCTTGATTCCTATGATGCCATCCAGCTCTGCAAGCCGACAGAAGAACTCAGGTGGCCAACCCTGAGTGTTGTACGGCATGAAGGGTAGCGTTGTATTCTCTCCAAGGACCTTGTAGTAGTTGAAGACACCTTCCAGATCATCCGGCACCTCGTTCCGGATATACGGTGCCATTCCCAAAACTACCTGTGCCCCCATTTTCTCATACACAGGCGCAAGTTCGACTGCATTTCGCAAATTTTCCGGAAGCGTTGGGATGACCAGTGCAGCATCTCCGGCGACTTTAATGGATGCTCTGGCAAGCGTTTCCAGTTCTGCATTGGAAAGGGCATTTACCTCTCCAGTTCCACCGCCGATGCTCAGGATTTTGACACCGTTTTCGATGAGGAACTCCAGATTTTTCTCGAGTCCGGCCAGATCGAGCTGCGTTACATCATCCCTTTTGAAGGGAGTTGTCACATAGGCGTGGACATTACGGATTTTGTCTTTGAGATCTTCAGAATACATGCGTACTTGTCTCCAGGATGAGAGCTGGCTTAGGGCCTTTGGGGCAGACATTGGAAGGATCCCAAAGGTGATTGCCACCAGCGTGAAAAGAGTTCGGGTCTCTGCAATGTCGCCCGCTCAAGATTGAGTTTCAGGTAAGTCGATGATCAGGTCAGTTTCAGATATTCCATCAAGATGTCCGGCCGATTTGTGCCCACTCCGCTTACGCCCAGGGCGATCATTGCCTGTTGCTCGCGCAATGTATCAGGATTCCAGGCGCGAATATCCAGTTCTGCTTCAAGGGCCTGCTCCACAGTCTTGAGGCGCAGATTCTTGTAGTGGACTCCAACGCCGCAAACACCCATCTCTCCCGCCATCTTGATGTCGTCGTCTGTTGGGTTAGAGAAGATCGCACCTGTCTGCAGGTCTTCGTTCTTTTGCAGCACCCGCCTGATTCGGTCTATGTTAAAGGAGGTGAAGATGACGTCTTGAGCCATTCCCATTTTTACAACGGTATCAACAGACAAGTCCTCGACACCTTCACCTTTGAGTTCGCAGAGTAATTTTACCTTGTCCTGGACCGTTTCAAGTACTTCGGAAAGGGTTGGAATTCGTTGCCCCTCTCCCACATCAAGAGATCGGATAAATTCAAAGTCCAGATCTCTAATCGCTCCCGTGGCGTTCGTGGTCCGGTCTACCCTGGGATCGTGCACGACCACAAGTTGTTCGTCCCGGGTTAGGTGCACATCGCATTCGACGAATTCTACTCCCAGGTCGATCGCGTATCGGAATCCCATCAATGTGTTTTCCGGTTTCACACCTGCCGCGCCACGATGCCCTACTACATAAATCATTTCATTCTCCATGATCCACCATCCCCCTCGATCATATTCCGTCTATTGTTCCGAATTCCTTCTGTGGTTAACGTGGTCAGGATCTAATGATCAAGTCTCCTGACAGTCCGCATTTTTCCAGATCAGATTTGAGTGTCCGGCCTTTGATGGGCTGCATATCCGGTCCCCACAGCTGGATGAGCTGAAGTTTCCTGCCCAGTGCCCGGTAACAATCCGGAAGATCGAATTCCTTGAGCGCGCCCCTCAAGATGTTGGCGTTGGGCCACGAGACAAGCGGCACCTTTGCCCAACTCTGATAGCTCAGAGGCGCATTCTTGAGGACTACGGATTTGATACGGGGATCGATGACGCTGCCGAAGAGTGCGATCAGCGATCCCTGACCGCGGCCGTATAAGTGAATTTTCCGGGCGCCTTCGTTACACAGGAGGTCAATGGTTGACAGGAGATCATGTACTCTTCTGCCGAGCAAGCTCTCTCCAAGCATAATGCCGTAGCCATTGCTCAGGTAGTCCATTCCATATGACTCGAAGAAATCTTTGCCACCTTCGTCCGGCAGGGATTCCCCAAGTCCACGTGTGTCGAGGGCATAGATCGGGTGCCGTTTTTGCAGAGACATGGCAAGACGGTCTTCAGCCATGTCTATTTCCGAACCGGTGTGTGGAAGATAAAGATGGACCTCCTTCTCAACATCGAGGCTGTGTGTGTGTGGCGAATCCATGTATTTGTGTAGAAGCGCCCTGATGTGCCCTTCGGTTTCAATGGCATATCTTGCAATACGGTTACCTGTAACCGAACCTGCTCGCAGAACTCGATAGTGCGGAAGTGATCCCCTATCAGGGAGATTCAGGAGTTTGGTGATTCGGGTACGCAATTGCGCTGCGGTGATCCCGGGCCTCTTCGCTGCAAGATTTTGCGCTTTCTCCCTGATCATTTCGAATACCGGCATGGCTCCCGCAGGAATCACCTCTCCATCCGGTGTGACATTGAGGTCTTCACCCAGTTCATCCACTTTCGCGAGTCGGGTGACCTTGCCCTTTCCGGCGTGCCTTGAAAAGAAGGAGACCATCGCCTCCTGGTTGTGTCTCGAGTACCCGTGACCCTGAGGGCCAATGAATAGACCCACTGAATCCTCAGGAGCTTTGAGGACTTTGTAGAACCTCTTCACTTCCTTATAAGCCAGTTCGAGTCCTCTCCGGTCGAAGAAGTCGTAGGTTTGGCCCAGCATCATAATCGGATTTGGCGCACGGGCAATCAGGAAATCTGCTATGTCCAGACCGGCGCCGATTACACCGGGGGGATACTGCTCGGAGTCGGCCGGGAGCTCGTTCTCCAGATTATTGAGGAAGGATGTAACAAAGCAGCTGGGAGCAGCCATCGTGAATCTGGGCTCATACGCCCAGGTCCAGGTGGTCATCGTGCCGCCTCCGGAGTTGCCCGTAAGGCCGATCCTGGTCGAATCGACTTCGGGACGGGTGAGCAGATAGTCGAGCGCACGGACCTTATCCCACCCACGCCAGGCACCGAACCACTCACCGAACAGCTCCATCTGCTTGCCCATCATGTTGTGCGCACGAGTGCACGCCTGCACCGACTCTCGATTGGGCACACCGAAATACTGGTCCCGTTCACCCTGGTTGAATGGGTCTACGATGAATACAACAAATCCGTTCCGAACGAGGCGCTGGCAGAAGCCCTGGTAAAGGCCTTCTCGTTTTCCTGTTGCGCTGTGGCCACAGGTTCCGATCACCCCAGGGGCGGGGGCAGCAAGTTTCTTGGGTATGTAGAGATTGCCGGTTACAAGGCACCCGGGGCGGCTTTCAAATAAGATGTTCTCTATTCGGTGAGTTGGGCGTTCAAGAACACCGGTGATTTGGGCATTCAGTGCGGTCTTTCCAGGTCGTGGACCGAACCCTCGCACAATGGCCCCGCGGACATGGTCCTGATAGGCCAGGGCCTGCTTTTTCGTGCGAATGTCGCCCAACCGCTTTGCACGATCCGAATATATCTCGCGCAATTGGGCTACGGTGTGGTCCAGAACCATATGTGCATATCCGTTACGGGCCATTGGGCACTCCTGGCTTGTTGTTTAAAACCTTGCAGGAAAATTCGACCCAAGTTAGGGTTGTGCACACATCGGATCAAGCAAAAGTTGACCGCTGGTGAGCCGCGAAGATTTGGATTTGCTCTTTTATCCCTTCTTGATCTCCTGTAAAATCTCTGGTTTGTCAAGCCGAATGCCTCGGGTAATTCCCAAGGCTTGCGGATCAATCGGGGCCCCGTTTTTACAGTGAATTCCGATTAGAAGGGAGATAGATTCTACGTCTCTATACATATAGGATGCAGGGGCCGAATTAACGTTGGTTTTGGACATCTACTGGATGAGTGTGCTACCAGAATCCCGCTTTTCCCATTGCCAGAACACCTAGATTATCATATATTTATGCGTCTTCACCGGATTTGAGGTTTTTAAAAAAGATGGTCTTTTTGGAGTATCATGTCTACGATTTCTGACCGGTTGAAAAGAGTTAAAGAGCGGGTGGTTCTGGCTGCCGAAAAGTCGTCAAGATCACCTGATGAAATCACCGTTATTGCTGTTTCCAAGACCCGATCGGTGGAAGAGATCGAGGCTGTTATCCAGGAAGGTGTGACGTGCCTGGGTGAAAATCGGGTACAGGAAGCAGAGGATAAGGTTTCAAAGGTGTCCGATAAGGTTTGCTGGCATCTGGTTGGGCATCTTCAGAGGAACAAGTCAAGGGACGCGGTTTCGATTTTTGAGATGATCCACTCCGTTGACAGTCTCCGGTTAGCGACAGAACTCGGGAAGCGTGCGGATCAAATCGGCAGGCGTGCAAACATTCTGATCCAGGTTAACACCTCGGGGGCTGAATCGCAGTATGGTGTGGAGGTCGATGAAGCCCAGGATCTCGTGGGTGCGATCTCGAAAACCGAAGGGGTCCGAATCCAGGGTCTTATGACGATTGGAGCTTTTCTGCCAGAACCCGAACAGGTCAGGCCAAGCTTTGTGAGGCTAAGAGAGTTACGTGACAAAATTGCTGCAGCGAACATTTCCGGAGTGTACATGAAAGAACTCTCGATGGGGATGACTGGTGATTTTGAGGTCGCCATTGAAGAAGGTGCGACCCTTGTCCGTATTGGAACCGCGATATTTGGGCCAAGGTTATAGGCCCTGCGCTTCGCCTGTTTCGCTAAGAAGAATAGATGCTATACGTCCTCATACAGCTTGTGAATTACCTCAGGATCGCCGTGAACTGGCTGGCCATCGCGATGGTTGTGATTGTGGTTGGGCTGATGCTGCTAAGGTGGGTCCTACTCAAGGTCAGTCCTTTTGGTGGCTTGACGTACCAGATCCGCCAACTCACTGATCCAATGATCTGGCCCATCGCGCAAAATCTTCCGATGCCAAATGCGATGAATGTGGCCCCCCTGTTCGTGGTCCTGGCAACCCTTCTCGGGGCATTTTTTCTCAAATGGTTGACCGAGGATGTGCTGCGTGCACTGGAAGGAATCCTGAGAGGGTTGCTGGATGGTGCCCCACTCGTAATGATTGGCTGGTTGTTTTATGGGACAATTTCTGTGTTTCTGGTGCTTTTGATAGCCAGGATCATCCTGTCCTGGATGCCATTTCTTCGAGACGGTCGACTGATCTGGACGTTGACCAGCCTCACCGAACCCGTGATGGCCCCATTCCGAAGAATGATTCCCCCGCTAGGAATGTTTGATCTTTCTCCGATCCTGTTGATACTGCTACTCGATTTTGCCCAGGGCGCCATCCTGAGTGTCTTTGGGTTGCGAATGTTTTGATTTAGAGTGACGTGTTTCCCCGGTTCCTGAACTCCCCTACGGATCTCCCTGGACGACTTACCCATCAAGAAGGTTTCCAAGTCATCCATATGCAGTTGAGTAATCGAAAGTGAGGTGGTATCCGTGAAGATGACCTCCATTGATATTCGCAAGCAAACCTTCAAGAAGGTGATGCGCGGATTCGACAAGGACGAAGTTCAGGCATTCCTGGAGATGATTGCCGACGAATTCGAACGTCTCAATCGAGACAATCTCAAGTTCCAGGAAAAGGAATCGCAACTGCAAGCGGAGGTGGGCCGATTCCGTTCCATGGAGGAGACATTGCAGGAGATGTTGCGAACGGCCCAGCAAGCCGCAGAGGATGTGAGGGAGAACGCCCGGAAGGAAGGCAAGTTGATGCTCAAAGAAGCAGAGTTGCTTGCCAACCGCGCAATAGAGAAGGCCAGGACGCAGGTGCAAACCATCCGGTCGGAAGTGATCGAACTACGCAATCAGAGGGACCTTTTCCTCGCGAGGTTCCAGGCATTGACCCAGGCCCAGGCTGACTTCCTCGCGCAGCTGGAATTTACCGATACCGATGTGGTCCAGGAAACAATTGAGGAAGATCATCACGGGGACCACGGTAATGGAAGGGTCACCGAAGACGCCGGGATGGCCGATTGAGTCCAGGATTGGCGTCCATTGAAATGATAGGGGGAACCAGATGGCAGGAACTTCTGTTCAACTGGGAGTGATCGGCGGGTCGGGTGTCTATCGGATGGAAGGTGTGGATGTCGTTGCAGAGCATGAAATGGACACGCCCTTCGGTGCACCTTCGGATTCGATTGTGGAGACAAATATTGGTGGCCGACGTGTAATGTTTCTCCCGCGCCACGGGAAAGGTCACAGGCTCCTGCCTTCCGAGGTCAACTACCAGGCGAACATACATGCTTTCAAGCAATTGGGGGTTACGCACGTTCTGGCTGTTAGTGCTGTTGGCATCATGCAGGAACATATTCGTCCCGGAGAAATGGTGGTCCCGGATCAGTTGTTCGATCGAACAAAGGGCATTCGGGCGTCAACTTTTTTCGGAGATGGAATTGCAGGACACGTGTCGTTCGCGGATCCGTTCTGTTCAGAACACAGCGAAGTGGTGCTGCAGGCGGCCAACAATCGTGGAGCAACTGTCCACTCAGGTGGTACTTATGTCTGCATGGAAGGGCCCCAATTTTCCACACGGGCAGAATCTCACTTCTACAGGGACTCTGTTGAGGCCACGGTTATCGGGATGACCGCGATACCTGAAGCGAAGCTGGCCCGGGAAGCAGAGATGTGCTACGCCATGTTGGCCATGGGAACCGATTATGATTGTTGGCACCAAGATGAAGAGGATGTGGATGTCACTGCCGTTCTCGAGACATTGAATGCAAATGCAACCATGGCCAACTCCGTAATCCAGGAGATCTCCCAGTTGCTGCCAGCCACTTCTGAGTGCGAATGTCTTGAGTCCGCCCGATATGCTATAATTACCGCACCGGAGGCCATTTCCACAGAAGCTAAACAACGCTTGAGTACGCTTTATGGAGCATACCTGGATGGTTGAGGCTGGCGATCGTTCAGGATACGTCCGTACAGGTAATCCAAATCACTTTTAGTATGGATTTCATCACAATTTATGTCCGACAGAAAAAACAGTTTAACCCCTTTTCAACCGGTGTCGAGTCAGGCTGACTTCCCAAAGATGGAAACTGAAATTCTTCAATTCTGGGAAGACATCGAGGCATTCGAAAAGTCGGTTGCAGCTCGCCCCGAGTCCAAAGCGTTCATTTTTACAGATGGACCCCCGTTTGCCAGCGGGTTACCCCATTACGGTCATCTTCTCGCTTCGATCATCAAGGATGTTACTCCGCGGTACTGGACCATGAGGGGGTATCGTGTCGAACGGCGCTTCGGGTGGGATTGCCACGGCTTGCCGGTAGAAAATGAAGCTGAACAGCAGCTTGGACTGAAGTCCAGGCGCGATATTCTCGCTTTCGGCGTGAGCAAGTTCAATGAGTTCTGTCGCGAGCAGGTGCTCCAGTATACATCGGAATGGAAGCGGGTTATCAAACGATGTGGACGGTGGGTAGATTGGAATAATCAGTATCGCACGATGGATCCGGAGTACATGGAATCCGTGTGGTGGGTATTCAAGAGTTTGTGGGAAAAGGGTTTGATTTACGAGGGATACTACTCGCTTGCCTATTGTCCAAGGTGCGCCACTCCGCTGTCTAACTTCGAGGTCAATCTCGGGGGATACCAGGAAACGCAGGATCCTTCCGTATCCGTTCGGTTCAAGATTCGCGAAGAAGAAAACACATCGATTCTCGCCTGGACGACCACCCCCTGGACCTTGCCCTCCAACATGGCGCTGGCAGTCGGAGCGCAAATCACGTATGCGCGGGTCCACATGAAGAGTGGTGAGCAGCTGATCGTGGCGAAGGAACGATACGAGGATGTATTCAAGAGTGTCGGCGAAGATGTGGAACGTATCGAAGATCAGCCCCTCGATGCGATCTTGGGAATGACCTATGATCCACTTTTTTCCGATTTCGAATCCTTGCGTGATGAAGGTGCTTTTCGTGTTGTCTCGGCAGACTTCGTAACCACTGAAGATGGTACAGGAATCGTCCACATTGCACCTGGATTTGGAGAAGATGATTACCGACTTGGCCAGGCGAATGGTATTCCTGTGGTTTGTCCGATCGATGAGGATTGTGCCTTTACAGACGAGGTCAGAGACTATGAGGGTACTTTTGTAAAGGACGCTGACCGACCCATTATCAGACGTCTGAAACACGAAGGCAAGCTGTTCAATGAAAGCACGCTAATGCACAGCTACCCTTACTGCTGGCGCTGCGAATCAGCCCTCATATACCGCGCGATCACCACGTGGTTCGTATCCATTGGTCCAATCAAAGAAAGTATGATTCAGGCGAATCAACAGATCCGGTGGGTACCCGAACATATCAAATCCGGGAGATTCGGACGGTGGCTCGAGAATGCAAGAGACTGGAATATCAGCCGCAATCGCTACTGGGGAACCCCTCTGCCGATTTGGCGCAATGAAGAAACGGGAGAAACCATATGCGTGGGTAGCAAAGAGGAACTTGAGCGGCTGACAGGGGAGAAGGTCGCCGATCTGCACAAGCACCTAATCGACGATATTGAAATTCCAAGTCCAACAGGCAAAGGGAACCTCAAGCGTATCCCGGAGGTATTGGACTGCTGGTTCGAATCGGGTTCGGCACCCTACGCGCAAAGTCATTACCCCTTTGAGAATAAAGAACTGTTCGAGGAGAACTTCCCCGCTCACTTCATTTCTGAAGGACTGGATCAGACGCGTGGTTGGTTCTATACACTGACGATTCTGGCGGCCGCCCTGTTCGACAAGCCGGCGTTCCAAAATTGCATCGTGTCGGGTATGTTGCTTGCAGAAGACGGAAGAAAGATGAGCAAGCGGCTGAAGAATTATCCTGAGCCCACAGAGATGCTGGATGAGTACGGGGCAGATGCACTTCGCCTATATCTGCTGGATTCTCCTGCGCTGAAGGCAGAAGAATTGCGGATGAGCGAAACGGGTATCAAGGAGAGTCTACGTTCGGTTATCATCCCGCTGTGGAATGCTTATTGTTTCTTTGTGACCTACGCGAACATCGATGGGTGGAAGCCTGAAAAGGCCAGTAAAAGTGAGCGAACACACCAGCTTGATCGTTGGATTATCTCGGAACTTCAGACACTTCTGCACGATATGAATCTTGAAATGGAATCCTACAGGCTTTACCGAACTGTTCCTGTGATGGTTTCTTTCGTAGAGAAACTCACCAATTGGTACATTCGAAGGAGTCGGCGCAGATTCTGGAAGTCGGAGGACGATGACGACAAGGCTGCAGCCTATGCTACACTCTACGAGGTGCTTGTTACCTTCATCAAGGCGTTGGCCCCCGTGCTTCCATTTGTAACGGAAACCATATATCAGAATCTTGTTCGGTCTGTTGAACCAGACGAACCGGAAAGCGTACATCTCTGTGACATGCCTCTGACCGAGGAATCACTACGCGACACGGTCCTCGAAAAGGAGATGAATCTGGCGATGCGGGCGGTCGTGCTGGGACGTTCGTTGCGTGGGAAGCATGACCTGAAAGTGCGCCAGCCGCTTCGAAGAATGTATCTGTTGCCTCCTGACGGCATAGGATCAGAAGTTTTGGAGCATCTGCAATCACTTATCACGGACGAGCTGAATATCAAGGAAATCGTTCTTGTGGAGGATGAGTCCGAACTCAGCGACGTGTCCTACAAACCAAATTTTAAGACGCTTGGCCCAAGATTTGGAAAACGAATGAAAGAAGTGGCGGTAAAAATCACGCAGTTGAGCGAGGCGGAAATCCACGATCTGCGCGGCGGTAAAAAGATCGAATTATGCGGCGGTGAAATTGAATTGGATGACCTGCTGGTTCAGCGCACTGAGCGTAAGGATCTCGTTGTCGCAATCGAGAACAATCTTGGTGTGGGGCTGGATGTTCACTTGGACGAGGAGCTAGTGGCAGAAGGGATAGCAAGAGAATTTGTCAACAGAGTACAGAATATGCGAAAAGAGGCGGGTTTGGAGGTCTCTGACCGGATTCAGGTTGGGGTGATCGGAGATTCTGGAATAGAGACGCCGGTAGAAAAGTTCAGGGCATACATCAGTGGTGAAACCCTGGCCGCCTCAATCCTTGTTGGAAGTCTGCCGAAAACCTGTGTACTGAAGCAGGAGTGTGAGCTCAATGGCCTGACGGCGACCATCGGTATCTCAAAAGTGTAGAGATTCTCATCTGTTCGAGGGACGTCAGCCTGGGGCGAACCTCTTTCCAAAGAGATGTCCAGGTTGTTTTGGATGGGGGCATTGCACGGTTGATGCAGTTCCCCGGGGGGATTCGGATGACTGAGCAAGAATTGTTGGAGTTCAAAGGATTGCTGGAAGAAAAGCGGATTTCTATCATGCGGGATCTCGGTCTTTTGGAAACACGATCCATGAACACCACGACTGCCGATTCTTCGGGTGGCCCCATATACTCAGATCATATGTCCGAACTCGGAAGTGACGCTATAGAACGAGAGAAGGCATTCATGTTTGCTTCTCGCGATGGTGCTTATATTTCTCAGTTGGAGGATGCGTTGGCACGTATAAAGGATGGATCCTTTGGTACGTGTCGAGTTTGTTCGCAGCCAATTCCGATCGCCCGCCTGGAAGCGGTGCCCACTACCACACTTTGCGTGCCCTGTAAGGAAGCTGAGCAGGATCAAAAACAGCGGACCGCTTAAGACCTCAGCCAGATTTCATTTTATGACAGAATCGTTTCCGATGAATAATTCGATTGTCGCCGTCCGAGCGAAGATGCTTGGCATAGCTATTCTGGCTGTGTTTATCGACCAGGTTTCAAAGTGGCTTGTTATGGAATCAATGTTCCTTGGTGAGTCGGTAAGTGTGATGGGCTCCTTTTTCAAACTCACATACATCCACAACCCGGGCGCAGTCTTCGGCTTAACATTTGGAGGGAAATATCTTCATCTGATTCTGGCAGGTGCAGCGCTTGTTGTTGTGGGCTTTATGTTGCTACGGCTTCCAGCAAATGAGAAAATTGCCAACCTGGCATTGGCACTCGTATTTGGTGGCGCAATAGGGAATGTGATCGACAGGGTCAGATTTGGATGGGTAGTAGATTTTCTGGATTTTGGATTCGGGAATGTCCGTTGGTGGGTATTCAACGTGGCGGATGCCTGTGTGACTGTGGGCGCAGGGCTGTTGATCCTTTCCTACAGTGGAGGGGACAGTAAAGATGGAGAACCAGGTAATCCTGGAGGTTCCGCCTGATCGGTCTGGTGAACGTCTAGACCGATTCATAACACAAGCTTGCCCTGAATTTTCACGTTCTCGTGTCCAGAAGTTGATAGCAGATGCGTTGATCGAAGTAAATGGCGAGTCAGTCCGTTCTAGTCAGAAGGTTTCGCAGGGGGACAGGATCAGTATTTCTGTTCCTCCGCCTGTCTCATTGTCCTTGGATCCAGAGGAGATTCCTCTGGATATTTTTTTTGAAGACGATCATCTGCTGGTGATTAACAAACCCGCCGGAATGATCGTCCATCCCGCTGGGCCGATTCGAACAGGCACGCTTGTCAATGCAGTTCTTGCTCATTGCGATCACCTGTCGGGAATCAATGGGGTTGCAAGGCCGGGAATCGTGCACAGACTGGACAAGGATACATCCGGCTTACTGATGGTAGCCAAAAGTGACCTGGCGCACAGAGGCCTTGCTGAGCAGCTGGAGGCCAGGACCGTTGCCAGGCGCTATGTGACCCTCGTTTGGGGGCGTTTGAGAGATCAGGAAGGCAGAATAGAGGAGAGGATCGGCAGGCACACCAGAGACAGGAAAAAGATGGCGGTGGAGCCGAGAAAAGGGCGACACGCAGCAACACGATTCGAGGTCCTGCATTTGGGGGATTTTCTGACGCTTCTCTCGGTCTGTCTGGAAACGGGTCGAACACATCAAATTCGTGTTCACATGAGTCACACAGGACATCCCGTGTTTGCAGATGTCGTGTACGGCGGCGGCAAATCCAGATTAAAAGGGATTGCCCCACAGTTCAGAGGTGAAGCTGCCTCCCTTCTGTGCTCCGCTGGAAGACAGATGCTGCACGCAGCAGATCTTGGATTCATACACCCTATTTCGCGGGAAGAGATGAAATTCGAATCCCGTCCGCCCTCCGATATGCAAGGGGTCCTGTCTGCTCTGGGTGTTACTTTGTGAGCCATACCTGATTTGGCGTACACGCAAAAGGGAGATGCGTTTCAAAGCATCTCCCTTTTGTTTACCAGTTCTGTTTCAACCATCTAAAGATGGGGCGCATTCCCTTCTCGGACACGATCGATTTGTTCCTCCAGCAATTCGATGGGGGGATCGTTTTCCCGGATATATCGAAACATTCGTGTTTGATCTGCTTCGCCCCCCAGTCGTGTCAGGGCCAGAGCCCTTCGCTCATCGATCTCTCCCGTTCTCACTGCCTCACGGATAGGGGGAGGTAACCGATTGAACTTTCGAGCTACGGCCACTTCCTGTGGAGACATTGCCATGCGTCGGGCAGCATCATCGTCTCTCAGGTGGAAGATATCGATACGACGGAGAAAGTCTACTTCGTCCGCAATATTCAGCGGCTGAATCTGCAGGTTCGACTGATAGGAGAGTTCTCTTGCTCTTTCCTCCGACATCCTGCGTACAATTGCCGGTACAGTTTCCAGACCCAGCTTCTTACAGGCCTCGAATCGTCTGCGGCCTACCACAAGCTGATATCCATCTTCTGATGGGGCCACAACAATAGGCTCAATCACTCCGAATCGCTGGATTGAATTAACCAGATCCTCCAGTCTACTCGCGTCCGTACGTTGTCGGAGCGGCAGGTTCCGATTGGATATCTGATTGAGCGGGATGTTAAGGAATGTGTCTGGCATAATAAAAGACAAGGGCACGCAGGTGTATTGGAAAACTCCGATACTTCCCGCGAGCCCTCGTAAATTCAGGTTAAACGTTTTTCCACTCGTCTTCGGGCATATCTTTGGCGAGCTTGAGGCCACCCAGCGCACCACCATATACGGGATCGTCTACAACGGTAACCCTGGCTGATCCAAACTCTGCGAGATCCGATTCGATGACTTCTGGCAGACCCTTAATCTGACTCCCTCCGCCGGCAAGCACGATGCTGTTGCGCATCTCATCCTGAAATTCCGGTTCGAACGTTGTGATCAGTTCTCGTATTGCTGCCTGCATGTTAGGTAGAATTCCCCCGCAAGACTCTTTGAGTTCTTCTGCAATGTTGTAAAGTACGGGTTTACCTTCCACCTGGAACTCGACACTGATCCCTTCGGTAATGGGGGAGACAAATGCATATCTCTCCTTGAGGGATTTTGCCAGGTGTCGGGAGATGGGCGAGTCAGGGACCTTTTCCTGAAGCAGGGAATGAAATTTTTCGTCGACGTAATTTCCGGCCTCGTACAAGGTCCGCTGGTCTTCTTCAGACGGGATGGTTCCGTGCACACGGCAGAGATCCAACGTGCCTGCACCAATATCCACGATTACAGCGTTGTTGTAAAGTCCGAGACCATAAGCGACGAGGAAGGGCTCTGAAACCACCATAACCGCATCGACAAGGTCTTTCATCACATCGATTATCGCTTGCTTGTCATTCATGCTCGCCAGAGCGGGTGCACCAACCACCGCACGCACCTTCTGATTCGGCTTGATCTCAGCAAGCCCGATCACATGTTGGACAAGTTCTTCAACAGCCGCGATCTCCCTGTTGTCATCACCGGCAGGAGATCCTGATCCGTCTGGGCGGTATTTAAGAACTCCTTTTTCCAGTGGATAATAAAGATCCAGGGTCATCCGGTTCCGGATGCACTCTTCTCCATAAACAATAGGCTTTTGCAGGAATTTATATGCCACAAGGTCCTTGGGCAACCCACAACGCTCGGCACTGTACGGGTAATATCAGTACTGGTCGCGATGGAACTGTTCGCTGTGCCTAAATCGACACCAAGGTAGAGAACATCCCCCGTTGCTTCCGAAGAAGACGCTGACGCGCCTTCAGGAGAGGCACCAGCAGGTGTAACCGGTCCGATCTCCTCCGCCATAATGGCATTTCCCTCCTTAAATGGAACTCATAATCATACTGTGTGGATGATCAGTGAGACTGCAACTCGATCGTGATCGGTGATTCAAGTATTGAGTCAACGACTATTGAAACAGGATCCCCGTTCAAACCGTTGGTAGCATTTGATACTCCTCTGTTGGGTTCGTCAGTCAAAAGAGGCACGGGTTCCAAAGGAACAGGTTCGTGATTGTCCTGATTGCTGAATATCGGCTCGGGCTTAGGTAGATAAACAGAATCCGCAGTAAAACTTGCCTCCGGCATTCCGAATCTGGCTGCGATTCCGCCAGGGATAGACCACTTCTGTGTCCCCGATTCTGTGCTTCTCGACGCCGTAAACTCGGACCTGATTAGGGGACTGGAACTGGGGACTGAGGATAAAGACACAGGCGCAGAATGTTGACCTCTTCCGAATAATATGGTCGCACGGTTGGATCGAGGCGTGCGGACTGGTTCTGAGGAGGCAGAAGAGACAGGAGCCCTGGGAAGGGTTTTTCCTCGCCTCTGTGTGTCTTCGACCTCGTAGGTCAATTTGCTGGTCAATATCCGAATGCTCATATTCTATATGGACTTTTTGAAGAACTCGATCGCCTTGTTGTGTTCGCCCTTCTGCTCGTACGCAAGACCCAGGCTCTGATAGATTCCGGGGTGATCTGGTGCCAACTTCAATACCAGATTGAATGCATTGATTGCCTGATCATGGCTTCCTCTTGCACTATGAACCGTACCAAGGCGGAAATGAGTCTCGGCATTCTCCTGATCAATTTCGGCAGCCTGTGTCAGGCATCGGATTGCCTCTCCGTAGTTCTGAGTCCGGGTATACACATCTGAAAGCTTATAGTAGGCCCTCAAATACCCCTCATCCAGGGAAATTGCGCTCCGATACGCCTCAATTGCCTCCTGGAAGTCGCCATTGTTGTCATACGCCACGCCCATTTTGAAACAAGAGGACGCGGTGCGTTGAATTTCAGACAGTCGTCGAAAGGCGTCTATGGCTTTTGGAAAATCACCTTTATTATTGAAGTTGACCCCAAGCCTGTCGTGAATCTGTGCAATGTCGTTCTGACTGAGACCAAAAATATCCTCGAAAAATGTAGCCGTTCGATCCGTCAGCTGTTTGGCGTAGAGCAAAAACGTATAGGCGGTGTTCTCAAAGGCATCTAGGCGCTTTTCCAGCCGCTCAAGCCGCTGTATCGTGTCCTCTTCCGATGTGGCATCCTGAGCGGATGTCTCTTCTATTTCCCATTCTTGAGGGAGGGTTTCTCTTGCAGAGGGCGACACCGAACCTTGCCCACCTGCAGAACTACCCTGGTCGTTGTCAGACCCCATATACTGGTCAAGGGTTTCGAGCCTCTTGTCCCTTGGCTCCGTATTGCCCCTGGTGACCGAGGGAGATGGCGGAACCATAGGTTTGCCATGCTTGCTTCTACCACTTCTGGATGAATCCCCTGAGTTCAAGACACTACCCCCTGAAGTCGGTTTGGGATGCGAAATTTGTCTGTGTTGGGTATGGGAAAAACGCGGGCAGGTTTTTGGTTACCGTGGAACCATTATAATGTGAGACGGAATAGAACTTGGTGGTGAATGCCCGAATGGGGAGCGTCTCGGGTAGCTTGTTCTGGGGAGAACCACCTCACCAAGATGTGCCACAAATTCTGAAAGTATGTCACGATATATAGCTATATCATCCCTTAAGTCAAGCCTTATTTTGCCTGTTAGATTTTGTAAAAACACCCGCCAGGCTGTAAGTTACAGACGTTTTGATACACTGGAATTTAAATCAGATCAAGAGCATTTTACGAACACGGAAAAGGGCCTGAAATTGTGAAAAAAGACGACGGCCATAGCGACCCCCGTCTTTTTTAGTGTTCTTGTTCAGCTGCAGATTTATAGCGTCCCAACGGGAATTCCGTAAGCCTCTTCAACCGTCTGAGTATTCACCATTTCAATTGCTTCCCAGGGGCAAATGTTCACACATTGGATGCAGCCGATACAATCGTCGAGGCGGACCTCGCAAAAGCTACCAATCCCATCCAGGCCGGCGTCTGCCACATCTACTTCCTCGATGCAGTCTGTGGGACACACCTCAATGCAGGCGTTACATCCGGTGCAATAATCGGGGTTGATGATTGCGATATGTCTTGGTCGTTTCTTTTTTGCGGTCATGCCGGAACGCGTTTCGAGCCACAAATAGTCGTGATAATCCACGCGATCTTTCTTTCCGATTCTGTCCGGTCGATAGACCTCGGATTTGGGTGCAAATTGCAGCGTGCCATCAGCGTGCGATCTGCTCAGTCGGTAACGATCGGCTGTGACAACCTGTTTAGGATCGTCGTCGTATACAAAGCTCACTAGATCGTAACGAATCCCGATCGCACGTCCTGCTCTTCCATTGAGTTTGAAATGCAGACCCGGTCTGAATTCAAGAATCGGTAGTCCGTCAGCTTTCTTTTCTTCTTTAACCTCTTCTGCTGTATCGACTTCAGCAGGTGAACTCTTCGCTGCGGCCGGAGAACCAGTATCGCCGCCACCGCCCTGTTTGGCCTTTCGGACGGCCTCCGACTTGGCTTTGGCTCTCGCCACACGATCTGGAATATCATCAAACTGAGAGAGGTCGACTTCCACAGATGTCTCCATTTATGCTGACTGATTCCTGGATTCCACAGGGTTCAGGAACCCGGCGATATTTCGATGTGATCGGCAGTTATAATACGTTCTTTAATTCATAATGTCAAGGTCGTGGTCAGAATCAAATGAGGGTGCTCGAAAGACTCTGCTGCACCAGACTCGATAAGCCGAAAGGATGAACGGTGCAGGTTGGCGTTCCGAAGATGCCCATTTCTTGACAGTACCGAAGCGATTACCTATATTGGTCAACCTCTGCACGGTCTCGGCGTCAGGTGTACTTGAATCGCAGATTGGGCAGAACCATTTACCTAAATTGGAGGGGAATTCGGACGTGAATGAGGAACAGGAAAAATCTCCGGGAAATGAAGAAAATGAGGAAGAAAATCTTCGACGGATAGCCGAGGATGCTACCGCTCCCATTCGCGAGGAGGACACGACCAGATCCCGCCTGATTTCCCAATTTGTAGTGTTTCCCATTGCCATTATTGTAGTGGCTTTGGGCATTTACTTGCTCCTTGGTCTTCTGACATCGGAAGATCGAACGGCAAGAGACTATCTGGATACGATCCGCATTGGGGGCATCAACAGCAGATGGCAGGCAGCATATGAACTGCCAAAGGTGCTTGCAGAAGAACAGAAGAATGGCACTGTTTCCCCAGGCTTTGTGGGAGAGCTGATTCGGGTTTTCGATGCATCACGGAGTGACGATGTTAGAGTCAGGCGTTATCTCGCCCTGGCCATGGGAATGGTGAAGGATGAGCGGTGCGTGCCCGTTTTGATCGAGGCTCTCGAGGATCCGGACGACGAAACCCGGATATTCTCCATGATGTCTCTGTCTTCACAGGGAGACGATCGGGCTATCGATCCACTGATCAAGCTCACGAGCCATAACGACGGCGGCATTCGGAAGGCTGCAGTCTGGTCTCTCGGAAAATTCCAGAACCAAGTCGTTCACACCGCCCTTGTAGCGGCACTGGCAGACCGATTACCCGATGTCAGGTGGAATGCAGCACTGCAACTCGCGGCCGATGGGAAGTCAGACGGAGTCGAGATTCTGGCGGAAATGGTAAACCGATCTTTCCTGGACCAGCTAACGGATATGGATGAAGTACAGCGATCCGAAGTGATGATACAGGGAATCCGAGCGATTGGCGCGTTGGACGCTCGGGAGTTGCAGACCACACTCCAGGCGTTGCGGACAGGCGATATCAGCCTCAAGGTGCGCCAGGCATCTATTGAGGTTTTGAAGGCATGGTCAGTTGAATAGGTGATGTAGAATCCACCGATTCTAGTTTTGAAGCGCGTAGCGTCGGAAATATGGCTGGTTTTGGTCTGGTGCCCACTCCGCGGTTTCGTCCGAGGTAGGACTTCTTTCGTCGATTCGACAGCAGCAAATTTCCAGCGTTCCAGTTAGAACTTCGAGCTTGACAACACTGGATGCATTGGATATATTGGCCAAGTTTTCTCGGCTGTCAATTCGTTTATTTCTTGGTTTTTTTGCCACTTATGCACACAAAAGAATACCTTCCAACAGGCTTGATCTTGGAGGAGTTTGTTTATGTCTGAAGAGAACCTCGACCTCTCGCAATTCGATGAGATTCCTGATCGAGTCGCCAGAGCTAAGGCCAAAGCTGAAGCCATAAAGAAGGCGCGGGCAGCCGCTGGTGGTGCAGACGCTGGAGCGCATGCCGAGGAGGCGCCGGACGGTCCTTCAGCAGAGTCCGAGGCGTCAATTTCTGAAGGTGGAGGAGAGGCCGAGGTCGATCTCTTGGCACTGGACGAAATTCCCGACAGGGTTGAACGGGCAAAGGCCAAAGCCGCGGCCATGCGCAAGGCAAAGGGTGGAGGTGGTGGGCCAGCACCTGCCAAGAAACCCGCGAAAAAGGTTGCAGCTTCCACGGCAGATCGTGCCGCCACAGCCAGGGCACTGACGAGCAAAGAAGGAGGCTCAGTCGAGCGCGAGGTAATAGTGCAGACTTCGCCTGCTCCCCCTGCAATCCGGCCTGGACCGGATCGTATTGCGCCTGTGAAAAGTGGAGGGATTACAACCAGAAGAGGGTTCTTCACCTGGTTGACTTTGGCCTGGGTATCATTTAGTGGGGCCTGCTTAGTAGGATTGGCCGGATTCGGCAGATTTCTTTTTCCGAATGTGCTTTTCGAGCCACCTCAATCTTTCAAGATCGGTTTCCCGGAAGAATACGAAATCGGTGTGGATGAGCGCTGGAAGGACAAATTCGGCATCTGGATCGTAAAAAATACCGAAGGAATATTTGCTCTGATATCGATATGCACGCACCTGGGTTGTACTCCAAACTGGCTCAGCAACGAGCAGAAGTTCAAGTGCCCGTGTCACGGTAGCGGGTTCTACTCGTCCGGGATAAATTTCGAAGGGCCGGCGCCAAGGCCGCTGGAGCGGGCACGTATCGTTCTGACCGATGATGGCCAGATTCTGATCGACAAAAATATGAAATTCCAGTATGAAAAAGGACAATGGGAATTTCCTGAGTCATTCCTGCAGGTCTGACGCTGGAAATACCAAGTATTGAACCACGAGAGGGAGAATGAAATATGCCTAAAGTGTCTGGCCTGATGGACAAGGTCAAACGGTCGCAGATCTGGAAGTCTGTTTTTCGCCACGATATTCCAAGCGATGAGCGCGGCAGGGCGCAGGTGGTACTGTCCAATGTTTTCCTGCATTTGCATCCTGTGCGCATGCCAAAGTCGGGTATTCGTGTGCGGTATACCTGGTGTATGGGTGGGCTTACCTTTTTCATCTTTCTGGTTGAAGCTATTACAGGCATCCTGCTCATGTTTTACTACAGGCCAACCCTCGAGTATGCCTATACCGACATCATTGATCTCGGAGAACAGGTACCTCTGGGTATCATGCGCGAAATTCACCGTTGGGGCGCCCACTTGATGATCATCACCGTGTGGCTCCACATGCTTCGCGTGTTTATGACGGGTTCCTACAAACCACCTCGGGAATTCAACTGGGCAATTGGTGTGATCCTTCTTCTTCTAACATTGATGCTTAGTTTCACGGGCTATCTTCTCCCCTGGGATCAGTTGGCAATCTGGGCCATTACTGTGGGATCCAATATGGCGCGCGCAACTCCGTTTCTGGGCCATGAAGGGCCCGGAGCAGCATTTCTCAAACTGGGAGATATCGGCCTTGTCCACGCGGGCAATGACGCGAGATTCGCCCTTCTGGGTGGGAGATTTGTGGGTGAGGGTGCATTGTTACGATTCTATGTGTTACATTGTCTACTAATTCCATTTGTGGCAGCCGTGTTAATGGCCGTGCACTTTTGGAGAGTGCGCAAAGATGGAGGAATTTCGGGTCCCATGTAGCGAGGCCCGACTTGTTCGAAACCCGAATCGTTTCAGCAGGACGATAAGTTTTCCGATAGCGATATTCTAGTGTTACGAGGGGGAATATGGAAGTTCTGAAAGGTTTGATCAACTGGGTGCTCACGCCTCAGTATTTCCTGCCGCTGTTTGGTGTTCTCTTCTTTCTTGCACTCCGTGCGCGATGGGTGTGGACGAATAGAACAGGATTAATCGCCCTGATTATTTCTGTGGTCTTCTTCCTCGTAAGTTTTCAAGACGAAAATTTCAAAACGATTGTAACCAAAGGGGACAATATCCCCATTGTGATGCTGATCTTTCTCGTAGGATTTTTTGTCTGGTTGTCTATGAAACAGGGTTACGAGAATGACGAACGCATCGCGGCGGGCGGCGAACCCATCGAAAAGCAGGAATTCAAAGAAAAAATCTTGACCTGGCCACACCTGGTCTACATCGAATTAATTGCTCTTGTTCTGGTAACTGTCTTCCTGGTGGTCTGGTCTATTCTGATAAAGGCCCCAATAGAAGAGCCTGCAAATCCGGCGAAAACTCCAAACCCCTCCAAAGCGCCCTGGTATTTTCTTGGTCTGCAGGAGATGCTGGTCTACTACGATCCCTGGATCGCCGGAGTGATTTTGCCAACACTCGTCATCGTTGGATTGATGGCGATTCCGTATCTGGATCGGAATCCAAAGGGCTCTGGATATTACACATATAAAGAACGAAAATTCGCCATTAATGTATTCCTCTCCGGATTTGTTGTTCTGTGGGTGGTCACGATCATCATCGGCACCTTTCTTCGAGGACCAAATTGGAACTTTTTCGGACCTTACGAATACTGGGATCTTCACAAGATCGAGGCTCTTGTAAATGTAAATTTGTCTGAATATATCTATGTGGCATGGCTGGGAACCGGTTTGCCCTCGTTCTGGTTTACACGAGAGATCTGGGGATTTCTGCTGGTGATCCTCTACTTTGCACTGCCACCTCCCATCATGGCACGCACGGTGTTTAGCGGGTTTTACAAGACAATGGGCGTAGCAAGATACAGCATCATGATCTTCTTCTTCCTCTGCATGGTTGCTCTTCCCGTTAAGATGCTGCTTCGGTGGCTTTTCAATCTGAAGTATATCGTTGCAATTCCTGAATACTTTATCAATATATAGTCAGCGTTCTCAAAATCTCTCTGGAGCGGCTTAGATGAACAAACAGCAGAGCTTCGTGGACTACGTCTACAATGTTGACAGGACGAATATGGTCTTCGCTATAACCAGCGTGCTGCTGGTTATTTCAATGTTCTGGATGGTATGGGACGACTACGATCGTGAATGGAAGACCTTGCAGCGCGAGAGTATGGCGCTGGAGGAGCACAAGACTGAATCCTTGATCATTAGCGAGCAGAAGCAGATCGACGCCAATGCCCTGGAGCAACTTGAAAGTGAGCTGTCCGAAATTGAGGCTGCCATTGTATCGCAGTCCGATCGGTACGGGGCGGCGGAGACCGAACTTAAACGGTTGAAAAAGTCCGATTTTTATATTGCAGATCAGAATGCCAAGTTTGAAAAGGCCAAGTATGACGTAGTCAAATACGAGTTCGAAGAGGCCCAACACAAGGGCCACATCGCTGAAGCGATGGAAAAGAAAACCGTTCTTGACGAGATGGCCGCCAAAATCAAGGAATACCAGATTGCCCGGGAAGTCGTAGAAGCGAAAATGGCAGCACAGGAAAAGATCATTGACGCGGTATCGGGCGAAAGAGATGCACTTGAGAAAAAAAAGCGGACACTTAATAAAACAGTGGAAAATTTGAATCGTAAATTGGCGGGCTTGGTCCTTTCCTTTCCGAACCTGTTCAGAAATATGCCAATGGTAGACTTTATCGCTCCTTCTATCAAGGTACGCCAGGTTGTCCTTGGCGATTTGAGAAATGATCTCAACTTCACCAAAGTGCCACGGGTGGACAGATGCATCACGTGTCACGTAAATATTGATCGAACAGGGTATGATCTGGACCCTGAGACAGGATTGTTCAAGGATGAGATTCTCAGTAACTTCATCCAGGAGGTTTATCCAGAGAACGAACGGCTCGGTCGCAGCAAAGTATTCTCTTCGCATCCCAACCTTGAGCTCTTTCTCAGCAGTTCTTCTCCACACCCCATTGATCAGGCTGGATGCACGACCTGCCATCTGGGTCGTGACCGGGGCGTCACCTTTAACAACGCTGCTCACACGCCATCTGATGCAAAGGAAGCCCAGAGGTGGTATGAGTTGTACGGATGGAAGAAGCTGAAGCACTGGGATCAGCCGATGCACCCCAGCAAATACGTTGAATCCTCCTGTGCACAGTGCCACGCTGGAGTTGTAGAGCTGCCCGAGGCGGATCGCCTGAACCGGGGTGTACACCTGATTCGAACCCTCGGTTGCCAGGGTTGCCACAAAATCTCAAAACCCACACTCTCGAACCTGCGTCCTGTAGGGCCGGATTTGCGGAAGGTTGCGGGAAAACTGGACCGCGACTGGATCCTGAAATGGGTGAGGGACCCTCGAGGATTCCGACCCACGACAAAGATGCCGAAAATTTTCGACCTGCCCAATGTGGATTCTCCCGAGGACATTCTGCGCAACACAGCAGCGGTAAATGCCATCGCGACCTATTTGCTGGAAAATTCGGAAAATCCGATATACAACGATCCACCAGTTAAAGGTGACATGGCGCGTGGCAAGGCGCTTGCAGGTAAAGTTGGCTGTAAGGGATGCCATGTGATTGGCGAGGATGATAACTTGGGCCGTGAGTTTGGGTTGAGAAACTTTGGCCCGAACCTCAACGATGTGGGTAGCAAGCTCAACGCAGGTTGGTTGTATGCTTGGATCAGAGATCCCAAAGCCTATTTCCCTGAGACCAAAATGCCGGATCTCCGGTTGACCAGCCAGGAGGCTTCGGATATTACGGCCTACCTTCTGACGCTCAGAAATGTCGATTTTGAGGAACGCCAGCCTGCGGAAGTGGACCAGGAAGTCCGTGACGAGATGGTGCTGAATTATTTGAGAGGCAGATTACCGGACAATATGGCGCGTGAGAAGCTGGCTGGAATGTCGGGTGGGGACCGCGATTTGTGGCTGGGCGAAAAGATCATCGGTCGACAGGGCTGTTTTGGCTGTCACACGATTCAGGGTTTTGAGGACGCCACCCCTATAGGAACGGAGCTTACAGAAGAGGGAAGCAAGGATTTAGACAAGCTGGACTTTGCTATGAACCCGACCCATATACAGAAGACACGTCACGACTGGTTCTACACGAAATTGAAAACCCCGAGAGTCTTCGATGAAGGCAAGGTGAAGGTCTACGATGAGAAGCTGCGGATGCCGCAGTTTGATCTCACAGACGAGGATGCGCACGCGGTCACAGCCGCACTTCTGAGCCTCAACAAGTCTCACGCAACCCAAGAGGCCATGAACAATTTAAGCCCCGACGAAGCGGAAATAGAAAAAGGCAGGTGGCTGGTATATGACAGGAATTGCAAGGGTTGCCACATCGTGGAAGGGCAAGGAGGTGCGATCAGCGAACCTCTGATCGCCGCATACGGACAAGAAGGCATTCCCGAATCAGATGCTGTGGGCTTCACGCCTCCAATCCTGAATGGTCAGGGAAAAAAGGTTCAGCCGGATTGGTTCTTCAGCTTCTTGAAGGGTCCGGTTCCAATACGGCCGTGGCTCGATGCAAGGATGCCGACATTTGGTCTGCACGACCAGGAGGCAATCGATCTGGTCACCTATTTCTCGCGGATGGATGAGCAGCAGTTCCCTTTCCAGACGCTTGAAGACAAGCATCTTACTGACAAAGAGATGCGTGGCGCCCGTATCCTATTCAGCGAAGATGTCTATAATTGCTTTACGTGCCACCAGCAGGGAGACATAAAACCCAAAGGTGACCCTGCCAGCTGGGCACCAGACCTGGCAATGGCCAGATCGAGGTTGAAGCCGGAATGGATCAAGAGCTGGCTCTGGGACCCCCAGAAGCTGCAACCAGGAACGAAAATGCCAACGTTTTTCGGGGATGAAACGACTTATTTGCCAGATAATATGGCGAAATATCTAAAATTGCCAGAAGGAGTTGCGCCTGCTGACGGGATGCTGGTGCTGCCCACCGACGTGGTCATCGAGGCGCTGACAGATTATATCGTATACGGACTCCATCAGGGCAAACAGATCAGTTCACGATAGTTCTGGAACTTTTCACACCCTCACACGCTAAAAAAGTTATACCAGGACAAAGGCAATAAGAAACCACCAATCAAGGAGAATGAAATGCGTCTCAAGGGGTTGTTTTCAATGGTATTAACTTCCTGTGTCGTTTGCACGGGAGCAGGGGACGTATGGGCGGGCTCAACCATTAGCGGAACAGTTAAACTCGACCTGCCAGGTGGAAAAACACCCAGACGGAAAAAGCTGCAGATGGCAGCCGACCCGGTGTGCAATGCCAAGCATGACACCCCGGCCTTCAGTGAGTCCCCGGCGGTGGTGGATGACGATGGGTCCCTGCAGAATGTATTCGTATATATCAAGAAGGGATTGGAGGGCAAGAAATTCGACATACCGGGCGAGGCCATTCTGGATCAGAAGGGTTGCATGTACGCTCCACACGTTCTTGGGGTAATGGCCGAACAGACGATAACAGTTCTCAACAATGACGGAACACTCCACAACGTGCATCCCAAACCCCAGAACAGCGATGAGTTCAACAAGGCTATGCCGAAATTCATGAAGAAGATTAAAATAAGCTTCGACAAGCCGGAGGTGATGATCCCGGTGAAATGCGACGTGCATCCCTGGATGCAGTCCTATGTTGGAGTGTTGAACCATCCCTTTCACTCTGTTACGGGTGAAGGCGGCAAGTATGAACTGAAGGGCCTCCCGGCAGGAAAGTACACGGTAGAGGCATGGCACGAGAGCGAACGAATTGGAACCATGACACAGGAAGTGACTCTGGCTGATGGTGAGTCAAAGAACGTGGATTTCACGTTCAAAGTTAAAGCCAAGGAGTAGGTGTTAAAGACGCTTCGATACCCGGTTACACGGAGGAACCTGGATGGAAGAGAAGATCTACGGATACTGGCTGCCAATTGACATTTCAACTCACGGTCACGTGATTGATTGGCTGATCAATTGGCTGCATGTGTTTATGATTGCGCTGTTTGTGGGATGGGGCGTCTTTTTCGTATATTGCCTGGTGAAATTTCGAAAAGGGTCTAATCCTCATGCGACCTATGACCCGGTAAAGGGAAAGGTCTCCAAGTATGTAGAGATTGGCGTGGTCATCGTGGAGGCTCTCCTGCTCGTTGGCCTGTCGATGCCGCTTTGGGCCCAGTTCAAAAATGATTTTCCTGATCCAGCAAATGCTCAGGTGGTCCGGGTCGTGGCAGAGCAGTTCGCGTGGAATGTCCACTATGGAGGCAAGGATGGTGTTTTTGGACGAACCGCACCGCAATTCGTCACATCCGATAACCTGCTCGGCCTTGATCCGGATGATGATGCGGGCAAGGATGATTTCAACGCGATCAACACCCTCCATATGGTGGTCGATAAGCCCATCATCGTTCACCTGTCTGCGAAGGATGTGATTCACAGCTTTAAAGTGCCTGTGCTCCGCCTGACGCAGGATGTCATTCCCGGTCAAGAGATCAAGGTCTGGTTCGAAGCCACCAAAACGGGTACATTCGATATTGCGTGTGCCCAGCTCTGTGGGCTTGGACATTACAGGATGCGGGGGCAGTTGGTTGTAGAAAGCGAAGAAGCCTTCAAGACCTGGTTCGATGAACAGGCCAGTGAGATCGAAACAGGTGAGGATGACTTTTTCTAAGGAGCGCCTTAATGGCTGAGCATTCGCACAATGATTCGCACGGACACCATGAACTGGGGTTCTGGCGCAAATATTTGTTCTCTATCGATCACAAGGTGATCGGTATTCAGTACACGCTGACGGCACTCCTATTTCTTCTTCTGGGTTTTTCCCTGATGATGATGATGCGCTGGCAGCTCGCTTACCCAGGGCAGCCGATGCCGTGGATAGGCAAACTCTTCGGGAATACAAACATGCCCGAGGGCATCATGGTTCCGGAATTCTACAATCAACTTGGGGCGATGCACGGCACCATCATGGTTTTTCTGGGTGTTGTTCCTCTCGCCGTGGGTGGATTTGGAAACTATATTCTGCCTCTCCAGATCGGCGCCCCGGACATGGCCTTTCCGAAACTCAACATGGCCAGCTACTGGGTATTTGCCTGTGGTGGTGTCGTGATGCTAATCAGCTTTTTTGTTCCCGGCGGGGCAGCCCAATCAGGTTGGACCTCGTATCCTCCACTGGCCAATTTGGCCACGATGGGTCAAACGATATGGCTAATCGGGATGGTATTCCTGATCACGTCCTCTCTGCTGGGTTCCGTCAATTTTATCGTGACGACAGTTCAGATGAGGGTAGAAGGATTGTCCTTCTTCCGGTTGCCGTTTTTTGTATGGACTCAGTTCGTTACTGCCTTTCTGCTGCTCCTTGCCTTCCCTCCGCTCGAAGCGGCAGGGGTCTTGCAGCTGATGGATCGTATTGCCGGAACAAGTTTCTTCCTCCCTAGCGGCCTGGTCGTTACCGGCCAACTCCTCGAAGTCGCAGGAGGAGGCAATCCGCTCTTGTGGCAGCATCTGTTCTGGTTTTTGGCGCATCCAGAAGTTTATGTGCTGATTCTCCCTGCACTGGGAATCGTGGCCGAGGTCATTGCAAATAACACACGCAGACCACTCTGGGGATACCGGACCATGGTCTATTCTGTGATCTTTTTGGGGTTCATGTCCTTCATCGTGTGGGCACACCACATGTTTATGACAGGCATGGGAACGACCATCAGCACATTTTTCCAAACAACGACGATGATTATTTCGGTGCCTTCAGTGATCATACTCACCGCGCTTGCCCTTAGTCTCCACGGTGCGTCGATCCGATTCACCGTTCCGATGCTTTTCGCCCTGGCATTCATCCCGATGTTTGCCATTGGTGGGCTAACGGGATTGCCATTGGGCCTTACCGCGTCAGATCTCCACCTGCACGACACCTATTACGTGATTGGCCATTTCCACTATGTGGTCGCACCGGGAACCATATTCGCGCTATTTGCAGGAATTTACTACTGGTTTCCCAAAATCACGGGCAGACACATGAACACGGTGTTGGGTAAACTCCATTTCTGGTTTTCGTTGATTTTCATGAATGGCATATTCATGCCGATGTTTTTCGTAGGCATGGCTGGCGTTTCTCGCAGACTCTATGATCAGACCCAGTACGCTTATGGTGCACAGGTTCAGGGCCTAACAGCGATGGGGTCGTGGTCTGCGTGGATGCTAGGCCTCGCACAGATATTCTTCATTGTGAACTTTATTTTGAGCATCAGGGGCGGCAAGAAAGTAGAATCGGACAACCCGTGGGACGCAACGACTCTGGAATGGGCAACACCGACTCCACCGCCTCACGGCAATTTTCCGGAGACACCGGTTGTATATAGAGACCCGTATGAATACAGTGTCCCAGGCAGTGACAAGGATTTCCTTCCGCAGCACGTTCCGGACAGCGGAAATTCTACGTCTGAACCTGCCTCCGCGGACGACTAATCAGGTGGCTACCTCGACCCTTATACCAGGAGTACAATAACGTGTCTGCTGAAGAGATTCCCTACACGGTAGAACCCCATCCCGTAACCGGGGTATATAACGGAAAGCTGGGGTTGTGGCTTTTCCTGGCTTCCGAGGTGATGCTGTTCGGTGCGCTGTTTTCTACACTGGTGCTGCTTCGTGTAGGGGCCGCGGATTGGCCGCACGGATGGGAGCTGCTGAATGTGCCACTAGCTACGCTGAATACATTCGTTCTCATCGGTTCCAGTGTTACAATGGTGATGGCGTGGGCATCGCTGAAACTCGATGACTTCGGCAAGTTCAAACTCTATATGGGTGTAACCGTTCTCCTTTCTTTTGTATTCCTGGTTGTTAAGTACTTTGAATACACCCATAAATTTCATCTTGGGATTTCACCCGCAACAAACAATTTCTACGCGACGTATTTCACGATGACAGGACTCCACGGGCTACATATTATCGGAGGCATCGTAGTAAATCTATATCTGCTATTCCCTGGAAACGCCTTATGGAAAACCGCGCCTGAACAATTCACAAACCGTGTAGAGTGTGCGGGTCTGTACTGGCATTTCGTAGATCTCGTGTGGATATTCCTTTTCCCAATTCTATATCTGCTTTAAGGGGTACTGAAATGGCTGAATCTGCTGAAGAAATCAGACACCACATCCGGGTTTACATGATGGTTTTTGGGGCCTTGGCCGTTCTCACGCTTGTGACGGTTGCAGTTTCCTACCTTCATATCGAATCCATTGCGGCGACGATTATGGTTGCTCTGGCGATTGCCTCGGTCAAAGGCGCACTCGTGGCTGGATATTTCATGCATTTGGTGTCTGAAAAACAAATCATCTACTGGATACTCATCTTGACGGTTGCTTTCTTCATTGTACTCATGCTCCTGCCGCTTCTGACCGACATCTCCACAGTTGGAATCCCTGTTTGAGGAGAGGTCCACATGTCTCTCAAGTCATTCCACATATTTTTCATCGTGATTTCCGTGCTCTGCTGCCTGGGTTTCGGCGCATGGGCAATATTGGATTTCGTGACGACTGGAGCCGCTACAAATCTCTTTCTGGGTTCCGTATCTCTCCTTTTCTCTGTAGTACTGGTGGGATACGGTTTCTGGTTCCTCAGGAAGCTGAAGGGATGGAGCTACCTTTGAGAAAGCTGCTGGCGGTTGTTCTGTGCTGCATAATGCAATTTAGTGCGTCGGAAGTGATTGCCTGTTCTGTTTGCTTTGGTGACCCCAGTTCCGATATGGCGAAGGGGGTTAACGCAGGGATCGCTGTGTTGTTAGGCCTCATCGTGACCGTGCTGATATCCATCGTGGCCGTGATGTCGTTCTGGATTCATCGAGCGCGACGTTTTGCGCGGTTGAGTCCTTCAGTTGGGATAGAGAGCAAGTAAGGAACAAATGGCTGACTTTCCTGAATGAGGGTGACAGGCTGAAATGGTGAATGGGACGGCAGTCAGGAACCTGTGGCTCCATAGATTCAGTGTTTTTACAGCTCTGTCGACACTCTTTCTAATTTTTGCGGGCGGGTTGGTTACCAGTACCGGTTCTGGTCTGGCGGTTCCGGACTGGCCATTGTCTTATGGCATGTTTTTTCCTCCGATGGTAGGGGGGATTTTTTATGAGCATGGCCACCGAATGGTGGCTACTTTCGTGGGTATGCTCACTGTCGTCCTTGCCCTCTGGATCTGGAAAATCGACAGAAGACGCTGGCTCCGGAACCTGGCTGCAGGCTCCGTCGCTGCGGTCGTTCTACAAGGCCTACTGGGCGGGATCACAGTTCTTTTTCTTCTGCCAACCGCAGTGAGCGTCACACACGCCTGTCTTGCACAAACTTTTTTCTGCTTGATCGTTAGTATTGCTATTTTTACATCTTCTGAATGGCAGAATCCGGTTGCACCGATCTCGGGATCCGAGGCAGGGACCATTAAAAAACTTGCTGCTATTACCACCGGTGTGATCTACGTGCAGTTGATCCTTGGTGCTGTAATGCGACATACACAGTCCGGCTTGGCGATCCCGGATTTCCCGCTTTCATTCGGTTATCTGGTTCCCCAGTTCTCCCAATTAAGGGTTGATCCAACCGCCCCATTCCCGATTCCTCTGAGCACCTATAAGATGAAAGTGTTAATACATTTCGTGCATCGGGCGTGGGCTGTAGTTGTGAGTGTTGCTGTGGTCGCCTTGGGCTGTCGCATACTTGTTAGACACGGTAATAGAAAACAACTTGTAGGTCCTGCACTCCTCCTCCTCATTCTCTTGATCGTCCAGATTACACTGGGAGCACTGGTGGTTTGGACTGAAAAAGGGGTTAGCGTTACGACATTTCACGTGGTTGTTGGCGCTTCGACTCTAGCCTGCAGTCTTGTTTTGACCATAAGGGCCTGGAGGATGTGTCCCTCCCAAACCGGTACGGTAGCCGGCTTATCCGGAGAGCACGCGTAATGAAACAACAGGTAGGAGTAAGGGAGGCGAGAATCGGATTGTCGTGGACGAGGATCATGGATTATGTGACTCTGACAAAACCGCGCATCACAATCTTCGTGGTCTTTACTACGAGCGTTGGTTTTATGCTGGGTGCTGGTAAGGGTTTTGATATGCGGATCTTGATTCACACCCTGATGGCAACCTCGCTCGTTGCTGGTGGTTCTGCTACATTGAACCAGTATCTTGAACGAGAACTCGATGCTCGAATGAAAAGAACCTGTACTCGCCCGTTGCCTTCCGGCAGGCTGCATCCTGATGCAGCCTATCTGTACGGTCTCGTGCTTTCTGTGAGCGGAATTCTGTATCTGGGTTTCGCTGTGAACTGGTTGGTTGGGTTGGTGGCTGCGGCGACGGCAATAGTTTATTTATTTCTTTATACACCAATGAAACAGAAGACTTCCCACAACACAGCCGTTGGTGCAATTGCGGGTGCGTTACCTCCTGTGGGCGGTTGGGCAGCGGCTAAGGGCGAAATTGGACTGGAAGCGTGGATCCTTTTCGGGATCATGTTTCTATGGCAGTTTCCCCACTTTTTTGCCATCGCATGGCTTTATCGAGAAGACTATGTGGCAAGTGGATATCGGATGATATCCGCCGGAGACACGGAAGGCAGGAGGACATCCAGGCAGGTCATTATCTACAGCCTTGCCCTTGTACCTGTTAGCATTTTGCCATTCCTTTTGGGTAGCAGTGGCTTGTCCTATCTGATTGCAGCCACAATCCTTGCATTCGCATTGCTCTATTTCTCGTTCTCCTTCGCAAGGCTGAGAACCGATTTGGATGCCAAAAAACTAATGAGGGCAACACTCGTCTATTTGCCTGTTTTATGGTTGGTGATGGTAATCGATCGCCTGTCTGTTTGAGCCAGAAGCAGGATTGGAGAGGTGTAGAGGTGATAGGTACCGACCCTATCACCTTCTTTGTTTCGGAGAAACAACTGCTTGGAGAGACCTTCGGCTATAGAAATTAGCGATTTGGTGCATCAGTATGGGGACCGGCGCGCTGTTGATGGTATAAACTTGCAGATTGAAGCAGGTGAGATATTCGGCCTGCTTGGGCCCAATGGAGGAGGGAAAACAACTCTTTTTCGGATCTTGAGTACGATGCTCCATCCCACTTCAGGAAGGGTGAGGATTTTGGGTCTGGATCCCAAAACCGAATCTGCGGCAATTCGTGGTCGTATCGGAGTTGTGTTCCAGAATCCCAGTCTGGACGCAAAACTGACAGTTCTTGAGAATCTGAATCACCAGGGTCACCTTCACGGTCTCAGGGGAAAAAACCTCAAGGCGCGTATCGATGACCTCTTGAGCAAGATGGGTCTGGAATCGAGGATGCACGATCGGGCGGAAGTGCTTTCTGGTGGTTTGCTCAGGCGCGTAGATTTGATACGAGGTCTCCTGCACCGTCCAGATCTGTTGATATTCGACGAGCCATCCACTGGTTTGGATCCAGGGGTCCGCCGTGCATACTGGGCAGATCTGGAGGACTTGCGGGAGAAAGAGGGGACAACACTGATCCTTACCACTCATTTTATTGAAGAGGCCGAGCGGTGCGACCGGGTTGGAATTCTGGATCAGGGCAGGCTCGTTGTGGAAGGCAGGCCCTCAGATCTCAGGCAGGCTGTTGGGATGGATGTCATTGTAATCGAGGCCGAGGGTGTAGGGGCACTACGCGATGACATTTTTGATAAGGCGGGTGTATCTGCGATTGTGTTGGACGGTACGCTTCGCATCGAATGCACAGACGGACACCGTTTGATGGGTGAGCTGTACGCCATGTTCAGAGATCAGATAACTGCAATTACGTTGGGGAGACCCACGCTTGAGGACGTGTTCGTGCGGGAGACCGGCCACCGCCTGCAGGCGATTCCGGAAGTCGCATAGGCAGTTTTGAAAGAGAGCGTTGAATTTGGCACTCGTGTTGCCAACTTGCAGTCTTTGGAAGCGGGAACTCGTCCGATTCGTAAGGGATCGGCACAGGCTGTATGGCGCCATATTACAACCTCTGCTGTTCTGGCTCCTTGTCGGCGCCGGGCTCAACGCCTCCTTTTTTCCTGCGGGTGTGGACGCTGAAGTAACTTACCTGGAATATATTTACCCCGGTACGCTTCTGCTGATCCTGTTGTTCACTGCTATTTTTTCCACGATTTCGGTTGTTGAGGACCGCAAGGAAGGCTTCATGCAGTCCGTGCTGGTGGCCCCCGTGCCCAGAGCGAGCCTTGTTCTTGGCAAGGTGCTTGGTGGCACTACCCTGGCCGTTTTGGAAGGGTTGATTTTCCTGTTATTCGCCTATCAGCTCGACATTCCGTTGAGTCCGGCTTCTCTAGCCGCCACCATATGTTTTCTGGTTCTTCTGGGATTGGCATTGACCGGTTTGGGGTTCACGATCGCCTGGAGAATGGAATCTACAGCAGGTTTTCATGCCATAATGAATCTTTTGCTCTTGCCCATGTGGCTTCTCTCCGGGGCGTTCTTCCCTTTGTCCGGCGCACCGCCCTGGCTTGGTTGGCTGATGAAGGTGAATCCACTCACGTACGGCGTGGCCGGGTTAAGAAGGGTGCTTTATCTTGAGGCACCCGCCAAGGCAGGAGATGTTGCGTCCTTGGAATATTGTATTGGCGTGACGCTAATTTTTACATTTGCTACATTGTTGGCTTCTATAGCAGTCGTGGTGAAAGGGGAAGGAGCAAGAGTTTGAGTCAGAGTCATTTAATGAAGAAGGTCATCCTGGTTGGGGCCGTACTGATCTTGCTGATGGGAACTGTCACTGGTTACCTGTTCTGGAAGGAAATCCGGAGCATACGGGAAGCCTCCGAGGTCCTTCCCGTATTGAGTTTTGTGCCGAATTTCAACCTGGTGGAACGCAGCGGCAGCGCCATCAGTCTTTCCGATCTGTCAGGAAAAGTCTGGGTTGCTGATTTTATTTTTACGCATTGTGCTGGTCCCTGTCCGCTTCTGTCGCTGCAAATGGGCGCACTACAGGAGCCGCTCAAGGAGTTGGAAGATGTGCGGCTGGTGTCGATTTCTGTAGATCCGGAACGGGATACGCCGGAGGTGCTTGAGGCATATTCCAGGCGCTACAATGCGGACCCCGAGAAATGGTTGTTCCTTACCGGCGAGAAAGCGGATATTTATCAATTGATCAGGAAGGGCTTTCAGGTTACCGTAGACAACACCCCCGAGGATGAAGCCTCAGATCAGATCATGCACAGTCTCCGTTTTGCTTTGGTTGATCGTAAGGGTCAGGTAAGGGCTTACTATACAGGCTCTGACTCGGATCTGGCAGATCGGTTGGTGCCAGACGTGAAAAGGCTTCTGCAGGAAAAATGACAAATCAGAGATTCGAAATTAAAAAAGGAGTGTGGAATCCACGCTCCTGAAAGAATGCGAGGTGTGACAACTATTCCGGTTCTTCTTTGATTTCGTATTTTTCCAGGCGATATCGCAGTGTCCCTCTGGTTAAACCCAGAAGCTTGGCAGCCCGGACCTGGTTCCCGCCGGTTTGTTCGAGTGCCTGCTCGATAAGATCCCGGTTAACTTCGTCCAGAATGATTCCTTCTGGAGGTAATGAAAATGGCCCGGCGGTTGGGACCGCACCCGAATGTCTTGGGGTTCCTCTGAGACTTAGGAATGCAAGGTGATCTGCGGTTAAAGTTTCAGTTTCCTCGAGCAGGACAATACGCTCGAGCGTGTTTCGCAGTTCGCGGACATTCCCTTTCCAATCGTAGGTTAGCAGAAACTTTTCCGCTTCGGCTTCGATTTTTGGTACAGCTTTCCCGAAGGCTCCGCAGAATTCTTGGAGGAATTGCCTGGCCAGAGGGATGATATCATCCCTTCTTTCGCGGAGTGGTGGAATGTATAAGGCCGCAACGTTCAAGCGGTAGAAGAGATCCTCCCTAAAGCTGCCTGATTCAATGGCTCCGGGAAGGTCCTTATTTGTGGCCGCAACGATTCTGACATCCACCTGAATGTTTTTGTTGCCCCCGACCCGGTAGAAGGAACGCTCCTCGAGTACCCGCAACAGTTTGATCTGGTTTTCTAGAGTGAGTTCTCCGACTTCATCAAGAAAAAGCGTGCCACTATTGGCCGATTCGAACTTTCCAGGTCTTGCCTGCTGCGCCCCTGTGAACGCGCCCTTTTCGTGTCCAAAGAGCTCCGCTTCCACAAGCTCCTTGGAAATGGCGCCACAGTTTATAGCTACAAAAGGGCCGTCCCGTCTGATACCTCGGTAATGGATGAGTTGAGCAAGGATTTCTTTGCCGGTGCCACTTTCGCCTTCTATCAGAACCGTGGTCGTTTCACTGCCAGCAATACGCTCAGCCAGACGAATGACTTTCTTGAAAGATTGACTCTCCGCGACAATGCTATCGAAGTCGATCTTTTCCATCTGCGCTGTGCGCAGGAGTTGAACCTCCCGCCGCAGGCGGACAGTTTCCAGGGTTTCAGCGATAAGGAGTCGAAGCTCGTCGGTGTTGAACGGTTTGGCGATATAATTGCGAGCACCCGCCTTCATGGCCGCTACCGCTGTCTGGATACTGCCTCGGCAGTGATCATTATTGCGGCGATGTCCGGATCCAGTTTTATGATCTGCTTGAGGGTCTCTATTCCATCGATACCCGGTAGTCCGATGTCCAGCAGGGCAAGGTCCGGACTTTCCTTTTCGGCCATTTCCACGCCTTCCTCTCCGCTCATCGCAGAGACGACTGCGTGACCCTCTCCCTTGAGGACTTTTTCGAGCAGCGTGCGAATGGTCAAGTCGTCATCGACAACCAAAATCTTATAGTTCATGTCGTGCGTTTACCCCGACTTATGTCAAAAACGCTTAGGGAACCGAAGCACTGCCAATTGGTTAGAATAAAGGTTGATGAATAGACCTTGTCAAGGTATTTTCTGTTAACGGGGAGGATCCTTTAGGAACCAAAATACGCCCCAAGAATGCCGTTTTTTGTTATATTCCAATTCGTGAAACCCAATCAAATCAGAGTCATGAAAACATTTCTTAACGCACCCCTTTTCTGGTACCTGTCCCTCATTTCGAGCTTCCTCTGGCTGGGCGGATGCAGTCTGCTTGACCGCCAGAAGGAACCCCAGATTGTTGAGGTCAACACCGATCAGGACGCCTACGAATCCGTAGGACGGGGCAAGAAAGTCAAGATCAGCCTGTTCACAGACGATCCCGATAATGATGAGTTGGATTATCTGTGGGTTGCCTCGGGGGGCGTTTTCGAGCAAAGTGGACAGGACACGCTGGTAGACCTCTTTCAGGACTCCGTGTCGGTTGTCTGGAAAGCACCCGGGGCAATCGGTGTTTACGATCTGGTGGTGCAGGTGAGTGATGGAAAATCCGGTACCAGCAGCGCCTCCACCCTGCATATCGTTGTTACGCAGGGAGGACCAACGGCTAACGCAGGACGAAACCAGAATGTAGCATATAGCGATACGCTGCGCGTCCTTCTGGATGGCACGAACAGTTCGGATCCAGATCGAGATGACCTTAGATATGTCTGGGAGCAGATCGCAGGGCCCGGTGTGACATTGACCTCCGGCGCCTCAGGCACACCCTCATTCGGAGCAGTTGCACCGGCAGACTATGTCTTTGTACTTCAGGTTAGTGATGACCTGGCAGATACTACGGGCGCAGTTACGAGCCAGACCGATACCGTGGTTGTGCGTGTGAATGACAGGGGTGGCAGAGGATTCTGATTCCGATACAATTTCATTCTCACTAACAACGAATCAAGGGGCAGGTCTGCGACCTGCCCCTTGATTCGTATGCACCGTGTAAAGGAGTGATCGGGCGTGCGTCTTGCGCGTAATTCTATTTTTCTCACTGTAGAAAAGGGTGCACACCTTCTCGGCGGAATGCTGCTGGTGGTGCTGGTGGCCCGAATCCTGGGCAGGGGGGTGTTAGCAGAGTATGCCTACGTCATTGGGTTGACGGCCTTTTTCGTACCCATTCTGGATGCGGGTCTCAACAATCGCATCATCCGATCCGTTGCAAGGGGAGGACACGGTGCCACAGAGGCCAGCCGGGAGGCAGTTTCTTATAGAATTACGGTGGCGGTCCCTGTTCTTGTGCTTATGGTTGGGTGTGCTCTGATCTCATCCGAAACAAGAACTCTTGTACTTGCAGTATTTCTCATCGGTGGTTCGACCATTTTGATGGGTCTGGGAGATTCTTTCAATTCGGTCATCAAGGGCTTACAGAGAGCCGAGATCAGCGCAACGCTGATTCTGGGCCTGAATGTGATCCTGGTTGTGTCCAGCGCGTGGACAATGTTTGCAGGCATGGGCCTGACGGCCATTGGCCTCTGTTATTTTTTGAGCAGGGGAGTGTATCTGGTGGCGGGCGCAGGTGCCGTGCAAATAGTGGCCAGGGAGCACAAGGTAATCCTTCGGCCTGGAATCCGGAAGGATGCCGTAGTCGACGGGATATTCCACCTTCCGGCGGTATATTTCCTGGGCAATCTTCTGCACGTAAACTATATCACCACGTATCTCGCCGGCGATTCGTTGCAGGCAGACTTTTATGCAGTAGGATATCGAGTGGCAGCAGCCCTATTTATCCTCACAGGGGCGAGTATGGAGGCTGTGCTGCCGGCCCTCACCCAAAGGCTGAGGGAGTCCAGGGATTTGAACGAGACCGTAAAGAAGCTCTTCTGGTCCCATATGCTCATATCCGTGTGCCTGGTTGTACTCGTGCAGGGGGTGGCTCAACCTATGATAGCTTTGATACTCGGAGACGATTTTGGAATGGCGGAAGGACCTATAAGGTTGCTGGTCTTGTGTGTGCCCGTATTCACCCTTTGTGCCCTTGCACACACCGTCTTGCTTGCTTGCGGACAACAAAAGATAGCGACCAGCTGTATGGTGGGGTTACTGGGAGTGGGTTCACTCTTGGGAATGGGCGCAGAATTTATCTGGGGGTCGAATGGGACTGCTCTTGCATCTACACTGACAGCTTGTATATTTGGAATTGTGCTCTGGGAACTCGTTCGGAGGCATCTCAGAAGAGGCTGAGTTGCTCAACAGCTCTCATTCGAATATGGGGAAACAGTGTCCGAAACTGGGTCTCGTCAAACAGAGATGTGAATCTTCCGACCATACTATGGAGGCGTTTGAGAAGATACTCTTTGTCTTCGTCTTCGTCGTAGTGTTCGATCCGGGAAAGGGTTCCATCTACCTTCTGATAAATAGAAATCCGGTCGCCTATCTTGCAGCCAGCCGCAGCTGCAGCCAGACGGTGCAGGTTTGGATTGGAAAACGTCTTTTCAGTGATGGTCTCGGTCCTGCTCATTTCATTTGGCAGTAATTGTCCATTCTGAATTCGGGCGGAAATATCGAGGTAGAGAACCGAGGCCTGTTCGGGTTTTCGATCCAGAATGAGGGGCGTGATTTCCCTGATCATTGTTCTGAATATGCTCTCATCTCGTCGGTTTCTCAAGCTGCTGCCTTTCAGCGTCAACTCACCGTCGTATGACATCAATGCGTAGTTTTTCGCCTTTAGGCTGATCATAGCAGCATATCGACCGTCGTGCAACAGGTTGATGCCCGATGGGAGTTCCTCCGAAATGGACTCGATGAATTCCCGCTCTTCCCGCTCCGTGCCAACTCGTGCCGGGGCTACAAAATATACGCCGTCTGTATCTGCCTCAATGATTTCAGCCTGTTCATCCTTGAGGAGTCCCACGAGCTGTCGAGCGATTTTTCTGCCAATCGTGGTAACTTGCTCTGCGGACTGGAAGTCATTGAAGCTCGCTCTGCTGTATCCCAAATACCCATAGAACGAGTTGATTAGGATTTTGTAACTGTTTTGCAGGCCCTTCCAATATGCACGGTCTGGCGCGGATCCTGCATTGCGCTCGTTATTTTTGGATTGTAGCCTTTGCCTTGTCAGTTTTTCCAGGAGCGGCAGGAAGACATCTTCCGTATCCATCGACGGACGAATCCTATGGTTCAGCATAATGGAGGGGTAAAGACTTTCTACATCCGCCTTAACGACACGGTCGAAAATGCCGGACGCAAACAGTTCCGTATACCCACCAGAAAATGGTCTGGCGGGATGCGGTCTGGGGATCGCGAGCCCCCTTCGGAGGTAGGCGCCAACCATAAGGGCATTGATTTTCTCACCAGGACCTGAAACTGCTGCTTCCTGGAACGTGTAGGGCAACAACTGGGTTTGGTAGAATTCTGTTGGAACGACCAATTCGCTCAGCATCCTGACATCCCGTACATCGTCCAGTGCATACTGGATGAGCTTGGAAGGGTCCGTTCGCCAGACCTGGGCGATTTCCTCACCCGGAACAAATACCCGATTTTCACGTTCGAGTCCAAGTGCGCGGATTGCGGGTTTAAGCCCATAGCTTTCCAGGTTGCCACCAATGTCGAATCGCTGCACCTGGTGGTAGGTGTCGATAATATGTCTGCCGTGGATATAAGCTGGCTGGAAGCTGGGACTGCGGCCTACAGTACGGTAGCGTCTCAGGCCGTGGCCGGTTTTTAGATCGGAGCCATCTCTTCCCCAAGGGAGTTTCACCTCAAGTCTTTCGGCCCTGGCCTGAATATAGAGCAGGTCGAAATCATAGATGTTGTGTCCTTCCAGGACATCCGGATCACGCTCCTTAATTCGTCTTCCGAGCACTCCCAGAAGCGCACGTTCAGACATGTCCGTTCCACTGAGGACCTCTTCGTATCCACGGCTGTCCGACAATGAGATCAGAACGATCTGAGCGCCTGGTGCACGAGGATCCAGGGTAAGGGTTTCGATGTCTAGCTGAAGGCGGTGAACTTCCTCGTATCTAAGGTTGGAGAAGAGGGACTTTCCTGTTAGCAGAAGATACTGGCGAACAGGATTGTTGAAGCTGAAATGAGGGATTCCATCCGAAGTGAGTCTGCCACGGGCTTCCTGAAAACCATCCCACGAGTGAAAATGGACGAGTGCGCGAAACTCCCCTGCGCCTTTCAAGTTCACCACTTTTTTTACATCCACGAGTCCCCCACGCTCAACTTCGTCAGGGGCTTCAAGCAACAGCCAGGGAGCAAAGGGACTTGTCTGATTTCCTTCCCTGGAATAAAGCTGGATGTTGTTATCAGGCCTCAGCTCTGCAGCAAGTATCGTTAGCGGGGAGTCCATCTTTCACCTTTATTGCAGGGTAATAGTTACAGTTTTCGATCCGGGACCGACCAATATAGTGAAATTCTACCGTGTCTGGTAGGGCTTTCCCGTACGTGAAATTCAATTCCAGGGTTTCTGAATGAACAGACTCGATCCAGTTTCCAGTATGCTCGTATCCCCACCGACCCGCAGTTCAACTTCGGAAATTCTGAGGGGGGCAAGCTGGGCAATCCTGATCGTTGCTTGTGGGGTCGCCGTGGCCAGGGCCACTTCTCTTGCCTACAATTTTCCGGATAGACTTGCTCACGTGTTGACGGATCTTTCCATAGTTTCAATTCTTGCGGACGCGTGGGCCTTGGGACTCGCAGTATTTAGAAAGTCGACTCGTACCCCTCTAAGAATTCCGACAAAAACACCGCTGATTCTTGGCCCTCTGCATCTGGCCATTTGGTACTGGTCGGTGTATCTCGGTTCGTTCGAGGTTCTTTATGGGTTCGAGCGCTTGGATGATCTTGGTGGTGTTTACACCTTACGATGGGACGTCCTGTTGTTGCTGATTCTGCTTGCGGGCATTTCTGTTGTTACCACAGTTCTTCAGACCAGGTTGGTTGGCTGGGTGCTGGTGTCGGAAAATACAGCTGTGCCCGAATATCCGGTTCAGAGTGAATCCGTTTCAGAACCCGATATGCCTGCAGGTCCTGAACACGTTTATGAGGCGCAGGTTATTCTCAACAATCTTGGGTATGAGATAGGTGGCATCGATGGCATAGTTGGTGAGCCCACCAGGCAGGCATTGAAGCGATTTCAGGAATCTTGCGGACTGAATCCAACTGGTGATGTGACCATATTGACAATGATCGAACTCAGGAACAGATGGGCGGGTGAGGAATCACCTCCTCCCGGACAGTCTCTGCTTGCGGTTTCCAGTCACATCCTGAAACGCGTCCTTCTGAGGATCCCCAAGCTCTGGAGGAAGAAAAGTGATTCCTGAACCCTAGGTACCAAATGCAGAAAAGGGGGAAGGCGACAAGCCTTCCCCCTTTTCGTTTCCACCAAATTTTCGATTACCCATCCAGTCCAAGCGGCACCACGTTATTTGGCATTTTCATTTCGAATCTCTCATCCGGGAAGGGGGTATTGATCCTTCGTTCGATGACTCGAATCTCTATCCGCCCATCACTCTGAAAGATCTCGATCTTACGTGGCAGGATTACTCCGTCGACGTGTTCATAGTCCGACATCGTTCGCTGTGTAACCAACGTTCCTCCGGGGGCGTAAATCTGTTCCTTGAGCAGTGTGGCAGACTTTGCATCGAACCACATGTGGCGTGTCCATAGCGGCGCCATGATTTTAACGAACAGGCTATCGGTATGGCGCGTGAATTCGGTAACCCTGGGCAGGTCAGCCGGGGAAAGGTTGGGAAATCCCATAATTGCACTGAAGGGATCAAATGGGGACAGATTAACGCCGGTTACCGCAAAAAGCGTTTCTTCGATGTTTCCCTCGATGAACCGGTTATCTCTCGGCAAGTAGATCCTGATTGAGTCCCGGTCTGATTTGGCGGACATGATCCCTATATTCAGGAGCGTATCGTGTATATCGATTTTCAGCTGGTCCGGTGCGCGGTAGAAAATCACCGCCGCCCCTTTCTGCTTGACACCCTCGATTCTGAGGTGTATTCGCGCCCTGACACGCATTTCAGTCAAACTGTCAGTACGCGCCTGGATAATTTGAATCAGCCGGGAGGCATTCGGTACGGGTCCCGCAGGAGGAACACGGAGGGTGGCCACTGAACAACTGGATGCTGCGAGACAAATCATTAAGGCCAGGTGGCGCAGAGATAGCATTTGCGACATTCCTACCGTTCTCCGGAGGGATCAGAGGAATTCAGGGATTGAAGTTTGCCGCGAATGGTTTCGTTCTGTGGGGCAAATTCTGCGGCTCGGTTCCAGTGGTGGCGGGCCTTTAAAGTATCCCCCAACGCATGGGCGGCGTCTCCTGCGTGGTCATGAATGACGGAGAGGTTTTCGTGCATAAAATCGGTGGATCCACGGGTCCTCAACTTGCCAAGCCTGGCCTCTTCGAGTTCCAGGGCCTTCTGCAGATAGTTCAGGGCTTCGCTGTATCTTCTGCGCTGATAGTATACCCAGCCCATACTGTCTAAATATGCACCATTCTGAGGATCCCCTTTCAACGCACGCTCCACGTAGTCCTGTGCTTCGTTCAGGCGAATCCCTTTTTCAGCTAACATATAGCCCAGATAATTCAGGGCCTGGTGGTTTTCCGGGTCCATCGCGAGGAGTCTCAGAAATACATCAACACTCTCATCGAATCGGCCTGAACGTTCGTAGCTGTGCCCCAGTTCGTAAAGCGTCTCCTTTAGCAAGTTGGAATTCTCTTCCACCTTCTTTATCAGGCTTTCGAAAACCTCGATGGCTTCAGTCCAGGACTTCTCAAGTGTATAGGTCTTGCCCATAGACAGGAGATAGTGTAATCGTTCGGGCATGGCCACCGACGCCTGCCGGTACACTTCGCGTGACCGGGCAATCTGTCTGGTCGCGGTGTAGGCCCACCCCAGATCGGTGATAATTTGGGGGTAAAGCTGCGAGCCAGGTGGAGCTTCCTCAAAGAGCCGGTCGAGGATTTTGATCGCCTGGACCAGGTCTTGATCCCTGAGATAGGTTCGGGCAATTCCGAGCCAATATCTGGCGTTTGGATCCACGGTGAGCGCCAGTCGATAAGTTGCACGAGCCTCCTCCAGCTTGCCGTGGGAGAGCAGCAGCCCTGCCTTTTTTCCAAGCTTTTCGTGGTCTGAAGGAGATTTTTCCAGCAGGTGATCCAGGAGCCTAAGTGCCTGTTGCGACCGGATCTGGGCCAGGGTTCTATCTGTCTCTCGCCCCTGCGCAACCATGATGAATATGTCGGCAAGGCTTTCAACAAAGCTTGTATCGTACGGATCTTCCTTCAACAGGCTGTCCAGCGCAGCGGGTTGGTCATACACCGGAAGAAGCTGTCGCCAGAGGTTGCTTGTATTTCGTTCCACACGGTTCCCGAATTGGGACAGGCCAGCTCTGAAAACATTTCTGGCCTGGATCGTGTCACCGGCTGTGAGCGTCACCTCGCCCAGTCGAGTCCAGATTTGAGACTGGTCAGGATCATCCTGGAGTATGCGCTCATAGATGGGGATCGCACGTCCGGCCGCACGATGTCGCACATAGTTCTCTGCAACGAACAGGCGGTGGCGCGTGGTGAGCTCGGGAATTTCTGATATTCGCCCCAGGACTCGCAGGATGTCCGTTCTCCTGTTCTGAGCCTTGTATGTCTGGAGCAAGGGTGTATAGACACGTAAGTCATCGGGCGTGATCCGAGTCATGATTTCCAGTTGTTCAATTGCGGAAGCCGTGTCCCGGGTGCCCTCCATCAGGGTCTTGTAGAGCACCCAACGGTGCGTGGTATTCGTGGGGGACAGTTTAACAGCCTCTCTAGCCGGGATAACAGCGTCCTGATACTGATGCAGTGCAACGAGGTTTCTGGCGAGGGACCCGTGCAACGTCGATGAAGTGCTGTCAATGTTGATTGCTGCTCGGAGGGCCTGAATAGCGGCCCCTCGTTGGCCTTTCATTTCGAGCACTTTCGCATCGATGAAAAATGCCAGCGCCTCGGGAGGAAGCTCCTGTTTGACTTGAGCTTGAGGGGCCAATGTGGTTTTCATAGGGGCTGCACAGGCAGCAGCCGCCACCCAAAGCAACATCCATAGTGTGCGGGAACGAGCTGTCATGAACTCCTCGATGGACCAGAATGAACACGAATCGTACTATGCGAAGTCACGGGGTGCGGTCCGGACCTTTCTTCCACGTTTGGCGCCTGAAATGGTTGCCGATTCTGTTCTCGAATTCAGCGTTCCAGAATCAGTTTGCTGACTTCATTTTCTATCTGAATCGGGTAGTTCAGAGAAAAGCAGGCGGTGCAGTACTGATGGGTCGCATTGGGAGCAACGCTGAGCATGCCATCGAGTGAGAGATATCCCAGGCTGTCCACCCCTATCTGCTCACGAATGAATTCGACGGTCCGGTTGTTCGCGATGAGTTCCTTCTCGGTTTGAAAATCGATGCCGTAGAAGCAGGGCCCAATGATTGGCGGGCAACTCACCCGGACGTGGACCTGCCGGGCACCAGCTTCGCGGATCATTCTGACCAGGTGCTTGAGCGTGGTTCCCCTTACAATGGAATCTTCCACGACCACGACGCGCTTGCCCTTCAACACGCCCCTAACGGGATTGAATTTGAGCCTGACCTTTGCTGACCTGATGTCCTGGCCAGGTGCGATGAATGTTCTTCCCACGTAATGATTTCTGATGAGTCCTATTTCGTGCTTGATTCCCGATTGATGCGCAAATCCCAGAGCGGCGGTGTTGCTGGAGTCCGGTACAGAGATTACGATATCGGCATCGGCCGGGTGTTCAATCGCAAGCTGCTTCCCGAGCGAACGCCGTGTCTTGTCCACATTTTCGCCGAAGATGATACTGTCGGGTCTGGAAAAGTAGATGTATTCGAAAATGCAGAATGCGTGTTTGTCAGACTCCGTGGGTGTGAAGGTTCTCAAACCATTGCCATCGATTACAACAAGTTCCCCGGGTTCAATGTCCCGGATGTATCTGGCCGAAATAATGTCCAGTGCGCAGGACTCGGACGCTACGATCCAGGCGTCGCCCAACTGTCCCAGGCACAAAGGACGGAATCCGTAGGGATCTCTTGCTGCCAGAAGCCGGTCCTCAGTTGCAAGAACCAGTGAGTAGGCACCCTGTATCTGCTTCATAGTTTCAGTCACACGGTCGACTATGTGTGTTGCTCGTGAGCGCGCAATCAGATGCAATACCAACTCGCTGTCCGTCGTGGTCTGGAATATGGCTCCTTCATCCTGCATTCGGTTCCGGAGTTCGGAGGTATTTGTCAGATTTCCGTTATGAGCGACCGCTACGTAACCGTCTCGGCATTGGGCGACGAAGGGTTGGGCGTTGCAGAGGCTGTCCGAACCCGTGGTAGAATATCGGTTGTGGCCAATTGCCAGATGACCCGGTAACCGTTCGAGGATATCCAGATCCCCGAATACGTCCGCAACATGCCCCATACCGGTGTGCACATGTACCCGATCCGAATCCCCGGTGGCAATCCCGCTGCTTTCTTCTCCCCGGTGCTGCAGTGCATGAAGTCCAAGGGTGGTCAGTCTCGCCGCCTCATCGGATCCATAGATTCCGAAAATTCCACAGTAGTGCTTCACGTCGTGATCCATTGCCTCTCCTGGCTTCGGTTTGCGGCTGGTATTGATATCGGATTATCGGTTGCGTCTTGCCACGGGTCTACGATTGCGACGACCTCTATTTTTGCCATGTGCTGATGACGTATCCTGCAATTTCCTGTGCGTTGTGCCCCCCCGAATGAGCGTGAAATCTATCTGGCGTGTTCTCCTGTTTACCTCACCAATTCCTACTGTAATACGGTCGCCCAGTCTAAGAATTCTGCCCTTGCGCTGCCCCACGAGGGCCAAATCCTTTTCGGTGTATCTGTAGTAATCATCCTGCAGGTTTCTGACAGCAATGCCACCTTGAATAAGGTGATGGTCCAGTTCTGCCGTGATTCCGGTCGGTCGAATGCCTACAATTGTAGCCTCGAAAGATTTCTCTTTTCGGTTTTCCAGAAATCTGATCTGCTTGATTTTAACGGAATCATTTTCGGCGTCCCTCGCGGAGATTTCCCGTTCGGTGGCGTGTTTGCCAAATTCTGCGAGTCTGATTGGTTTTTCAGTTGTGGGACCGTCTTCCTTCCACAGCAGTGTCTTGAGGAGCCGATGGACGAGCAGATCTGGATATCGCCTGATGGGTGAGGTAAAGTGCGTATACGCCTTGCTCGCCAGTCCGAAATGCCCCGCATTATCTGGTGTGTATGTTGCCTTCTTCATCATTCTGAGAAGCAATGTGTTCAGAACGCCACCCGTACGGCTTCCCTCAACTCGGCTTACATATTTCTGAATCTCCTTTGGGCTTGTTCGCTTTGGGAATTTGTGCCCGAACGCATCAGAAATACGCGCAAATTCACTTAAATCAGAAGGGTCTGGTTTTTCGTGTACCCTGAAAAGTGTCGGGACTTCAGAGTCGACAAACCGACCTGCCACACACTGGTTCGCCATCAGCATGAATTCCTCAACCAGGCGGTGGCTTGGCAGACGTAGACGGTGTTCGATGTCGATCGGAACACCTTTTCTGTCCAGAACTACCTGCGCTTCAGGTATCTGAAAATCGATAGCTCCTCTTTCGGCCCTTGCGGCTGTGAGGGACTGCCGGATCCTTTCTATATCCCGGACCATCTTTACAAGGGTCTTGTCCTTCTCAACCGAATCGCCACCGATGATTTCTTGAATTTCATGATAGTTGCGATGCCAACGCACTCTGACAATGGACTTTACAAATTCTACCCGTCCCAACTCGCCCCGGTCAGAGAGGTTAAGAAAAACTGAGATCGCAAGCCGATCTTCACAAGATTTCAGAGAACAGATGTTGTTCGAAAGCTGCTCCGGCAGCATGGGAATTACCTGGTCAACCAGGTAAATGCTGGTGCCTCGAAGGCGAGCTTCAAGATCCAGTGCTGACCCCTGAGGGACGTAGTGACTCACATCCGCGATGTGCACGCCCACGCGGTATGTTCCGTCGGAACATACTTCCAGGGACAGGGCATCGTCGTGATCCTGCGCGTCGTGAGGATCGATTGTAACACAGGGAAGATCTCGAAGGTCCGTCCTTCGGTCGATTTCTTCGAGGGGGATTTCGTCGTTTAGACGATCAACTTCCAACTGTACAGGAGGAGGAAATACGAGGGAGAGGCCGTGTGATCTTATGACCGTCAGCGTATCTATCTCAGGATCTTCAGGATCCCCAAGCACTTCGATGACGGACCCTTCGGCGATTCGGTGCCCTACAGGCCATTTGTCTATTCTGACGACGACCTGCTGGCCAGGAACCAGCGCCCCGGTGGATCCCTTCGGTAGGGTTACAGGGTGCAAATGGCGCGGATCGTATGGTTCTACGAATTCGAACCTGCCGCTACGTCGAAAAATACCTACCAGAACAGGGTTGGAGCGCTCCAGGACGCGGATAATTCTGCCTTCCGGTCCCTTTCTATGTTGGCGAACGAAGCCTGCAACTACCCGGTCTCCGTGGCTTGCGTTTCCGATGTTGTCTGCCGAAACATAGAGATCGGGTTCGTCACTGTCGGGAATGAGAAAGCCGAATCCCGATGGATTGATGGAAAGTCGCCCGGTGACTCCGCGCCGCTTTTCCGGAACCGCATAGCGGTTGCCCCGAAGTTTCAGAAGTTGTCCTTCCAGAACCATATCGTGGATGAGCCGACGAAACCTCCGAGACTCCTTTGGGGATATTTTCAATGCACGCGCGAGTTCTCGTTGCCGGAGCGGGCGGTCATTTTGAATCTGTTGCAAGATCCTGTGGCGGGATAAAGGCATTCAAATTTCTCTCTCAATCAGTTTTGCATATCTACTCTTGATCGAGGGAGAGCTTTTCTTTACTTTAATGCGGCCAACTCGAGCCGTTTGAAATATAAAGAAACGGAAACTAAAATCAATCGAAAAGGGCTTAGACCCGACCTGCCCTGTCATGTTAGAGAGGGTAAACGCAGGGTGTGGTCCGAAATTTCCACGTTAGAATAGACAAGTGCAAATATATGGATTTTGCCCAATCCAAAAGGAGGTAACAGAATGAGAATGTGTGCTGCCATTGCCCTGCTTCTAACCGTATTGAGTTCCGTATCGCTGTTTGCCCATTGCGAGATTCCTTGCGGGATTTATGGTGATGATGCCCGATTCAAATCTCTTGCGGAGGACTTGAAGACGATTGAAAAATCTATGGTCCAGATCCAGGCACTTTCTTTGGATCCCGGAAAAAATATGAATCAATTGGTCAGATGGGTAAATAACAAGGAAACTCACGCGGATCACATAAGGGACACGATTTCCCAGTATTTTCTGGCGCAACGGATCAAGGCGCCGGCTACGGGAGATGCTGCTGCCGTGAAGGATTACACGCAAAATCTTCAATTGCTGCACAAGATGATTGTTTCGGCAATGAAGTGCAAACAGACAGTTGACCAGAAGCATGTTAAGGAATTGCATGATCTGCTGCACAAATTCCAGAGCAGCTACCAAAAATAGCCAATTGATCCCTGGTTCTAGACGGTTCGAGACTCCGGAAGCCTTTTCAAGGTATCCGGAGTCTCTTTTGCAAATTTCCACTTGCAAAATTTGATGTGGTATGATATATTTCGCCCCTGTTAGCACTCGATAGGTGTGAGTGCTAACAGGTCTAAAGGGTAGATAATATTTTACACCCAATTCCCGTTTCAAGTCTAAAGGAGGATAGGGACATGGCAGCAAAGGTAAAGCCGTTGGGAGATCGCGTCCTGGTCAAGCCAGAAGAGGAAGAAGAGCAGATCAAGGGCGGAATCATCATCCCTGATACGGCTAAAGAGAAGCCACAGAGGGGAAAAGTCGTGGCTGTGGGTGACGGTAAGGTGGACGACTCTGGCAAGAAGATTGCACCATCCGTAAAATCCGGCGATGTCGTTCTATACGGCAAGTACGCAGGCACGGAGGTTCAGCTGGACGACTCGGAACATCTGATCATGTCTGAAGGTGACATTCTGGCCATTATCGAGGGCTAGAACCACTGCTTACATTCCGTATACAAGGAGGATGAAATGCCGAAGCAGCTTGAATTCGATGTAGTAGCCCGGGATGCGCTCAAGCGTGGTGTCGACCAGCTTGCCGAAGCGGTCAAGGTCACATTGGGTCCCAAAGGTCGAAATGTTGTACTCGACAAGAAATTCGGTTCACCAACGGTCACCAAAGATGGTGTTACCGTGGCCAAAGAAATCGAACTTGAAGATCCGTATGAGAATATGGGTGCCCAGATGCTCAAGGAGGTTTCCTCCAAGACCTCGGATGTGGCGGGAGACGGTACTACCACAGCCACAGTTCTTGCCCAGGCCATCTTCAGGGAAGGTCTGAAGAATGTTACGGCCGGCGCGAACCCGATGGACCTGAAACGTGGAATCGACAAGGCCGTTAGTGCCGCTGTAAAGTCCATTCAGGATCTGAGCAAGCCCGTTGCCGGACGATCTGATATCTCGCAGGTTGCCACCATTTCTGCAAACAATGACAAGGCCATTGGCGATTTGATTGCAGAAGCTATGGAAAAGGTCGGCAAAGACGGTGTGATTACCGTTGAAGAGGCAAAAAGCATCGAGACGGAACTGGATGTGGTCGAGGGTATGCAGTTCGACAGGGGATATTTGTCCCCGTATTTCGTCACAGATCCGGACAATATGGAAGCCATTCTGGAGGATGCGCATCTCCTTATCTATGATAAAAAGATTTCAGCGATGCGAGATCTGCTCCCGATTCTGGAGAAGATCGCCCAGACCGGCAAGCCGCTTCTGATTATTGCAGAGGATGTCGAAGGGGAGGCTCTGGCCACCCTGGTCGTAAACAAGATCCGTGGAACCTTGCGGGTCGCCGGTGTGAAGGCTCCGGGATTTGGCGACCGACGCAAGGCCATGCTAGAAGACATCGCCATCCTCACCGGTGGTCGCGTACTGTCGGAAGATGCGGGATTTAAGCTCGAAAACGCCACGACTGCAGACCTCGGTACGGCCAAGCGAATCACCATAGACAAGGACAATACCACCATTGTCGAAGGTGGTGGCAAGGCGGCGGACATCCAGGGTCGTGTGAATCAGATTCGACGGCAGATCGACGAGACCACTTCCGACTATGATGGCGAGAAGCTGCAGGAACGTCTGGCAAAGTTGGCCGGTGGTGTTGCCGTGCTTAATATTGGCGCAGCGACCGAGACTGAAATGAAAGAAAAGAAGGCGCGTGTGGAAGATGCCTTAAACGCCACACGGGCTGCCGTTGAAGAAGGTATCGTTCCCGGTGGGGGCGTTGCCCTGATTCGGGCGATCGCTTCCCTGGACAAGGTACGCAAGGATGCCAGAGGAGACGAGAAGATCGGCGTGGAGATTGTGGCACGAGCGCTTGAAGAGCCCTTGCGCCAGATCGCCAGTAATGCCGGCGTGGAAGGTGCAATTGTGGTACAAAAGGTGTTGGCAGGGGAAGGCGCCTTTGGTTTCAATGCAGATACAGAAAAGTATGAAGACCTGATTAAGGCCGGTGTGCCCGATCCGACCAAGGTTACGCGGTCGGCGCTCGAGAATGCTGCGAGTATTGCGGGATTGTTGCTCACAACCGAGTGTGTGATAGCTGATATGCCTGAAGAAGCACCCCCCGCACCTCCGGCACCCCCGGGTGGCGGGATGTACTAGGCAGAGGTACCGCAGATTGTTGCAATAAAAAAGGAGCGCCCCTTGTGGGTGCTCCTTTTTTATTGCAACTGGTTCCAAAAGTCTATCGGCTAAACCAGATTCAAGCAGAACGACCTGGTGAGACGCATTCGCGTGCAGCCCAATTTTACAGATGAGTGTGGGGGACATCCAGGCGGCTATCAATATTCGCCATCCCTTTGTCAATCACATCCTCCACTTTACTTTCAAGAAACTCGTAGCTGCCTCTTCCTACCCAAAAATGTCTGACGGTTCCGTCGGCATCGAATATCCATGTTGCGGGGAGTCTGCCTTTCCATCGAGCGTCGAAGGTTTGTATAAATATTCGATCTGTATCAGACCGGATGTATGTAGGGAAGTCCACACCCTGGTCCGCGAGGAATTGCCTGACCGGGCCAACGTTCGACTCGGGATCGACACAGATCAGAACGAGTGCCACGTCGAGGTCCTTGTAGTTTCGACGCAGTTTGATCAGGTCTGGAAATTCAGCTACGCAAGGCGGGCAGTGTGTAGCCCAAATGTTCACCACTACGGCTTCAGCCTTTAGATGACGAAGCGTCTACAGGAGCTGTACCGCCGAGGCGGAAATGACTTTAACCCGGGACAAATCCTTCGAACCCTTCGCTTGGCCATTGTGTCTTTCCCTCTGACCGGAGCAACCTGCCAGTGCGGCAATCAAGAGCATGATCACGATGGATCTTACCATCAGACAATGGCCTCCGATACTGTGGAATAAAGAAAAAGGGGCGAAGCCAGCATATCGCTTCGCCCCTTTTTGCCAGGATGGGACGGCTCAGTCGGCGGCAACCTCATGATTCAACCCAGAGCAGAACGCGACATAATCGATCAGTTCTGTGACTGTGGGATTGTCACCACAGACCGGGCACTCGGGATCTCGCCGGATCTTGAATGTCTTGAAGCTCATGGCGAGGGCATCGTACATCAGCAATCTACCGATTAGCGGATCGCCCTGTCCAAGGATGAGTTTTACGACCTCTGTGGCTTGAATCAGGCCTACAGTGCCGGGTAGCACGCCCAGAACACCGGCTTCCGCGCACGAAGGCGCGAGTTCAGCCGGCGGGGGCTCCGGGTAGAGGCACCGGTAGCAGGGTCCATCGGAATCGCAGGGATAAATGGTCGCCTGTCCTTCGAAGCGGAAGATGCTTCCATCTACTATGGGCTTGCCTGCGAACACACAGGCATCGTTGACCATGTAACGGGTGGGAAAGTTATCACATCCGTTCACCACAATATCATATTCAGAGACGATGTCCATCACATTGGATGAATTCAAGTATTCCACATAGGGTACAACGTTGCATCCAGGGTTCAAGTCCACAAGCGTTTCTCTGGCGGAAATGGCTTTGGGCCTTCCTACATCGGAGGTCCCGTGGAGGATCTGTCGCTGGAGGTTGGTGACGTCGACCACATCGGCATCTACAATACCGAGTGTTCCCACACCTGCAGCGGCCAGATAGTATGCTGCAGGACTTCCGAGGCCGCCGGCTCCTACCATGAGCACTTTGGCGTCCAGAAGTTTTCCCTGACCTTTCTCCCCAACCTCAGGAACCAGAAGGTGTCTGGAATATCTTTGAACATCGGCTTTGCTCAACTGGCGGTCTCGATGTAATTCCAACCCGGCATCCGACCAGGCATTAACTCCCCCAGAAATGTAGGCTACGTCGGTATACCCCATATTTTGAAGGTCCCGGGCGGCAAATTCTCCCTGATGTTCATCGCCGTAGACAAAAATGGCTGTGTCTCTGTCATTGGCGCGACCCTCTATTCTGAGCTCGAGAAACCCCCGTGATATGTTCTCGGCTCCTGCGATATAACCCTCTGAGTATTGTTCTCGCTCCCTGACGTCGAGGAGCAGAACGGGGCTTCCGTTCGCCAATCGCTTTTCTGCGTCAGAGACCGAAATGGCGGTCACTTCGGATTTGACTTTGCTGATAAAGGACTCCAGCGAAGTGGTCATTTTATGCCCCCTTGGAGATCTGTGAAACTTGCCATTTGGATGAAATCGTTTTGTTTAAACCTGATCCAGAAATCTAACCCAATCGGATCGGAAAAGCAAAATCAGGAAATCGAGATCTGAGGCCCAGGCGCATCGAGTGTATCAACCTGCTCAACAGTCCGCTTCGCAATTTCGGCAAAGGCCCGTGACTCTTCCGAGTCGCCGATGGCGACAGGGGCACCGTTGTCACCGCTTTCACGTATGTGCGGGACCAGCGGGATACTGCCCATTAGCGGAATTTCGAAATAATTCGCAATTTCAAGGCCGCCGCCTTCCCCAAAGATCTGCGTCCGATCCTGGCAGCATGGACAGACGAAGTAAGCCATGTTTTCAACAACACCGAGGATGGGCACATCTACTCTCCGAAACATTTCGACGCTTCGGGTAACATCTTCCAGAGCAACATTCTGGGGTGTGGTCACAATTAGCGCCCCACCAAGTGCTACCGTCTGGGCGAGGGTGAGTTGGGCATCTCCGGTGCCAGGCGGCAGGTCAACCACTAGATAATCGAGCGTTCCCCAGGAGACATCAACCAGGAATTGCTGAATCATTTTCCCCACTATGGGCCCTCGCCAGATTACTGGCGTGTCTTCGCCTGCGATCAGACCCAGGGACATGAGCTTGACCCCGTGGCTTTCTATCGGAATGATTTTCCCGTTAACTGCCTCGGGTTGGCCGCTCACGCCCATCATCATTGGAATATTGGGTCCGTAGATATCGGCATCCAGCAAACCTACTGCTTTACCCAATTTTGAGAGGGCAACGGAAAGATTCACGCTGACAGTGGACTTTCCAACTCCACCCTTGCCGCTGGATACTGCGATGATATGTTTGGTGTCAGGAAGGAGGTTCGCCTGTTTCTGGCCCTGGGGCATTTGCATTTGCAGTTTCCTCGACAAGCTGGCAGGGTTACTAATTGGAGGGAGATATTTCCCGAAGCCTTGTGATTTCATCAATTACACGACGCGCTACGTGATCCACTTGCTGTGCTGTATTGAAGCGCCCAAGCCCGAATCTGATGCTGTTCTGCGCCAGATGACGGGGCAACCCCAGGGCCTTCAATACGTAAGAGGGTTCAAGCGCAGCCGAAGTACAGGCGGATCCTGAAGAAAGCGCGATATCCCCCAGACCCATAAGCAGACTCTCTCCGTCTGCGTTGTCGATACTGATGTTCAAATTTCCATCCAGTCGTTCCGTTGGATGCCCATTCAGATACAATCCTTCGAGACTGTCAAAGATCCGGTCCTTCAACCGATCTCTGAGTGCCCGCACTCGATCGCCTTCGGAAATCATCAGCTCTCCGGAAAGTTCGCAGGCCATTCCCAGGCCCACAATTCCCGGAACATTGAGTGTGCCCGATCGCATTCCCCGTTCGTGACCTCCACCATCGAGTTCGGCGACAAGACGCACCCTTGGCCGACTTCGAACATATAGTGCACCCACACCTTTCGGGCCGTACATCTTGTGCGCCGTTACTGACAGGAGGTCGATGCATAAAGATTCTACATCAATCGGGAGTTTGCCAACAGACTGAGTGGCATCGGTGTGAAACAACACGCCCTTCGATCTGCACATTGGCCCAATGATTTCCAGATGTTGGAGCACCCCGATTTCATTGTTCGCGGACATTATGCTCACCAGGATGGTGTCATCCGACAGGGCTTTCTCAATATCCTGAGGCTCTACCTGCCCGTGTTTGTCTACCGGCAAGAGGGTGACACGAAATCCCTGTCGCTCCAGAGCCCTGCAGGAGTCCAAAACAGCGTGATGTTCGGTAACCTGCGTGATGATGTGTCCGCTTTCCCGCGCCCTGGCCACTCCCTTTATCGCGAGATTGTCCGACTCGGTTGCACCACTTGTAAAGATGATTTCCCTGGGTTGGGCGTTGATCAGATCCGCAATCTGTTCACGAGCCCTGTCGACCGCCGATTCCGCTACCCATCCAAATTTATGGGTTCTGCTGGCTGCATTTCCAAAATTTTCCGTCAGAAATGGAAGCATTTCCTGCAGGACCCGCTCGTCAACCGGCGTGGTCGCGTGGTGATCCATATAAACAGGCGGTTCGGAAAGCATATCATACCTTCTTGGCGCAGGGGTTCGGGATATCTGAACGGAAAATATACCCAACATTAACGTTAACGTCAATGTTTTTGAAAAACCGAATGCAAAATTATTAAAAACAATAATTAATGTTTGGTCATTTGTTATACACTCGACCGTTCAGTTCTCTTCAAACAGGGCTTTTACAAAGATTTCAGCGTCGAAATCGCTGAGGTCATCGATTCCCTCTCCAAGGCCGACCATCTGCACTGGAATGCCCAACTCATCAGCAATTGCGATTACGACCCCTCCCTTGGCGGTGCCGTCCAGCTTTGCTAGAATGAGGCCCGAAAGTTCAAGATCGCTGTGGAATTGTCTGGCCTGGGCAACTGCATTTTGACCTGTGGTCGCGTCGAGTACGAGGAGGGTTTCATGGGGTGCGCCATTCACCCCTTTTGCAAGCACGCGATGAATTTTTTTTACCTCCTCCATGAGGTTGACTTTTGTGTGCAGTCTGCCCGCCGTGTCGATCAGAACCACATCGATTCCACGTGCAGTGGCTGCCTGGAGTGCATCAAAGGCTACCGCTGCGGCATCGGCGCCAGGCTGGTGCCGGACGATTTCGGCACCAGATCTTTCTGCCCAAACGGCCAGCTGATCGATGGCAGCGGCCCGAAATGTGTCGCAGGCCGCTAGCAGCACCTTTTTGCCCCCGGCCTGGTAACGATTTGCCAATTTTCCAATGGCGGTCGTCTTTCCGACACCGTTCACACCGACCACGAGTATCACGTGCGGCTTGCCGAGTTTTGAAACGCGACGTGAGGTGTCCGCGGGCTGAAGAATTTTCAAAATTTCCGCTTGAAGGAGCTCTCTCACTACCCCTTCGGTTTCGTCTGACACAGATGTGTCCGCGAATCTTTCTCTGAGGCAGTCAACTATTCGAAGCGTAGGGTCAACACCCACATCGGCCTGAATGAGCAACTCTTCGATCTCTTCCAGCGTATTTTCGTCTAGTTTTGGACGTCTGCGAAGCACGTCTCCAATTTTGCTAAAGACGCTTTCTCGCGTCTTGGCCAATCCAGATTTGAATCTGGCCAGGAGATTAGATAGCAAAAATCGCCTCCGACTTCTTGTTGGTAAAAAGGAGAGGGGCACGAAATCCGTGCCCCCGGTATACCAAACATTACGGTATGTTTCTCAATACCCTTGTCCCTGGAGCAGGTCCAGGAGTCTTTCCAGGTCTTCATTGGTATAAAACTCGATCTCTATACGACCCTTTTTACCTTTTCTGCTGATGTTCACCGCAGTGCCGAATCTCCGCTGAAGGTCTTCTTCAATGGAGCGGGTCTGTGGATCTTTTGCTGGACGCGAAGGACCGGCATTTTCTTTGGCTCCTTCCCGATAAGTCTTTACGAGCGCCTCTACCCTGCGAACAGATAGACCTTCTGAAATGACTTGCCTGCATATTGTGCTCTGCAAATTTTCATTTTCCAGTCCAAGAAGGGCACGGGCATGACCCATGGATATGTCTTTGGCTTGCAGCGCATCGCGGACTTCAAGTGCCAGGTTCAGGAGTCTCAGTGTGTTTGTGATGGTGCTGCGATCCTTGCCGACCTTTTGGGCCACTTCCTCCTGCGTTAGGAAACACTCTTCCATAAGTGCCCTGTAGGCCCTTGCTTCTTCGATGGGACTCAGATCTTCCCGCTGAACATTCTCGATCAGCGAAATCTCCATCATTTCTTCATCAGTTCCGATATCCAGAATCTGAGCAGGAACCACCTTCAGATTCGCTAACTGGGCGGCTCTGAGGCGGCGCTCTCCGGCAATGAGCTGATATCCGTCTCCGAATCGCCGGACACTTATAGGCTGAATGATCCCTTTTTCCCTGATGGAATTGGAGAGTTCGGCGACGGCGTCAGGATCGAAAACCGTGCGCGGCTGGTGCGGATTTGGTTCAATATCCTCCACACTGATTTCAGCAATCCCTGCGCCGGTTTTCGGTGGGATCTCCGTAAGGGCTTCGGTTTCGTCGAATGTATCATCTTCTGCGCCGGGGATGAGCGCACTCAAGCCTCTGCCCAGGGCATTGCGTTTAGCCATGGCTGATCACCTCTCCAGCAAGACTGATATAGTTTTGAGCACCGGGGGACATGATGTCGTAAAGGATAATGGGTTTCCCGAAACTTGGTGCTTCACCAAGTTTCACATTTCGTCCAATAACCGTTTTGTAGACCTGATCACCAAAGTGGGTTCTCGCTTCATCGGCAACTTGACGCGAGAGATTCAGCCGACCGTCGAACATCGTGAGAAGAACACCTTCGATCTTCAATTGCGGGTTCAGGTGTTTTTGCACCAGCCGGACGGTGTTCAGGAGTTTTCCGAGACCCTCGAGTGCATAATATTCGCATTGAATGGGGATGAGCACCGAGTCCGCAGCAGTAAGTGCGTTCAGTGTGAGCAACCCCAATGAGGGTGGACAATCGATGATGATAAAATCGTAGCTTGCGCGAAAATTCTCGAGAGCTTCCTCAAGTCTGCGTTCTCTGGAGATCACACTCACCATTTCAACTTCGGCACCAGTGAGTCGGATATGCGATGGGACCAGATCGAGAAATGGCACCTCGGTTTGTCTCTTCACTTCGTTCAATGCATACTTGTGCATCAGTACTTCATAGATGCATGGGTCATTCTTCTGAAGCACACACCCATAGCCGCTGGTTGTATTGGCCTGCGGGTCCAGATCGATGAGCAGGGTGGGTTTTTCAGCAGCCGCAAGGCAAGCCGCAAGATTAACAGCGGTCGTGGTTTTGCCCACGCCACCTTTTTGATTCGCTATCGCGATGAGTCGGGACATTGGCTCGAAGGAAGTCAATCACCAAAAAGACCCACTGGGAGGGGAAGAAGAGGCCGATCTGGCGGAATGGAGTATGAATTTGGGGGAGCGAAATTCAGTAGTCAATATAGGCTAACGGTTGAACGAAATCAAGAGAAGCCCCGCCTAACTCACACGTGGGATTAGGCAGGGCTTCATTGAGCTCCAGTTTTACCCGGCTACTTGCTATGCGATTGCAGCCTGGGCGGCAGAAAGTCTGGCAATGGGAATTCTGAATGGTGAGCAGGATACGTAGTTCATCCCTACCCGGTGACAAAATTTGACCGATTCAGGGTCGCCACCGTGCTCGCCACAGATACCGACCTTCAGTGTCTTTCGTGTTCCGCGACCCCTTTCGGTACCCAACTGAACCAACTGCCCCACGCCTTCCTGGTCCAAGCTTTGGAATGGATCTTCTCCGAGGATGCCTCGATCCACATATTCCGGTAGAAATTTTCCGGCATCATCTCTGGAATAACCGAAGGTCATCTGAGTCAGGTCATTTGTTCCGAAGCTGAAGAATTCCGCGGTTTCCGCAATCTGGTCTGCTACAAGTGCGGCGCGGGGAATCTCGATCATGGTACCGACCATATACTCGAGCTTTATTTTTCTTTCTGACATCACGTCCTTTGCGACCGCGTCGACCATGTCTTTGAGATCTGTAAATTCTCTGACTGTTCCTACCAGAGGAATCATCACTTCCGGAATCGCCTTGATCCGTTTCTTCCTCACATTTGCGGCGGCCTCGAAGATGGCCCTGACCTGCATCTCATAGATTTCAGGATAAGTAATTCCAAGCCGGCAGCCACGGTGACCCAGCATCGGGTTGAACTCGTGAAGCGAGTCGACCTTGTCCCGAATGATTCGTGCAGACACCTTCATCTGATTCGCCATTTCCTGCTGCTGATCCTTCTCGTGAGGAAGAAATTCATGGAGTGGGGGATCCAGGAGCCGGATGGTGACCGGGAAACCGCTCATCGCCTTGAAGATCCCTTCGAAGTCCCTCCTTTGAATGGGCAGAAGTTTTTTCAGGGCTTTGCGACGTCCTGATACGTCATTTGCAAGAATCATTTCTCTGACTGCAAGGATCCTGTCGCCCTCAAAAAACATGTGCTCTGTCCGGCACAGGCCTATACCCTCGGCACCAAACTTTCGGGCAACTTCTGAGTCGTGCGGCGTGTCTGCGTTCGTGCGGATATTCAGCTTGCGCAGTTCATCTGCCCATTTCATGATCGTGGAGAAATTTCCAGAAAGTTTAGGTTCCTGTGTGCCGACCCGACCCAGCATGACCTCACCCGAGGATCCATCCAGCGAAATCCAGTCTCCTGCCTTTACCACTTTTCCTCTGGCGGTGAACTGATTTTTCTTGTAGTCGATCGCGAGTTCGCCGCACCCGGCGACACAGCATTTGCCCATCCCTCTGGCAACCACGGCGGCGTGGGAGGTCATTCCGCCCCGGGCCGTCAGGATACCTTTGGCGGCATTCATCCCACCAATGTCCTCGGGGGATGTCTCGAGGCGCACAAGAATTGTATCTTCGCCTTTCGCTGCCTGGGTCTCTGCCTCGGCAGCGGAAAATACCACCTTGCCGCTCGCTGCACCTGGAGATGCCGGCAGACCTTTGGAAATTACCTGTCGCTGGGCTTTCGGATCAAAGGTGGGGTGCAGTAGTTGATCGAGCTGTGCGGGATCCAGACTGGCAATTGCCTCTTTCTTTGTGATCAGGCGTTCCTTGACCATATCCACTGCGATCTTGAGGGCGGCCGCCGCGGTTCGTTTGCCTGTTCTGGTCTGAAGCATCCAGAGCCGGCCCTCCTGCACGGTAAATTCAATATCCTGCATTTCTCTGTAATGTTTTTCAAGGCGTTTATAGATCCCCTCCAGGGTCTCGTATGCCTTGGGAAGCTGACGTTTCATCTTGATCACAGGCTCCGGTGTTCTGACTCCGGCCACCACATCTTCCCCCTGCGCGTTGATGAGATACTCGCCGTAGAACTTCCTTTCGCCGGTTGAGGGGTTGCGCGTGAACGCGACACCCGTGGCGCAGTCATTACCCATATTTCCGTAAACCATCGACTGGACATTGACAGCCGTACCCCAGTTATGCGGGATACTGTTGATATTCCTGTAAATGATTGCACGCTGCCCCATCCAGGATCCAAATACTGCGCCAATACCGCCCCACAGTTGTTCTATAGGGTCGGATGGAAAGTCTATTTTGGTACGTTGTTTTACTATTTTTTTAAAGGCGATGACCAGTTCCTTGAGGTCGTCCGTTGTCAGCTCCGTGTCTAACTGGATGCCGCGTCGGTCCTTGATTTTTTCGATGGCGACCTCAAAAGGATCGTGTTCCTGCCCTTCCGGCTGGACCCCCATAACAACGTCACCGTAGGTTTGAATGAAACGGCGATACGCATCATAAACGAATCGCTCGTTGCCAGATTTCTTGATCAGGCCCTCGGCGATCTCATCATTGAGTCCGAGGTTCAGTACGGTTTCCATCATACCCGGCATCGAGACTCTGGCTCCCGACCGGACGGATAGCAACAGGGGATTTCGCGGGTCACCGAACTTTCCACCCATCACCCGTTCCACTTTCTTCAGGTTGGTGAGGGTCTGCTTTTCTAGTTCTCGCGGGTACTGCTTTTTATGGTCATAATAATAGGTACAGACTTCGGTAGTAATGGTGAAGCCTGCAGGTACAGGGATACCAATGCTGGACATTTCCGCAAGGTTGGCTCCCTTTCCACCCAGGAGGTTCTTCATAACACCAGTACCGTCGGCTTTGCCGTCGCCAAAGTAATAGACGAATTTTCGAGTTTTGGTATTCTGTCGTTTCTGCTGTGCTTTTGCCATTTTCTTCCTCGAATCAGTTTACGGACTTTCGGTTTTGGGGGCTCCACCCTCTGCTTTGGGGGAGCTCAGTGAATCTTGCTTCGTTTTTCCATCTCTTGCTTCCTGCCCATGTTCAGCGTCCGGGAGCATGTTGCGTTTTTCCCGGGGATCAAGATTATCCGGGTTGCTGTCTCTGCTTGCCTGGACCACGGACAGGTCCTCAATTCCCAGCAAGATTTTCAGTATGCTGCGCCTTCCAACGATTATCCGCAGGTCTGCGGTGGAGCCAAACTTGAGTGGGAGCGGAGAAGCCAGAATCTTGACTTCGAGTTCAAACGTTCTGGCTCCACCACCGTGCACGGCATATCCGTGAAATCCGGCGACTTCGCCCTGACCGATGAATTCCTCTCTGTCGGCAAACAGGTTGCTCAAGATTTCCACCGGATGCCCGAGCCGAATCTTCCAGGCGTTGGTCTCGGGCACCCAGGCATCGATCACCTTTTCGGCCCCTGCGCCCGCAATGATCAGAACGATCTGGCCCTGATCCGCAAGCATGCCAGGATGCAGGTCTCTTCTCGCCACGATCCCGTCTACCGGGGACCGGAGGGTTGCCAGTTCAAGTGTATGTATCGCAGCTTCCAGGCCGTTCCTCGATTTGTCCAGGGCGGCCACAGACTGCCTGAGCTCCGCCTCAGCCTGTCGGAGTTCAGCAGGAGAGGCGCCTCGTCTAATCAGGTTGAGGTTCTGCTGGGCGACTTTCAGAGTGGTGCGGGACAGTTCATGATTTGTGGTTGCGCGCTCGAGGTCTTCCTGGCTCCATAGCCGCTCTCCCAGATAAAGATGCTCTGCCCGCTCCATATCCTGCTTGCGGGCGGTTACTGCGATCTGGGCTTGCTCCAACTGTGATTCTGCTATTTTGAGTTCTTCCCGGGTGGGTTTTTCCTTGAGTAGTGCAAGGTGGGCGGCGGCGAACTCGAGATTCGCTTCGGCTCGCTGGACTTCCTTTTCTGCTGCTGATACGGCCGATTGCAGGTCCGAGTCGTAGAGCTTAACCACGACCTGTCCGGCCTTAACCAGGGTGCCAGGTTCGCACAGCACCTGGTGGATAACCCGTTTGAGGGGGGAGTCGATATAAATCTTTTGCCCGGGCTCGACAATACCCTGTGCCATTACGACATCATCAATCTCGATGAGTCCCAATATTGCCAAGACGAGTCCCAGGACACCAATTGTCCAGAGGGACCACTTTAAAATACGGCGCTTGCCACGCCTGCGCATCATGTCGGTTCGACCCCTTTTTCTTGACAGGGGAGAAGTGAACTTCTATATTTATCGATCGCCCAAATCGAGATGTGCCGATTTGGGAAGGTGACGAGCCCGTAGCTCAGCGGTAGAGCAGCGGCCTTTTAAGCCGTTGGTCGAAGGTTCAAATCCTTCCGGGCTCACAACCTATCTGTAATATAATAAAATGCTTATGCCAAAAACAATGGCCCTGATGGCAACGCATCGGGCCATTTCGTTTTAGGGGCGATCACCTGAAAACGATTCCGCGTTGTACCGATTTTAACTTATAACACTCCATTCTAATTGTCAAGCTGATTATAACCCGTATTTATGGGGTATTAATGGGTTTAGGCCGGTTCCAAAGGTATCTTCGGAATTGACCTTGACAGGTTTAATTGTGTTCCCTATTTTGTTTATCAAGATAGTATAGAATCGAATTCGTCAGGTCTGAGTGAGTAAATATTCGGAGTTTGAAATGAGGGAAATTGGGAAGTTGGTCGAGCACGATCTGAAACTCCAGGATCTGTCCACAGAAGAGCGAATTGTGTGGACATGGGAAACCCTGGGGCCCCGTGTGTCATTCGGTACGGCCTTTGGTCCAACCGGTTTGGTTCTCCTTGATATCGTTCAGAAAACCGTTCCGGAACTTCCAGTGTTTACAATAGATACGGGCTACCTGTTTGAGGAAACCCAGAATGTGAAATCGGATGTGGAGTCCAAATACGGGATTGTCATAGAACGTCTCGTTCCAGATTTAAGCATCGAGGAACAGGAACATCTTCATGGTAAAGACCTCTATTCCAGCGATCCAGATGCGTGCTGCGGAATTCGAAAGGTGGCCCCACTAAGGCGTAAACTGGCCGCTCTGGATGGGTGGGTATCCAGCATCCGACGTGATCAGTCATGTACAAGGAAAGATATCAGGATTGTGGACGGGTACTGGTTCGACGATGGTCATCAGGTTGTCAAGGTCAACCCAATGGCGGATTGGACGAAAAAGCAGGTCTGGGACTATATTCTGGCATCTAATATCCCATACAATCCGCTGCTGGATCAGGGCTTTCCCAGTATCGGTTGCTGGCCCTGCACACAGGCTGTGGGCAACGGTGGGGATGAACGGGACGGTCGGTGGGCAGGTCTCCAGAAAACGGAATGCGGCATCCACACGCAATTGTTGAGCGTAGAACGGCCTGAAACTGCAGGAATCAAGGAGAGCAAAACATCGTAATTGATTCTTGACATAAATGGTCATAAATCATATTGTAATACAAATTAAACGGTCCCTGTTTGGGGGCCGTTTTTGTAAATAATCCGGAATTGAGACCTGGACGCGGGAAGGGTTCCTTTGGGCAGTCAGCTGCGATCCTCCATTATAGATGAAATAGGCCGCACACCTTTACTCAGGATTCGGGATTTCCTGGGCGATGACGCGGGCACTGAGCTGTATGCCAAAATGGAGATGTTCAATCCCGGCGGCTCTGTAAAGGATCGTCCTGCGCTGCAAATGATTCTAGATGCCCGTGAATCGGGAGAACTGACCCCGGATAAGGTCATTGTCGATTCCACATCGGGCAATACCGGGATCGCATACGCGATGATCGGTGCTGCGCTGGGTTATGAGGTGGAGTTGGTGATGCCTGGTAGTGTCAGTATCGAGCGCAGACACGTGATTCAGTCGTATGGCGCCAGTCTGATCTTGAGTGATCCGCTGGAAGGATCGGATGGCGCCATCTTGAAATGCATAGAAATCCTGAATGAGAATCCAGACAAGTATTACAAACCCGATCAATACAACAACCCGTCCAATCCCAAAGCTCACTATCTCAATACCGCGCCGGAGATCTGGGCGCAGACATCCGGTCGGATTACACATTTTGTGGCCACGCTGGGCACCAGTGGGACTTTGATGGGAACGGGACGGCGACTGAAAGAGTTCAATCCTGATATCCAGATTGTGGCCGTGGAACCCCCGGGATTCCACGGTATCGAGGGGTTAAAAAATATGGATGTTTCCATCGTGCCGGGTATTTATGATGCGACGGTGTGGGACAGGAAGATCCGGGTGGAAACCGAGGACGCATATCATACTGTTCGATTGCTGGCTCGACAAATGGGTATCCTTGCGGGCCAGTCCTGTGGTGCGGCGCTTGTGGGCGCCAAGCGGGTTGCGGAGGAGGCTGGAGCAGGCGTGGTTGTAACCCTGTTTCCCGACAGTGGTGAGAAATATATGAGTACGGCTTTGTGGCGGATGAACGACAGCTAGTGAGGGTGATGCCCATGAAGGACGAGATCTGGCGTCTGGTGAACAAACACGCTAAAGAAGACTATCCACTGGAATGCTGCGGGATCATCACTGAGGACGGTGATGGTCATCTGGAAGTTCACCAGTGTGAGAACATCCAGGACAAACTCCACGCGATGGACCCCGCCTCCCATCCTCGTACGGCCGAGACTGCCTACAGGATGGATGATATGCAAGTTCACAAGATCGTGACAGGGACTGAAGATTCGGGAGGGAAACTCCGCGGGTTTTACCACTCTCACATCGACTGCGATGCCTATTTCTCCGAGGAGGACAAGCGGGCGGCCCTGTTTATGGATGAGCCAGCCTATCCTGGGGTGGATTACTACATCGTATCGGTGATCGAGGGGAAAGTGGGCAACACTGCAGGTTTTCAATGGGATGAGGCGGAGCGGGAATTTGTGGAAATGACCCTGTAATCGTGAGGTGAAGCCTGGATCGATTCGACCTGATTGTGGTGGGGTGCGGCCCGGCGGGATCTACCGCTGCTCGTATTGCGGCCGATCGTGGGCTGTCCGTTATGATTGTGGACCGTCGCCGATCTGTTGGCGTGCCCCCTAGATGTGCAGGCTATGTACCAAAGTGGCTCAGGGATCGTACCGGATTTGATGACGGGGCAATCCTGCAGGAGGTCCATGGCATTCGGCTTGTGTCCCGTGACGGCTCCCAGGAAGTGGATGCACCCGGATATGTCTTGGATCGGGCAAGGTTCGACAAAACTTTGGCCATTCAGGCCATGGAATCTGGAGCCGATCTTGCAAATGCTTTTGTACTGCGCCGGGATGGGGCGGGCGTGATTCTCAGGCGAAATGGCATGGAGGCACGGTTTTCTGGGGAAGTGATCTTAGGGTCTGATGGACCAGGATCCGTGATTGGCAGATCGATTGGACAGTCGAACAGGACATTGATGGTCACGATGCAGTATGAAGTCGGCATGCGAGGAGAAGAATCCTGGTCCGAATTGCACCGTCCTGTTGAAGGTGGAGAGGGCTTTGCCTGGTTCGTACCGTGCGGAAGAACCGCTCGTGTTGGGATTGGGCTGCCTCGCTCGCTTGCCAAATTCCTGAAGAAGTATCTGAACAGATTTCTGCGACGTCTGGTTTCGGATGGCCGAATCTATGCTGACGGAATTCTGGGGTGCACGGGTGGCCTGGTACCGATAAATGGTCCACTGAAGTCTGCCCGGTCCGGAAATGTGCTGCTGGCTGGGGCGGCAGGGGGGATGTGTGATCCATTTAATGGCGCAGGAATCGCCTCTGCAGTTGTGGGGGGGGAGGTCGTGGGTGGGCTTGTTGGCGAAGCATTGCATGGTGGCGGCAACCTGAATCTTCTGAAGGAATACGACACAGAAATCGGGCACAAGATTCCCCTAGGTGAGTGGGGGCAGTGGGAGAATCCCGGATTGTTGACCGAAAAAATGCAGCAGATTGCCGCCTGGAGAGGCGAGTAGGTATCAGATAACCAGCAGGTGAACCACGCCATTGCTGCGAATCCGAACATCATCACAGACCGAGGAGGAAAGACCATGAGCTTGACGGTGAGAATACCGACACCCTTGCGGAAATTTACTGGAGACAAGGCAGATGTGGAGGCCAGTGGGGCGACCGTTGGTGAAGTGCTGGAAAATTTGGAAGCCCAGTTCCCTGGGATAAAAGAGAATCTGGTGGACGCAGACTCAGGTGGTCTGAGGCGATTCGTAAATGTCTATGTTAATGAAGAGGATGTTCGGTTCCTCGACGGTACCGAAACCGTATTGAAGGACGGGGACAGCGTTGCTATAGTACCTGCAATTGCCGGGGGATGCGAACTGGAAAATAACCTGAATTAGCAGGGCCAACAGGGGAGCACCCGTGCATATTTCAGCCAAAGGCAATTATGGATTGAGGGCCATTCTGGATCTGGCATTGCATGAGGGAAAAGGGTATGTACAAAGTGCCGAGATCGCTGCCCGGCAGAACATACCCGAATCCTATCTGGTTCAATTGCTGAATCTTATGCGCAAGAACGGCCTGATTCAAAGTGTGCGCGGGCCAAAAGGAGGTCACGTTCTTTCAAAACGGCCGGAGGAGGTCACGGTCGGCGATGTCCTTACCGTTCTGGAGGGACCTGTGGATTTGTTGGGTGAAAGAATTGACCGGAGTGACGAAAGTCAGAAACAGGATGTACTGAGGGAAGTTTGGGAAGAGGTTGAAATGGCCATCAATGGTGTCTTGACATCCATAACGCTGGGTGATCTGTGCAGAAGATGGCAGGCGAAGCGTGAAGGCATCGTGTTCAAAATCTGACAGGACCGAACTTTGGAAAAGACGACAAGCATTCTGGATTTGATAGGCGGGACACCCATCTGTCGGCTAAACCGGGTTGGATCACCCGAGGGTGCAGAGATCTGGGCGAAGCTGGAGTCCTTTAATCCTGCGGGAAGCGTAAAGGACCGGACAGCCGCAGCCATGATCGAGCAAGCAGAGGAACGGGGTGATCTGAGACCCGGCATGACCATTGTTGAACCCACCAGCGGAAACACGGGTATAGGCCTGGCTATGGTCGCCGCGGTGAAGGGGTATCGCCTCATCATCGCCTTGCCGGAAGGCGTGAGCGAGGAACGCCAGAAATTGCTGCAGGCGTTCGGTGCGGAGGTGGTGCTGACCCCAGCTTTCGATGGCATGCGCGGTACGATCGAAAAAGCAATGGAGTTGAAATCCGGACGCAATGACTTTTTCGTTCCGCAGCAGTTCGAGAACCCGGCGAATCCCGAGGTCCACCGGCAAACGACAGCGAAAGAAATAATTGAGCAAATGGATGGTGTGCCGGATGCGTTTGTCGCAGGTGTTGGCACCGGAGGGACCATCACTGGTGTGGGCGAAGTCTTCAAGTCTCTGCGTGAGGATGTCCTGGTGGTTGGTGTTGAGCCACGGGATTCTGCGGTGCTTTCGGGGGGAGAACCAGGACCCACAGAGATAGACGGGTTGGGCGCCGGGATGATACCGCCAGTGATGAATGTAGAAGTGCTGGATCGTGTCATTGCTGTTTCCAACACGGAAGCCAGGGCTATGGCACGAAGGCTTGCCAAAGAGGAAGGGATTCTTGCGGGTATATCCTCGGGCGCAGCAACCCACGCAGCCACCCTGGTGGCCCGGGATCTGGGCCCTAAGCACCAGGTCGTGGTTGTTCTTCCTGATACCGGCGAGCGTTACCTGGGCACATTTCTGTTCGGTTGAAAGCCTATACATATAAACAAAAGCGGAAGTCCAGGCCCGAAGACCTGGACTTCCGCTTTTTATTTCGGTTCGAAATACTTACAGTGCGTTTATTTGCCTGACAAGCTTGGATTTAACCCTGGCTGCAGTATTTCGATGCAATATGCCCTTTTTGACACTTCTATCTATGACGGATATGGCCTCGGGCAATGCCGTGAGAGCCTCATCTTTACCAGGTGTTGTTCTCACCTTTCTTAGAGTGGTTCTCAGGATTGAACGGGCAACCCGATTACGGGCTCTTGCCCTAAGATTCTGACGTAATCTCTTGCGAGAAGATTTGAGCTGTGGCAAGGGTGTGACCTCCTTCAACTTTTCAATAGATAACTTGATTGGCGCAACAGACTGATAAATCTAACAAGGAATGGTTGACAACACAAACATTTTCTGGTTTCTGAGAAAAAAACTCGCTAAAGTCTGGTCCAAATTTGGAGAGGGGTACAGATCTCATGATTGGCAGTATGAGATGAGAAAAAGAGAATCTCAAAGATTCCGATAAGAATGCCGATAAACTAACCAGGGAGGAATCGTAACATCTCGCATTCTATCGAAGGGAACAAGGTATGGGTTTCTGGGTAATTCCGTTTGTTGGTATTTCACTAGTTGTGCTGGGGGTGCTTTCCCTGGTGGTGGTGGAGTATCAGGATCAGAAAGCCCGAAGATTCGAAAGCTTTCGTCAAATACGTTAAGGTTTCTTAAATCTGGACTATGGTGATAGGGGTGCGTTCTTCGCACCCCTATTTTTTCCGATCCTTTTTTTACAGGCTGTAATCCTCATCTGTGCAAACTCCGTAAACTTCGGGTCACCCTTCCAGAGTTCAAGGAATCTTTCGAGCCGCTGAAGTGAAGCGTCGTGTCTCCCCAGATCAAAGAGCAGGTTACCCAGGCTGAAATGCACTTCCGAAAAATCATGCTTGAGCAACAGCGCAGTTTCGAATGCCTCCTTCGCACCAGGCAAATCCGCAACAGCTTCAAGTGTTTGACCGAGCCCCAAAAAAATACGGGCTTCACCCGGATTCAATTCGGCAGCCTGTCTGAAATGCAGGACTGATTTCTTAAAATCCCGCTTCCTCCTATACAAATCCGCCAGATTGTGATGCGCCTGGGCAAGGTCCGGCTTGGCCTCAAGTGCTCGCTCATAGTATACGGCGGCGCTGTCAGGCTGCATTCGGGCCTTGTATATGTTGCCGAGATTGTTATTTGCTCCGGCATCGAACGGGTCCTGGTCCAGGACTTTTTGATATTCCATTTCCGCATTCTGGTAGTAGCTCCGGGCTCTCTCAATCCCTCCTGATTCACTTTTTGCCCTGTCTCCCATACTTTTGTAGAGCGCGCCCAGATTATTCCACACCACTCTGGCACCTGGAAATATTTTCAGCGCGGCTTCGTAATGCATCTTCGCCTCGCCGTATCGCCCCTGGCGCTTCAAAACGACACCCATGCCGTTGTGTGCGTGCCAGCTGTGCGGCTCAATAGCCAGGGCCCCCTCGTAAGTCCTCTCTGCGGAGACATAATCCTGCTGCTTCTCCTCGGCGCGTCCTTTGAGCACCAGGAGGTGCGCGCGTAACACCCCATTCTGCTGTGCCAGATGAACTTCCTCTGTCACTCTTTTCCAGTTGGAATCGTCCTCCGCCAAGAGCGCCCCAAGGTAATGTCTGTCGAAGTTAATCCACCTGCGTGTGAGTTCCACAGTAGCCAGAGTCGAGACCAGAAGCACCGACAGTATCAGAATGCCCGATACTCGGCACGAACGTTTCACAGACAGATTAGAGCCTGCCGCGGCAAGGCCTAGAATTAGAAATGGGAACATGGCCGCCTGGGGCCTTTCCCTCGGGAAGCTGAATCCGGCATGGACCAAAGTGGCAATGAGACTGATGGCGAGAAACGGAGCAATTATTGGCCAAATGTCTTTGCCTTCCCGGGCGAGTCGAAACAGTTGTTTAAACGCCAGAATGAGCAAAAAGACATAAACGGCAAGGGCTGGAATTCCATACTCGGAGGCGATCCAGAGGTAGTCGTTATGGGGCCTCCTCGGCATGGAATCCAACCTGATCATTGCTCGTCGGTCGTATTCGGGATAAGCCCGTTTCCATCCTCCAGCGCCAACACCAAGAATTGGATGGTCTCTGATCAGTTCCAGGGTGTTGAACCACATGGCTCGCCGACCCCGGTCGGCCTGATCTTTGAAGACGGAGGCAACAGCTGTAACCACATCCGCCTTATTCTCATCGAAACGCTGCAATCCCCGATCATTGAATCTGGCGGGAAGCAAAGAAAGAACAAGGATAACCCCAACGCAGGTCAGACCAACCGCTTTTCTGGTATTGTCGAACGTTCCCAGGGCCTTCTGGATCCACACAAAAACGATCGCTCCGAATCCGCCCGTGGAGGCCGTTAAAAAAAGATAGAGCCAGAAATGATACCTGCGGTTCTCCGCCGCTGTATGACTTAGGCATTCCGCAGTGAGCGCCCAACCAGGCGCAGCAGAGACAACTACCCATAGCAATGGGTGTCCCGTCCAGAAATAAATCACCCACGCTGAAAAGGACCACCCGACTCCCAAGAGCAATCTGCGAAGCTGGAAGCGTCCCGTACCCACCCGGTGTAGGTGAAGGGAGACCATACTGACAAGAACAATTCCCAAAGCGATCCCAAGCCAGGCGCCGCGTGTCCGTGTGTAAATGAGGAATACACCCATAAGTGCGGTGGAAAGGCCTGACAGGACGATTGCCGGGGTGCTGCGAGAAATCAAGAACATCAAACCGGAGAGCGGGAGTGCACAAATCAGATACATGGCTGCGAAATTTCGGTATCCGAATGTGGCGCCAGGAGGACCATTCGATGGAATGCCCACGAACGCGATGTTTTGATATTGCAAGATGCCGATCAAAGCAACGACCAATCCTGTTGCTGTATTGACCCACAGCAAAGTTCGAATTTTTGATTCGGCTATGGTATTGGCAGTGACAAGGTAGAGCGATACCATGGCGGCCAGGTTGAAGAGTTCAAAGAGCGTATCGGCCGGATGTGTGGTGTTCCAGGAGGAGGCCGCGGCAAGTCCAAGAAAACAAAGCAAAGGTAGAGTCAATGGACTTCTGACAAATTCCGTGTTCTGTCCCCACCTGGTTTGGACCATCCAGCCTACAATGCCCAGCGTAATGGAAAGGTGAAGGACCAACGCTTTGGGCCACAGGGCGTACTCATAAATTCCGTAGGGAAACAGGATGGGGATGGGGACAATCGCCAAAGGCACAGCGCTCAGCATGATGCAAAACGCTGCAAGCGAGATTCCTTGACCCATTTGGCTGTAGTTCTTCAAATCAATGATCCTGTTGAGGATTTTCGGAGCTGAGCTGCTTTATTCTGTTTCTGGCGATGTCGTTGTATCTGGGATCCCCATTCCAATGGTGAATGAAGGCCTTGTAGGCCTGGATCGCGTCTCCCGTGCGGTTGGTACGAGAAAATAATTCGCCCAGCGCGTAGTAAGATTGTGCATCGTTCGACCGAAGCTCGATGGTTCGAAGAAATGTCTGGATCGCCTCGTCCAGATTGCCCATTCTCGCGTACAACCCGGCAAGGTTAAAACAAACGTCGGCCAAATCCGGAATTGTGTCAAGTGCACGTAGATAATGCGCAATTGCCTCTTCATCGAGGCCCAAATTCTGGCAAGCAATGGCCATTCCATTCAGCATCTGAATATCATAGGGCCTGCGATGCAAGGCCTCCGTATAGAGTCCACGGGAACTCTCAAATTCACCAATCTGGTTCAGTGCATAGCCCCGGAGATGCACCACCTCGGGATGGAAAGCACCAAACATCAGAGCCTTTTCGGTTGCTCCAGCTACACCCTTCCAGTCTGTTCTGCGTTCCGCACTTACCGCGTGCTTCATTTCGTGTTCAAAGCCTACAACTTTGATTGTGAAAAGGATTTGCAAGGATATGAGGATGACTGCCACAACCAGAACAGGCCGCAGATTCTTCTTTCTGTTACTTGATTTCTGTCTGGGTTCCAAAACGTAAAGCAACCCAACAGCCACCCAGAAAAACACCGTAGGTGTGATCCGTTCCTTTGGAAAGGAAAACAGACTGTGAATGGTGATTGCAAGCAGACCGGTCAGGCAAGCTGCCGCCAACCAGCGCACACGTTCACTGTGAGATTGCAGGAGACCCCAAGCCCTTCGCAGTACAGATATGGCAAGCCACAGGTAACAGAGCAGGCCAGGAAGACCGGTCTCGGAAAGGATCCAGAGGAGGTCGTTGTGCGGGCGCTCTGGGGCGGCGCCAAAGGTGACCCTGTCCCCCCGGTCGAAGCGAGGGTAATGCACAGACCAATTTCCCGGACCTACCCCGAAAACGGGTGATTCGGAGAACATGCTCACTGTGTGTCACCACATTGTCTTGCGCCCTCGGCCGCCATCTTCCGAGAACAGTGAGGAAACCGCTGCCGAAAGGTCTGCCTTCTTTTCATCCACACTCTGCGGCCCAATTTTGGGCAATCGGGTGGGCAAGAGGGCAAGGAAAATGGTGATCACTGCAATGCCCAGGATGAGCCCGATTCGTTTCGCATCGACAGGAATGGTCCGAATCTTCATTTGGTGTGAAATCGTCAGCCAGAGCCAGGCGCACAGGCTGATGGAAATAACTACCCAGGTCGCGTTCTTAAATGGCAGTTCCATTCCAATAAGGACGGGCGCTCCCAAAATTCCTCCCAACAGGGCCGGGTTGAGCAGGAACAGGCAGAGGTAGAGCGTTCGTCGGTTCCTGTGCAAGGAACCCAGTGTCCAGAGTCCGACACTTGAGTAGATGGCTACCAGCAGACCGACCCAGGCGCCCCGTGTTCGGGTATATACAAGAAAGACGGTCATTGCGGACAGCGCGATGCCGGACAGGATTCGGTCGCGCCGGGTTTTGGAAATGGCGAGGAAGGCCACCGCGAAGGGGAGGCTTTGTATGAGATACATGGCAGCGATGTTTCTGAACCCCAGGGTGGCACTCGGGAAGCCCGCCGATGGCATGTGGAATGGCCGAAACCCCAGATGCTGCACGATACCCAACGCTGAAATGACAACGGTAGTAACGAGCCATACTCTCAGCAAACCGGGCAGTTGCGATGGGGAAAGCAAATTTGCCAGGGCAATGAACAGCAGGAGTCCACTGAGCACCCTGGTGATCTCCAGCAGACCTGCGACGGGATCGTATGCTGTGTGCAAGGATACGATATTCGCGATCAGATATGCCAGTGCAGGAAGGCCTGCAGACGTTAAACTGATTGATCGGGGTCCCCATTTGATCCAGTATGCATAGAGCACCATCAACCCTACCTGGAAGACCAGCAGTTTGGGCGGGAGTGTATAATCCCTCAGATTCGACCAGTATACCAATGGAACCAGGGCCAAAATACAGCTGGTTATCCACGTCACAGCTTGTTCTGAGCGATGATTTCCGGCGTTGCCCAATCAGTTCGCCCCTTTGAGCGCGTTTATCTTGCGCTGCGTGAATTCCACATAACCGGGATCGCCCTGCCACAGACTGACGAAGTTTTCGTATGAACGAATCGCTTTGATCGTGTCACCTGTAGCGGCATAGAGATCGCCCAGGTTGTGATGCGGACGCGCATAGGTCGGGTTGGCCTGGATCGCGAGTTTGAACGCTAGTTCTGCGTCTGAATGGCGAGACATAGCGGCCAGAACGGCTCCGATGTTGTTATAGTTTCTAGGATTGTCCGGTTCCAGCCGGAATGCCGCCTGGAAGGCCTCCAGCGCCGGCAACAGTTCCCCTCTAGACTGGAGCGTCTGACCCAGTCGTGCGTGAATCTCTACCGATGTGGGAGAGATCTCGGCGGCTTGCTTGAGCAGATTCAGTGCTTCATCTTTCCTGTCCATTCTTTCGTATGCACGGGCAAGTCCCACCGCCGCATCCGAGGAGCGCGGATAGAGGTTGAACTCAATTCTGTAGTGTTGGGCAGCCATCTGGTTTCGGCCAAGGTCCAGGTAGACTGCTCCGAGGGCAGAGTGCCCCGCATTCGGGTGGTATCTGAGGGCAGTCAGGTAGGACTGTTCTGCGGTTTTCAGGTTTCCCATTTTATGGTGGGCAAGACCCTTAAGCAGCAAGATACGGTGATTGAGGCGGCCCCAGCTGAGCGCCTGCTCCGCTTCCCGAGTGACACCGGGCCAGTTCGAATTGCGCCAACCGATCAAGGCCTGCAGGTAATGGGTATCGAAGCGGATCTGGCGGTAAGTGATGGACATGGCAGCAACGAGCAGGCAGGCCAGCAGTGCGGGCAGGACCGGAGATGCTGTTGTGCGAGTTCCAGACTCAGCCCTTTGATGACTGGAGAGAATCGAGACCATTCCCAAGCCGAGCCACAGCATCATGGATGGCGCAACTCGTTCTTTTGGGAAGCTGAAGACACTGTGCCCCAGAAGTGCGAAGAGGCCTGCCGAAATGCCGAGCAGATAGAGTGTGTCACGAGATCCGGGACGGGAGGACAGCACAGCCCAAACAGACTTGCACATCCACACTAAGATCATGAGATAGCAAATTAGTCCAGGGAATCCCGTTTCGGACAGGATCCAAAGGAAGTCATTGTGCGGTCGCTGGGGTGCCGTGTTGCTGGAGATCCAGTCGCCCCTGTCGTATTGCGGGTATTCGTATTGCCATCCTCCCAGGCCTACTCCAAATGGGTGGTCCAGAACCATTTCCAGGGTATGTTTCCAGACTACGAGTCTACCGCGTGCGTCGCCGGGCGAAAAGGTCCTGGTGAGTGTCGTGAGGGCGTCTGACTTGCGCTCATCGAATCCAAATTTCCCCGTTTTGCCCATGCTGCTTTGAATGGTGGCGGACAGCGCGAGTCCGCCCACCAGAAGTACGAGGGACGTCAGGGAATAGATCCTGGTCGGAAGCGACAGCCCTCGGCGCACTACCGCGAACCCCAATGCAACTCCGGTGAGCAGTAGCGACATACCCAGACCCGCCCAGGCTCCCCTTGTACGGGTATAGATCAGAAAAAGGGACATCAGGGTAGCTGCAATCCACCAGAGGGTTTGGTTTCGAAGGCGCGTGGCCCCCAATCCGTAAGCAATGGCGGCGGGGATTAACACGACAAGGTAGCTGGCGGCGAAGTTTCGATAGCCGAATGTTGCGCTGGGATTTCCCACCGTTGGGATATCCAAAAAATCCCAACCGAAATATTGACCGATGCCCAAAAGGGAGACCACAACACCGGTGCTGGTGGAGACCTGTAGTATCCTCCTGATCTCACTGCGATTGATGGTGTTCACGACGATCAAGTAGATCGCAAGTCCGGTGATCAGTCTGGATGCCTGAATCGTACCTTCAACCAGATTTTGTGTCCAGAATACAGAAAGTACAGAGAAAAACACGTATAGCAGTACGGGTAGTCCGTATGATCCTGCGTCTATGCCAGCCGGTTTTTTGGATATCCAGACACACCAGACAATAACAGCGACGACGAGCAGAATCTGCAGGACGAACAGTCGCGGCAGAAGTGCAAACTCGAAGATGCCTCTCAAGTAGAAGAGCGGTACTATGAGACCAGCCAACGCCAGGGAGAAGGCCGGGATTCGAAGGCCGAAGACTTTCAAGGCAGATCCCCCAGGCGGGCAGAAATTTCGTCGACTCTCCGTTTCGCTGTTTCTGTGAGATTCGAGGACAGGCGGAGTTTCTGCGCCAGCCGCAGAAAGGCATTGTAGGACTCCTTGCATCCTTGCAGTAGGCCTGGGTCACCGGCGGATTTCCTGAACAGGGCGTCGCCCAGATTGTGGTGAATCCAGAGTTCGCCAGGTGCTTTCTTCAAAGCTTTGCCGAAGGATAGAATCGACGCGTCAAGGAGTCCCAGTTTCATCTGTACAAGTCCAAGATTATTAAGTGTCCCAACATCGGTACTGTCGTGCTCGAGGGCCCGTTTGTAGGCATTCACCGCTGCATTGTAATTCCCCGCCTTCTGGTACACCCCTCCAAGGTTATTGAGCATATGATAGTAGGTTGGTGAAAGTTCAAGCGCTCTATTGAGATATTTCTCGGCCATGCTCAGGCTATCGACCTCCGCAAAGATTATCCCCATATCCCCGAGCAGTTCGGCAGAATGAGGATGGTAACGAAGGCCCTGGCCAAGACTTTCTATTGCCGCACCCGGCATGCCGGCTGACTGAAATCCCTTCCCCTTTAAGAGGAAGGCCTGGGCCTCGAACGGTCCGTGCTCAAGCGCGTTCGAGGCCGATTCGAGCATGGCACGATAGTCTGAGCCTTTGTGGTACTGGCGTGCCTGGAGATAGTGTGTGTCGAACCGAATGTGGCGACCTGAGAACCAGATCATTGTGGTTATCAACAGTACTGTTGTGATCAGCAGAAAATTGAGCATTCCCGGTCTGGCTGATCGGTTCGCGGCTGGCTTCCGTGGGCGGTCCAGCAAGGCCAGTATGGCCAGGCCGGTCCAAAAGACCAGCGAAGTTTCTACGAGATCCCTGGGAAAGCTGAACAGACTGTGTCCCAGGGTTGCCATGATGCCGGCCCCAAAGGCAACGGATGTTATCGTTTCGTCTGAATTGCGACTGTTCTGGAGGATGCGAAGGATCGCAAAGGGTATCGCGAGCAGGAGCCACAGATAAGCGGAGAGACCTATGGTTCCGGTTTCCGCCCACACTGCGAGAAAGTCATTGTGCGGATGTTCCGGCGCAGACCCCGGTCTTAGCATCACTCCGCCGTCGTATTGCGGGTAGATATGTTTCCAGTTTCCTACACCGACCCCCATGACCAAATTGTCCTGGATGAGCCGCCCGGTCTGCCGCCACATATGCCCTCGCTCCCTGTCTGCACCGGCAGAGGTGACGGAGGTCAGGGCATCCAGGAGCTCAACTTTCTTCTCATCTATTGCCCGGGCTTGTTGATAAGCGATCCTGGGTTCGAACAAGGACAAGATGACTGTTACGAGAACCACGAAAACGACTGCGATCCTACCGGATTTTTTTCGAATGGCGATCTTCGAGATATCAAAGGGGGTTTTCCAATGATAGCGTGCGTGAGCGACCATCAATACACAGATGAGCATTGACCCTAAAAGGCCCGCCCAGGCACCGCGTGTACGGGTATAAACAAGGAACACAGTCATCAAGCCTGTTGAAATCACACCCAGACGGAAATCGAACATCGATTTGCTTCGCAGGCTCAGGCACACGGACAGCGGGATTACCATGACCAGATAAGCCGCAGCAAAGTTCCTGTAGCCAAATGTTGCGCTGGGCCGACCATTGGATATCAACCAGGACATGTTGGCCCCGCGGGATTCCAGAATACCCAGCAGGGAGACCACGATGCCCACAAGGGCACCGACTCTCAGAAGTCCGTGAACTGCGGAGATCGGGAAGGTTGACGTGAGCAGGAAGAAAAGCAGGATAAAGGTCAGGTAGTGTGCCAGGCTGACAAGCCCCGATAGTGGATTGATGGCCACAGTGATCGAGATTGCCGAGGTAAGTACAAGAAAGAGAATGGGCAAGTTCAGCGGCGAGTGGTGCAGTGGGACGGACCGGTTTGTGCGGTGATCGCGAAGCCACGCGATCGCAATAAGCAGGAGCACAAGCTGAACCAGAATGCGTTTGGGCAGGATCGTGAACGAATAGAGACCGCCATAATAAATCAGAGGCACGAAACAAAACAGGATGTACATCCCGAACCTGCTCATCCTTTCCGAGAAGAGTCCGGATACTTTGTCTCTGCGTTTTGCTCGGCTTGCCATCGATCAGTTTCCTGAACTCGCTGCCCGTCCTGCAAGTTCTGTGATGTGTCGTGTGAGGTTTTCTCTTTCTTCCTGGCTTCCACTCCAGAGCTCCAGAGCTCTCCCGTATGCGTTCACTGCCTGTCTGTATTCACCAGATTGTTCCAGGGCAAGACCCAGGTTGTTGAAGACGTCTGCCAGTTTCGGATCGAGCAGCGCGGCCCTTCGAAGGTGGGCAACTGCGGTTTGATGCTTTCCTTGCTGTAGAAAGAGTGTGCCGAGGGTCGCCCAAGGTTGCGGATTGTCCGGCCAGGCCACTACCACTACACTGTATTCTCTGATGGCCTCTTCGAACTGTCCCTGACGAATGTAGAGGTTTCCGAGGTGAACGCGCGCCTGCGTGTATCCAGGTCTGATCGAGAGTGTTGTTCGATATGACTCTACGGCCCTGTTCCAAGCTCCGGCGCCCGCGTGGAGGATGCCTAGATTGTGGTGGGTGTGGGCATAGTTGGGATGGAATTCCAGCGCCTTCTCATAGGCCTCGATGGCGGCCTTCGTATTACGACCATGCTGTAGATATCTCCCTCTCAGGAATGCCGCCCTGTGGTCAAAGACACCTTGATCCAGGGCAAGTTCCATCAGTCTTCCCGCAGGCAACCACTGCTCGACAGCCCCGTATGCCAGTGCACGATGGTAAAAAATGTCGAATTGAATATGTCGCCAGTTGAGCACAACGGCGAGTCCGGAGATTGCAACCGCCGGCAGCAGTCTTGCCCACATCCTGCTCCTGCTGTTGACCAGGACGCTCGAAAGAACGCTTAATGCGGACAAATGAACCCAGAAAAGCGTGGCCGACGCCGGTTGTTCTTTAGGAAAACTGAAGACCCCGTGTCCGAGCAGTGCTACCAGACCCATTGCGGAACAGACGGCCAGGATCGAACGGTTCTGGTCATTGCTCTGCACGGCGGCACCGATTGACTTGCCTGCCGTGATCAGCAGCCAGAGAAAGGCAAGACTCCCCAAAATCCCCAGTTCGGAAGCAATCCAGAGGTAATCGTTGTGGGGTCTGACGGGTTCGGAAGCGCTGGTGATTTTTCCACCGGGATCGCCTTTGTCATATAGAGGGTAGATGAATTCCCAATTGTCTAAACCCACTCCGCGAATCGGGTGATCCAGGAACATCCGGATCGTGTGTTGCCACATCGTGAATCTTCCTCTGTCGCTCCCTTCCTGGACAATTGAAGCGGCGGCGGCGACGGCAGAAGGCTTCTGTTCGTCGAATCGCTGGATCACCTCTCTGGAAGATCGATTGGGCAGCAGCAGACCTGCACAGAATACCACGAGACAAAGGCACAGGCCGAACGTGCGGCCCCGGACATTGGTCTTTGTCCAGTTGGTCAACAGTCGAATCCCGGAACGACTTACGACCAGAAGCAATCCCGCAACGAGGATACCCAGTGCCATTCCCAACCAGGCTCCTCTGGTACGTGTGAATACTAGAAAAAGGGCCATACTGGTAAGGGAGAGTCCCCACAGAAACTTTCGTCGGTCATCGGGATCGGTTAGGAGCACGTAGATCCCGATGGGAATTGCACCCACCAGATAGGAAGCGGCGAGATTCCGAAATACGAAAGTTCCGCTTGGCAGCCCAACCGAAGGAATGTCCAGCGGGATCCCTATATACTGGGCGATTCCGATCAGTGAAAGGATGAGTGCACCCAGTGTGTTCAGACGGGCACAGACGGTATACCCACCGGGCTCAAGAAGCTGCGTGACCACGAACAGCAGAATGAGGAGTACCAGGAGCTGGGTCACTTCCACCCATCCCGAGAACGGATTCGTGGACCAGGTCACTGACATCACATTCACAAGAATGTATGCCGAAGCCGGCACGAAAAGGGGGGACCGTTTTCTCAGATTGGGTTGGGCAGACGCATACCACACCCCGAGCATCGACAACCCAAATCCCGTGATATAGAGGATCATCCTTTTGGGCAACATATCGGATGAACCCAAACCCGGGTGGTAAACCAAGGGTAGCAGGAACAGCGCCGTACCCAGAAAGTAGGGCGCTGATTTTCGGGTAGGGTGCACGTTCTCAGGGTTCATTGGGAGCACTCCGATCGGTCGATTTCCCGTGCAGGACCTTGTCCGTAACGCCGATGCGTGCAAGGCCTCTGATTGCCGGCTGGAACTCCGGGTCTTTTTCAAGGGCCGTAAGATAAGACGCCTGGGCCTTATGCAATTGTCTCTTGAGGCGATAGGCCTCTCCCAGATTGTAATAAATCTGGGGGACATCCTGCCGAAGCGGAAGCGCTCTCTCGTAGGAGGCAATCGCCTCATCATACCGGCCCAAATCCCGAAAGGCCTGCCCCATATTGTTGTGAGCTTCCGGGAATCCCGGATACAGATAAAGTGCTGAGTTCAGTGCTTCAATCGCTTCCTTTGCCCGCCCCATACGTCTGAACACGATGGCAAGATTGTTATGGGTGTGTGGATAATTTGGGTGGAGGGTAAGGGCCTTTCGATAGGCGCTTTCAGCTCCCGGAAGATCGCCCAATCTGGATCTGGCAAGCCCCAATGCGGTGTAGGTACGAAATCGGAGCGGTCCGATGGCATCTGCAAATTCGGCCTCTTGTCTTACGCGCTCCCAGTCGCCCACTCGCTCGGCGAGGTGAACGCGCAGGTGATGCGTGTCAAATCGCAAACGGATACTGGAGACATACAGGGCAAGCGCGAGGACAATGAATAAGGGCACGACATGAGATGCTGGTGGGATGGATGATGTCCGTGATGTATCTACGAATGTTTCACTGTGAATCCGGGCGATGCATCCGAGACTAAACCAGAAACAGAATGCAGGAACAATGCGTTCTCTGGGGAAATTGAACATGCCGTCTCCCAGGTGAGCGAGAATCAGCAGGGACACCCCAAGTGTGATGGTCCGTGTACGCTCCTCGCCTCGCTTAACCAACTGGAACGCCATTCTGCCCGCCACAAGAAGAATTGCGAGGTAGGCGAAGAGCCCAAAGGCGCCTAACTCGCTGGTGATCCACAGGAAGTCATTGTGGGGCCTGGAAGGTGCTGCGCTCACGTTGACCTGATCGCCTCTGGCGAAAGCAGGATATTGAAACTGCCAGTTCCCCAGGCCAACACCAAACAGTGGATGCTCGAGGATCATGTCCAGCGTATGACGCCAGAGATTCAATCGTCCTCTGTGACCTTGCTCCGACGTGATTGACACGACTGCGGAGAGGGCATCCGATTTCTTCCAGAAGTCCGTAGCATCGGAGCCGGGCAATGTGGACGCGTGGGTGGGTCTGGCAGGGGTAGAACTCGCACTGGGAAACTGGCAGGCGGCGGCGAACTCCGGCCTTGCAGCCCTGAATCTGGACAACCGATACTTTTCGCAACACGACAACATCGACTACAGGGATGTGCATCTGATCCTGGCGGAATCCTACTTTTTCCAGGGTTGGTTCGAGCATACACAGGAAACTCCTGATCCGAATAACACCCTCCACCATATTGACCTGTTGAGTCCGGGTTTCAAGCGGTTCTACCGGGACAATGAGCTCAATCCACAGGACCTTATTCTCAAGATAGAGGAGTTACAACGGCGATGAAGCAGATCGTATTCATAATCTGCCTGTTGACGTCATTCGGCGCCAACCGGTCCCAGGCCCAGGAAGTTCTTGCGGGCGATGTGGCTCCACCTTTCATAGTTCCCATGACAGAGGGACTGTTCCGGATTTTCGCGGCCGAACCGCTGGGCAAAAAAGGATTCAATATCCGCTACCTCAACGAGGCCTACAAGATCAGGGTGGACAAGGTGGGCACGGGTACTTCTCTCACGGGTCACGCAGGCATCGGATATGGCATTACGAATGGTATAGACTTTTCGGTCAGCATGCCCCTGATGCTGGATATTGCCGGCGGCCTTACGAAATACGGCACCGGTGATATCTCGACTTCCCTCAAATTCGGGATTCCAGGACGATTCCCCTCGGCATATTACCTGGGCCTGGACCTATCGGCGACTCATCCATATGGTTACAACGGTCGGGAAGCATTGAATGTGAGGCCATTCACCAGATCCGGCCGAGAATATTCTAGCAGGCTGCTTCTGGATATCAACCGGGATGCCATTGGATTCCGATTCAATGCAGGATATCTGGCATCGTCACAGATTCGCGAGACGGGACCGACGTACGGAGCGGGTGTAGAGATCGGACGTGGTCAGATCTTTACAATGACCGGTGAATACTGGAATGAACCCAGTACCACGGTCGGCCGACGGTCCAAACGAGCCGTTCTGGGTGCACATATGAATTTGTGGTGGCTGAGGCTGCAAGCAGGTGTGGAGAAAGGACTCAGCAAAGATCTTCCGAATCTTTCTGCAATGGCCGGTGTGCAGATTCATACCAGTCTGGGAGGCAAACAGAAGAAGTTCTTCGGGGGCCGAACGCGCCGGGTGCCCCTAGCAAAAGACACGGAAACCACAGTACGTATCGGCATTGTAAATTTCCCTGGATTCGAGGACCAGAAGGCGGGGGAATTGATGACCAGCAAGATTGCCACCGTTTTGTCCCGCTATGGGCATATCCGGATTGTGGACATTCGCGCAGATACGGGCACAGAGTTCCTTGCCCCTGATGCGGCATTGGAACTGGCCAAGAAGAGGACGCTGCAGGTGGTGATCACCGGACGCATGCTGCGATCCGACATTACCCGATCGGCGCGACCCAATGTGCCTCTTGTGGTCGGTTTTCCCCAGACCGTTGCGAATATGGAGGCGGACGTGCGTGTGGTGGACGTGCGGAAAAAAGGAGAAGTTTTGTCTCTGCGAGTTTTGGGAACCGGGCGACAGTCACGCGGAATTACGCTGTTTCCCACATCCAAAGATGATCGCACAAGCTATTTGAACGCACTCGAACGCGAGCGCATCTGGGATGAGGCCAGCAGTCAGGCTGTGGCCAGGCTCACCGCGGAGCTCACTCAGAGCTTCGACTGGTTGCCCGAGTAAATGAATGGCCGACCATTAGCCCGTCGTCCACTACTGTGGATCGGGGCAGCAGGCACAGTTCTTGTTCCGCTTGCCTTTCTGGATCACGTAAACAGATTTGCGCTTCTGCCGCAGATCCTGTCGCTTCAACTGGTGGGGCTGGTGGGGCTGGTAGCCTGGCTTCTGTCCGGGACACACTGGAGGTCCAGTCGACTCATTCTGCCGGTTGTGGTCTTCTGCCTGTTTGAGGCCTTGTCCGTCCTGGCCGCAGAGAACCCGGTTTTATCCCTCCTGCCCATAGCGACGCACATTGCCTATGTCGTATTTTTCCTGGTTCTGCTGAATCTGGATGAGTCGGAAGATTTTCTGCGGATTTTGAAATTCGCCTGCATTACCGGCGGCATGGTTTCAGTGATCGGGATAGCCCAGTTTATGGGTTTGGAGCCCTCGTGGATACCCACAGCTGGACTGCCCAGCGCCACCATGGGACACAGGAATATTGCCGCAGCATTTCTCATCGGCGTCTTGCCGTTCACCTGTCTTTTGTGGCAGCAGGCCAAAAGAAATACCCACATCGTCCAGTGGGGTGTGGTGATGGGTTTGCAGGCCGCATTTCTCATCGCAACCCGCTCCAGGGGCGCGTGGATGGGGCTGGCGGCGGCTTCCCTCCTGGTGCTGTTTCTCTTTTTCAGGCGGGGCGGCAAACCAACCCTTAGACTCCCTGTTCCAGCTCGGGTGGCGTCGTTTTTAATAGTTCTTGCCCTGTGTGTGCTGTCTTCCGCTATTCCGGCCAGAATAGAAAAGGGCAGCGGTGAGGCGATGTGGGAGGGCAAAAGGTCCATCGGGGCTTCTTTGACTTCGGTAGTAAGTGAAGGTGGCGACAAAGGCCGGCTGGCCTTGTGGCACAGAACGCTGGAGATGATTGTAGATCGGCCGATCATGGGAGTAGGGGCGGGAAACTGGAGAATCGTCTTTCCTGCCTATTCTCAAGGCGACATGCTGGATCCCCGCGCTATCCCTCACAGGCCACACAACGATCTATTGTGGATCTGGGCGGAGATGGGTACGCCGGGTTTTCTGGGTTACCTTTACTTGCTCTGGGTTGCCGGGAGCATGATCTGGCAACTTTCGGGGCGGAATGACCAACGGCCCCTGGCTTTTGCACTGGCCTGCAGCGTGGCTGCGGCAGTGGTCAATAGTCTTTTTAGCTTTCCAAGGGAGTTTCCTGCGGCCTGGTTGCCATTTGTGCTGTGCCTGGGCGGCCTGGGAGTGAACAGCGGATCTGGCCACAAACGGACTGACAGGCAAATTCAGACCATCGTTTTTGGCGCAGCTGTTCTGACGGTGGCGGGAATCATCCTCACCATCCAGCAGATTGGGTTCGACAGGCATAGTGTCAATTATCGTGTCGCATTTGCTCAGGAAAAGTGGCACGATATTATCCGTGAGGTGGATCTGGCACATGCATGGGGCTCCTTCGATGAAGAGGCCTTTCTGATGCGCGGTCGGAGCTATGCCGCGACCGGGCGCATCGGCCGAGCGGAAGCGGACTACAAGAAGGGTTTGGCATTTCACCCCAATTCTGTGGGGCTCTGGAATGAACTGGGCAATGCGCTCCGGCAAACCGGTGATCCCAACGGGGCTTTGCGGGCTTATGAACACGCGCTTGCTCTGGATCCGAAGTCGGGCATGTCCTACAATAATATCGGTACCATGCACGCTATGTCCGGGGATATCGATTCGGCGAAAGCCGCGTATGAGCAGGCGATTGCCAACCAGCCCGATCTCGCTGACGCGTATGCCAATTTGAGTAATATTCACCGCAGGACGGGAGACCTCGGGGCATCTTTCGATGCGGCAAGCAGAGCAGTGGAACTCGCTCCTGGAAATCCCGAGTCGTGCAACGCCATGGGAAGCAGTTTTATGGCGGCCGGAAGCTTCAAAGCGGCCGAAGAACAATTCGCGTTGGCGCTGAAATCCGATACAGCACGCGCGGAGATTTATCACAATCTCGGACGAGCAAGAGAAGCGCAGGGCAACCTCTCAGGCGCCATTACAGCCTATGAAGGATTCTTCAGACACTGGCAAGGAGCGAAAACGCCCCGAGTGCAGAGTTTGAGAAGACATCTGGAAGCCTTGAAACAGAGGGATTGAAGTTGACTAAACTCTCCAACCATTCCTATATTCCAATCACCGGCGGGTCATCTGTGTACAGACTCCTGAATCTGGTTCTGATTGTGCTGGTTTCCGGGATTTCCACCGGGTGTGACAACGAGCCGTTCGCTGTTGTCGCCCCGGCCTTCAGGGATGAAACAGGCACGGCCCTGATATCGGTTCAAATTCCTCCGTTTTCGCGCGGGCTGATCCACCGCGTGAGCATTTCTGTTACGGCCACGGATACCGGGCGAATACGAACCATAAAACGTGACATGAACTTTCCGATACCGGGTGGAAACCTGGCAGTAAGTCAGGTAGCAGATATCCCCCCGGGTAGACGTCGGTTCTTCATTGCGGCTTTCGATACGGCAGACACACGAGGCGTGCCCCGCTTCCAGGGATTCGCCGATTCTACTGTCGTTCCTGGTCAGACGAAGTTGATAACGGTCAAATTAAACCGTGTAGGCGGTATGGTCAATTTTGTGGCCCTGCTGGACACGGCCGATGCCGGGTTAAGCGAGCAGGTGTTTTCCTTACTGCCATTGAGCTCGGTCCTGGATATATCTGAACTTATTCCCAAACCCCATCACGACGCCCTCGACATACTTCCCCTAGTCTCTGTAGGTCTTGGTGACAGCTTTACCGCTCTGGCGGAAGGGACCTTCAGCAGACGCGTGACTGTGGCGCAGATTCCGACAGGTATAAGGAGATTCGTGGCGCATCTGAAGGACCTGAGCAGCAATGGTACACGGGCCTTTACGGATACGGTGATTACAGAAATCGACACGGTGAATCCGAAAACCGCCACATTCAATTTGCGCGCAGTAGAAAGAGCTGAAGATCTCTCCAAGATCTTCAGACAACCCACCCTCCCCAGAGACAGTACTATCGTGGTGCTCACGCCTCAATTCTAGGGGATATGGCAGAACGTAATTCACCCGAGAACAGAAACGCACGCGGATCCCAGATCAGATTGAAATTCGGGGAAGACCAGCGACTGCGACGCGAAGAAGAAGTCCAGGTTCGGTGCAAAGGATGCGGCAAGACCGTATTGCTGCCACGCTGGTATACCGAGAAGGGTGTACGTGTGCATTTCTGCAGTCAATTGTGCAGGGAAAACTGGGAATCATCCGTCCACGACGGGGACACGTTCCGGCTCGAACTGAAGGGCAGACCCGAACACCGGGGAGGGAACTGGACCCACCAGGCAGGTCGTGCGCGAGAGCGTGACGGTTATGCCTGCCAGGTATGTGGAATTACCGAGGAAGAGCTGGACAGGAAACTGGATGTACATCACAAGATGCCCGCCCGCACATTCGGCAATGTGACCGATGCGAACCGGCTGAGCAATCTGGTTTCGGTCTGTCCATCGTGCCACAAACGGGAAGAGAATGCGGGGCGGGAGGGTCTTCCGCTGTTCGATCCGGTGAATCATCCTGGTCGCAGACCGGGTGACGCGGGGTGACCACAGGTGGCAATCACGTATATTCAATACGGACCTTCAGGCTCATCGATGTTAAAGTACCGGTTGGACCCAAATCATTTCGCCTTTCTTTCTTTTTGGAAGAAGGGCTTTTGCTTTTCAGTTTCGGGTGGGGGAGGGCATTTTGATCCGCGCCAATGACAAGGCAGTTTTCAAGGTTGGGCTCGCAATTGTAGATACTTCCGTGATTGCCCTGGGGGTGATGCTTGCCTACTGGCTGCGACTCCATCTTCCTTTTTTCCTCCGCCTCCGCAAACCGACTTCGGAACCTATCTGCGCTTCTCCGTGTTTATCGGGTTCGTGGGATTCGTGACACTGTACAATGCGGGCATGTACCGACTACAGCAACCTTTCTTCGGCATCGATGACTTCTTTGCACTGGTTAAGGCCGGCACGCTTTCCCACCTGATTGCTGCTGCCGTTGGGTTCGCTATAAGAGGCAGGATACCCGGTGATCCGATGGAGACGTATTCCCGAATCGTGCTGGCCATGTCGTGGCTGCTCGGCATCGTGATGCTTACTTTCTGGCGGCTGGGATTCGATTTTCTGCTGACCACATTCCGCAGGCGAGGGATGGGACTCACACGGGTAATGATTGTGGGGGAAGACGACTTCGCGATGTCCTTCCACGACCTGCTGGAGGAAAATCCGGAACTGGGTTACTGCCCGGTGGGACTTGCTCCAAAGACAGACGCCAACACGCTTCGCGAGCGCCTAAAAGCCGAGCCGGTGGATGAGGTGATGATTGCCGCAAAGGAAACAGATCCGGACTGGGTGATGCAGATGATGGGTATTTGTCAGGAAGTCAACGTTCGGTTCAGCATGGTTCCCACCCTGTTTCATGTGCTGACCAGCCAGATCCAGGTTCGGGAAGTAGCCGGTGTCCCGATCTTTGCGCTCGAAGAACGAATCTTCCTGCGTTCCAGTCGTCTCCTGAAGCGCACTATTGACTTGCTTCTGGCCTTGTCCGCGCTGGCGGTCTTCTCGCCATTGATTGGTATTGTGGCCATACTGATCAAACTCGAATCCCGTGGTCCCGTGATCTGGAAACAGACGCGGGTGGGCAAACAGGCAAAACCGTTCACCGTTTACAAATTCCGGTCTATGCGGGCGGATGCTGAGAAACTCCAGGGAGAGTTGACCCATTTGAACGAAGCGCAGGGGCCTCTGTTTAAAATGCGTAACGATCCGCGAATCACCCGGGTTGGGCGATTCATCCGAAAATTCAGTATCGACGAAATACCACAGTTGTTCAATGTGATCAAAGGGGAGATGAGTCTGGTGGGCCCAAGACCGCCCCTGCCTTCGGAGGTGGATCAGTATGAAACGTGGCAGAGAAAGCGTTTCGAGGTGCTATCGGGTCTTACCGGTCTGGCTCAGATCAGCGGACGCAGCGATCTGAGTTTCGACGAGACTCTGCGGCTGGATTTCTACTACATCGAGAACTGGTCTCCGTTGCTGGATATCAAGATCATTCTCAAGACCATCCCCAAAGTTCTCCTCGCGAGGGGGGCGTATTGAGCACGTTACCGGGCGCGGACCTGGCAGACCCGGGCAGGCAGGATGCAGGTCTCTGGATTCTGAAGGCCTCTTTGCTCGTGGTCCCATTTATTTATCTCCCCGGCTATTACAGGGGTATGCACTATCCCAAGCTTCTCGCTCTGCAGATTCTGGTATGTGCACTGGCAATATGCTGTATGACGGCGCGGACACTCTGGTGTTCCCGCCGATCTTTTTTGATTGCACCTGTGGCACTGCTGCTTGTGATCACCGCATTGCAGAGTCTTCGCAGCTTCAACGCTTCTGATGCTCTGCTTACTCTGGCTACGCAAGTTTCATTCGGCCTTCTCGCGCTTCTCGCAGCCTTTCTGGTTCCCGCAGGGGGTGAACTCTCACTCATCCGGTTCAGTGTCGCTACGGGGCTTGTTATGGGGCTTCTGGGTATATCTGAACAGTTGGGTCTGTGGCTCCCACCCTCTGCAGGCAGGCCGGGCGCAACATTCGGATTCCGCAACATCGCAGCTATGTATCTGGCTGTGAATCTGCCGCTTTCATTCGCACTGGTCATGCGCAGAACCAGCAGGGACTTCTATCTCGGGCTTCTTGCCGCCGTGAGCATGGGGATCTTTCTGGTAATGACACGTACCCGCGGCGCATGGCTTGGTATTGCTCTTGCCACTTCGACCGCGCTGGTGGTATTGGCGCGCGCCAGGGTATCAGGTGGAGATTCGTGGATTCGAATTGCGTGGAGAAAAAGCACTCCTGGCAGGAGATGGCTGATCCCCGTTGCAGCAATTGCCGTACTGGCGCTGGGGAACATTTCGCCCCGATATGATGACGACAATTTGCACAGACTGGATGAAAAGAAGACAGGTGTTACTACCACGGTTGCCTCCGTTTGGCATCCCGGAGGAGATCGCGGGAGATTCAAGATCTGGCGCCATACGCTGGAGATGATTTGGGACAGTCCGGTTAGCGGTGTAGGGTTGGGAAACTGGTCCGTGTTATACCCGCGTTTCGATGCCGGTGACGCGCTGGTTCTGGAATCTGCACCCAGAAGACCCCACAATGACCTGCTCTGGATCTGGGCGGAACTTGGACCAGCAGGTCTTCTGTTACATATCTGGATCATCGTACTGGTGGTCCGTGCGATGTTCAGCAGGACATCACACAGAGGCGAAGACGATCCAACCATAATCGTGTGGATGGCTGCGGGTGTGCTCTCGCTGTTCGTACAATCGGTCTTCAGTTTTCCAAGGGAACAGGCCGCAGGTTCATTTCTCTGCTGGCTCTTGATTGGGCTGGTTGCCAGGGGAGGCGTCGATCTCGCAGCTTCCGGGATCAGGAAAGTGATCCGGTGGGGAGCGGTAATCGCTCTGGGGGTTGGCCTGGGTGGGGTGTGGCTGATGACAAAGGCGATTGTGTTCGACGGACACTACCACGAAAGTGTTTTGGCCCGCGATGCAGGTGACTCTGCCCTTCAGCTGGAGGAGGCGAGGATGGCGAGACAGGCCGGGATTTTCGACCACCGCATCTTCTTCCAGGAGGGCGCCGCACTCTCCGATCTGGGAAGATATACTGAGGCGATTCAATCCTACCGGGACTATCTGGTCTACCAGCCGTATCTCCCCGCAATTTACAATAATCTGGGACGATCGCTCGTGCCGGCGGGGGACTCTGCCGGGGCAGAAACGGCCTATCGGCGGGGACTGGAACTGTTTCCGGATGAGCCCACCCTGTCCAATAATCTGGCCATTCTATTTAAAGAAAAGGGTGACGTGACATCGGCGCTGGAGATTTATGAGGGCGGGAAAAATGCAGAGGGGTTTCACAACCTGGGGTTGATTCGCGCACAGGAGGGCGCGCTGGAGGCGGCTGAAGCCGCTTACAAGCAGGCGCTGGTTCGGGACCCGGGGATGGTGGAGGTATACTACTCTCTGGGAGGTCTCTATTTGCTGATGGATCAGTTCGAGCATTCCGCGGAGACGTTCGAAACCTTCCTGAAAAATAGCCCAGACAACCCCACCCTGGAACGCAGAACGAAATCTCGACTTCTGCAACTCTATCCGGTTCTGGGTGATCGCTATATGAGGACAGGTGATTTCAATGCTGCGGGGCACACGTTCGAGCGGATGGTAGATCTTGGGGGCGGGACGGCTGAGATCTATGGGAATCTCGCAAATGTTTACGGTCGCAGAGGCGAGAAGGTTCGGGCGATGGCAGCCTGCAGAAAAGCCGTCGATCTGGACCCCAACTTCGCAAAGGCCTACTTCACGCTGGCTTCGCTGCTCGACGAGGCAGGCGAAGCCGATGAGGCCACGAAAGCCTATCAGGATTTCCTGGCCAGATGGCCTGAAGAGGACAGGTTCGCGGTACGGGCAAGAAGTCGCATCGAGGCACTTGCGGGTGCCAACTGACGCGCGTCATATCAGGACTTCAAGGCCGCGAGCGCATTTTTCTCGCCAAATATCTTTTCACAGACGGGCCCTGCCTGATCCCGATATGATTCGGGAACAAAGACATAGAGGCACCAGAGTCTTTCATACTGGTCCTCCACCGCTCTGACATCGGAAGGGGGACTGTCGAGCGGTTCGTTCAGACGCGAGACACCGGCTCGAGTGGCAGTGATCACTCGAGCTTCTTTAATGAGAGAAATGTCCGGGCAATACAGGATCACCTGATCGGCATCGATGCCGAGGGCAGCGGCCACTTCCGTCTCTACATTCTGGCGCGCTTCGATCGACCGATTGTAGGTAGCAATTAATTCATCCCTTCCTTTTCTGCCGATTTCTGCAGCGGACAGGACGTAGGCCCTTTTCAAGAGCTGCCGGTGCACCACACCTCGGATGAGTCGCTCGATGGCCGGATTTTCTCTTCTGATCAGCGAACGCAGCAGAGCCCCGTCCGTGAGTGGGTAGATATCCTGTTCTGTGAGCCCCTCGCCAACCGCGATTTCCACGGCTTTTGCGATCATGGCTCCGGAAGCTACCTTTGCGTGGTGGTAATAGACCCTTTCCGTCAGGAAGTATCTGAGCCGAAGGAGATTCAGAAGTTCTGTACGGGTGCTCAGTTTCGACATGTTGATGGCCAGCTGCCCATCGGCAATTGTAAATGTGCTGAAAATACGATCGTCGTAGTTCTGCTGCAAGCCAGAGAAGTAGGCATCGCGACGGAGGTAATCCAGCAGGTCGGCGTCCACTGTGCTGGACACGATCTGGCGCATCCACTGCGGCTCGAACTCGTGATTTGTGAGCAGGTTCAGCACCTGCTCCCTGTGGCCAGAGACGGCGAGTGCCTCGCCGAGCTGATCTTGCAAAAGGAAATGCCGCATCCGGTCTGCCGAGTCGTGTCTTGGAAAAAGTTTGCGTTCATCTTCGAACGTGTGCCCGAATGGCAGATGGGCGATGTCGTGAACCAGCGCCGAGATCGCCACGATCTCTTCCTGTTCGTCGGTAATGCATTCACCGTGATCTCTGAGGACGGACAGGATGCGCCGGGCCATTGCCGCTGTACCAAGTGAATGCTCGAAGCGTGTGTGCACACAGCCCGGGTAGACCAGATAGGCGGTGCCCGTTTGACGAACGCCGCGTAGACGCTGGAACTGGCGTGAATCCATCACACGCCTCTCGGATTCTGTAAACTGGAGGTCTCCGTGAACGGGATCGCGAATGACCATAGGGTGTTCCTCACAATAGGGTTGCGTCACTTCGCCACTCAAGGGGGCGGTTGACTGAATTTTCGATCTGATATATCTTGACCGGAAAGAACCTTTTATCCGTTCGCATTTAACCGGGAGAACCTATCATGTCCGATCCCTACAAACCAGAAAAAAAAGACAAGTTTTCCTTCGGTCTGTGGACCGTGGGCAATGTAGGCCGAGATCCATTCGGAGATCCGGTGCGTAAAGTGATTTCCCCCAACCGAATCGTTCAGAAGTTAAGCCGGCTCGGGGCCTGGGGCGTGAATTTGCACGATAACGATCTGGTGCCGATCGACGCCACACCCGCTCAACGCAACAAGATCGTAAAGTCGTTCAAGAAGGCGTTGAAAGATCACGGTATGGTGGTGCCTATGGCGACGACAAATACGTTTACCCACCCTGTGTTCCGGGACGGCGGTTTCACTTCGAATGATCCCAAAGTACGCGCATATGGTTTGAAAAAGGTTATGCAATCCATCGATCTTGGCGTGGAACTGGGTGCGAAGTTCTTCGTCTTTTGGGGTGGAAGAGAAGGGTGTGAGTGCAATGTGGCCAAAGACCCTATCGAGGCGATCAAACGTTACCGAGAGGGTATCAATTATTTGTGCGAGTATGTGATCGACCAGAGATACGATCTGAAGTTTGCGCTCGAGGCCAAACCGAATGAGCCCCGGGCGGATCTCTATTTCCCTACAACGGGGCACTATCTGGCGTTTATCGAGACGCTCGATCATCCCAAAATGGTGGGTGTGAATCCCGAAGTGGCCCATGAACATATGGCAGGTCTCAATTTTCATCACGGCGTTGCACAAGCGATTGAAGCGGGGAAGCTGTTCCACATCGATCTGAATGACCAGAGGTTCGGAAGATACGATCAGGATTTTCGTTTTGGATCAGAGGATTACAAGAGCGCGTTTCATCTGGTGCGTCTTCTGGAATCCACCGGTTATGATGGGCCCCGGCACTTTGATGCGCACGCCTACCGCACGGAGGACGAGGCCGGCGTCTGGACATTTGCCGAAGGATGTATGCGCACACACAATATACTCAGAGAAAAGGCCCGGCGCTTCGAAGAGGACCCCGAAATTCAGGATATGCTCAAGGATATGATGGGTCAGAACATTGCATTTGAAAAGCACCTGGGAATCTACAGCCGCAAGAAGGCGCAGAGTTTGAGACGCACGAAGTTCGATATCGATGCGATGGGCTCCAGGGGACTGGGGCACGAACGGCTCGACCAGATCCTTGGAGAACTGCTGCTTGGCGTCCGCTAATACGAGACTGCAGAAAATAGACCGATCCAATGGTATTGGCAATTCGAATCTTTGGAATTGCTGACGAATGTGCTGGCACACACGTTGCTTGAATATATATTGTGAACTCCTACATGAAATCGTGTATATTGTTGTTATTGAATCAGATAATCGTTTTTGAATTGCTGAGTCAAGACACGTCACGCGGGCAAATGGTTCCGCTGCGGCGATCATGTGGGAACAATGGTTCCGCATTGAGTAACGTGGGCAGACCCGGTCCCTGGTTCTGCGGAGTACGCACAAGTCGATTGGCCTTTTGACTATTTTGGAGATCCGGCATGCCAGATATTCTTTCACAGGATGAGATAGACGCATTGTTGACAGCCACTGGTGGCGACGATGGTGATGATATGGGTGGCGGGTCTGCACCCAGTTCCATTAAGGCAGCTGATTCGCGACCTATTCTGACGCACGATTTCAAGCACCCGACGCGTGTGTCCAAGGATCAGACCCGAACGCTGGAGAATCTGCACTCGAATCTTGCCCGGTTGATGGCGTCTTCGTTTTCGACCATGCAACGGTCTGTGGTGGACTGTGATATCGCGTTCGTAGATCAGACGACGTATGCGGAATTCATCATGTCTTTGTCGAATCCATCGTGCTCCTATACATTCACGATCGAGCCCCTGGGTGGTCCCGCCATTATCGATTTTTCACTGCCTGTGGCGTATTCGTTCATCGATCGCCAGTTCGGCGGTGTGGGTGGCAATCCACCTCAGGAGGGGCGTGCGCTCACGAGTATCGAACGCACGGTGATGACCAAAGTAGTGACCCGAACCTTAGCGGACCTGGAGGCGACGTGGGAGCAGTTGATCAAGATCCAGGTTTCCGATGCCGAACTGGAGACGAATCCGGAGTTTATGCAGGTGGCCAGTCCGTCGGATACGGTGGTGTTGATCGCCTTCGAAGTGAACAGTACCCACGCATCGGGCCTTGTGAATCTGTGCTATCCGTACTTTACGCTGGAACCTGTGATGGCGTATTTGAATGTGCAGACCTGGGCGAGCCGGGAAAAGGGCAACCGTGATACAACCAAGGAAGAGCGGCTGCTGCAGTTGGACCGTGTATTTGCACCGGTAAAGGCGCAGCTGGGTTAGGCGAAAGTAAGTCTTGGAGATGTGCTGAATCTGGAAGAAGGTGATGTGCTGCGACTGGATACGAGTGTGCGCGATGATGCGGTAATGTTCGTTGGCACGCGTCCAAAATTCAGAGGCAAGCCCGGGTTGAATGGCAAACGCCGCGCAATTATGCTGACCGATCCAATCGTCAAGGCGGATGAATCCATCTATATGACCGAGGTGGAGAGGACCGATAACGAAGAATTATAATGTGGAACCTGATGGTTAAAAACAGTGGGTCTTCGGTGTGCAGACATCGGAGACCTTTTTAATTTTGGAGATATCAGAAAGGTCTTGATTTTACGGTCTGAAATCCCAATGTTTCGAGCGTAGGCGTTCTTTCAGGTAATGACCAATGTGGTTCATTACCTGTTTATTTTTAAATATTTATGGAGACTTTTATGTCGTATAAGGCGATCCTTGTTTTTGGTCCTCCAGGTTCCGGGAAAGGGACGTGGGGAAAGATGCTTGGCGAGATGCCTAATTTTCTTCACGTTTCCAGCGGGGCTATGTTTCGTGCAATGACAGATGCTACGGAATTGGAACGCAAGGCGATCAGCAAGATCGATGCAGGGTATCTGGTTCCGGATGAGATGGCGATGGATATCTGGCGTCAACACATGGAGACGCTGGTGGACATGGAGGTTCTGGATCCTGTTAACGATTGCGTTATTCTGGATGGTCTTCCACGCACATGGGTGCAAGCCGAGATGGTTGATACGGATCTGAATATCTCGCTCATTCTGTCTCTGGACTGCGCGGACAGGTCGGTTCTTCTGGAGAGATTGCTCAAACGCGCGAAGACTGAGAACCGGAATGATGATACTGAAGAGACGATACAAAAGCGCTTCGAGGTCTATGACGCACAAACCGTGGAGACGCTGAGTCATTATCAAGCCGGTATTATTTACAAGATCGACGTTGCGCTCCCGCCCCACCTTATTTTTAAATCGATCGGCGACGCGCTCGCTGCAGGGTTGTGATTTACTCATAGAAAGTTGGGTCAGGTGGCAGCCAGGACGGATGATCTGAGTTTCATCATCAATCCGAACTCGGGGACGGGCGGGAAGCCCGTAAAGGATATTCTGAGTCGGGAAATGGATCGGGCGGGACGCAGATTCGAGATGTTCCATACCGAGTATGGAGGACACGGTGAGGTGTTGGCCAGGGAGGCTGCAGTAGGCGGATGCGGCACGGTGGTCGCGGTCGGTGGTGATGGGACGCTCAATGAGGTAGCAAGAGGCGTTGTGGGAACCGGGGCGGCTCTGGGTTTGTTGCCCTGCGGTTCGGGAAATGCGTTCGCGAGATACGCCGGTATTCCTCTGAAGCTGGATCAGGCTTGCAGGGTTCTCCTCGATTCCAAACCTCGTCCCCTCGATGTGGGAAGCGCAGGTGATGAGATCTTCTTGTCCAGTGCAGGATTCGGGATCGATGCCGAGGTGTGCAGGCGGTTCAACGCAAGGGATGGTGGTCGGCGGGGGACTCTGCCTTATGTGGTGATTTCAATTGACGCGTTTCGCAGTTATCGTCCAGAGCGCGTGATTGTTGAGATGGATGCAGGGAGATCTGTGGTGTGCAATCCATACATTGTTACGGTGGCGAATATTTCTCAATATGGTAATGGGGCGGTGATTGCTCCCGAGGCGCGTCCAGATGACGGGATTCTGGATGTCTGTGTGATCGAGGATGTGACGCTCTGGAGAGGATTGTGGAATACCAGGCGACTTTTTAACGGGACGATTGACCAGATGCCGGGGGTCAGGATGTTTCGGAGTAAGCGGGTGAAGATCAGGCGTGAGAGGCCGGGGTGGTTGCAGGTGGATGGGGAGGCCAGGGCGGGTGAGGAGGTGGTTGAGGTTGAGGTGGTGCCTGGGGCGATTTCTATGGTGATGCCTGAGCGTTCGGGTGATAAAAAAGCAGACTGACAGTTCTCGTTTAAACCTCGAAGATTTAATTCAGTTTCAGAACCAACGCTTCCTGTTTTCGATGACCATCCAATTCTTTGCTTTCGTGCCCCGACGGCTACTTCCGAATTCTCGTGTGATACTGGGTCCTGCTCAGTATTGAATCGGGATGGGGATCGCAGCCCTCACTCCGTGACTTCGAGCCTGTCGAGAAGCCCGGATCACCAGAACACATCACCTTGCCCCGACGATCACACCCGTGTCGCGAGGTTACGCTACCCAACCTCCATATACACATAAGAAGCAAACTCAGGATACTTCTGACCCAGAATATTCAATCCCTGATGCACCTCCATTGGCACATCGTTGAGCATTGACGTAGGCAGGGGTTTCATATAGAACGGCTGCTCGTGGACGACCTCTAGCCCTGCGTCCGATACGTGTGACCGAAGTTCCTCCAGGGTGTAAACCCTGTAATGTCCCAGGCGGATATCCGAATCGGAAAGCTCCTCGACATTCGAGATCATGCCCATTGCTTCGCCAAGCAGGCGGTGAATCGAGTGGGCGAGGTTGACCGTGATGTGCAGGCGACCGCCGGTGCGAAGACTCGGAGCGATCCCTTTGAGAACACTCACTGGGTCCTTCAGGTGTTCCAGGATGCCCAGGAGTACGATATGGTCGAACGCGCTCTTTTCGAGTTCGGCCTCTTCGATGGTCGAGGCCGTGACCTGTACGTGGTTGAGTCCGCTTTCTTCAAGTCGATCGAGGACCTGAGTACAGGTTTCCGAATCTGCATCTATACAGGTGAGGTGGTCGAACCGTCTGGCGAGCATCAGGGTAACATCTCCTGCTCCGAGCCCGATCTCGAGGATGTCAGGCTGGGTTTCGCCCGACAGTTCTCCGAGGCGATCGTGGAGCATCTGCACACGCAGCGCGACTTCCGGAATTCCTTTTAGCTGAGTATAATCGAAGGTGGATCGTTCAGTTTCCATCGTTTTCCATTCTGACGGTGCAGCGTCCGACAAGTCCTGAGGTGAGGGCGTCGATGCCGTCGTTGATTTGATCGAGCGTCACAGATTTGGTGATGAGGTCTCTCAGGTGAAGCTGGCCATTCTGGTCGAGATCCATATAGCCCGGAATATCACGGTCGGGCACGATCCCGCCGCCAAAGGATCCAAGAAAGGATCTGCGGCAATGGATATCGAAGGCATTTACTTTGATTTCCGCGTTTCCAGGTGGAACACCCACGAGGTAGACCGCTCCGGGAATGGCCGTGGATTCTGCGGCCAGTTCGATGACCGGGGGGGACCCCACAGCAACGATGGCGTAGGAAACTCCCTGATCCTGCGTGATGCGGCGAATTTCTTCGGTCGTGTTCACGGCATTGGTGTCAATCGTGTGGGTCGCGCCGAATTTTCTAGCCAGTTCGAGACTTTGGCGATTCCTGTCCACAGCGATGATAGGATTCGCCCTTACGAGGGCAGCACCCTGTATTGCGCTGAGACCGACACCCCCGCATCCGAATACGGCGACTGATTCTCCAGGCCGCACGTTGGCTTCGTTTATGATGACGCCGACGCCGGTAGTGGCTGCGCACCCCAGCAGGCAGGCTGTTTCGAGATTCGCCTTTTTCGAGATGGGGGTTAGCCTGTTTTCGGAGAGGACACCGTATTCGTTGAAGGTCGTGATCCAGCCCGCGTTGATGCGGGTGCCGTTGTTCGTGTAGAATGGGGTTGCGGCGTCGATACCGGTGCCTTTCATCCAGTGCAGGACGACGTGATCACCAGGAGCGACTTTGGTGACGCCCGGTCCAATGTCCTGGACGATGCCGCTTCCTTCGTGTCCCAGCATGTGGGGGAGGAAGGGGTCTTCACCTCTGGTGCCCTGAATTTCTTCCACCTGTTTTCCGCAGATGCCGCTGTAGAGGATGCGTACGAGGACCTGGCCGGCCTGCAACGGGCCTTCAAAGGTGATTTCCTGAAGGGACAGCGGTTCGAGGTTGCGTTCGAGTACGGCCGCTTTGAAGGTGATTGGATACGCGAGCGACGGTGCCATCTACATGGTCCCTCCGTCGATGTTGATGCGGGAGGCTGCCGCAAATGTCACATAGTTCGATCCCATGAAGACTGCGAATGGCGCGATCTCTTCCGCGGTTCCAAGACGCCCGATGGCGTGGTGGTGTCGGAGGAAGTCGTCCATCATTCCGGGGTTTGTTTTCTTGATGTTGTCCCAGTGACCCCCTTCAGCGATGATGGAGCCTGGCAGGAGTGCAGATACGATGACATTGTCAGGCGCCATTGCGCGACCAAGGGTGGTCGAGTAGGCGTTCATGTAGGCTTTTGCCGCGCCGTAGGGTGCTGATCCTCGCAGGGCTTCGGCAGATATCGAAGAGATGTGAATCACTCTGCCCCACTTCTGCTCCTGCATCGCTGGGATCACAAGGGCGTTCATTTCCATTGGGATTCCGACATTGAAGCGGGCTACCCGAAACCAGTCTTCCATAGGAGACAGGGGATCTTTGACCTGCAGGGTGCCGCCCACATTGTGGACGATGATGTCGGTTTTGCCGACTTTTTCGGAGAGTTCTTCAACTGCTCGCGTGGGGCCGCCGTCTTCCATCAGGTCCACTGCGGAGTAGGCGTGTCCCGCGGATTCGCCACCCAGTCTTTCGACCAGTTCTTTCAGTTTTTCTTCTCTCCGCGCGATCACAGAGATTTTGCATCCTTCATCTGCGAATGCAATGGCGATCGCTTCACCAATGCCCTGACTCGCCCCCGTAATGGTGACGCGCCTCCCCGAGATCCCTAAGTCCATTTACTTCCTCCCCATCCGGTTTGATCGTGCTGGTGCCACTGGTTTGTCCTGTTTCAGTTTTTTCTGCATACTCGACACGGCCTTCAGGTGCCGGGAAAGCCGACTCCCGGATTCCTTTTCGAGAGGTTTCGGCAACACTTTCTGCGATGACCCTGCAGTCCTTGAGTTCAGGATTTTTCGCAGGTGTTTGGACATATGTTTCTCGGTACGCTTTTCCATAGCTTTTACTCCTGATTTGAAGCAGCGGATTCCCGAGCCACTGCTCCGGATTTTCTTTGCAAACACAACTTGGGGAGATCCAGTGCCGAGTTGCCCGGTTTACACCACCGAAACAATCGGCACTTCCATCATCTCTCTAACATCCGACACGATTTTCCCGGCCGATATCCCGTATTTCTCCATTAGACTGGCCTGAGAACCATACTCGTCCGGAAACACATCTGGAATTCCAATGCGCTTGAATTTTTTGGGTGTGTAGAAGTTGGCCTCGGCAATCACTTCTGCCGCCGCGCTTCCAAGGCCGCCCATCAATGTGTGTTCTTCGACGGTGACGATGGTTCTGGCCATACTCGAAAGGTCAAGGAAGGTTTCGGTGTCGAAAGGCTTGATTGTGGGCATATGGAGGATGCCGCAGTCGATATTCAGATCGCTGAGTTGCTCCGCGGCCTCCTGCGCCGGTCCGAGCGTGACGCCTGTTGTAACCAGTAGGACGTCGCTTCCATCCCGCATATGAAGTCCTTTGCCGATTTCGAAGGGGACCTGGTCGTTGGTGACGATTGGATCGTATCCTTTCGCCAGGCGAATATAAACGGGGCCTTCGTGGTCAACGGTTTGTGGCATCAGGCGGCGCATTTCGTCAGCATCGGCCGGTGCGATGATGGTCACATTCGGAAGCGATCGCATAAGCGCGATGTCTTCGGTTGCGAGGTGCGTGGGTCCCAGGGGCGCATAGACCATGCCTCCACCGTTTCCAATGAGGCGCACGTTGAGGTTGTGCAGGCACAGGTCCACCGCGATCTGCTCGAAGCATCGGCGGGTGAGGAATGTGGCGATGGTGTTGACGTAAGGGATCTTGCCCTCGATCGCCAGTCCGGCCGCCATTCCTATGACGTTCTGTTCGGAGATCCCTTCCATGAAGAAACGATCGGGAATTTCCGTTTTGAATTTATCCAGCGTGCCGACGCCCAGATCGGACCCGATGAAGAAGATCCGCTCGTCCGTCCGCGCAAGTTCGTATACACATTCCAGTGATGTGGCTCTCGTGCTTCAGCTCCCAGTGCAGAGTAGAGGGATGCGAGTTCTTCTTCAGGCAGTTTGCTCTTGTGGTGCCAGCTGAGATCGTTCTCGATATGTGGAATGCCTTTGCCTTTCACGGTGTGGCAGATGACGGCATTCGGCTTTCCGTTCGAGAAGGGGAGTTGGTTGAAGACCTCCGCGAGTTCGGTAATGGAGTGTCCGTCGACTTCCCGGACATCGAAGCCGAAACTTTCCCATTTCGAGGCGAAGGGTTCGAGGCTGAGGACTTCGGAGGTCGATGCGTAGGATTGCATCTTGTTGTAGTCGATGATGACGGTGAGGTTGTCGAGACGATGTTTGCTTGCGCACATCGCCGCTTCCCAGACCGAGCCTTCGTTGCATTCTCCGTCTCCGACGATGACAATGACGCGATGACCCTGTTTTTCGTACCGCGCGTTCAGGGCCATTCCAATTCCAATGGACAGGCCGTGTCCCAATGCGCCTGTGGAGGCTTCCACGCCGGGCACTTTCGGATACTCCGGGTGCCCACCCAGGATGCCGTCCGATTTGCAGAATTTGAGGAATTCGGATTTGCTGAAGAACCCCTTGTCCGCCAGAAGGGCATACAGGGCCATACAGCCGTGGCCTTTGCTCAGGATCAGGCGGTCCCGGTGCTTCCAGCGTGGATCTTCGGGCTGGTACTTCAGGATTTCGTCATACAGGACGCTCAGGATTTCCACAAGCGAGAAGGCGGAGGCGAGGTGTCCGCGACCCCCGTACTCCATCATCGTAACCATATCTCTGCGAAGGGCTTGTGATCGCTGGTTCAAAAGTTCTTCAATCATGCCGGTTCCAGTTTTGTGTGGATGGAAGGGATTTCAAACAGGGCTTTGACTTCGCCGAGTTTTGTACGCGCTTTTGTAAGTTGTGTGCCCAGTACTTCCTCGAGCGGGACCGAGCCATTGGCATTCCTGCGTCTTTCGAGTGGTCCTGGAAGAAATTCGTTGAGCATGATGAGACACCATTTCAGTCCCAGTACGGGATAGACCAGGCGGACCCGGATTTTCAGGGTTTCATCGTTCTTGAAAATCTTGAACATTTGATCGTGAAACTGTCGGTTGAGTGACGATGCGAGCGGCATGGCAGGATGATGAATGAAGTCGGCGATCATTTTGGCAGGATCGTCCCAGCCAAAATACTCGAAGTCCACGAAGGCCAATGTCTTGTCTTCACGCCGGATGCAATTGTGGAATCCGAAATCAGAGGGGCTCAGCGTTCTGGTGTTCATTTCGAGTTTTGCATTCAGGCTGGTTCCGAGATCCGACAACGTTCGCAGAATCCAGGTTCTCGTTGAGTCGAAAAGCGGGTGCAGCTCATCCTGAAGGAAGGAGCGGGCTTTTCCGTGAAGAAAAGTTGTCTCGGGCATGTCGAGATAGCGGTCCATTCTTCGCTGCAAACTTTCCAGATAATCCAGATAGGAGAAGCAGGCTTCCGAGGCATCGGGAAGTGCAAAGCTGTCCTTGAACTGGATGAGACTGGCCAGATCACCCAGAAAGGAGGTTGCCGAGGTGATGTCGTCTGCCGAGACAGAGTGGGCAGGAATCGATTCGCCACGGATGAATTCGAATATGCCGATGCGTAGATCAGAGTCGGCGTAGAGAGGCTGGGGGATGGATCGGATGCCGTGCTGCCAGAGGAAGGAGAGTCCACCAAACTCGGCACCCAGGCGATCTCTGGGATCGCCGTTGGGATCGGGATAGATCTTTGCGATCAGATGCTCATCATCTCCACAGGTCAGTTTGTAGACCTGGCTGTTGCCGCTGTGGATCTGTTCGGAGGCGAGAATCTCCTTGCCGAATTGAGTTCTGACGATTTTGGCGATCTGTTCCATTAGCCCGGAATCGGTTCGAGGGTGAACAGCATTTCAGTGATGTGGTTCCAGGAAGTCGCGGTGGCAAGACCGTGGACCTGGTGGCCTTCCGGCGAATAGAGGATCGGCGTGACATTGGCCGGAAAGTCTTCGTCAAGCAGGACTTCAACCATATCATCTACGAAGTGCGTGCATCCAAGTGCTTCGATGCGTGACAGTTTGGCTTTTCGAGTGGATTCGAAGAAGATCTGCCTGGGAGACAGCCCGATTTCCGATGGGTTGAAAAAACCCTGGGCGGTCATCCAGTTCAAGGATGCCTGCCGGAGATTCGTATCTGGATCCTGTGCGGCGAATTCTGTTTTGTGACTGACTACGAACACCGGGGTGTTCCCCGATTTGCAGGATATCACGAAGTCTTCGAATCCTGTGTTGAGATTTGCTTCTTTCATTCCCTGGCCATATACACGCGCCTGAATTTTTTGCCAGGTGATCTCTCCTTGGGGGAGCGATCGAATGTGGTCTCTGATTTCTTTTTTGGCCGCTTCCTGCGGGAGGTCGATGCCCGAGTCTTCGGCGTATTTTGCGAACAGGTGATCGTAGCTCACAACTGTGTTGTCGAAGTCAGTGCCGAAGATGATGGGTTGCGTCATTGTGCCTATTTCAGGATAGAGATGATGTGTTTCGCCAGAGGGATCTTGCTGACGGGGACACGATTACCCAGTTCTGTGACCATTTGCGCTCCGGCCACGTTCCCGACGAATCCCGTGAGGTCCCAGGGTGCATCATCCGAAGCGAGCAGCGAGGTGAGCGCGAGGACAGCGTCTCCTGCGCCGACGCGATCCCTGACCTGAGTGGCGAATGCGGGCACATCGAGAAATTCGCCGTCGGTTTGATAGTGGAGACTTCCCCGTTTTCCAAGGGTGACGGTGAAGCGGTCGCAGGCGATCCGCTTGGCGACCTCACCGAAGAGATCTTCGATATCTCCTTCTCGCATCCGTGTTTCCATTCGGATTTCGTGGTCCGCAAGGCAGACGTAATCTGCAAGGGGATAGCGCGAGATGGAGTTGAAGCCCCTGTTACCTGCGTTCGATTGGGTGTTCACCGCAAGGAATTTCGAGTTTTTGCAGAGGCACTTGATCGCGGAGGGGGAGAGCAGTCCGTGGCCGTAGCCTGCGACGATAACAACGTCGTATTCAGGCAGGTTTGTCTGAAGGACGTCTATCAGTTGTGCTTCGTCACCCTCCTGGAGCTGCCGATCTTCCATAACGTAGAGTTCGAACAGCTTGTTCTGGGAATACTGGTCCACAAATCGGCGCTTGTGGATCGTGGGCGCACCGTGGTTTGTGATGAAAGTAGGGGAGATGTTTGAGAGGAGCGACTGGCGAACGAAGTCTTCGCGACGTTCCGTTTCCCCCAGACTGGTGATCAGGCCGACCGAGTCACAGAATCCGGTCAGGTGGTTCGCTATTGCCAGGCTGCCTCCTGCGAACGCTTCGGTAGTGATGTATTGAGAGGCGAGGATCGGGTCCTTTGTGGACTTGCCGATCGAGTTGCAGAGGACGTATTCGTCGATGATGGCTTCTCCGACCACAAGGACCTTCTTGGATCGCAGGTCTTCGAGGCGGTTGATCACGTCATCGGAGGAGTAGCGTGACCTGAAGGACTCGAGCCATTCGTCTGTTTCCGGAGGAAATGAGCTAAAATGCTGGTTCAACAGTTTTGATGAACTGAATACGACGTCATCTGTGTATTCAATGGTCGCGCCTATTTCTTCTGCGACCTGGATTTCGGGAAGCAGGTTGCTGTCGGCGTCCACCTGGCGCTGCCGGTATTCGCCGCCTTTGCAGAAAGTGTCGGGCTTCAGAATTCGGATGGTTTCTTCGGCGGAAGGCCAGCGATTGATGCCCACATAGTCCACCACGCCCAGTGCACCGACTGCCTCGGCTCGCAATGTTTCCGGAAAAGCCGGTCTGTGGATTCCTTTGTTAACAAAGCGATCCGGCGTGAGGGTGACCACGAGGATGTCCCCGAAGCTCCTTGCCTGCTCGAAGTGACGAATGTGACCTATATGAACGAGGTCGAAGACGCCGTGGCACATGACGACGCGCTTACCCTCGGATTTGAGCCGGGAGATCTCTTCTGCGAGCTCTTCGAGGTTGAGGATGTTGCCTGGTCTTGCTTCCATTGGGATACCCTTTGGAGTAGACGATAGGATTTGTTCGTACAGGGATGGTCGAACCTTGGGACTTTTGCTGCGGGTGGGATGGCAAGAGCAGGTTAACGCTCTCCCTATACCTATCGACACATTTTGACAACCGATTAGCTGTTTTTTTTGGGGTTGGGGTATCCACATAGAAGGCAATTTGTATGCCGACTGACTCTGAAGTCCTCCGCTGAGAAGAGAGTTCTGGTATATTTCGGCGTAAATCGTTAAATATCATTTGATTGTGAAATGCTATCCGGATCGGAAAAACAAGGGATGCTTCTGAATCTGCAGGAGAAAAACAACCTGGCGAGGAAAAATGTTCCGATCTTTGGGTGAAGCAAATCCTGCCAGAATCGTGCGAGGGGCTCGCATCCTGGCTTATGTTTCCGAAACATCATTAATATAAGACAAATTGAATCATTTGGGGTCTATTCCATGTCTAAAGTGCTGATTTTACTGAGTATTTTTTCAAGTCCGTAGATTCCGCTTGAATAATTCCAGACAAAAGAGATGTCCCCTGTTTGAGATGAGAAAACTCATTTGACTGCAAATGCTGATCGGAATTATCTTATTGCGTCTCCAAGCCCCGTGTGACTAGAAAGTTTGTGAGGTTCACCGTCCGTCATCCTGACCGAAGGGAAGGATCTCCAAGCCCTGGGTGATCAGGTAGTCGATGAGGTTGCACTTATTCTGAGTCCCTTCAACAGTACATGAAATTGATCAACCGGTTCCAATAATTCATAGCGGGAAGGCATGGAGACAGACGTGACTGAGAACAAAACACAACCTACTTCGGCGTCCGTCGATGAATTCATTGAAGGGAATGAGAACACACGCCGTCGAGCTGATGCGGTTGTGGCCTTGGAAATGTACAAGGCTGTGACCGATCTTCCGCCTGTTATGTGGGGACCGTCTATCATCGGTTTCGGAACGCACCACTACGTATACGACAGCGGGCGCGAGGGTATTGTGCCGGCGGCTGGTTTTTCTCCACGAAAAGCAAATATGACTTTTTATGTCGGTGACGAATTCGAAGGCGCAGAAGCGCTCTACGCAAGATTGGGCAAGCACAAGAAATCGGCTGCCTGTCTCTACATCAACAAACTATCCAGAAGAATCAGGCAGGTATTCATCGAAAAGGGTGTTTGGAGGATCGCTTACGCCCCCTACGGTGAAAACCCGCTCAACGTGACCCCGAACGGGACCACCCGCGAAACCTATCTGGAAATAGGTAGAAAAGCCAGAAGCCAAACCCACCCCGCCTTTCTGAATAGTCTGAAAGAAACCTTCGGGCATTTGCCGCCCGAATCATTTATCCATGATCTCGCATTGCCCACGCAGGTCGTCGTCAAGAACTCAGACATCCTGTATCTGCATGGGTATCTGCTCTATGGCGCACTCAGGCGGTATCTTGACGAGCATCCTGAAATCGTGGCACCGAACATCCTGGAAACCGGGACCGCCAGAGGATTTGGGACCGTGTGCATGGCCAAAGCTCTGGCAGATTCGGAAAGCGCCGGCAAAATCACCTCCATAGACATTTTGCCAAGTCAGGAAGCCATCTACTGGAATTGCATCCGTGATCTCGAAGGCAAATCCACCCGGTTCGAACTGCTTGACCATTGGAAAGAGCTGGTCGAGAACCACATCATCTTTCTCCAGGGCCATACGCAGATCGTCCTCCGCCAGTTGGGTATGTCCAGGATACACTTCGCGTTTCTCGACGGAGGTCATGACTACGAAACGCTGCGCATGGAATTGGCATACGTCTCCGCTCGACAACGTCCGGGAGACATCGTCATTTGTGACGACTATGATGAGAGCCAGTTTCCCGGCGTAATTCAGGCCGTCGAAGAAGCCGTATCCTCGGGCCTCTACAAAGGCAGGCTCTTCCAGAGTCACGGCAATCGCGGATACATGTATTGCACCAGACAAGAGTCCACTTGAATGCCTGAACCGAAAAAGGACATTGTGGTCGTATCGGGGCTTCCCCGCTCGGGCACTTCGATGATGATGCAGATGCTCGAATCGGGCGGTCTCGAAATCCTTACGGACAGGATCCGGAAACCGGATGAGGACAACCTTCGGGGATACTATGAACTCGAAAAGGTCAAGCAGCTGAAAGAGGATGCAGCCTGGGTATCCGGAGCATCCGGCAAGGTGATCAAAGTCATCTCACAACTCCTGCAGCACCTTCCCAGCGCCCACACCTACCGAACGCTGTTCCTGCAGCGAGGCCTGCACGAAGTCCTTGCCTCCCAGCGCCAGATGCTGATCAGGCGGGGTGTTGACCCGTCCACTCAGGTCGATGACGAGCAACTTGCGCCCATATTCGAAAGACACCTGCAGGACGTCTACTCTTGGTTAGCCGACCAACCGAATTTCAACACCCTCTACCTCCCCCATCGAGAAATCCTTTCCAATCCGGAAGCCGAATCTGCAAGGATAAACGAATTCCTGAGTGGCTCGCTGGATGAGGCAAAGATGGCCGCAGCCATTGACAGATCCCTTCACCGACAGAAACTGTGATCCAATGATCGACCTCCGAACCGTAGAGAACGACCGACTCGTCTACTATCGCGAAAGCGCTGACAACCCGGAGTTCTGGACCGCTCATTGGGAGGGCATCGACGTTGCCGGAATTCTCAGCGTAGCCCGGGAACAATATCTCGGCGATTACAAACAGGTCTTTCTCCGAGACTTGCCAAGGGATGAGCCGATACTGGAGGCGGGATGCGGATACGGCAGATACGTATTGGCGCTCCAGGCGCGGGGATATGACGTCACCGGTGTGGAATTCAGCCCGGAAACGGTGGAAAGAGCACTGCGTGCCGCACCCGACCGAATCGATAGTTGAGACCCAGGGTGATGATGTCGCTGCCTACCATCCGGAAGAATTTAAGGAAGTCACCGTGCAGTTCGTCCGATCCGCCCCGCATGCGGGAACCGACCACCAGATCTGCGTGGCCGTCCTTGATGGGCTGGACCATCCCGGGAATATCGTCGGGACTGTGAGAGCCATCTGCATCGATGAACACGATGATGTCGCCGGTTGCGTGCGCGATCCCCACTCGAATGGCGTCCCCTTTGCCTACGCCGTTATCGGTTACAACGTGTGCACCGTGCGCGCGCGCGATCTCTGTTGTTCCGTCCTCTGAATGTCCATCGACCACCAGGATTTGGTCCGCGTAGAGTTTCGAGCCAAGGATAATGGGTTCGATACTCGGTGCTTCATTTCGGGCAGGAATGACGACCGTGACCGTCATTGACGGGGTGCCGTGGCCATTCGAACCATTGGCGGGTACGATTGCCTCCGGTATTCTGGAGCGAACTGTATCTGAAAAATTGTTCATGGTGACTCCTTGAGCCCATTCAGGACTGCGTGCGTGGAGGAGAGCGAGTGATTGTTCTGTTTCCTGAGGTCGTAGATCTCTATGGAACGGGATTGCGGGTATTTCGCGGCAAGCGTCTGTAGTGCTTCCTCTGTCCCGCTGCCTCCAGCCTCATAATATTTGTGCGGCAGTGCGGCTGCGGTGTTGGCTATGCGAATGATTGGATCGGATGCGCTTCGAAGCTTATCGTAGTCGTCCAGACCTGTGTCGTCCTTTACGATTAGTGCACGATAGTAACTTTTTACATCGATGAGCTCGAAGTCTCCTTCGTTGATTACCTTGGGATAGAACCGGATTCGCTTCCGAAGATCAGGTGAGGCCTTGTCGTAGGCCTCGGACAGGTAGAAGTACCACAACGGCCAGGCGCTCAAGGGTCGCGCTGCGAGTGTGCCACCGTGCTGATCCATGTATGCCGTGAGTTGTGTCGTCGCCTCCCGGTAGCTGGTTCTGGCCTTCAATAGCTCCGTAGAACGCAGACTGCTGGAGATAACGATGATCAGACACAGACCCGCAAAGGCAGGGACCAGAGGCCTCGCCGCTTTCCGCTCGATTCTGCTGATGAGCCAGTGTCCGCCCAATCCCACGAGAAGCGCGAGAGCAGGAGCCAACAGGGCGATATTCCGGAGCATGTGATAGTGGTTGGCCACCGAGAGTATGGATGGCGGAACGAGGGCTACAAAAACCAGACCTGGAACCAGAAATTCCTCGACGCCTGGTCGTCTGAGTCTTGAGACAGTGACACACAGTCCGATGATCGCAAGGATCAGGACCGCTCCGCCTTCGATCTGAAACAGGCGGGAAGTCCAGAATGGTACCTGGTCCGTGGACAGTTGAAGCGCTTCGGCCAGAGGTTTTCTGTGGGCAAATTGGCCCAGATACGTTGGGTAGTCAGGAGGGAACACGCGGAGCCACTTGAAGAACTGTCCGGTGGCTTCGATCACTGCAGCAGGCGCCGCCATTGCAGATCCAAGGATGCCGAGTCTTTTTATTCGTCCTGCCAGTGTTGGAAATTCATCTCGAGCGAGCGCTATCGCTATTGTTTCGAGGAGCATGAAGGTGACCGGCACGTAAGCGAGGTTGAAGTGGCAAGTGAATGCCCAACCTATGGCAATACCGGGCGCAATCAGGGAATAGGGATTTCGGTTTTTCGTGCTGTGAATTCGATGCCAGAGGTATGCGCCAAGCGTGACGAGGAAGATCCCGTTGGCCTGGGAGTAAACAGATCTGCTGTAGAGGATGTGGAACGGAGAGACGGCGAGGAATAGTGCAGCAAGGACGCCTGCACGCAGACCGAACAGGTTTCTGCCAATCTGGAATACGAGGAACACGGTGAGAACGCCCGATATCACAGACATGAGCAGTCCCGCGTAGTCATACGGTCCAAACAGGATCAATCCGAGAAAGAGAAACGCAGTATGTCCCGGTTTGATGGAGGTGAGAGGAACCGTGCCGCGCATCTTTATGAATGTCTTCAGACCCAGTGCCGCGTCCGGTTCATCCAGGATGCCGATTTTGGCAAGTGCGAACTTACCCGTGTTGTACAAGGTTTTGGCTTCCAGGAGATACCAGGCCTCATCGTAGTCGAAGAGACCGCGCTCGGTGATGCCATAGCTCCTGATTCCTGCGGCCAGCAGGAGAATCATTAATGCCACGAGTTTGATGTAGTTTTTGTCTGTCATTTCACGTTCAGAGAAAGAATGTGTTGATGCTGCGGCTGAGGTGGGGAAGTTAGGGTCGCGTTTGGAATGGGATGGAATTGACAGTAAGCGCCCTACTCTGTTTATCGACAGCTTTGATGTTTTGTTTAGAGGTTTTACACCTTCAGGTCACCAATAAAGCAAGTCCCGTACCTGTTGCAAGACAGGCACGGGCGTATGATGTTTATTAATAGTATTTTATGTTATTAATTCGGAAAAGGTTCGGGTCGGGCAGAGGCCTGATCTGAACCCTGTGGAGGGAAATTTATCTGGTTGTTGGGAAAAATTTGCCCGGGATTTTCTGGGCGGATGGTTTTACTGATTTTCCAAAAGCTGCTCGGAGGGTACGTCCCGAAGCGGCCTGGCAGGGATGCCGGCCACGATCTTGCGAGCAGGAATGTTCCGTGTCACAACTGCACCGGCGGCGGCGACTCCGTCGGCTTCTACTGTGAGTCCAGGAAGCAGGATAGCGTTTGCACCGATACGCCCGCCATTTTCTATGGTGATTCCCTTGAAGTGTTTCTTACGTTCTTCCGTTCGTCCCAGACAGTTGTCATTTGTTGCTGATACGTGCGGGGCGATGAAACAGTCGTCACCAATGCGGGAGTAGGCGCTGATGAATACACCCGTTTCGACTTTGCATCGACTGCCCACCGTCACACGGTTTTCGATGACGGTTCCTCTTCCGATGATGGTGCGCTCACCCACAGAACTTTCTTCACGAACAGATCCATAGTCGGCGATCAGACAATCCGAGCCGATTTCTGCACCCCGATACAGTGTTGCACCGGTACCAATTAGTGCCCGGTCGGCGATTTTTAGAGGATACAGATTTTCGCCCTGCGGGATAGCGATTGCAGCGGATCGCATCGGCGTTTTTCCGAGCACCGCGTGGTCATCTACCCGAACGTGATCCCCGATTATGGTGTCCTCGTGGATGACGACGTGGTTGCCGATGATGCAGTTCTTGCCAATCCTGACGTTTGCGGAGATCACACAGAATTCACCAATTCGTGATTCAGGACCGAGAGAGACCGATTCGTGGATCGTGCTGGTCATGCGAGATCCTTCCGGGAGGAGGATGATTTTCAAGGGGATTGATTCTGCCGCGGTCAGGTGGACTGGCAGATCCGTCGAGGGTGGGTGCGTTTGGGTGGGGCTTAGAGGTAGCCGAGGGCCTTGAGCCGGTCCTCTACAATCGCTTTTTCTTCTTCTGGTTGCGAATCTGTGGTTTCAGAACTTCGGTTAACCATTTCCCGCAGTTGCTCGAGCTCGATCAGAAGGGCGTCGTACGCCTCAATTTCGAGGAGAACAGCGGTACATTTTCCCTGTTCGTCTACGATGTATAGTTTTTCCGGCATTTGTGTTACCCTTATTGCTTTCTGGCCGTCCTGTACCAGATCACACTGCGCCTGAGGCCTTCTTCTGCGGTTACCGCGGGCATATAGCCCAGGATGTTCCGGGCTTTGGTTATGTCAGCCAGCGAATGTTTTACGTCCCCGGGTCTGTCCTGGCCGTAGATGACTTCAACATCTACCTCCGTGACCTTCCGCAGATTGTCCAGGATTTGGTTCAGACTCGTTCGGTCTCCGCAGGCCACATTGAATACCTCTCCAGACGCGTTTTCGGCAGTAGCCGCCTTCATATTCGCCTGGACCACATTGTCTATGAATGTGAAATCACGGGATTGCTCGCCGTCTCCATTGATGCGAATCTGACTCCCATCCAGAAAGGCGGTTATGAACAGGGGGATAACCGCAGCATACTGGGATTTCGGGTCCTGGCCGGTTCCGAACACGTTGAAGTATCGAAGCGCCACCGTTTCCAGACCATATGAGCGTGTGAACGCCTGACAGTATTTTTCGCCGGCCAGTTTGGCTACAGCATAGGGCGATATTGGCAAAGGGGTCATGTCTTCCTGTTTGGGAAGGGCTGGATTCTCACCATAGATCGAAGATGAGGAGGCATAGATGACACGGCGTACACCGGCATCCTTGGCTGCATCCAGGATGTTGAGAGTACCCTCTACATTCACCTGGTTAGTGGTTATAGGATCATTGATGGAGCGCGGTACGGAGGGCAAAGCTCCCTGGTGAAACACCACCTCGATGTCCCGCACTGCCTCGTGGACGATATGATAGCTCCGCAAATCACCTTCGATGAGTTCGATCTTGTCCTGGAAGGGACCCAGATTTTCACGTTTTCCCGTTGAGAAGTTGTCCAGAATACGAACGGAATGGCCAGCCTCCAGGAGGGCCTTCGTGAGATTAGATCCGATAAATCCTGCACCACCGGTGACCAGGCAATTCATTTGGTAAGCTCCTTATATGGAGGGAGTTATGCTGTATTTCGTTCTGGGTGTTATCTTAAGATAAGGTCCTAGAAGTGTCAAGGGAATTGTGTTTTAACACAAACGGAAATGTCTGCTGGGTGGACCGGTTCAACGCCGAGTTAGGGCCGTCGGGGGGTGGGATGGGGAATGCGCGCGCGGGCGCTCCGGTTCTACGATCGGTCCATAGCCGGTTCCAGCGCCTGGACCTGCTGTTCTGGTATTCGAGTACGAGGAGGCAGAGCAAACCCAGAACGGATGTTGAAACAAATGTAAAGATTATAAAAAGGACCTCCATGGGTGGGGCCTTTCTCTTGTCTGACCGGCTGAACCCGAAAAAGTATTAGCGGATTTATTCAGCTGAAGAGAAAAGCAAGCCCGGTGCCATCTGTGTGGAAGGTCCGTAAGATCCTATTTTTTTTAATGGTTAAACGTGTTGGTGTGATTGTGCTGTTGGGTTAAGAGAGGGATTTTTTTTCTTCCTCTTGAGCACTTGTCAGCCAAATGCACCTCAGCTGAGTTTCCCCCGGCCCAGAATTTCCCATACAGCCTCCACTCGATCTGCGCGGATTCCGAATATCTGATTGTGTAGAAAGACTGTCATATCGCTGTATCCCGAAATGAGTTCCAGTTTGTCGCCAATTTGCAATAGCCCAGCGTCTTTCTCCAGTTCAAGATATCCGTGCTCAGCCGAGAGCGCAGTTACTCTAATCCCTTGCCTGTCCATGACTTCAGGAAGGCTGAACGCGCCAAATGTGGTTTTTCTGCCCGCGTCCATATAGGCTCTGTCCGGGGCCGGGTGGCTGACAATGGTGGTCAAGATTGTGAGTGCCTGGTCCAGTCCGCGGACATTCATGGCTGATGGGTAAAAAGTGTCCATAAAAATGCCGCCGCCGGCCTGAATTTCAGTCAATCCGCGGCAGCCTGGCGTATGTGAAAGTGAACCGGTGCCGCCTGCACTGACAATTCCACATGCCAGACCAGATTTCTCGAGCAGTTCTTTTGTGGCAGCAAGATGCCCAATGGCTTCGCCGCACGCCTTTTCCTTCTGCTGGTCCGGCAGATCCATTACGTGACCCTCATAACCCATGATGCCAGCGAAGACGACACCAGGTGCTGCTTCGGCCTGTCTGGCAAGGTCCAGTGCGGGTTTCTCTGGAAGCACGCCGCATCTGTTCATTCCGATGTCCACCTCCACCAGAACGCGAACGGTGACTCCGATTTCCTCTGCAGCATCCGAGATCATCTGAATGTGGACGGGATTGTCGATCGCGACCATCACGTCTGCGTGCCGTTGCAGATTTGCCAGGCGATGCATTTTCGCTACACCCACCACCTGATTCGCCACGAGAATGTCCTTGATACCCGCGGCTGCCATGACTTCGGCTTCTCCAAGCTTTGCGCATGTAACACCTATTGCGCCGGCATCAAGCAGCTTGTGGGCAATGGCGGGTGTTTTGTTTCCCTTTGTGTGCGGCCGCCAGTTGATGCTGTGTTTCCGGCAGATCGCGGCCATTGTTTCTATGTTTTTCTCCATCTTGTCGAGGTCAACAAGGAGGGCGGGCGTGTCCAGATCGTGTTTGCTCATTCCAACAGGTGAAAAGGCCATGAAGTCTCCAGATTGGTCGATGTACAGTGGCTTGGGTGGTCAATGTGATATTTGGTTCAGGTGGTGTATCGGTCCGTTATCGCTGTGTGAGATCAGGAAAACGCAGACGGCGCATAGAGCCTGCCCGCACGAATCGTGGAGGCGGGTACGAGTTTCTGTTCACCAGTTCGCGTCTGGCCGTGAGAATCCGTGTATTTGAATGTGCCTGTTTCCAGTTTCATGATTGAGATGTCCGCGCAACTTCCTGGTGTGAGGGACCCGATTTCGTCGGTCATTCCCATCGCGGCCGCGGGAGCGGAGGTGACCTTTTCGATCACTTCATCCAGTGTAAATCCCAACGCCAGGAATTTTGAAGCGGTCGTGATCTGGTCGTAGACGGGCCCATCGACATTGTAAACGTGGAGGTCACTCGAGATGGTTCCGGGGATCACGCCCTGCCCCATGGCGCTTTCGGCTACGTCGAATGAAAAGCTGCCCGCACCATGCCCGACGTCGAATCGGACGCCTCTGTCACTTGCTGTTCTGGCTTCCGGACGCACGGTGCCCTGATTGTTCAGAATGCCGGTATCACTCTGGTGAAAGCAGTGGGTTACGATGTCACCGTTTCTTAGTTCACCCAGCATGTCCTGCATGCTGACCGGACTCGCATTGGGGTGAACCATGAGGGGTAATCCGGTTGCCTCACACACTTCTCTTGCCCTGTTCCAACTCTCCCGACCGTTCTCTCCGACCAGGACTTTTGACATTCGAATTTTGATGCCTACGATATCCTGTTTGAATTTCTCACAGGTCTGAATGGCTTTCTGCACGTCTGCATATCTAATGTCCGTGAGTTCACCGATGTCCGCTGACAACATCCCCTGAGAAGAGATGTGGAGAAAGGCCCGGATCCGGGTTGCACTGACGTCGATGATGAATTTCTTGAAGCCAGCAAATGTGTCAGCGCCCGCAGAGCCGGCATCGAAGACCGTGGTGACGCCTCTTGCCAGACACGTTGGATCAGGAGCGACGCCAAAGTGAGACACGCCTTCCCAAACGTGTACGTGGAGATCGATCAGGCCCGGGGTGACGAGCATGCCGGAAGCATCGATGATATTCTCGGCGTGCTCCGGGAGTATTTCTTCAGCGACTTCCGCTATCCGGTTTCCCTTGGTGGCGATGTCTTTCCTGCCATGAATTCCCTTTCCAGGGTCGATCAAGGTCCCGTTCTTGATCAGCAGATCGTATTTCGCAGACATGGTCGAGATTCCGTCTTTAAGTTGATGCGGGCGAATGCTGGACAGGTGAGTCAAAATAAACAAAACAGGGGAAGGCTGCAAACTTTCGCATGCAGCCTTCCCCTCAATATAGGCCGTACCTTTTGTCAGGCAAGGTTGGGATTGTGTTTGCCCCAATCCGTCAGAGGAGGCAGGACCCCGTCACTGATCGTCTGGTCACGGAGCGCAGCAACGTGCTCGTAGGAATCCTTCAATGCCTCCAAGTCCTCTTCTGTCCCATCGGGCATCGACCACTTTACGCCTTCGGAAGATAGTGTAGCCGGCATGCCCATCATGATCTTGTCGAAGTGTTCGTTGCTCACATATGAGCCGCAGGCCCACGGGTAGGGCTGGCCCAGGACACCTCGGAGCATGAACACGCTTTGTTGGGCAGGGGACTGGAAGGAAGATCTTCCACGCAACTGGATGATTTTGGCGCCACCGCCCTTTACGTGAGCCTGTATCGCCTTCCACTCATCCGCAGACATGCTAATTCCGTTTACAGACTTTCCTTTTAATACATCTTGGAGAGGTACCCCGTCTATACTGGTCCCGCCTTTGAACACTGCCATGGATTCACCGTGTCCACCATATGTCTTGCAGCCAGCGACCTTGCTCTGGAGGATTCCGAAGTGTTGACTGAGCGCTGTCTGCAGGCGGGTGCTGTCAAGAGCGGCCAGCGTGCTGACACGGCTGGGCGACAGACCGGAGTATACAAGTGTGGTCAGCCCCGTGATATCGGCCGGGTTGAATATGACGATCACGAATTTACAGTCCGGACAGTTGGCTTTGATGTCCATACCCAGTTGCTTGGCGATCAGGGCGTTGTCCCGGGTAAGATCCTCCCGAGTCATGCCTTCTTTTCTGGGTGCGCCTCCAGAAGTAATTATGTAAGATGCGCCGGTGAGCGCCTCTGAGATGTCTGTCGTCCACGTGACATCGGCATTCTCAAATCCACAGTGGTAGATTTCTTCGGCGGCACCCTGGAGGCCTTTTTCAAAGGGATCATACATCGCAACGTTGCTGGTCGTCCCGGACGCAAGAAGAGTCTGCGCGAGATTTGATCCGATGGCGCCGGCAGCTCCCAACACAGCGACCTTTTCATCTGTGAGATACATTTCCTGCTCCTTTTTCGGCTAGTTTCCCTCTAGACTTTCGGCCATGTTAAACGCCTCCTGGGCCTTCTTTGCACTTTCCCCGGCAACGTCCCCAGATTCGTGCTGGGATTTCCTCGCGTATGCCCTGGAAAGTGCCATCCATCCATTGACACCTGTGGGTTTGAGATCAACCACCATCTGAAGTGCCTGAACTGCCTCCGCCATCTTGTTCTGCTCGTCGTAAATTCGGCCTAAATTGTACCATGCCTCGTGATCCTTGGGATTGGCCGCAACGGTTTTTTCGAACAGGGCAAGGGCTTTGTCAAAATTTCCAAGTGCTTTGTAGGAACCTGCCAGATTGAACACAGCATCTACATTATCCGGTTGTTGCGCGACCACTTTTTCAAGCAAATCAGAAGCGCGCTCGTAGTTCTCGCCCATCAAGTGAATTTGACCCGCCATTGTCAGAATGTCGAGATTCTCCGGATCGATCGCCAGGGCCTTTTCTGCGGTTGCCAGGGCCCCCTCATTGTCTTTGAGGCTTTGCTGAGCGCCTGCCAGATCGCGCAAATACGACACCTTGTCCGGTTTTAATTCACACGCCTTCTGGAAACAGGATCTGGCGTCTTCCGGTTTGTTCGAATTCATATATGCTCGGCCCAGATTGATGTAGGCAGAGGGGTCCTTATCATCCAGTTCTATGGCCTTGAGATAGGCGTCGATTCCGGCCTGGGTCTGACCCATGTTCAAATAGGCTACTCCCAGTCCTTTGTACGTGAGTGCCTTGTCGGGCTCAAAGGCCGAAGCCTTCTGCATGGCCTCTACTGCCGCACCGAAATCCTGAGCGCCGATCGCTTTGACACCTGTGTTGTAGTTTCGCTGCCACCACATTGTCAAATAGGGTTGAATTTTCTTTCCATATTTGCGCTTGCCCTTCTTGTCCGCGAGCACCAGGTCGAATTCTTTCTTCATTTCGTCGGCCCTGGATTTATCGGAGTAGAGTTCGCCAAGCAGGAAATGAGCTTCGACATCGTTGGGATTACCTGTGATGGCAACCTGAAGCTGGTCGATGGCCTTGTCAACAACACGTAATTTAATGTAGGACTTGGCCGAACGCTTCGCGATTGCGGCATCCCCTTTGGTAATCTTTTTTTCCGCGTCTGTCCGCCCTGCCATTAAACCAGTGAGAATAAAAAGGACAGCCAGGCAAAATATCATTCCGACCCTTTTGAAGGATCCTGAAAAAGTACGTATCACAATGAACTCCTTTCATTCAGGGAAACCGGTAGTTCGAACAACTTTTGAGTCTGTGAAAAGCTAAAATGCACCAGGAAAACCGCACCACCGGCTAAGATGAAGTAGCTGTTTTCTGAAGATTTCTCATACGATTTCTGGCGTGCAGAATATAGCGGCGCTGCAGGTTGGTGTCAAGGCGCAAACGTCTCGAATATTGCGCCTGCAGCTTGCACTTTCTGTTGTTAAGACTTCTGTACGGGCATCGGGTTCCGGTTCAACCCTGGTCAGCGTGGTCTGCGAGCTTTGAGAAGAGGTCCTTGAAAATCGGGTCTCTTCTTGCATTTGTTGCTGCGAGAATGGGATGGCGGGACTCGTTTGAAGTGTCCCACGTGAGATCTTCCTTGAGCACAGGTGCCGGCATGATTGCAGATGGTACCCAGTTGGGGTTCACGAGGTAAGCTATTGTTGCCACATCCCAAATTTCTTTGGATCTGGCGAAGTGGTCCTTGCTGTATCCTTCGAATATTTCGTGCAGGTAAGTGCCAATTCGTCCCTGACCTTTTACATAACGCTCGATTTCTGGAAGAGTGGTTTTTACGTGTTCGGCAACGTTTTTACAGGGCACATGAACCAATGGCACACCCGAATCGAACAATACCTGCGATGCGGCAATGTCCTGTTTCAGATTGAATTCTGACGCGGTTGGCCAATATGTAGGGTGCCCGCCCAACCAAACTACCACTATGCGTTGTACCAGTTCCGGATCCAGCAAGAGGGCGGATGCAATATTTGTTATGGCACCAATTGCAACGACATAGAGCGGAGTTGTCCGGGTTTCTTTTGACCGCCTCAGGAGGTCTTCCACTGCAGGGTTGGTACGGGGATCGTTCTTTGAGGGCAGATATTCTGTGGCGCCTCTGTAAACGTCTCTGCTTCGATCCATCGCCATATGATCCAGGATGCGGAGGATTTCATCATAGCTTCTTTCCATCCCGTCTCCAGCCCCGGAAGATCTGCCGTTGTGGAAGGGGGCGGCGTATATCGCTTCGACATGAAGGTTCGTGGACAGCAGAGCATACAGAAGTGCGAACTGATCGTCGATTTCGTTGTAGGTGTCTGTGTCCAGAACCATGGAAACCGGGTGATCGGGCAGGGTGAGCCGCTCCTGGATTTCTCCGTGTTCCAGTGTTGGAAATTGGGGCTGCATTAGTCCTCCACTATCGTTCGGGTTTTGGATTGGCTTTGCGTGATATCAGGAAAGTGAAGGGAATCAGGACACCTGCTTTTCGCCGGACTATGCAACAGCTTTTTGAAGACTGAATGTGAAGGAGCTCCACGGTCCCCTACCAAGCATGTAATGTATCGTTTTCTTCCCGATATCCAATATGAAGGAGCTTCGCGTAGCATCCTGAAGTATTGGGCCGGTACGAAGACGCTCCTTGCATTTGTCCAGGATTTCTCCTTCAGACAGGCGCGGAAGCTCGTTGTAGATGTCCTCTGCGAACGTTGTCATCGCTTCCAATCTCGTAAGACTGTTTTCTCCCTCATTGTCGATCAGGCCGAAAACCGAGTGATTCGCTCTGACCAGATACCCGTCTTCCAGAAGTTCGGAGCGGGCGTTACCACCAAAGTATTCGGTTACGGATATGCGGTTCCTATCGGCAAGCATCATGTTTCCGCCGAACATTTCCGGATGCATTGAGGCGAATTCTTCGATATAGGAAACGGCTTCCGGGACTCGGCTGAAGCGAGAGAGAATTTCTGCGTTTAGAATTGTACGGCATTCCAGCCTTTCAGGACTGGGATCATTACACTTCGATCGCGAAATCTGCAGACCGAGCCCGGCGCTGTTCATGCCCGAATTAAGTCCTTGCTGGGCGTGATCGACAAGTGCGAAATGCGCGAGATCGTCATCGAATGGCTCGAATCGTGTCCAGCCTGTGGGCACAGGTCGATAATCGAAATTCTTGAGCATGTAGCATTTGCCATTCTGGATGACAGAGGCGATTGTGCACACTTGGAGATTCCTTCCTGAGGAGGTTTAGAGCAACCCTTTCACTGATCAGAAATCATCACGCCGCCGCGGGACCAGTGATCTCTGGCGATATCTTCGATGACCACCATGGTACCTTCCGGTTTGGCACCGCAGATGTCGACTACCACGTCCGTGATGGCACGCACCAGCTGTTTTTTCTGTTCAGGTGTTCGGCCGTCCAGCATTTTTACGGTTACAAAAGGCATTGGATTTCCTTTCTGTCTGGTGAACTGATCAAGTGATTCAGCCGGTCTGTTCGAGGATAATCAGTGTCTTGACAGAGTCCCTTGCTTCGGCAACAGTCTTGAATCCTTCGGTCACCTGTTCCAGCGGGAATCTATGTGTGACAAGCTTCTGAGCCGTTACTACACCTCGAGATACGATGTCCAGGGCCTCCTTCATGTCCGGTGGGCCGCACGAGTAGCTTCCGATCAAGGTGATGTCACGAGAATAAAGATCATAAATGTCGACAGGCAGATCCTTGCCGGGCTGGGTTGGTGTAAACAGGAGTACGGTGCCTCCTGTGCCGACCGCTTCGAATCCGGACTGCATTGCTGGAAGGCTGCCGGGTCCTACCACCACCAGGTCCGCCAGTTCACCGCCGGTCAGTGCGGAGACGTTCTGAACGAGGTTCTCCTTAGATGGATCGATGGCTGCATCGGCCCCAAGTTCGAGTGCTTTTGCGTTTCGGTAAGGTACGAAGTCGGCTGCAATGACTGGCGAACCACCATAATGTCTGGCGACAAGGGCGATGATCTGCCCCATAATACCCATCCCGATGACGAGCACGCGATCACCGCGTCGCATCCGGGCACGGCGTTTGAGGGCCTGAACGACACATGCGACGGGCTCTACCAGTGCACCATCTTCAAATGAAAGTGAGTCAGGGAGGATGTGCGTGTCGGTATGGAGATTGAGATCCGGGACACGAACGAATTCTGCGAGGCCCCCGGGATCGAGGGCAGATGCTTTCCATGCAGGGCACATAGAAAAATTCCCCCTCTGGCACAGACGACATACCATACAGGGGGCATGATGATGCATTACAACACGATCGCCGACCTGAAATCCTTCGACGGAATCGCCGATTTTTACTATGGTTCCCGAGGGCTCGTGCCCCAGCACCGTCGGTGCTTTCCGACGGACGTACCAGGAGAGGGTGTCGCTTGTGCAGATTCCGCAAACCGCCATTTTTACCAGGGCGTCACGGGGTCCTGGTTCAGGGAGTGGCGCTTCTTCGATCCGAATATCATCGAAATCGTAGAAGCGGGCAACACGCATGGCTGCGCCCTCAACCCACTTCGCCGGGACTTGCTTCTGTGGGAACTACCGCGAATTTGACGTCGCTGCCTCTCGCCATTAGCAGCTCAAACACGTGCTTGAGATCGGAGAGCGAGTAGGTACCCGAAATCAGCCCGTTTACCTGGATTTTTTTGTCGGCCAGGAGCCTGTAGGCTTTTTTAACAGCGCTGCGGCTGTAATGGAAAACACCCTTGAGGGTGATCTGGTCGTAGTGTAACCGTGTGGTATCGAAAGTAGCGCGCGTCCCCCTTGGCAAACCGCCGAACAGTACGATCGTTCCACCTTTGCGAACCAGGTCCGGCGTGTCTTCCCAAACCGCAAGCTGACCTGTACATTCCACCACCAGATCTGCGCCTATACCATCGGTAAGTTCCTTGACACGATCCAGTGTGCTTTCGTTTTCCGCGTCGATGATGTGATCTGCGCCCAGGGCCTGGGCAAGTTTCAGTCTGTGTTCTCTTTTGCCCGCGACCATGATTTTGCCGGCTCCCAGGGCCTTCAACACGGCCACGTGCATCAGGCCGATCGCACCGGCGCCGATCACCAAAACACTGTCATCGGGCCCCATGCTCACCTGGTCCATCCCGTAGACCACACAGGACAACGGTTCCAACATGGCGGCCTCGCCGTAGGAAAGGTGTGCGGGTTTTCTGAACATATTGCTATTAACAATGTGGGCAGGGATCCTGACATATTCGGCGAATGCTCCGAATACCATGGTTTCCATGACCAGACTGCAAAGGTTTTCCTGACCCTTCTTGCAGTAAAAACAGTCCCCACAAGGGGCGGTTGGGGCGGTCATGACCTGATCCCCAGGCTTGAAATTGGTTACCCCTTCACCAACTTCGAATATATCCCCTGAAAATTCGTGCCCCAGGGGAGTAGGGGTGGGAATTTTCGGGTGACCCCGTCGGAAGGTCTTCAGTTCGGTGCCGCACGTCAGTGCCGTACGCACCCTGATCACAACTTCTCCGGGGCCTGCCTTTGGGATTTCGATATTTCGGAGTTCGAGTCGTCCCGGTTCCAGCAGCAATGATGCAAGCATCCTGTATTCACCTCTTGACGTGAATTGGATTCCCCTGGTCACCTGATCCTGCCATACCTGAGGCGTGAATTCTACGCCGCATCGGTTCAGGTTCGAGCTTCTTTAATAGTGGGCGAAATTTAACGCAATCCAGGTGTAGGTGCAAGATTTTTCTGAAATTAGGCCAGTTTTGTCAAACAATACGATCTCTGGCACTCTCAGTTCAGAAATTACCGCTTTTCCAGCTCTGATTTCGACATCGACCGGGAGGCCAAAACCAAAAATCGAGCCCACTACGGTTTCCGTTTCGAGATCGACTATAAAGATCTGGAACTCCGGGTTCTGCAGGGATTCGAAGCCTGCCACATAGGCTGTCTTGCCATCCGGGGAGATGCTGAAATTACCTGCCTGTCCACCTACTCGGATTTCGGTGGATACGGTCAGTAATTCCGTATCGACAACGAGAAGACTGCCCACGAGATCTGCCGTAAATATGTTGCCTGCCTGGGCGGCTGGTACGACTCGTGAGATCGCGGCATACAGCTTTGTGCCATCTGAAGATAGGAAAAGGTCCGACACTTGTGTGCTGAGGTCATCTGAGTTGACCACCTCGAGCATTTGCGTCACAGACTTGCTTTCCACATCTATGCTAACTATTGGAAACGATGGTGTGGACGTTTGCATTTCCATTGCCGTATAGATTTTGCTGCCGTCCGGTGAAATCACTACACGCCCTATGCCGATCCCGTCGATGCTGATACTGTCAAGCCAGGTTTGGGAAATTCCATCCAGGATGGTGATGGTCCGGTCTTTTGTAGAAACGTAAACCCTGCTGCCATCTGAGGAAATGTCTATACCCAGAGGTGCAAAACCAACCGGGATTTGTTTTACGGATTTCGCGTTTACGAGGTCGATCACCTCGACCTGACTGACGAACTCCTCAGTAACAAATGCAAATTTGTGATCCGGGGAAAGGGCGAGCCTGAACCCCCCTCGGGGGATCGAAAATCCGCCGGGTTCAGCAGGAGGATCTAGAAGCGGAATACGATATTCCTTTTCGCTGGACAGCGTCAACGCATAGAAGGAATCGACTCCTGCCACATAGAGCCGTTCATTGATCGAAGAATACGCCATCCCCCGGGGCTGTGAGAGTTCGATCATCAGGTCTGGATCGATCAGGTTTGAAACAGCGTCCATGACCTCGATCTTTCCACCCAGAAGGTCTGCTATGTATACGAATTTGGCGTCTGTCGGGGGAGTCGCAGAGTCCCCGTTCCCCACCGGTGGACCAAAGGTCCTCGCAAAGATGATGAAATCGGCGAAGTCCACTTCATTGTTTTGGTTAAGATCCAGTCTGGGATCGAATCCTTCATCCAGAAGCGATTTGCCATAACCTCTGGCGAAGATGATGAAGTCGGCGAACTCGACGACGCCATTCTGATCGAAGTCTGCAGGAGAGAAATCTGTGTCCTGGGCCCACGTTGGTGTCGGGCTGACAGAGATCAGCGCCTCGACTATGAAAATCAACAAATATGTGACCATGCATAACTCCTGGAGGAACCCGGCGGTGATGTTTGGAAAGGATACCCATGCCCTGTGAAATTGTCAATACGGTAAAGATTTTACGGCTATTGCCCGGACAAGGGTAGGTTGATTTCCCATTTGCTTGCGCCCGATGAGCCGGACGTTGAGAAAATGGGTGGTTTGGGAATCCTGATTATGGTACACTCGATCTCGAATGTACGACATCACCCGATTTGTATTCCCGAGGAGGAATGATGACGCCCCGAGAACGATTCATTTGTGCGTTAGAGCGTCGCCCGCTCATGGGGCGAGTGCCCCATTTCGAATTGGTGTTCTTTCTTACTATGGAAGCTTTTGGAAAAGTCCATCCCTCTCACCGCAGCTATCACCAGTGGGACCAGATGGATGAGGCGGAGCGCGCCCTGCACAGGAAGGACATTGCGGATCTGCATATTCAGACTGCGGAAAGGTTCGAACACGATGCCATTTTTCTGCATCCTAATCCCGGACGCGAAGATGAAACACTGCGATTGATCGATGAGATCCGGAATCGCTCTGGTGACAGATTCTTCCTGATGCTGCACGGAGATGCGACATTCAGCATTCCGAATGGCGGCGAAATGTCAGAGTGGTGTGCACGCCTGGTGGAGGAACCTGAAAAGGTAAAGGCTGAAGCAGAAAGACGGGTTGATGCAGCGTTGAGGAGGAGCGATGTCCTGTCCGATCACGGTGGGTTGGATGGATTCGCCCTATGTGCGGACTATTGCTTCAATACCGGACCCTTTCTCCCTCCGGATTGGTTCAGGGAATTTGTGACGCCCTATCTTACACGCCTCGTGAAGGGCTATAGATCCCGGGAATTCTATGTGATTAAACACACCGATGGAAATATCATGCCCATTCTGGATCAACTAATGGAGGGAAAGCCGCACGCCCTCCACTCACTGGATCCGCAGGGTGATGTGGATATTGCGGAGGTTAAACGGCTCGTTGGGGATCAGGTATGCTTGATCGGAAATGTCAACTGCGGCCTGCTCGACTCTGGAACGGATGAGGCGTGTGTCGACTCGGCGAAATATGCTCTGGAAAATGGTATGCCCGGTGGCGGGTACATTTTTTCTACGAGCAACTGCATCTATACGGGCATGCGGCTGGCCCGGTACGAACTCATTCTAAACGTATGGCGCGAGTTCGGCGTGTATGTTTGAGGCGAGTTTATCAACCTTCCAGAGAAGACTGATCCCTTCAGGCCGTCCCATATCCAATATCCGTATAAGAACAGATAGCGGTCAGTTACACCTTGTATTCAGGACGAAATTCGTCGTTGTACAGACCAATCTTCTCGAAAGGGATGGGCTTGAATCCGATTTCGAATGCCGGTGAATCCTCTTTGAGACGAAAGTCCATGTTTGCTTCATCTACGAATAGGGGATCCTGATCGAGCATGTTGTTCTGAACGGCGATCATGGATGGATCCGCGAACCGCCGGACAATCATCCATTCTCCCTCCCAGCAAATGTTCTTTGTAATCAGGTTGCCCCCGGGAGGGATGCCCACACCTTCAGCGTAGTATGGGTCGAGTTGCTTGAGATCGGGATATTGTATACTGTATGGAGGCTTGTGATGCTCCATGCGCGTGAGACTTTCTTTCATGGTTTTGTGGACCATTTCCTGCCACACAGGTTTCGGGTCCAACCCACGACCGTCGATCTGGATCGCTGGCTCACATCCAATGAATATGTTGTTCTGGATTCTTTGGTTTCTGCCTCCGCCAATGAATGTTGCACGCGTACACAGGTAGAAGACATTGCCGTAGACCAGCGTGTCGCTTGCACAATCGTCAAGGTAGACTGCATTGGATCCCGATCCGTATCCCCTGGTGTCGTGGAAAAAGTTATATCTGATTCTGTTTCCCCGCTCCGTCCAGTCCCTTCCCATGTAAAATGCGCCAACATCGCCTGTTTCGCGGCAAACGTGGTGGATGTGATTGTATTCGATGTCGTGTTCGTTACCGGCAATGGTGATGGCGTTGTGTGGGCCGTCGTGGATGTGATTGTGTGAAATCTCGATGCCAACCCCGCTGATCCTGACCGCTGACTGGTTGCATTTCGACCATCGACCCATATGATGGATATGGTTGTTGGTCACCCTGTGTGACGAGGATTCAAGGGTGTTTCGGTTCCCACCCGAGACCTGGATGCCGCCATCTCCGGTGTTGTTTATGTCACAAGACTGTATCGTGTTTTCCGTTCCGTCGGATACTACAAGGCCGTGGTTACCCACATTGCTGATGCGACATCCTGAGATCGAGAGGTGATCGCAATGCTCGGCCTGTATACCGATCCCCCTTGCGTATTCCAGATTTAGCCCCCGGATCTCGAGGTGATTCGAGTTTTCAATTCTTATGATTGGGTCCTCGATCAAGGATACCGAAATCTCGACGTCTGTAACAGGGCCCGGAGGCCAGAAGTAAAGCAAGCCATTCTCTGTGTCCACAAAATACTCGCCCGGACGATCGAGTTCCTCCAGGATATTCAGAAAGTAAAAGCGCTGACCTGCACGGAATCCGTACATGCCAAATGGGGAATGGGTCTTAATATGTCCTGAATCGGGATCGAATGAGGAGATGCGTTCGAACGAGTCTGCCCAGTCCCACCCCCAGAATCCGTAAATCCAGATGTCCTGGTGTGTTCGCCATCCTTTTGGACGAGCGTGATGGAAGTAGAAGCCAGATTCCAGTTTGCCCAGCTGGCCGCCGTGGTCATCACCCTCCGGGAGCAGTTCTGCAGGCTCATCGATTTGGACGTATCCTTCAGAGGGCCAGCGCGCAACCTCCATTCGGCGGTGGTCATAGAACAGTTCCATGTGTGCAGGAACGGCCGGTCGAGAGAATCCTCTGGGCCTCATCGACCCAAAATCGGTGATTCCTGCGGCCCTCAGGTCACACTGGAGGACGTGTTCCCGTGCTTCTTCGGGGAGTCGCTCCAGTATCAGGGGGTCACGAACCAGCTCGAATCCGGTGAGCAATTCGCCACCCATGAGGCGAACTTTCTGCCCCTCATATGCCTGATATTTTACGGGAAAACCGGGCGTTCCTCCGTCCATTTCGCCAAGCGTGAAACTGTCCTTGAGCCAGTAATCGCCACCCATGATGTTGATGGTGATTCCACCCTTCGGGTCCTGCGCAGTTTCCCTCCTGGTCCGGATTTTGTCTCGAGCGGCGAAAAGGTCCTTTAAAGGTTTTTCAGCGGAGGTGCCGGGGTTATCGTTGTCCCCTTCAACCGCCACGTAATAGCTGGTTGTTGTCATAGAATCAGTTTTCCTGTGGGCGAGCGGTTAATGCGTGACAGGGAGGCTGCCAGATACCAACTCATAAATGGTGGGTATGGGGGTGGAGCTTTCCAATAGTGAGGAGGATCCGCACGAGATACATAATCTGGACGGCCAACCTGAGCTCCAGGGGATCGAGGCGGAGCTTGAAGCGGCCGTCGATTGGTGGTGGTTGGACTCTGGAGGCAACACGCCGAATACTACGAGCTGGGGCATTTCAAATCCAGAGGGTATTGCGCGTAGCTATTCGGGATACAGTTCGGGACGATATCGTTTGGAGTACAGCCGCGTCGCCTCGCTGAGATCCAGATCGGCCACGAGCAGATCTTCTTTGCCGTAGGGGATGTGAGCCATCAGATCTCCGCGAGGGTCGATCAGGCTTGTTGCAGAATTCTGATGCGCCATGGCCTGGTTCACACTGGCAAAATAGATGTTGTTCTCAGCTGCACGGCATTGCATGGCCTTCTCGTAGAATGACGCTCCCCATTTCTTCAGCTTTCGACCACATGTGTCGCTGCCCGTGACCTGGGGTTGAAATACGATTTTTGCTCCTCTCACTGCTGGCCATCTCACGGTTTCGGGATAGCGCCAGCCTTCGTGACAGATGGTTATGCCGAATGTAACACCCTGGACTTTGAATACACGCCTCTGGCCATCCGGAACATAGTTCTCGGATTCTCCTCCGGGGGTAATCTGGTTTTTGGTCTGATGGCCCAGCACCCTGCCTGATTGTGAGATCACATATGCGCGATTCTGTAAGCCATTCTCGCATCCCCACTCCATGCCCACAATCGCTGCCACTCCTGTTTTCTTGCACGCCCGCCCAATTTCTTTCAAGGCCCATTCCTGCTGCACTTGATCGGGTTCAGGCAAATCGAAGTCGGCTCCCCGCAGTCCTGGCAAATAAGTCTCCGGGAAGCACACGATCTGCACCTTTTGTTTTTTGCAAGTCCCAAGTACTTCCTGGATTTTGGATACACCTTCCTTCACGGTTTCCCTGCGCTTCAAGGCAGATAAGGCAATTCTGAACACGGACACCTCCCCTGTGGCTGTCTAACGGTTATAGAAGTTTTTAGATGGGCATGTTTGAGGCAGTGATTTTTGCATGAATCCCTGCAAACTGACGTTCATGGTTCGAGGTCTTCGTCGAGTTCGTGACCCGCGCAGTGGAGAACGGGAAGGCTGGGATACCGGACAAAACGTGAATCTGTTCGCGCAAGCCCGCAAAGCAGATATTCGACTTCCTTCTGGGACCGGACAAGCTTTACGTGGATGCAGCTCGGGCAAAGACCCCTGGTATCGGCGTGTTCTGAGTGCATCCGGATCTCCCGGGATGGGATTGCTCAGGCTTCGATCAGGGTCGGGAGCCCTGTATCAATAAGTGCCGAACCAATCTCGTCCGGGGCACATTCCCGCACGGTGCCCGCAACCAGGTCGAACACCCTGATGGGTTCCACCTTCGAAGAGCGGTTCGGGATTATCTGCGATACGCTCGCGATGGCTTCGCTGGATGTGATGAGGTACCAAGACCGCTCGTGCGCTTCGAGCATCGCGATCCCGGGAGCGGGTCTACTCCCGGACACGCCGTTCAGTCTCTCCGGGTGACTGAAAAGAATCGTGTTGAGACATCTAAGCACATTGAAGGCAGGCCGAGGGTTGCAGAGCGCATCCAGAAGTCCGTGGGTGATGTCCATGGTGCGGTCAAAGTCTATAAGTGGCTGATAGTATATTTTCATTCCGGGTGCGAGCGCTGTGGCAAAAAGTGATTCTGCCGACGCCAATGCGATTTCCCTGTCATCCAGACTCTTGAGTTCAAGAGAGATGTCGACTCGCGAAATGTTTGTGAGCGTGTTCAGTTTCAGCACCTCTGAAATCTGATCCCATGCCTCTTCACCGGGCAAACGACAGAGGACACTGTCGACTGAAATCTGCTGTGATTCCAGCTGTTGATTCAACTTTTCCAGATACGCCACTGGAAATCCTATTCTGGTGCGGGGATGCTGTTTGCCCTGCTCACGTTCACCAGGTACCACTGAAGAAAGGGACACTGGAACACACAGTTTGGATGAGATCGTTTCGGCCAGATCCCTGGGAGGCTGGCAGGATCCGGGAATTTGGATTTCCCATTCGTCGATAATTTCGGCGTGGGCATTCATCTGTTCGCGGAATGTGCTCGCGCCCGACCATAATTGAAATGGGATGAGTTTCACTCCCTCGTCCCGGAGGGCGCAGAGTCTTGTCCGCTGGATGGCGTCGGCCAGATCCGAAGCGGGGAATCGCACGCGAGTTATCCCGAGTTCGAGACAGGACAGGAGTGGGTAGTCATTTCTGACACGCTGGCGGATAATTGAAGGATATGCGACCGGGATTTCAACAGTCGGTGCAATCGGGTGAAGCAGACTGAGGCCGAGAGGGGATGAGGAGAGTCCCCTGGGCGAACGGGTCACCAGACGGCTTGATTCAGAGACCTGGTCACCGGGCAACTCCATTGCACCCCAGGTGCGAACTAAGTGAACGTCTACCCGATCCCCGAAGACCCTGCAGAGAAAATATCCCAGTTTCGGTGTGTCATCCCTGCCCTGTTCCGGAGGCGCATCAGAAGCGAAGAGATGACTGAATCCAGGTCTGGTAAAGGAGGGGGAAGGAACATTGTAAAACCGCACGCGCCCCAGGCGATTGTAGAATGAAAAGTGGACGTGGGCGGCGAACATCAATTCGACCTTGTACTCTTCTATCAGGCCCAGCAGCCAGGACCTGTCCGGCTGGCCAATGTTATCATAATTGCCGATGTCCGGGTCCTCTGGGCCATAGAGGAAGGGAGGCAGGTGAAGAAGAAGAAAAATCCGGGAATTGCGGTTTCCCTTCAGATCATTTTCCAGCCAGGATTTTTGTTCTCCGGCCTGCTCGAGCGTGGTGTTCAAGATCTGGGTGTTGAGGATTACGAAGTGAACCCCTTCTTTGTCGAAACTGTACCAGGAGGGGCCGCAGATCCGGTGATAGTAATCCAGGGATTCTGGTGTAACCGGCAAACAGGGCATCGTCTGGTCCGGTTTGTCTCCGATGTCCTGATTGCCGGCCACGTGACGTACCGAGACACCACATTGCTCAAGCTGATCCATGGCTTCGGAGACCGCCAGGCGAAATCGCTCCGTTTCCGGATACTCCTGGACCAGGTCTCCTAGATGGAATACCAGATCTGTATCCAGCGATGCGATTTGACGGAGTGCCACCCCGGATCTCCGGCTTTGCTTTCTACGCGATTCGAATTCGAGAGGCTTTTCGCCCGGGTCCAACATGTAGTGTGTATCTGTCACGACAACGAATTCAAACAGGGCATCTGGCAGGAAGCTGGTGTCGAACATAAGCAAGAAGGGTCCTGAAATCGGGCCATCTGGCGCCGGTCACGGGACCCTCTCCAGTTTTTGAATTCAATCAGGAGTTTGAGTCTTTTTCTTCCTGGCCGATTTTATGACGGGCTTCTCGTCCCTTATCAGGAGTGGGATCCTTTACCAAACCATAGATTCCCTGCCCTTCGTGATCCTCCGGCAGATATTCAGTGATCGGCAGACCCTCTTTGGTTACAAAAAGCAGACAGTGGCAGTACTTGTACCGCTTCATTTCATCGCAGGCGCAGATCCATTCTCTGCTGCGTTCCAGTTCTGCCTTCTTGTCGGGGTAGAAATTGCAGGGACAGAGTGGGCGGCCGAATTCATCCACGTGCGCTGCCAGGCCGGTGACGACCGCTTCGGTCACACCCTTGTCAGGATGCCCCGTGGTGCCCGTTTTCTCGCAGTATTTTTCAAAGTATGTCCACATTCGTTTGAGACTCTTGTCGCTTGGTTGATCCATGATTGGTACGCTCCAGGGTTTTTATGGTTTGCTGTATGGTCTGTGCTTTTGCGCCTCGACTACGAGGCTTTTGCGAGTCGATCCACTAATGTGAGGATAAGTAATCCGATGCAAAGCCGCAAGGGTGGAGTCGCATGATTTCACATCACCCACCGGCGGAGAGTCGTGACTGCGGGCGTTCAGTTCCCGTATTCCCTGGAAAATGCGACAAAATCGGAAAAGTCGATCTTGTCATCGCCGTTCAGGTCGAACTTTACCTGATAATTTGCATCGCCCCGAGAACTCCCAAAGCTTCCGGCAAACCTGATGAAGTCAGCGAAATCGACATCGCCGTCGGCATCGGAGTCTGCGGGTGAAAGGGATGGAACTGCTATGACAGTAGATGGAGAATCCACAGCGACTCCCACACCCTCCAGCGCGACGTTGAGGGTCCTGCGTAGCGGATCGTTGGTTTCGAGTATGAGTGATCCCCTTGTGGGACCGGATTCAGCAGGCCGGAACAGAAGCCGTACGAGCGAACTGTCGCCTGGCGCAATACCGATGACTCCGGCTGGGCCGGTAAATTGGTTGTTGTCCGTCGAGATGGCGCTTAAAGTAAGTTCCAGACTACCCACATTGACGATTGTCACCAGATTTGTCGACGTCTGTCCGGCGGGCAACATTCCAAAATCTACCGATTCCTGTCTTACCAGCGATGCGGGTCTCGCTGAAAGGACCTGGACTGGCTTGAAGGAATCCAGGAATGGCAGCGACTGTCCGGATTGGCCACCGAATACGACCAACTCGTAGGTGCCTGTCTGTGATTGGAGGAATGAGACGCTTTCCTCAACGAAGCGTCCGCCCGAGACGCTCATAGGAAAATCGATCTGCCCGGCAGCACCCTCGAGGCCATCGAACCTGATGACAAGCTGATTTATGGCAGGGTCAATAACCGTTCCGGACAACCGCAGATTCTTGCCCACAAAATAGGATGTGGGTGGCGGATCATCGAAGCTTACACCGGATATTCCATTAGGGGGTATGAAAACATGCTCCGAGCCGGTCGATGTGATCACAAAAGGAGAGAAACTGCCCAGGAAGGACAGACTACCCCCCCTGGGTCCTCCGAATACCTCGAGATTGTAGGTCCCGGCCTGATTTGGAAAAAAGATCAATCCCTTCTCGAACCTGCCATCCATGATATCCGTATCGACTCTGATTTCCGGTCCACCAGCCTCAGGTGTAAAGAACAGAGACAATGCTTCGATCGTCGAATCCTGCGTTCTCCCGATCAGGTTGATATGCTCTCCCGCACGATAACTCCCCCTGAGGGAAGCATCGAGGGTAATTCCAGGAAAGAAATCCAGGGGCAGATGAAGAACACCGCTTCCTTCGGTCACGGATACAGGAGAAAATCGGCCGACAAATGGGAGGGCTTCCCCTTGGCGACCCATATAGATCTGAAGGACGAAATCACCGGCCTGTGATGGGTCGAATATGATGCTCCGATTGAACCGGTTGTTGGTCACGTCAAAATAGAAATTGGTTTCTTCTTCAGGGTTTCCCACTGGGGTAAAACTGAGCAGTATCTGGGAAACCGCCGGATCTGAAACGGAGCCTGAAATGGTTATTCCTGCGCCCGCAGTGAAATGCCCCTGAAGCGGCTGATCGAAAGTCAGCTGAGGAAAATAGTCCACCTTCAGCACAAGTTGCGGTCTGAACGCCCTGGGGATCGGAATCAGAATGCCCTGGAAATCACCGGAAGGATCAGTTTGAATGGTAACGGAGGCTTCCCCGTCGGTTCCCATAAGTCTGATATAGGAAGGGGCGAAGGGTTTTGATCTGCCTGAAATCGGGGAGCTGCTTATGGACAGGCCCACTTCGCCCGGCGTGGGCAGGCTGCGCAATCCAGATACAGGTTCAGTGAAGAATGCCAGGGTGTAGTTCAGGTTATTCTGGGTACTGAGGCCTGTCCCGCTCAGGAACAACCTGGAAGCGTGGGTCTGGAAGAGCGCATTGAAATCCTCACCTGTTTCTGTCTCCACGTTCCGAATTCCGGTTCGATTCGTCTTTACGAGTCGTCCGGCGATGCCGGCTCCGTATGTCTCGACAAGGCCTCGGACGAAGAGGTATGCCGCACCACGAATTCCGTTATTTTCACCGGCTTCGCCGGTGAGCGAGAAGCGCTCAGGTGACTCGAGATAGGGGCCATACAGCCTGGGGAGATCTCCCGCAATGTGGCCATCCACAAGGTCTTCGGTATGGTGAGACAATCCTTCATTCAACCAGCTTTCTTCGGAGTCGCCATTGCGGATCAGCGCGTGCTGGTTGAAGCTGATCAGGTGCTGGAATTCGTGAGCCAGAAGCGGGGCGTAAAACGCGAGTTCGTGACTCAGGCCGATAAACATCATATCTGACCGATTGCCGTTCCCACCCTCTGAGACGGAGAACAGGGATCCCGAAGAATAGAATCCGGCGACACCGCCTACCTGGTCGACAAGAGGCGTGAACAGGAAAACCACCTTCCCGTTGCTGTCGACATCCGATGGTTCGCCGAATATGTCCGTTATGGTGGCGTAGCTGGTGTCAGAAAATTTGTCGAGAATATTCTGGATATCGGGGCGAGTGATCTTCACGTCTGCACCAGCCAAACTGTCATCCAGGTAGGCGACAGCCCTGGTATTCGATGCAACCAGGGTAGACCGTACGGTTCGGTCCGAGGTGACGTTGCCGAATCGGTTGAAGGTGAAGGTACGCGTGTTTTGTTCAGGCTGTGACGTCTTGGAGGCAGCCGAGGGTGGCAGCCAGCCGCCTCGTGTTCTGAGTCGAGCGGCGAGACGGGATTCCTCCTGGCGGAGGATGGCCTCAAGCGATGCCCTTGTGTTCCGGATTTCAGCCTTCCAGGCCCTGGGGATGGTAGATTTTGCTAGAACCGAAGTTCCTGATACGGTGTAGGAGAAGCTCCGTGAGGTGTCGCTCTCACCCTGAACGGTTGGAAAAAGGACCAGTTCATAATCCAGCTGCGAGAAGTCCAGGAAGAGGCTGGCCTCGCCGTTCACCAGATCGATGGGGATGACCTGACCCGGAACCTGAGCAAGCAGCTGCTGATTCGAAAACAGGACGATGATCACCAGGGCGGCAGCAAACATAAATGGTCTCGATGGGGGGCAAAAGGAAAAGGCCACCAGCACTCGGCTCTGCCAAGCGTCGCTGATGGCCGTGGATACCGGAGGTGGTTGTCGGGGGTCAAACCCTCAGGCACCTCGCGAAATATAGCCGCTCCTAGACCCCTTGTCAAGGTGCAAGTATCATCTGGGGGTTCGGGGTCCAAATTATATAAAAACAATATCTTGTGTATGTGTCCCTGGTGCATCTGTGGCCTGTCAAGGTCCTCCAGCCGGTGTTACCCCGATCCCTTCGCGTGCTGTGCACGCTCTCCGGTGAGTCTCGCAAAACTGATTTTCTGGAGACGGAATACCCGATCTCCTCTTCTCGATCTGCAATACGCATAAAGCATCGCATGGTCTTCGGAAACCGGCTCGACCACGCGTCGATCCCCATCGCTGAGACCTTCCGTTTCATAGTCGATCTCGATGCACAGACCGTGATCGATGGCATATCCCACAAGGGATACTATTTCATCAAGGGTAGTCGCCGGATTCTGTCCCGGGTAATGGATCAGATCGTGCAGCCCGCCGTCCGTAGGTGCGCGCTTGTTCAGGGCCTGGAAGGCGGTGCGGTATCTGTTGATCGCTTCCAGCCTGTGATCGTCCGATACACTCCTCAATCCGCGCCGAAGCCTCCCAAGTACGCGCTGAATCTCATCCAGGGGATCGGCAGAATTTCCGGACAGCCGCTCCAATGCCGTTTCGAGAAAACCGACCAGAGAAGACAGTTCTTTGCTCCTGAGAACCAACTCATGATGTCCATCAGATTCCGCCTGGCTGTCTACATTTAGCCGTGGCATGTACCCCTGTTTGCGCAAGATCTGCAAAACAGACTCGGGACTGGAGGATGCCGTTATAGGGGCTACTACCGGCGAGAGTCGGGGGCCAAGAACCTCCGAAATCTGTTTCTGTGCATAAAGTTCGTCCAGAAGGCCCTCTTCCCCCACGGTAATATAACCTGAGGTGTGACCGATCTCGATTTCCCCGTGCTTGTGTTCGCATTCCTCGATAAGCGAATCCACGATATCCGGTACGCCAGTAGCGCTCCGTTTCTTGAGGAAATCACGAATCTGACGACCGGTTGTCCCACGGTTCATTGCAGTTTGCAGGCTTTCCCTGGAGATCTTAAATCTGGTCATCACGTCGATTGCATGCAGTTCGGCAAGACCACATAATCTGATATAGTCGACAAATGGGAGGTCGGGGGGGGAGAGCACCTCCAGATTCGGCTGGAGAATAAATTGGGCCTCCAGGTTCGACTGTGCCTGTATTCGCGTGGGCGCCTTTTTCCCTTTAAGCAACGGCCTGGAATCGGAATGGATTTGGAAGAGCGCTTTGCTGTCCTCGTGGACAGGCAATGCAAATGCATCCGGATTTCCGATCTGGATCAGTCCGATCCAGGTGAGCACGCCTCTGAGCATCCGGCGCAGCAGTTCATCGGCTGTGGTTCCCCCAGAAGACAGGGCCCGCCCGGTACCGGGATGTTCAGCAAGATATTTGAAAGACTCCGACGATTTTACGAGCAGACTGTAAAACTGGGCGTAAGAAATCCATCTGTCTGCCGGACAGGCCAGCAGCCCGGCAAGTACTTCGCCTCGAAATGATTTCAGTTCTTCCATTCTACCCTTGCGAGGACCGGCAGCAGCTCTGTCCACCGACCACTCATTCCAGCGTTCGGTTTCCCGCCAGAATGAGAACAGGGCCTTTTGTATGTCCGGCCCCTTTTCGAGTCTGCCCGCCGCCCCCTTTTTTACTCGCCAGACGCGTCCCTCGGTTTTTAAAAGTCCTGCCGTTTCGGCGAACAACATAAGAAACTCGGAATATCCCGGGTCATTGTCTCCGCGATAGAATTTTCTGGCATCCCTGATCTCGGCCTTCGCGATTCCTCCATGCTTGAGCATTCTGGGTGCTCGCAACTCCACAAACCCAAGGAGCGTGGCGAGATCTTGAAGGATATACGGAGAATTGTCCAAAACTTCGGACGGAGCATCCGGTTCCAGTTCCAGAACTTCCTCGGGATTGCTTTCGAGTTTGCCGCCCCTGGTCCTTGCGAGTTCCGCCATTGCCTTTACGAGATCGGAGGCCATACGGACGGGCGTATCGGCCTGAACCCTGTCTGCATCGTAATAAAACAACGGGGTTTTGTACAGCAGTTCATCCAACTCTCTGATGCCGCGATCCCCGATCTGTTCAACTATTTCGGCCTGGCTGATTTGTCCTCTCTGAAGCATCAAATCCAGGATCGACCGTTTGTCTTCGGAAAGACTGTTCATGAACCCCTTCAAGTTGACAGGGTCCAGTAAATGCGTGCGAATGGCTTTCACCACGAAGGGACGTCTGGAGTCCTTCGGCAAGATCCCGAGGTCGCGGGCGAATGTTCTGAGGAGTCCAATCGATGGGTCCCGCATGACGAACCGAAGTTTCCCCGCCATGTCTGTTGGAATCTGGATGGATTTCAGAATGGAATCAGGGATACCCACCAGGGGATAGTCTTCGCCCAGTGTGTCGGTTTCTTCAAAGGCCAGTCCCGCCTTCGAAAGTGCTTCGAACTTTTTCTGAAATCGCCTGGTGAGCCCGGAGGCGAATTCATCCAGGGCATCCGATTTCAGGAGTTCTCCGCTTTCTGATGCGAGAATGTCGACCAACTTTTTCTGGGACGCATCCAGAGCATCATATCGCAGCGCGATCTGCCTGGGATCCGACAGGGATTTGCAGAGCAAGTCGATCAGTACAGTTTTGTTACTTCCGGTGTCTACAGGCAACTCACTAACGGAAGCAATCTTGCGGAGATCATCGATGGACTGCAAGCTGAGTATGGATCGTAATTTCATAGATTTCCGAGTTTAAGGCGTTCGGGAGAATTCCGCTTCAGACTGTGAATACCTCAGCGGAGAATACGGATTTACTTGTTTCAGGGTGCTGCCAGCGGGACCGTGCAGAGTGGTGTCTGATAGCCGTCGCCCGAGAAGACTGAAACGCCGTAAGGTCCCATGTGGCTTGGGGCGAGGATGACAACAGTTTCAAATTCCACCCCACGGAATTGGCGATACGCGGAGGTCTGTACTGAATATGGATTCACAGCGTGCGGAGCGATCAGCCCAGTGATGGATCCATCGAGAATCTGCATCGCGCGCGCGTCTCATCAGGTCTTCGACCTGCAGTCTCAGTTCCACTGGATCCGATGGATAGAACTGTCCGGCCACTGCGAGGGGGCGAATCGGTGTTGCGTGGTTGTTCATCGGGCTCGAGAGGTTTATGGCAGACTCGGATTTCTGAATCGGGGTCTATTGGATGATAAAATCTATGAAGTAAACTCGCAACACCTCGCCGCGTATCTCATTCTTTTTTAGCACCTCTTCCAGGGCGAATTTCACCTCGTCCTTGATGAACTCACGGTCCTCCGGGTCGTCCATTTCCGCCACTGTCTTGGCAGACAGAATGCTGATGACGATATCTCTCAGCATAGGATGTCGCTTTTCGAACTCGCCGTGTACGCTGGCCGGTGAAACTCCGAGTGTGATGTTCGCGCGCAGAAATCTCAAACCGTCCAGATCGGAGGTGTCCGCCGGGTTGATCATGAATTCGCCAAGATCCCGATAGATTCGCTCGGGCTCGTCGCCGATCACGATGTCGGCTTTTACGGTTTTGACTTCCTCCGGGAGCGGGTTAATCATCAGTCTTTTGATTACGATCTGATCCACCAGGAGATATGCCAGGACGGCCTGACCGAAAACAACAAGGATTACGAGGGGCATGTACCGGTTCATAGCGCAATGGAGGGGGCGAATTCGGTGTGGTTAAAATTGTCGCAACTTCTTTAGAAGCTTATGGATATTGCACATGACATGATAGATTAAAGGATTCAGGGTGTCAAGAACTACGAGAGGAAGCGCTGGTCAATTCACCTTCCATCACGCTGGTCCGGACTACTTGATGCTCACGCTGAAGTTGGTGGCGTGCGCCTTCATTCCTGCCTACGCCTCCCACTACATAGCTGCCGAGGGCATTGTAGTCAACGGCAATAAGGAACTTATTGTTGTGCGTGATAAGCAGCTACCCCAATCGACGGATACAGGAACCCGGAAACACACGAAGTATTTATACCGCAGGGATGGTAGCTAGGTGAACCGGGGGCGCCAAAATTACCCCAGACAAGGCTACTTCGATACTACTTTCGCTAGATTGAGATACGGATTGTCTCCCTTCCGAGTGAGATCGCACAAGATCTTCTCTGCACGACGATCGCCCCTGTGAGATAATAGCTCGCAGGGGCGTTTCACATTCATATCCGGCGATGGGATGATCTATTTTGAGGCGCATCAGAATTCCCGAGCATTCCGACCATAATTCTCCACAAAGATGATAAAATCAGCCAGATTCACCTGGCCATTCTGGTCCAGATCATACCTGGGGTCCATTGTCCCGAAAGACTGCATGAACAAGATGAAATCGGCGAGGTCGTTTTTTCCATCTGCATTGAAATCTCCTTTGATCTCACTGTCAGGCACCACGACTTCCGGAACGTGGCCAATACCGCTTAGGGCGAGGCTGGAGGGTATTCCCGTGAGTTCCTGAATGAAAGAAAGGGTGGCGAATTTCTCACCGGAAGAAGTCGGAATAAATGTGAGAACCAGGTCCTCAACCTGGCCAACGTCGATACTGAGTAACTTCGTAGAGACAGAAAATTCAGCTGCATCAACTCCCGAAACCGTGATATCCCGGATCTTGAACGTCGTGCCTCCTGTGTTGGCAATGAGCAGTCTTTGGGATGCTGTGTCATTTAGGTTCGCCTCTCCAAATGAGAGGGAAACAGGCAACACGATGTCAGGAGCTGTACAATTTCCCCAGAGCGTGACGCTCGCAGCTCCTCCTGGGCCGTTGTGTTCGACTCTGAGAGTTGCGGATTTGGTACCCGGCGAACTCGGCGTGAAAGTAAACGCCACATCTTCACTCAGTCCGGCTCCGATACTCAGGTTAGCGGACGAAACAGAAAAGTCTGCAGCATCATCACCCGATATTGTCAAATGGGTGATATCCAGCGGGACGTTCCCCGTGCTTGAGATGATTAGCTTCTTTAGGGAGGGTGCATTGAAGTGTGCGTCACCGAACAGTAAGGAGTCAGGTACGGATATACTCGGCTGTGTGCCCGTACCGCTCATTGTGATGCCGGTTGGGGATTCCGCTGCATTGTGATATATCAACAATGCAACCGAATAACTTTCTGGAAGAGACGGTCCAAAGGTAATGGTCACATCCTGGCTCTGGCCTGCCTTGATGCTCAGCGTGGTCGCCGAGACAGAGAATTCACCTGCATTCTCCCCAGACAGGGTGATGTTGGTGATCTCGAGCGGAATTTTCCCGGTACTGGCGACGGTAAGGACCTCCGTCTTGGAAGATTCAACCTGCGCAGGTCCGAATGCCAGAAAATCGGACACCGAGATTCCTGCCGTAAGAATCTCTGGTTCGGCGCCAATCCCGTTCAAGGAGATACTTGTGGTACTTGTGGACGAATTGTGGTAGAGGAAAAGAACTGCTGATCGCATTCCGGGAGTGGTCGGCTCAAATGTGATCGTCAAGTCCTCATTCTGTTCGGCGTGGATGTCTTGCGCGACAGTAGACACTGAGAAATCTCCTGCATCGTCACCCGAGATTGCGATTCTTCTTATCTTGAGTAAGGCGTCACCTGTGTTGGTGACTTTCAGCGTCCTTGAGGACGTATTTCCGATATCTGCGATGCCGAAAACCAGAGAGTCAGCGGTCGCAATCTCGGGTGCCGAACAGGTGCCGCAAATAACGATTCGTGAAGGACTGTCCGCGCCATTATGCTCAATCAGAAGTGTCGCCAACCTGGTACCCGGAAGGGATGGACTGTATGTCAGGGTCACATCTTGACTCTCTCCAGGGGCGATGTTCCCCGAGGTGCTGGAGACGACAAAATCTGGTGCGGCCTCACCCGAGAGTGTCAGGTCTGAGAATCCCAGTGAACCGGTTCCTGCGTTGAGAATTGTAAGCGTTCTGCGGACGGATTTCCCCTCATCTACCTGCCCAAAGAAGATGGTGTCGGGGATGGAGATGACTGGTGCCGTAGCTGTCCCGCTGAGTGAGACTGTGGTTGGGCTGCCGGGGCTGTCGTGCTCAATCGAGAGCTTGGCAACTTTGGGTCCCGCTGCTAAGGGGGCAAAGGTAACCGTAAGCACCTGATTCTGATCTCCGCCAATGTACAATTCTGTTGAAGATACCGAGTAGTCTGCGTGGTCGGTGCCCGACAGGGCGATACTCACGATGCTGAGTGTCGCGTTTCCGACGTTGAATATTGCAAGTCGCTCCGATCCAGAATATCCCACATCCACATTTCCAAAACTCAGCGAATCCTGAACATTGATCTCACGTGTCGTACCTACTCCGTTTATGGATACCCTAGTAGCGCCTCCCAGAGCATTATGCTGAATTGTAAGCCACGCAGACTTGCTCCCAGGAGAAGTCGGTGCGAAGGTGACCATCACCCCCACGCTATATCCTGCTCCGATGCTAACCCTGGTAGGAGATACCGAAAACGCTTCGGCATCTGCTCCGGACACCGAGATATTGAGAATATCCAGCTGCGTGTCTCCTGTGCTATGGACGGTGAGGACCTGCAGAAGCGAAGTCCCAACCGCCTGGCTCCCGAAGGACAGGGTAGACGACACTGATATTCCTGGATTGGATATGATTGCAGCCGTTGAGGTGCCGTCCAGAGACACACTTGCATCACTTCCTGATGCATTGTGTTGAATGGTGAGGGTGGCTGATTTGCTGCCAGCAGAGGTCGGTGTAAAAGTAACCGTGAAATCCTGACTCTGTCCCGGAGGGATGTTCTGCGATTGGGGGGAAACCGTGAATTCTGTCCCATTCTGTCCAGTCAGAGTTAGGTTGCTAATATTGAGAGATGCATTGCCGTTATTCTCAATTGTTAGTAATTGTGTCCCGCTTTCTCCACCAACCACATTGCCAAAGGACAGAGATGCCACGACCGAGATTTCGGGAACCGAAACAACGGTTGTGGCACCTGTTCCATCAAGAGCGACTGATGCATCTCCCCCTGATGCATTATGTTGAATTGAAAGGGTGGCATACTTGCTTCCTGTGGACGTTGGAGCAATAGTGACCGTCACATCCTGACTCTGTCCTGCGATAATTGTGAGTGAGGTCACGGAAACAGAGAACTCCCCGGCATTGGTGCCGGAGAGTGTGATGTTGCTGATGTTAAGAGCAGCATCACCCGAGTTGGAGATGGTCAGCGCTTGGGAGGCTGTCGCCCCAACATCCACGGCTCCCAAAGACAGGAATGTCGGGGCCGAAATGGCTGGGGCCAGGACGACCGCTGCAGTCCCCGTCCCGCTCAGGGAAACGCTAGTTGGAGTTCCAACAGCATCGTGGGTGATAGACAGGCTGGCCGACTTTGTTCCTGCCGATGTCGGCGCGAAGGTGACCGTCACATCCTGGCTCTGTCCGGCGTTAATCGCGAATGACGTAGCTGAAACAGAGAACTCCGCGGCGTTGGCGCCAGAGAGGGTGATGTTGCTGACGCTCAATGCTGCATCGCCGGTATTGGAGACCGTCAAGGTCTGCGAGGTCGTAGACCCGATATCGGTGCTGCCAAGGTCAAGGCTCGCGACCACCGAAATCGTCGGCGCCATCACGACCGCTAAGGTCCCGGTGCCACTAAGGGAAACGCTGGTTGGAGTTCCTACCGCGTCGTGAGCGATTGACAGGCTGGCCGACTTGCTCCCTGCAGATGTCGGAGCAAAAGTGACGGTCACATCCTGACTCTGTCCTGCGTTAATCGCGAATGACGTAGCGGAAACAGAGAACTCGGCAGCGTTGGCGCCAGAGAGCGTGATATTGCTGATGTTAAGAGTAGCATCACCCGAGTTGGAGATGGTCAGCGTCTGGGTCCTGGAAGAGCCGGAAAGGATATTCCCTGAGGCCAGGGTAGCCGGTACAGAAATCACCGGCGACGTTCCCGTTCCGCTCAAGGAAACGCTGGTTGGAGTTCCTACCGCGTCGTGAGCGATTGACAGGCTGGCCGACTTGCTCCCTGCAGATGTCGGAGAGAACGTGACGGTTACATCCTGGCTCTGTCCGGCGTTAATCGTGAGCGACGTCGCGGATACAGAGAACTCGGCGGCGTTGGCGCCAGAGCGCGTGATATTGCTGATGTTCAGGGCAGCATCACCCGAGTTCGAAATGGTCAGCACCTGAGAGCTAGAAGACCCGGAAACCGAATTTCCTAGCCCCAGGTCAGCCGATACTGAGATTCCCGGCCCAGTGCCTGTCCCGCTAAGAGAAACACTGGTTGGGGTTCCAACAGCGTCGTGGGTGATTGACAGGCTGGCCGACCTGGTTCCCGCCGATGTCGGTGCGAACGTGACCGTCACATCCTGACTCTGTCCGGCGTTAATCGTGAGCGACGTCGCGGATACAGAGAACTCCCCGGCGTTGGCGCCAGAGAGCGTGATATTGCTGATGTTCAGGGCAGCATCACCCGAGTTGGAGATGGTCAGCGTCTGGGTCCCGGAAGAGCCGGAAAGGATATTCCCTGAGGCCAGGGATGCAGCTACGGAAATACCCGGAGCGTTGCCCGTGCCGCCTAGAGTGACAATGCCGTTTCCCGAGCCATTGGAATCGATCGTGAGGGTTGCAGCTTTGCTTCCTGCTGAGGTCGGTGTGAATGTGACTGTCACATCCGAACTCTGTCCCGCCGGGACACTGAGTGTTGTTGCAGAAACCGAGAACTCAGCTGCATTTGCGCCGGAGAGCGTGATGCTGGTGATGTCGAGCGAGATGTTTCCTGTGTTGGAGATGGTCAGCGTCTGGGAAGTTGAGGCCCCTACAACCGCATTATCAAGGGATAGCGAGGCTGCAACTGAAATCTTTGCTTGAGGGTTTCTCCCCATTCCTGCCAGCGATACAGCCGAGGTACTTCCCGTGGCGTTGTGCGTGATGGTCATCGTTGCGGCCTTATTCCCATTGGAGGTGGGCGCAAAGGTAACAGTCACGTCTTCACTTGCCGCTGGTGCAACACTGAACGATGTTGATGAGAATGTGTACTCAGACTTGCTGGATGCGATATCCGTGATCACAAGGGTCGCGGTCCCCGGGTTGGAAACGGTCAGTACCAGGTCGGAGGTGTAACCGTTCGGCACATCTCCAAAGTCCAGAGTCCCAGCAACAGAAATGTCGGGTGCGGCCTGAGCACCAACTCCGGATGGAACCGCGACTCCCAGAACCATCGCAATTATTGTTGCGATTCTCAACTGTTGACGACAACTCTTTGATGAACAATCCCTCCTGGAATCCCCTAAACTACGCCTTGCCAGCATCCTATTTTCCTCAACTTCCTTAAAGGACTGCAATTAGGTCTATGTGCTGTGCTGGGATGGTGTCGATCGGGGTGGATCGGAGAACCTAAGTATTTAGAATGATTGCAAAAGGCAGGCCAGATTGGCTCTCCAGGTTTGGTGTGGTCTCCCCAGGGTTAAGGGCTTGATCATAACTGGAGATTCTAGATCAACTTGCGAATCATAAAAAAAAGAGAACCGTCAGAAGCGGATCTCTTAGATGGGTCACACCGATATTAAAACCACGATGGTCGATCTACGCGCAAGCCCTGACCGGATGGCTGGGCCAGTCCAGAACTTACAGTTGGATGGGTCAGTTTCAGAAAAAGCCGTCAATATCTCCACCTAGGCCACATTTTGACCTTTCTAATTGTCGCGTAACATTATGTGAATTATATTAGTTACGTTCCGAGAAAATAAAAAGGCCGCAGATGCGTGAGCATCTGCGACCTCCTCGGGAAACAACAAGCAACTTCGGATAGTCCCGCCGGGGTGTATCAGGCGCCAGCGATGGCGGGTGCCGCTGGGCCTTTCGAATGGGTTGGCCCAGGGTGGCCTTTACTGCAGCAGCGTGAGTGCGTTCTGCGGGATCGCGTTGGCCTGTGCCAGGAGCGCGGTGCTCGACTGGACCAGGATCTGCGCCCTTGTGAAGCCTGAAACTTCCTCCGCCACATCTGCATCACGAATTGTGGACTCGGATGCCTGTAGATTTTCAATGGAGTTCTCAAGTGACCGGACCGTGAAGCCCAATCGATTCTGGATGGCACCGAGGTCTCCACGCTGTTGCGCCACGGTGTTGATGGCCAGATCGATTACCGGTATGATGGATTGCGCCGATGAAAGGGTGCTTACAGAGATTCCAGAGAGATTCAGATTGACTCCGGTTGCTCTCATATCACCGATATTCACTTCGAATCTGTCTGAGAAGGTATTGTTGGGTCCTATCTGGAGTGTGCCACCCGTACCTTCTTCGACCAGTAAGGTTGTGCCTCCCAGATCGCCATCGCGGAAGCCGTCGCTCGCAGGGTCCGACGCTGAAGCATTTCGCTGGCCGGTCAGAGTCAGCTGAATACCCAGGCGGTCGAAGTTCGCGACGATGCTGCTTCCAGTCGCTACGACTCCGCCTCCGTCGTTGTCCAGAGCAGGCCCGATATCGATGGTTTGGCTCGCAACGCCGTTCGTGAGTGTGATCTGGTTATCGCCTGCAGTATCCAGGAAGGTGTAATTTCCTGCACCCGCGCCGGTAATCGATACGTCGACCACACCGGTAGTCCCAGAGGCCAGGGCGTCTGACACCCCGAGGTTCTGGCTGACCGCGTTTCCGAATCCAGTTAGCAGTGACGTATTATTGTATCTGGTGGCCTGAGCGATCCTGTCCACTTCCGATACGAGTTGCACGACCTCTGCGTTCATCGCGGTTCTGTTGCTGTCGTTCAGGGTGGAAGATGCTGCCTGCACGCCCAGTTCGCGGATGCGGATGAGGATTGCGCTTACTTCGTTCAGTGCACCCTCGGCGGTCTGAATGAGATTCGTTCCCTGTTCGGCATTTGAAACGGCCTGCTTGAAACCTGTCAGCTGTGCCCGCATCCCCTCAGAAACTGAGAGCCCTGCCGCGTCGTCGGCGGCTCGGTTGATGCGCAACCCGGAGGAAAGTCTTTCTATCCTGGTCGACAATTCCCGGTTGTTGATCCGGAGTTGTCGCCGGGTGTTTAAGGCGATGATGTTGTGATTTACCCGAAGTGGCATTTTGAAACCTCCTTGTTTCCGTCACTTCCCGATTTTATCGGGTATCCGTGCCCGATGGATGTTGCACTGCTCTTTTCCCTGTGATCCAAGAATCCTAGAGCAGGATCAGCAACCTCTGAATCTGAAGTGACCTCAGAATTTTTCTGAATTCCGGTTTGCGGTTTATCGCACAGAATCCAACTGTGGATTGATTGACCCAACAGGTTTGTATGCTGCTTTGAACGCCTGCTACGGGACCACCGGGGGAGACTGTGCACGAGATTTTCCTTTAAAACTGAGTTGTATTTCAGAATCCAATTTGATACCTCTTTGTAGCACTTGGTATAGTTATCGGCGTTCATTCAATCTGCTTTAGTGTTTTTTGTCGCGTCGCACCAGGTTTTGTCTATCTTAGTTGAATACGGGAATGGTTCCAGTTCGAAAATTGTGGGTTCAACAGGTTCTGCCTCAATCGGCAGAGGTGAACATGAGCGGTGTGAAACCGGCGAATGTCCTTGCCAGGTATGTCTCTTCAGGCTTCAATCCGCCGGCGATCGCAGGTGTCCTGTTTACGGTAATGGCTCTTGATTCAGGTGGAATGGTTTCATTCCCTCTATTCGAGTGGCTTGTCTGTTTGACTTTTGGCTCGTTGCTTCCCGCCGGGTATGCGGTCTTTCTGCTATCCAGGGGGAAGATCTCAAACCTCTATGAGCCTGACCGGATGTCCAGACTGAATCCGCTGGGTGTGTCAACGCTGAGTTGCGTAGCGGGTGCAGGAATCCTCAGTTCTGGATCGCCATTCGACTCATTCTCTCTAATGATGATCGCCTACGCCCTGCTCGGGACAATTATGTTCCTGATTACCTTGTTCTGGAAAGTGAGTCTTCACGCTGCGGGAATCTGGCTGCCTGTTGCTGCTGCCGGCTGCATGTATGGAATTACGGGACTCTATTTCCTTCCGGTTGCCCTCCTGGTTTCCTGGGCTCGTATCGCCACGGGTGCACATACCCTTCTCCAGGTGTTTGCCGGCGGAGGTGTTGGATTCATTACCACGTGGAGTGTGGTGGTTTTGGCGTCGACGTATGGTGTATGCTGAAGTAAAGGGGATGGTATCATGCTGCGCTGGATAAAGAATATACGCTGGCCTTGGCGAAAAAAACCGCCTCTTGCCCCTCCCAAACGCACGGCAGACGCGCTGAGGCGGCTGTATTACAATTATCAGCGGCAACGTCGGCTTTGGGGGTATATCGTTCTTTCCGCCCTGATGATGTCCTCGCTATTCATTGTGTTCAGCTTGTTCACAGATACGAATCTGTGGGTTCTGACCATTCCAGCTATGGCAAGTATTTTTTCTGTTCATCAAATGAGAAGGTGCGGTGAGCTCGTAAACGTATTGCGACAAGCCCTGACGGTTCAGATTCAGATCGACAAGAAACTGGCGGAGGCAGAGCAGAAGGCTACACTGGAAACCGAGGCGGCAGCAGAACAACTGGCGGAGGCTCAAGCGAAAGTGGACGCGCAGTCGGAGGCAATCAGAAGAGCCAGGGCTAAAGAATATGCGGAGGCTGTTCTCGAGTCGCAGGCCCAGGCTGGATCGAATGGGAACGGGAAGGAAAAGGGGGCGGAATCAAATGATGCCCCTCCAACGAAAAAGGAAGACGAAGATGAGGGTGAGAAAGGGACTGAAGCGAAAGATTGAGGCCAGGGAACCCATTCCCCTGAAGGTCCACCGAATTGAGCATACTCGCCATCGATGATGGCGGGTTTTTTTATTGTGGGGTATAAACTTCGGAATCTTGCCAGAAGCTCGCCCAGGCGAACCAGAAGGCACTGTGAGCAGGAATTTGCAACAAATGACTGTTTGCCAGTTGCCCGGCGATTCCTCGGCCCTTGAGGTCCCACGTGGTGCCGGTTTGCTCGTCGCGTAAGAGGAAAGGGAACACCGGATCATTGGTGACCAGTCTGGTGAAGGTGAGTATTCTGCTGCCCAAGTTTCGATTGAATGCAATGGCCATTTTTTCCTGTGCAAACCACACAACCAGCACAGCATCTGATCCGATGTTGTCGTTGATCACTGCTTCTTCACCCATGTTCTCATATGGGTAGGCCTTGGCTTTTTCGGTAAAGCGAACCCCAAAAGTGTGTGATTTGGGGGGGTACAGCTGTCCAATCGGGTTCTCGTCAAGAGGCGGCAATGTGGGGAATCGGGGCTTGATATCCTGATTTCTGTAGGTTCCATAGGGATAGATACCATAGTCGTTCATCGGAAAGGCTTCGGGAGTGTTTCCGCTGATCACCATTGTGTCCGGGTAGAGTCTCTTCCAATATCCCCAGGTTACTTGTGTGAATGGAAGCGTGGTCAAGACCCAGCCCGCACGGAATCCGGAAATGGCGACATGGGTCATTTGCGGGTATCGAATCTGATCGTCGTTCCTGTCATACATGATGAGGTTGTTGTTGAACAATTGACCAGTCACTCCAAACATGATCCTGTCTTCGAGGCCACCTCCCGTTGTGCCAAAAACGACTCCGCTGTCGGTCAGCGGCGAAAAGGTGACCGCTATGGGCTGACCTCCAATGATGTCGTTAATAATTTCGTGATACCACCCAATTCTGATGGGATAGGCTTTTGACACGCCGTTGCGATGCACTCCGATAACCAGATCCGTATCGTCCAGATAGGCGGCATCTGGAGATCCAGGGAGTACGAATTGCGGGTCAGTAAGGGCAGGTACAACGTCCTTCACGCTGGCGTTTTCTATGTGTTCGTGGGGAAAGGTGAGCGTATTGAGAAAGTTGCCAGAAGCCACGGCAGGCGGGTTGGCGGTGGAATCGTTGTTGGCGGAACCGGAGCCACCACCAGAACTACCTTCGGCAGGATCGGGATTGGAAGAGGAGGTGTTTTTACCACCGCAGGAGAGGAGAAGGGGAAGAAGCAAGGAGAGAAAATACTTTAGAAAACTTGCCATTTTCGCTTTCAGTAGGGCAGGAAGGCAAAACTGGATGGGCGGGATCAGTGTTTTCGAAATGGATCGCCTGTGTAGGAAACTCCCAGGACAAGCATCCTGCCGGCCGGGAAGCTTCTTCCATTGACGGATATGCGGAGGGCCGCCTCCAGATTCAGGTTGTTGAAGGGCCCCATAGCCAATGTAGGCGAAAAATAGGTTACGCGTTTTACATCCGAAATGGTCTTTATGCCGAATGAGGTAGCGGCTTTGCCGCGCACACCTTCTACTTTCACGGCCAGCAGCATCAGCTTGTGGGGCGAATAGCCAACTTCACCCATGAAAAACCACTCATCACCGGGATCCCGATCAATTTTTTCATTTTTCTTTCTGAGCCTGTATCCCAGGTCTACGTTGGCGTAAGCCCGAATCGGCCACAGCGAACGCCCAAGCTGGAGAATCAGGTCGAGATCCCACTGCCCTTCCCCTACAGGAATCAGTCCATCCTCATTCTGAAAATCGCCCGTCGGCGCTTTGAAACCGAATTTAAGACTGCTCACGGTGGTACCGGTAAGCAGACCCAGTTTCACCAATCCTCTAATGTCGCTGAAACCGGTTGCGCGTCTTGGCTCTCCAAAACCTGTAAGCAATGCAGCATCCTGAAATTGCTGCCGGAAGAAGGGCACCTGGATGCCCACATCCACCCTGTCTGTAATACCGTAGAATATATCCAGAAACAGGGCTTTTGAACTGTAACTGCCGTTGAACCGGTATCTCGCCCTGTCTCCCGCCTCGTAGGTGATGGAAGGATCCGGTGGACGTCCTCCGCCGCCTACGGCGACATACTCTTCATTGGTCGACTGGTGCATGAATGTGGCCTTGGTCCAGAAGTGACCCTTCGGAAGTGTCCACGCGCCTGCCAGAACCAACTGGGGTAAGAGTAATCCTAATGTCAACAATTTGCAGAATATAAACAATCGCATAGGGATCAGGTTTCGTTTTTTTGGCGAGAGCCGGCCAGCCGGGTAGGCCGGATTCTCGCCCTTTCCCACACGATGGGTGCGGGAAAAATCCATTGTGACTTTGGTTGCCTCAAAGATGTGGTTGGTGGGAGTCGGCCAGCCGGGTATGCCGACTCCCACCCTTGACCCGCACGATGCGTGCGGGAAACCCTGTGATTCACTGGACGTAGACTTCAGTTTCCTGCCAGAAGGTCGCCCAGGCGAACCAAAATGTATTGTGTGCGGCTATTTGACGCAGCTGGCTGTTGGCCATTTCGCCCGATATGCCCTGACCAAGCATGTTCCAGATCGTTCCAGTTTCCTGGTCGCGCATCATGAACGGGAAACGACTGTCCGTAGACTGGATTTTCTCGAATGTAAGGCGCGTTCCACCCACATTACGCTGATAGGGTAGGGCGAGTCGTCCATCGGCGTAGTACAGAATCAAGACATCTTGTCCTGCCACGGTGTCATTGATGACTACTTCCTCGCCTCCCATGGTACTGAAGGGGTAGGCCTTTGCGATCTGCCCGAATCGTAGCCCCAGGGCGACTTCCTTGGGTGAGTGGTCCAGCACGATCGGGTTCTCTTCAGAAGATGGACTGAGTGGGAAGAGAGGTCCAGACTCCGGAAGTCTGTATCCTTCGTATGGATACAGGGTATATCTGTTGATATTGAATGTGCCCGAAGATTGGGCGCTAATGACTCGCGTGCCCGGAAAAAGGCGCTTCCAGTAACCCCAGGTAGTTTCTATAACCGGAAGAAGGGTCAGGCCGTTTCCCGCCCAGAGACCCGAAATGCCCTTGTAGATCATTTGCGGCTACAGTGTCGTATCGTCCCTTCGATCGTACATGACCAGATTGTTGTTGAAGAGCAGCCCGGAAACACCCAGTTCTATTGGCGCTTCGTCGTCTCCTCGCCCGTCAAACACCAATCCGGTCCCAGTGAGGGGGCAAAACGTAACCACGATGTGCTGCCCTGAGATTTCGTCGTTGATGATTTCGTGGTGCCATCCAATATTATGTGGATAGGCCTTCGCGACCCCATTGATGAAAACGCCCAGAACCATGTCTGAGTCCGAGAGGTAGCTGGCGCCATTTGATGAAGGTGACACGAAATCCGGCCTTGTGAGTGCAGGAATTCCGTCTTTGGAGACGCCGCCACTGATGAGCAGGTTGATGGGAAACCTGTTCACATCGAGGAAATTCTTGGCCGGGGCTGAAGATGATCCTGTGCCACCCGTGCCTGTGTCGGAATTCTCGTTCACCGTGGCGGCAGGGGGGGCGGATAAAGGTGAGTCTTTTCCACCACAGGAGGCGACGGCACCGGTTATGACGATGAGGACCGCTAATTTGATCGGGTGAAACATTTAACTTCCCTTTGTTCTGGAAAAGGTGATACAACACGGGTGATGACCATGCTATCTGCAAGGGTCGTGCCGAATATGAAAAAAACGCAACGATTTGTGATCAATGAGTATAAAATATATAATGTCAATAGGTTATGAATATCGTTGATTTGAAAAAACAAGCCACTTTTGAAACGGAACCGTGCGAAACCGGTGTTGTCAACGTCAGGTAGTCTATTGTTTGCATGAGGATGGATGCGCTACAACCAGAGGTGCTTATTGCTTGCTTTTGCCAAGGGGTCTGGCTACATTATAATGCTTACCCACTATACATTTGGTCACTTGATTTCTGGCGGTTTAAGGCACTGATTTTGACAGGTTGGGAGAACAGTCATATGGCTGGCTTCGAAGTGGTTGCACCCTTTGAGCCTGCGGGAGATCAGCCCCAGGCGATTTCCGAACTGTCGCAAGGCATACGCAACGGAAATCAGTTTCAGACGCTGCTGGGTGCGACTGGTACAGGTAAGACCTTTACCATATCGAAGGTTGTAGAAGCAGTGCAGAAACCCACATTGATCATTTCCCATAACAAAACGCTTGCAGCCCAGCTTTACGGCGAATTCAAGACATTTTTCCCGAAAAACGCGGTAGAGTTCTTCATTTCCTACTACGACTATTACCAGCCAGAGGCATATAAACCGGTCACAGACACATTTATTGAGAAAGAGTCGGATATAAATGACGAGATCAACAGACTGAGGCTCCGTGCGACCAGCGCGCTGATGGAACGTCAGGATGTGATTATCGTAGCAAGTGTATCATGTATATATGGTATAGGCAACCCGGAGGAGTATGGTCGAATGCACGTGATGCTCGACCGCGGGCAGCAACTCGATCGGGACCATATGCTCCGCCGGTTGGTAGACATCCACTATACCAGAAATGATGTGGATTTCGCGCCGGGCACCTTTCGGGTAAGGGGCGATGTCGTTGAAATCTTTCGCCCGGAACGCGAGGAGCCCATCAGGGTTGAGTTTTTTGGAGATGAAATCGATTCCTTGAGCCTGATCGATGTCATTACCGGTGAGGTGATCGAGGAAAAGGATCGGGTGGCCATTTACCCGACCAAGCATTTTGTTACCAGTGGCAGAAGGATCGAGCAGGCTATCGAGAAAATCGAAATCGACCTGGCGAAACAACTGGAATTGTTCAAGGGCCAGGGAAAGCTGTTGGAAGCCCAGCGGCTCGAGACGCGAACCCGGTTCGACATGGAAATGATGCGGGAAATCGGGTACTGCTCTGGTATCGAGAATTACTCTCGTTACATGGACGGGCGGTCTCCAGGAGAACCGCCTTACGTACTCCTGGATTATTTCCCGGAAGATTTCTTGATCGTGATAGACGAATCTCACGTGTCTGTTCCCCAGATCAGAGCCATGTGGAATGGAGATCGGTCCAGGAAGCAAACCCTGGTAGAACACGGGTTCCGACTTCCAGCTGCACTGGACAACCGTCCACTCTATTTCGAAGAATTCGAGGGCAAGGTAAAGCAGGCCATTTTCATGTCTGCTACGCCAGCCGATTATGAATTGGAGAAGACCGAAGGCGTCTTCGTAGAGCAAGTTATCCGGCCCACAGGTCTCCTGGATCCGGAAATGGAGGTGAGGCCCGTTCGCGGGCAGGTTGATGACCTGATCGATGAAATCAGGGGCCGCGTGGAACGAGACGAGCGCGTTCTTGTGACGACTTTGACAAAACGGATGTCCGAGGACCTCGCGGAGTATATGCGGGATCTGGGGATCAGGTCCAGGTATATACACTCCGATATCGATTCTCTTGAGAGAGTCGAGATAATTCGAGATTTGAGACTGGGCGAAATGGATGTGCTGGTGGGTGTGAATCTGCTGAGGGAGGGGCTGGATTTGCCAGAGGTCTCCCTTGTGGGCATTCTGGACGCGGACAAAGAGGGGTTTCTCAGATCGACCAGATCCCTGATCCAGACCGCAGGCAGGGCTGCCAGGAATGTCAGGGGGCTTGTGATTCTTTATGCGGACAGGATTACCGATTCTATGCGGCGCGCGATGGATGAAACCTCGCGAAGGCGAGAGCTTCAGCGGGCATACAATACGCTCCACGGAATTGAGCCCCAGACCATTTACAAGACGAAGGCGGAGATATTGCAGGCCACGTCGGTGGCGGACGAGAAGCGTGAAGAGATGCCACTGGCAGCCGAACATACGCCAGAATATCTGGTAGGCACGAACCTGATCGATTTGCTGGCAGATCTTGAGAAGAAGATGGCTCTTTCTGCATCGAATCTGGAATTTGAAAAGGCGGCTGAATACAGGGATGAGATTGTACGAATCAAGAAGCGATTGGAAGAAGACACAGAGGCAACTGCGCATGGAAGCTGAGGGTGAACGATTCGCTATGTCTGAAGAGGGGCTGCGCGAGAAGATTTCAGAGGCTGTCCGCATTGCACTGGAAGAGGATGTCCGGGATGGTGATATCACGACCCTCTGGACGGTGAGAGAGAAGAAACAGGCGACTGCAGAAATTGTATCGAGAGCGCATGGTGTCGCAGCAGGTGTGGATGTCGCCCGTGAGGTCTTCAGACAGGTCGACTCGCTGCTGTCATTCAAACCGTTGCTTTCTGATGGAGATACCCTGGCTCCCGACGAGGTCGTTGTAGAACTGTCGGGGTCGGCCCGGGGGATGCTAACGGCCGAGCGCGTCGCACTCAATTTTCTTCAGCGCATGTCGGGGATCGCATCGCTTACCCGAAAGTATGTCGACGCGTGCGACGGGACGGGAGTGAAGATTCTTGACACCCGAAAGACGGTTCCCGGGTTGAGGGTACTTGACAAGTATGCTGTTTCCAAAGGGGGGGGCGGCAACCATCGCATGGGGCTGTTCGATATGGTGCTGCTGAAGGAGAACCATATCGAGGCTGCGGATGGCATCGGCCCGGCAATCGCCGCGGCCAGGTCCGGGATGCAACGGGCAGGTCGCCAGGTGATGGTTGAGGTAGAGGTCGAAGATCTTGCCGGGCTGGAAGACGCCCTTGCCGCCGGCGCAGACTGGATCATGCTGGACAATATGGATGTGGAAAGCATGGCGAAGGCCGTGATACGTGTTGGGCGTGACGGAAAAAAACGTCCCATTCTGGAGGCGTCTGGAAATATCTCGCTGGAGAATGTCCGGGCGGTTGCACAAAGCGGCGTCGACGTCATATCTGTGGGCGCACTGACGCATTCCGTTTCAGCACTGGATCTCAGCATGCTTATTCATTAGGTCAGCATTGGAGAATGGCACCATGAACGCGGCTCAACAAACCCCTTTTGAATACCGGCTTCTCGAAACACTGGGTGGCGTTCCCGGCAAATTCCTGGAGATCGGGAACCTGGCAGCCGAACTCCAGGTGACTGCTCGTGACGTTGACAATGCATTGCGAAACCTCAAGCGACTTGGATTCCCTGTCACCGTTCGGTCCGATGGACAGGTTGCCCTTGAGCCCGGTGTAGATGTTCTGGACAGCAAGCGCGTTGCAAAGAGGATCGGGTGTTCGCTGCCTGGGTGGGATATATACTGTCATCTCGAAGTGGGCTCCACAAACGATCTGGCGATGGAGGCCGCGAGGTCAGGTGCGCCGCACGGGACCGTTTTCGTTGCCGAGCACCAGACCAGGGGGAGAGGCAGGCTTGGGAGAAAGTGGTTTTCGCCGCCAGGATCCGGACTATGGTTTTCTGTAGTGTTACGACAGGTTCTGCCTGTTTCGAAGGCCTGGATGCTTACCCTGGGTGCGGGATCGGCAATCGTTGCTGCCGTGGCGTCGACGTATGGAGTTGCACTGGATCTGAAATGGCCCAACGATGTCCGGTATGAGGGGTGCAAGCTTGGGGGGATTCTGACGGAAGCTTCGCCGACGAAGGATATGATCGAGTTTGCCGTGCTCGGTATCGGTCTTAACGTAAATCAAGACGCTCGCGACTTTCCTTCAGACCTAAGCGCCCACGTGGCGTCCCTGAGACAAGCAACCGGTGAGAGGGTATCCAGATCCGAACTCCTTGTCGCTATCCTGAAATCCCTGGACGAGACCCTTTCAGATCTGGAACCGGAAAAGATCAGGAATGATTGGCTCGGAAATACGCGAATGATGGGTTCACGTGTAAGCGCCACTGTCGATCAGAGCTCACTGGTAGGCATCGCGGAGGATCTTTCTCCTGAAGGTGCGCTGGTTGTCCGTGATTCGGCCGGCAAGATTCATCACATTCAGTCAGGTGAGGTCCAGCAGCTCAGAGATGAAGTTCCTTCCGGGCAGAGGTTGAGAGATGTTGATTGCGTTTGATGTAGGGAATTCTACGGTAGATTGCGGGCTGTTCGATGGTGAGTTGTTACTGGCCACGTGGCGATACGAACTGGATCGCAGAAGAACTGCTGAAGCGTACCGGGCTATGCTGTCAAACAGCCTGAGTGAACAGGGGCTGCAGCCGCCCAAATGTGGGATCGCGGCTTCTGTGGCTGTGGGTGTCTCAGATGTTCTCGCTGCGTCGACCGAATCTCTATGGGGCGTACCTCTGGTGATCGTTAACAATGCTGGAGAGATCGGAATCGATGTTCACGTGTCCACACCAGAGCGCGTTGGGATAGACAGGCTCCTTTCGGCGGCCGAGGGTTATCGCATCACGGGTGGCGCTACCGTGGTCGCGGATCTTGGCACGGCGATCACCGTGGACCTGGTTTCATCGGAGGGTATTTTTCTTGGTGGCACGATTACGGCCGGTTTGCGGCAAACTTCGAAAGCGCTGGCCATTGGGACCAGTTTGTTACCTGAAGCAGATATCAGGCGACCCGAGTCCGTCCTGGGTAAATCGACTCTCGAATGTATACGGGCGGGCGTTGTTTACGGGGCCGCAGGCGCGGTGGACAGACTGGCGTCAGAATTGGTGAAGGAGGCCGGTGGAACGGCTGAGGTCCTATTGACAGGGGGAGATGCACAACTCCTTTCACCATTTCTATCCGTTCGACACAGTGTCGAAAACGCACTGGTGCTCCGCGGTCTCAACCGTGTGTTCCAGAGCGGTCAGTGAGGGTGTTGAAAAAACAGTAAAGTCCGTTCATTTCTGGTCGATAAATAAACTGGATCCATCATCCTTACTCTACCAGAACCTGAAAAACCTGCGAGCATACATCTGCTCGCAGGTTTTTTTTATGTTTTCTTCAGGGTGGGTTCAGCCGACTCCGCCCTTTCTCCTTTCAAGTTCCTTGGCCAGTCGCATCTTTTCGCTGTCGAGCTCCGCCCGTTCTTTGACAGCATGAGCGAACCCCTGAACCTCTTCCTCGAGCTTCGGAATTTTCTGTTCTGCGGTCTTGATCTTACGTTTAAGTTTCTCGATTTCGCGTTCTGCGATGCTGACCTCTCCGACGGCCACTTTGAGTCGCTGGCGGGCCTGACCGTTCTTTTCCGATGCTTCGGAGAGTCTGGACCTCTTGCTTTGTAATGAAGCAGTAGACATCCATTTGATCATTACCGTACCGAACAGGAATCCGACCGATACCATTGGAAGAAACATAACTGCCTCCTCAGGCCGCCTCGACGGTCTCGATCATTGACCGAAGTGTCTGGAGATTACGACCTGCGGTTTCCAGGGGGTCTTCCATACCCGGCGTCTCGAACACCAACGGACCGCTGTAACCCACTTCGACGAGGGCTTTGAGGCACCCGGGAAGATCGATTTCGCCTTCCCCGACATAGCAGGGCTTGCGATCCTTTCTGGGGTCCTTGATGTGAACCTGGACGAGGTGGTCTTTCAAAGTGTGAATATCAGCGATCGAATCGCTGCCAAGCATCTGTGCGTTGCCAACGTCGAAGTAGGCGCCTACCGACGGGTTATCCACTGCCTCGATCAACTCCAGCATTTGCTCCCCGGTGACAATGTGGCTTCTCCCCACATTTTCCAGGCCGATTCTTATACCAAGTTTGGCTGCCTCAGAAGCGATGCCCTTCGTCTCGTAGGCCCATCTATGCGCAGCTTCTTCAAGCGGCAGGCCCAGAGGGTTTGTTACAGGGATCAGCATCGCAGGCACACCCAGAACCTTGCAGGCTTTCAATGCCCTCATCACAATCTGTTTCGCGGTGATTCGTTTGGAGACATCCGGATCCGCAAATGTGTATGTCCAGAACGTATGGAGACAGATCGAGAATATCGGAATTCCAGATTCCTCTGCGCGTTTCGCAAGTGCCGTAAGTCCCTTATCGGACCACAACTCCGTGTCCGTATAGGTGTCTGCTCTGATTCCCAGTTCTACCCCGTCGTACCCAAGCGCTCTTGCCCTGGGGAAGACATCTGTCCAATCTGTTTTAAGCACATCCTCAAGCACCCCGATCCCAAATCGGCCCATTAACCCTCCGTCTGATTGAATTTGGACTGCCATCACCGGTCCGATTAAGTAAGGTACGAAAGGCATCTGACCTTGTCAAGGTTAGGTGAAATCGTGGACGGGTCGAGTGTTCCTTGAGATTCGACAATGTCTTCAGAGTTAGAATAGGGCGAGTTTACTAGCTTGCCGGAGCCGCCGATGCCGGATGGGTTGCCTCTTTGGCGCGGCGTCAGAATGCCTTCTGGCGCACACGGTCGTGAGGCGTTGACAACAGCCTTCCAGGGGACTATTATAGACCGAATTCAGCCTGTGGTTTACCAGCACAAGGTTATATCCTCAGTTCTACGCACCTCGCGATTTTGGGCAGGTCACGTATTCCGACAAGGCCAGCCCGTTTTGGCGAGATTGATCCAGTCTCGACCTATCACAGATTCTTTCTCAGGAGTAAAATGGACCGATCAGGTATCTATGTCCCCGCAATCATCCTGATTTTAGGTGGGCTTGCGTTCCTCAACAGCCTCGGGAATGGGTTCACCTTCGATGATGTGGCGATTGTGGTGAACAATCCGGTCATCAGATCCCTGTCGCCAGGCGAGATTTTCACTGCGCCCTGGTGGCCGGGTCAGTTGGAACTCGGTTTGTTTCGGCCGGTTACCACCTTTACCTACTCGCTGAACTATGCGCTGCATGAACTGGAGCCCTATGGATATCACCTGTTCAATGTGATGCTGCATCTGCTGAATGGGGCGATGGTGTTCTGGATCGCATTCAGAATTCTGGGACATTTGCCATCTGCCTGTGTCACGTCTTTGATGTTCCTTCTGCATCCGGTCCAATCCGAGGCAGTCAATGGTGTGGTCGGCCGAGCGGAATTGCTGTCCGCTTTCTGGGTGCTGTTTGGATGGTTGCTCTACATCGCGGCTTCACTTTCAGAACCACGCAGACAGAAGATTCTGTACTGGTGCTCTCTCCTGTCGGCATTCATCGCGTGTTTCTGCAAGGAACTTGGCGTCGTGCTCGTCGGCCTCATCGCCCTGTACGAGTGCCTCCTTCGTCTCAAGCGGGGTGATGGAGGGTCCGGATGGATACTCACCCGGGTGGAACTCTCTCGCCTGATTCCCTATCTGCTTGTTGTAGTGCTTTTTCTGATTATCAGATACGAGGTGGTGGGGGCGATTTTCCTGCCCGCCCTCCCTGCTATAGTGGACAACCCTCTGGCGCACGCTTCTTCCCTGGAGCGGGTGTTGACGGCTGTATCGATTCTCGGAAAGTACGCCACGCTGATCATTTACCCCATGCACCTGTCTGCCGATTATTCCTACAACGAGATCCCGGTTGTTTCATCGGTTTTCGATTGGGGCTTGCTTTGTGGCGGACTGGTAACGGGTGCCGTAATTCTCATCGTGGTCATGTCTGTTCGACGGAGAATTGCTCCGGAGTTCGGGTTTGGTCTGGCCTTCCTGTGTCTGGCCCTGCTGCCGGCCAGCAATCTGCTTTTTCCTATAGGAACCCTTCTGGGGGAGCGTCTGCTCTATTTGCCCTTCACAGGATTCTGTTTCTTCTGTGGCGTCATTTATCTGGCGGCTTCTCGTCAGGTGTTCCCCACCTGGCTCCCTTGCGTAGCCGCCAGTCTTCTTCTGCTGGGTTTGGGTATTCGCACCGTTCTGAGAAATGCCGATTGGCGAGATAACCTCACCCTTTTCCAGAGTGCCGCCCAGACATCACCGAACAGTGCGAAAGTCCAGTTCAATCTTGGAAACGCATATCGGGATACCGGAAACATCAAACTGGCAGTGGAACACTATGACCGTGCGCTTTCGATTTATGCAGAATATGCAGAGGTCCATTACAACAAGGGAGTACTTCTTCAGGAGCACGGCCAATTGAAGCAGGCAACTTCGGCCTATAGTTCTGCACTTCTTGCAGATTCATTGCACGCCCCTTCGTGGATCAATCTTGGCACACTTATGGGCAGGAGCGGCCAATACCAAAGCGCCTATGTTGCCTTCGACAGGGCCAGGAGGCTGAAGCCAGAAAATCTGGATGCGAAATTCAATTTTGGTCTGGCCGCCCAGGAACTGAAGCGTTATGAAGAAGCGGTCCAGGTTTACCAGGAAATTCTGAAACGGGCTCCTGATCATGTCGGAGCAGCAAATAATCTTGCTGAATTGTACAAGGAGACAGGATACGCCGGGGAATCGATCGCGGTTTACAGAAAACTCCTCAAGTCGAGACCCGACGCGTACCAGATCGCATTCAATCTGGGCGCGATGCAGGAAAAGATGGGGAAACCGGAAGAAGCGGCCGGCGCCTATGAGCTAGCGTCAAATTCCGCAGATGAGATGGGGGCTTTCGCTCTGTACAAAATGGGTGAATTGTATCTGTCCACTGGAAACCTGGGAAAGGCCCAGGATTCCCTGGAGCGATTCCTGAAGAGGTGGGAGGGCAGTGCGACAACGCGTGTTCGCGCAGAACAGTTGCTCGAGAGTCTAACAAGCAGATAATCGGTCAGGCGGAGAGCACATCGTGAAAGGAAACATTGTGGGAAATGATATGCTACGGCTTCACAAAGACGCTCTGGTCATCGATTCGCACAACGATACCACGGTATCCCATATTCGCAGAGGGAACCTCGGGTTATCTGGAGAGAAACCTCCGGAAGAGGATCTCAGAGAGGGTACCGTTGCCTATCTGAGGGGGCGTTTTGACGAGGCTACTGTGGCAGAGCCGGTTCAGATCAATTTTCCAAAGATGCGATCGGGCGGTTTGGATGTCGCATTCTTTGCGATCGACGTGACACGCGCCTGGAAGCATCACCTGACATACGCCATGGACGCCCTGGGGTTTCTGGACTCCGAAGTCGAAGCGAATTCGGAACAGGTGGTGATCGTCCGAACCGCCTCCGAAATTCTGAGGGCGAAGGCGGATGGAAAACTCGCGCTCCTCCTTGTGATCGAGAACAGCGATGGGGTCGAAGCGAGTGTGAATGTGCTCAGGATGGTGCACAAACTGGGTGTGCGATCAATCGGTTTGACACACAACATCAGCAGCTGGGCGGCGGATGGCAACGCGGAATCCGGCAGCGGCGGAGGACTTACTTCCTTCGGCGTGACACTGATCGAGGAGATGAACAGACTGGGCATGCTGGTGGATGTCTCGCACATCAGCGAGGCCGGGTTCTGGGATGTGATGAAGGCAAGCACGCGGCCAGTTATTGCTTCGCACAGCAATTGCAAGGGTGTTTGCGACCACCCCAGGAATCTGTCCGACAAACAGATCCGCGCGCTTGCAGAGAATGGCGGATCGATGGGGGTGACGTTCGTGCCTTCCTTCGTAAGTGAATCTTCACCAACACTGGAGGGTCTCCTTGATCATATCGATCATGCGGTCCAGCTCGTTGGGGCGGACCACGTGGGCATCGGGTCGGATTTCGACGGAGGAGGCACCCTGGTAGAGGATGCCACTGTTTTTCCAGAGATTACCGAGCGGTTGAGCCGACGTGGATATAGCGATGAAGATTTGAGGAAAATTCTTGGCCAGAACCACTTGCGGGTGATCAGAGAGGCCATTGGAGACTGATGCGAGTCATTGGACTGATCGGCGGAATGAGCTGGGAATCGTCCGCAGAGTACTACAGAATATTGAATGAGGAAATAAAGGCGCGTCTTGGAGGATTTCATTCGGCAAGATGCGTGATGATCAGTGTCGACTTTCAGGAGGTCGAAACACTTCAGCCGCGTGGATCGTGGGACGAGGCTGCGCGTGTTCTTTGCAACGCGGCGGTGAATGCAGAAAAGGCCGGCGCCCAATGCCTGCTGCTATGCACGAATACCATGCATCGCGTAGCAGATCAGATTCAGGAAGCGGTGACCATTCCGTTCTTCCATATCGCGGATGCTACCGCCGAGAGCGTTGTTGAGAAGGGCATCGCTCAGGTCGGCTTGCTCGGCACAAAATATACCATGGAAGGGGAGTTTTACACCGACAGGCTGAGCAACAAATACGATCTTGAGGTTCTGATACCCGACGACTCTGCCCGAGATTTTGTTCATGAAGTGATCTACGAGGAGTTGTGTCTTGGCAAGATTCTGGATCAGTCGAAGAGAAGATTTCTTTCGATTATTGAGGAACTGACTGCTCGAGGCGCGGAAGGGATCATTCTGGGTTGTACTGAAATCCCTCTTCTGATTCAGGAAAGGGACACACCGGTTCCTTTATTCGACACGACCAGGATTCACGCAGAAAAAGCGGTAGCGTTCTCGCTTTGTGATACGTTGAAGTGATATAGGGATGAGTTTTAGGCAAACGGCCTTACCAAGAAAGGTTGAAAAATTAAGCTGACTTCTGACACCAGGCGATAGACGAGACAACCGGAAAACAAAGCTAGACCCCTTGCCTACAGAGATAGTTTATTGATATGCGATTAAGCCAATTTACCCAGTTTGTTATTTCACTGGCTTTGGTCAGCGGTGGCACGGCCGTTTCTCAGGAGTCGACCATTGCGCGGCTCAATTTGTATGTGCCGCAGGAGCGCCTGGATGAGGTGCGCCAGTTTTATGTCCTGAACCTGTTGCCTGTTCTGGAGGGGATTGGAGTACGCGATACAGGGACCAGCGGGAGGCCGACCATACCTGGCGTTTACAGCAGGCTTTACGCGCTGGACAGTCCCTCCCAAGTGTCGAACGTTCGGGAAAAATTGAATGGAGATCTGGTATGGCAGCAAAAGCTTGTGGGTATGGCAACTGCTCTCGGGATAAAGGACAGCGTTCGAGCGGTGGGATACAGTTTCCATATTTATGATTCACCGGCTGGTCCCGGTCGGACAGTCTTGACGGGACCCGGGAGGGGAAGACCTGCAGGAAAAGGTGTCAGCCGGTGGCATACATTCGACGTGTCTGCCGGACTGGCCGGTACCAGGGTTCGTTCGATAATTCAGGACGATCACGGGTACCTGTGGTTCAGTTCGGACAACGCCGGTGTGAGCAAATACGACGGGAGAGTATTCAAAACCTATACCAAAGAGGATGGACTTGCAGACAACTGGGTGTTCTGCATCCTTCAGGATAGTCTTGGGCGTTTCTGGTTTGGTACGAAGCAGGGCGTTACGATGTTGCAGGACAACAAGTGGCAAACCTACCGCAAGGAAGATGGACTTGCCGGCGACATCGTATATGAAATCCTGGAGGACAGGTCAGGTTATCTCTGGTTTGTAACCGAAGACGGCGGAGTCAGCAGGTTGGATCCCGGATCGGGATTTGACCGGTCCGCACTCAGGACCTTCAGGACGGAAGACGGGTTGGCGGATAACCACGTGGAATCGGTTATCGAGGATCGCGCAGGCAAGATATGGTTTGGCACTTACGCAGGAGTCAGTGTTTACGATGGTGAAAAGTTCGAGAGTATCACCGTTGCCGACGGACTTCCCGACAACCGAATATGGGCCGTATTGGAAGATGCAAAAGGTTCATTCTGGTTCGGCACTGGCGACAAAGGGGTTTGCAGGTACAATACGAAGGATGGCGGGAAGCAGATTACTCAATATTCCCAGGATGAGGGGCTTGCGGGTAATGTCGTGATCGCCATCTTTGAAGATAACGAAGGTGATATCTGGTTTGGGACTGTTGGGGGCGCCAGTCGCTTTGACGGAAAGTCGTTTACCAATTTTACAGTAAAAGACGGTCTGGCGGACAACGTGGTCTATTCAGTCTTTCAGGACAGAGAGAGCTACCTGTGGTTTGGAAATGACGCGGGGGTGAATCGTTACGACGGCAGGGCATTCACGACATATACAACTGAAGATGGACTTGTAGATGACGAATTGATTTCCATTATGCAAGACAGGGATGGTAACCTGTGGTTGGGCACCAATGGTGGAATCAGTAGATACGACGGGGATACGTTCACTACTTTTACGACTGCGGAAGGCTTGTCTGTCAATCGCATCGAGGCCAGCTTCCAGGACAGCAATGGGACTTTGTGGTTTGGGACGTGGGGAGGAGGGGCGATCCGCTTCGACGGTGGGTCTTTCACAACTTTCAGCTCGGCGGATGGATTGCCCAATGACTGGGTGGTTTCGATATTCGAAGATCGAGAAGGAAATCTGTGGTTCGGCACCGGGGGTGGGTTAGAAGGTACGGGTGGTGGCGGTGTTACCCAGTTCGACGGGAATAGATTCCGGACCTACACCGTTGATGACGGCCTTGCCGGGAATGTCGTTTGGTCTATTTGTGAGGACACTGGCGGAAACCTCTGGTTCGGCACCCGAACTGGTGGCGTCAGCCGATATGACGGCAAGGAATTTACAAACTATACGACCGAGCAGGGGCTTGCCGACAACTGGATAGAAACCATTTTCCTGGCACATGACGGCAATCTGTGGTTTGGAACAAGGAGCGGCGGCATCAGTCGTTTCGACGGCAATAAGTTCAGGGCCTTTTCGAAAGAACATGGCCTGTCGGATAACTGGGTGGAGTCCATATTCCAGGACAACGAGAATCATCTCTGGTTTGTGATGCGGGGTGGCGGGGTTAGCCGGCATAACCCTACCCTTGAGACAGCGGATGAGACACCGACCTTCCAGACGCTTCTTCAGCAGGATGGGCTTGCAGGGAACAGTGTTCGTTCTGTCCTTCAGGACCAGAAGGGAGACCTCTGGTTTGGGACCAACAAGGGTTTAACCAGGTATCGTTCACAACCTGCATCACCGCCCGTAGTGCTTCTCGATGCGGTTGTAGCCGATCAAAGATACACGGACGCGGCGGACCTGCAGATCTCTTCTGAATTCGGAGTTCTGTCTTTTGAATATCACGCTTTGAGCATCAAAACGCGTCCCGGCGCAATGATCTACCGATATCGTTTGGAGGGATTTGAAGAAGATTGGCGCACGACTCACGATGAACGTGTGGAGTATACCAACCTACCGATTGGTAGCTACCGTTTTGTAATTGAGGCCGTGGATCGAGATCTTGTCAAATCCGACTATCCGGCGGTAATCCAGATGACCGTTCACTATCCCTACGTCTGGATCGGATGGATGTCTCTGCTGGCGGCATCCCTTGTGCTGATCGGGTACCTCACCCTCCGTGTAATCCGCAGAGGAAAGCGACTGGTTGCAGCGAACGAGGCGTTGACTGCGGAAATCGAGGAGAGGGAACGCGTGGAGGCTGAGCGGCTGAAGTTGGACGATCAACTACAGCAACTTCACTTTCTATTTCGCTTGCGGACATCATTGAGCAGCGCGTGGTCCTCCGAGGAGGTGATTGACCGTGCTGGAAAGTCAATCATGGAGGTCCTCTCAACCTCGGATTCAGGCGGCGCAACCATCGAACACGACGGGAGGCACTGGAGTTTCGGGGATCCCGAGCGGGAGGGTCTTCTGTGCTATGTAAGGTCCATCAGGTGGGGCGAGCGGGAACGGGGAGTGCTTTCTCTGTATTCGGCGGTGGATCTTTCGGAATCTCAGGAACGTGCGTTGCTGGATGAGTCGGTTGGCCAGATCGGACGGGTGTTGGAGGCGAAGGAGTTGGAGATGCAGCTCCTGCAATCGGCTCGACTCGTTTCCATGGGCCAGATGGCGGCCGGGGTCGCTCACGAATTGAACCAGCCTCTTGGTGCAATCTCGGCAACGGCTGAAGATTTCTACTTGAGACTTCGCGAGGGATTAGCTGTTGACGAGAAACAGTGGGGAGAGATGTTGAAGCGTGTGATGGGCATGGTTGAACGCATGTCCGGTACGGTTGAACACCTGCGAGTCTTCTCCAGAGATAGCGCGGAGGAGCCAGGAGTTGAGCTTTCCGTGAACGACGTGATCCGATCGAGTGTGGACCTGATTGGTACTCAGTTGCAGAGCCGGGGGATTGAACTGGAGTTGTACCTGACAGAGGGAATCCCAAAAGTAATGGGCAATGCGAATCAGCTGGAGCAGGTTTTTCTAAATCTTGTTGGTAACGCAAGAGATGCCGTGGATGAGAAGGAACACGAATTGCCTGAAGCCAGTTGGGGAAAGTTCCTGAGCATCCGTACTGAATTCGAACAGAATGGGGAAGGGTACGTAGTCGCGAAGGTGGAGGACAATGGGACGGGAATTTCCGCATCGGACACGGCCAGGGTATTCGACCCCTTTTTTACAACCAAAGAGGCAAGCAGAGGCACGGGCCTGGGACTGTCGATTTCTTATGCCATCATCAAAAACCATGGGGGTCAGATCCTGTGTGAAAGCCGGCAGGGAAAAGGGAGTATCTTTCGTGTTAGGTTGCCAATCACGAAGGGGCACTAGACTATACCCCGATGCTGGGACCTGTTGTAACAGAGAGATCCGGAAGAACTGAAGCTGCTGGACCGCTCTCGACCAACCCCAGAACTAGGACGGAAGCACCCGAATACGAAGCTGCTAAGGAATGAAGAATACGGACCCCACGTACTGCCCAGAAGTACGGCAAGCGTGTGGCGTTCATCTTTTGCTGTTCTCCTGCAATAGGATAGATATATGGGCGATCAAAACATGGCCATGAAGCTTTCAGTTCTGGTGATCGATGATGAGGACGATGTGCGGAATTCGGTGGCGGACTATCTGGCTGCCAGGGACCATACGGTATTTCGCGCAAACGATGGGCCCGAAGGGCTGGCACTCCTTCAAGAGCAGGAAGTGGACATCGTAGTCACGGACATCCGAATGCCCAAGATGGACGGGTTCGAAGTTCTCAGGGCAGTCAGGCAGACGTCTCCGCAGACCGAGGTCATCATGGTGACCGGATTCGGGGATATCGACGGGGCAGTGCAGGCGATGCGGGAAGGCGCTTTCGATTTTTTTACAAAACCGCTGAAGATGCGGGAGCTGAGTGCCGCAATGGAGCGGACCGTTCGGTTTCACGCCTTGCGCAAGGAACGCGACCAGGTACGGAGAAGATTGGATCGTATTGGAGAAGAAGCCAGACGGCAGTATGGCATTCAGGCGATTATTGGCGAGAGCGATTCGACGTCGGAAATCCGGGAACTGATCAGGAGAGTTTGTGAGAACAGAGATACAACCGTTCTGGTCACTGGCGAAACCGGGACCGGGAAAGAACTGGTTGCGCGCGCTATCCATCATGAGTCCGATAGGTGCGACGGACCCTTTGTTGCAGTCGATTGCACAGCAATTCCAAGGGACCTCATGGAGAGCACTTTCTATGGTCACGATAGAGGTGCGTTTACCGGGGCCACCGAGACTCACGCAGGCTATTTCGAACAGCCTGATGGTGGGACTATTTTTCTGGATGAGGTTGGAGATATGGCACCGGAGATGCAGGCACGTCTACTCAGGACGCTGGAGGAGCGATCCATTCGGCGAGTAGGTGGATCCGGAGAGATTCCGGTGGACGTTCGTGTGATCTCCGCTACGAATGCAAGGGTTGCGGAGGCTATATCTACAGGACAATTTCGGGAGGACCTTTATCACAGGCTAAATACCTTCGTCATTCATATACCTCCATTGCGCGAGCGCACCACTGATATCCCTATACTCGCGCAACATTTCCTGACGCGATATGCCACGCAGACCAGCAAAGCGGCTCGTGAATTTTCACAGGAAGCTATGGAGGAGCTCAGAGCGCATCACTTTCGGGGCAATGTGAGGGAGCTTAAGAACTTGGTGGAGCGCGCAGTAATCTTCTCCTCTGGGGATATGATAACTCCGGCAGAACTGCAGATCATCAATGGTTACACAAGTTCGGCTGGACAAGATGTCGAAGGTAAGACTTCGATAGGCAAATATGACGGAAGGTCCGAGGAAGATCTGACCCTTGCATCCGTTGAGGTTGAAGCCATTCGAGAGGCGTTGCGCAGGTGCGGAGGAAACCGTGGGAAAGCAGCAGAGATGCTTGGCGTTTCAAGATTTTCTCTGAGGAGGAGAATGGAGCAACATCACATTGAGGGCTGAGTAACCGATCAGCTGAAATGTAATTCTGACTGCAGAAAAATCTATAGTAAATCTGGCAAGCGTCGTGACCATTCACGGCGCTTTTTTGTGGTCAAGATTGTCTAATAGAGATCGTTGTACTACAGCGTGTGCGAATTCGCACATGTCATTCTGGCCACAAATATAATATATGTATAAAATATTGTTTTTAAGGATATAAGGGCGTTTTTTGTGTTCTGGCAAGGAGTTTGCGTTCTACAATCGTAGTGCTCGGAGGAACGTGTTGCTTTCTGTAAAACAGCCAAGGTAAAGTACAATGAATATCCTTCTCGTAGATGACGATGGGGATCTCAGGCGATCCATTGGCGATTTTCTTGCCAACAGGGGTCACCGCGTCCAGTTCGCAACCGATGGGCACGAGGCGCTCACACATTTGGAGCAAACCGCACCCGATCTGATTCTTAGTGATATAGGGATGCCGGGAATGGATGGGATCGAGTTGCTAAGGGGGATCCGAAAACGATTTGACGATCTCCCGGTCATTCTGATGACGGGGCACGGTACCCTGGAGACAGCGATCGATGCGCTTAGGCAAAGGGCGTATGACTACTTGAAGAAACCGGTTCACCTGGAAGAATTGTTGGCTTGCATTGATCGTGTAGAAGATAATCGTGACGAATCCAGGCGATGAGCTGATTCTCCATTCGACCAGTGGAGATTCAAACCAGGCCAATACATACGTATAGAGACAGAGGTTTTGGCAACCAGGACCAGCAGATTGTGGGAGGAGCAAAACTTAAATCCAGCCTTTGGGACTGCAGGTCCGCTTCTAACCGGGGGAATAAACAATTATAGGGTTGTTGATCACCCGATGGGACTGTAGTAGGAACCGGGTTTTCTGAATCCAGATATATTCTGATGCTGCATAAGCATTTTGACGACGAGAGGTATGATATGGAAGAACGTAGCAGCTTCTACAGTGTGGTGACAGCACTGATGATCTCAATCATGTGCTGCACTGCAGTTCAAGCCGAAGTGGGGGTGTTATGTTCCGGCGGGATCAATAGAAATCTAACATTGGTGTCATGCGATTTGGAGGATGCCGGTATCGTTTACGGGAAAGAAGTGGGAGGTCTTGGTGTGGGTATAGCGCCTTCTTTTACTGTGAGTGGAAAGGTTGCTCTGGTGGTGCACATGGGTGCGGGTGGACCGATGGGGAAGATGGGAAAGGGGAAGTCACTTTACTACCGTGTAGGAGAGGTCGGCGATACAGGAATTGTCTGGGGTGGTGATGAAGCAGGTAAGGCGCACACATACGACAAGAAGGGTAGGTATGGATATGCCGCTCACGACGGGGAGACCGTTGTGGAGGTGCACGAAGGGAAGGGACTGCAGTACTTTGTAGGGAAAATTGATACGGAGATGAAGACGGTCGAGTGGGGCAAGTCCAAGAAATACGCGAAGAGAGGGTGGCAGCCATCTGTAGCCCTCAGTGGGAATCACCTGGTGGAAGTTCACAAAGGCGTCGTAGGCAAGCTTGCGACCGCCAAACATGGTCTGAAGTATCACGTTGGCGTGCTGAATAAAGAGAAGCGATCCGTTGACTGGGGGGAGGCCTACGAGATTGGGCCTCGTGGCGACGATCCGTCTGTGGCGACAAACGGCGAGGCGGTGGCAATTGTGTTCGAAAGCGGGCTTCGCACGGTGGGATATCGGGTGGGAATTCTGAATAAAGGGAAGCGCACGATTGATTGGGGAGAGGATAAGCACTTCAGTGTTATGGCAGTGGGTGCATCCATTGCGATGAACGACGGCCAGGTGCTTGTCTCATACGAAATGGTAAAGGACCTGGCAGGGACGGGTGTTGGATTAGCAAGCAAGACTGGGAAGGTTAATCTGGAAACCAAGACCATTGAATGGAAGGACATCCAGGAAAGCGAAGTCTATGCGGGGAGTCCGAGTATTTGTGTCTATTAAAGACCGATTGTGTCGCGTGGGATTCTGCTGTCGACCAAATCGAGAAAAGTGAAGCAAGGAGTACAGGCTGCGGATTTGTCGGTAAGGATGGCTTCGGAGGGGTTCCGTCGGGTGCGGAAGATGGTTTTGTTGAAGTAAAGTGCTGAATCACGAAGGGACGAGAGAGCCTGTATATACTGGACAAATGGCCTTGCTGCCATCCCTGCTGTATGGCCGCGTTAAAGCACCCAGGACTGTTCCTCCAGGTTGAATTGGTTCGCGAGCCACGTGTAGGCAATGTTCAATGATTCCGGGGTTGGTCTATGTCCGGAGGCATGGTCGAAAAAGCCCACAGCGTCTTCCTTGCCATAAAGGGCATAAGCCTGTTTGGCTTCGTTTATGTATTGCCAACTCGCCGGCCTGTCTGCTTCGCCACCGACAAGCAGAAAAGGGCGTGGGGCGTGGATGGCCAGGAGATGGTGATGGGCGAGGGTAAACTCGGGTCGGTGAATCCGATCTCCCAGATACCACGGGGCGTCCCAGTTCGTGAAGCTGTATCCCATGCCGAAGTCCGAACAAACCGTAGCCCTTACCCGCTCGTCCATAACGCCTGAGTAAAACGCGATCTTTCCACCAAGAGAGTGCCCCATCACGCCCACCATGTCGTGATCGATGTCCTGTTGATCAAGCAGCAGATCCATCGCTCGCTCATTGTCCCACACCAGCTTGCCGATTCCGGTCCAGTCCGGATGATCCGTCAAGAGCTTCCTGGCGGCGGCTTCCCACCACGCAAACCCGGTGTTGTCCTCGGGTTCTTCTACCGTATTGTACGGAAACGCCTCAGAACAGACGACCACATAGCCCTGCTGAACAAGATGCAGACCAAACTGAATGATCCGGTCTTCGAGAATGGGGGTATGGTTCTCGAGATCGATGCCTGCCATCGCGTCCGGATGGTAGAAAGGGATGACCATGCCAGGTCTGGGTGAGATCTTTATCCTTTTGGGTTCCATGACCAGAACGGTCTGGCGGGAATCGGGCCCGGTTGGCTGCTTGTAGACCGTGCCTGTGTACTCCGGTCGTTCAAACGAATCTACCTGTTCGGGTTTCATGTTAAACAGATCGAACGATTGTGATCCCACCAATTCCGCGAGTTCAGTCTTGAGCACTTCTCTTTGGTCTTCCCAGCTTTCGAAATTTTTGGGCGGACGATCGGCAAACAGCGGGCGAATGGGTTCCGGATCACCGAGGTCTTCGTATGGAGGGTTTGTCAAGTTCATCAGGGTATCCGAGGGCTGGGAGGTGGATATTCTGGCTAATTTCCTGGCTAAACAGGACCAAAGTCTTCAATTCGTGAAGCAATACGGGTGAGTCGCGACAGGTCTGCATCGGGCGGCACATTGTCGGAGACCCCAAAGATGAGGCGTTCACCAGATCCTAGATGATCGAATATCTCATCCAGATATGACTCGAATGCAGAATCACTCATCGTGTCGGGCAGCAGGGAAACCGAGGGTATACCCCCCCAAACGGTCGTGTCGGGACCCATACCCTTCCTGATCTCTTCCAGCGTGCACCTTGTCATAGGAGAAGGACAGACCGATTCGGCGACATCGATTCGACAGGATGGGTACAGTGCGAGGAGATCTTCATTCTCACCATCGGTGTGCGTCAGCAGGAGTTTTCCCGCCTCATGCACCCGGTCGCTGACCATTTGCAGCCAGGGTGTAATTTCCTCCTCGAAAAATGGCGGCCACGTGAGATCCTGGTCATAATTTCCGCCCCATAAAATCACTTCAGCATCACAGGTGAGGAGTGCGTCAAGCGCGCGATGAAAGAAGGGCTCCATCCGGGTGGCGAGCTCGTGCATCGCTTCACGGACGTCCATGTAGAGGTAGAAGAATTGATCCATCGCCACCAGTTCATGAAGGATCAGGTGAATAGGTGACGCAGCGATGGGCCCCCGGGCAACAGCCAGACCTCGTTCACCCACACGCTCGTGGAATGCGTTGTATGCGTCGGGGGTGGGAACAACTTCCAGATGTTCGAAGACCTCGGCAACTTTGTCGAAGTCATCCACGGATTCTATCGCGTGTGATTTGAAGAAGGGGAGAGAAATGCCTGCCCTGGCCATGTCGGGCGTTCTATGGAGATGCGTGAAAACTTCCCCTTTAGACGTGGATATCCGGGTAGTAAGATCGACGCCGTCATCACTGGAATCCACCGGGAGGCGGTCCAGTACAACGCGATATGGATAGTCCTGGTGATTGTCGACACCTAGCCCACGCAGCGATACATCCCGTCCATCCGAGCGCGTAAAATCCGCGCCTACGGCGTGGCAGGCGGCTCCCAGTATGTCCGCGATCTGGACTGTTCCGCAGTCTTCGAATTCGCGGGGTAACTCATTTCTTGCCCGAAGGGCTATATACCACAGGTCCATTCGGGGCGCCCAAGGAATCCGGTCCGTTGGCTCTCCCCGGATGGTGGCCAGCATGCGTTCTCTATTCGTCATTTTACACTCCGTGAATCCGGATCAATTCCGATTTATCTTCCTTCAGGTTCTTCGAACCGACCACTCTGTCTGGCTGTTTTCTAAATGACTGCCCGGTGTTTCAATCCGAAGCGACCGATTGCGCGTGAGCTGGAGCGACACCTCGATCGCCTTCCCTGCCTGAATGACTTCCCCGCTAATGATTTCCGGTTTACCCGAGAGTACTTCATAGACGACGATGAACCGGCTCTTCTTGCGACGATTCCTCAGGACGAGGGTGTCGAAATACTGCTTTGGATCGTCCGTGATCTCGAATTGGCTCCGCCATCCCGGTGAACGATACGTGATCAGCTCACTGCAGTCTGACAGAATAGTTGCTCGCACCTTCTCTTTACCCTTGCCCCAGGTAGCGTCCCATCCGCCCGACATTTTTCCGGCGGATTGAAAGTCCAGAAGTGGATAAAAGGAGTGCTCCTCATAGAGGGATCCTCTTCTGGGCTTGAGCGTTGCTCCTGGAATCGAGAGGGAGCCGGGTGGTGCGAGGACTCGGGAATTGTAATCGTGGATGTTTCCACCCTCTACATCGAATATGTCCAGGAGAATGGGCAGTCCATCCGATTTTCGCAATAGTGTGAGCGCGCGGCGAATTCTGCGGTCTTCTTTCAACTGCACCTGGATGTCCACAAATTTGTCTTTTCCACCGCAGTCGAAACCAAGCAGCTGTCCGGGGCCATCCGGATAGGAGTTCCGACCATCGATGGTGACGGTTTGATGACTGGGCGTGGCCTTGACCCATGCGTTCCCCGGATGATCACAGATGTATCCAAGATCCGGGAAGATCTCTCTGCCGCCAGCATACAACTGGGTGGCCAACGCACCGGCGTGGCGGTGGCCGCGAAGACCATCTTCGCCAAGCAGATAGAGTTGTGTTCTGTTCTTCCCGGATCCGTATCCGAGGCACGCAAGATGTCTGCCTTCGTAATAATGATTGTGAGCCTTACCGGAGGCCGGGCGACGCGTCCGGGTTTTCAAATTCGTGTTGAACATAGCGAATTCAGATGGAGGGGCAGCTGGCCCCGGAATCAGAATGTCGCATCTGGCTAACGCGATGTCTGCAGACTGTGCTGGCGTAGACGAGTGGCGGAAACTGTCATCCAAAGTGGGGTGCGTGCCCAGAGGTGTGGAAATATCCGCCAGTGCCTGAAATGCGGCACTGTAGAGGCTGCCCTTGCCGTAGAGGTCAATGGTGCCCCGCAGCATTTCTGGTATTTGCCAGAGGTCTTCCCCGATGGGTTTGTGTCCATAGATGGGAGATTCCTTCATCGAACCGTCGGGATAGAACTGGGATTCAAGAATCTTGTGATATCCGTCCAGACCCGATTGGAGCTCCTTCTTGTTGTTATACACCAATCCAAATGCCACACGTGCTGCTCTGATCGCACCTGCCTTGTTGGTGATAGGGTCATATGCCCGGGTATCCAGATAAAGCTCCAGGAGAAAGTCCTGCTCGATCTTCTTTCGCGTGTTCGGAGAAATTGCACTTTTGACCAGATCGTAGCCCTGAAATAGTCTGAGGAATGTGACGCCGGTGGTGGTGAGTTCACGCGCGATTCGACTGCTGCCCCACAGCCCGGTTGCCACCCTCGTTTCCTGAGTGGTGGTTTTTTCGTGACGGTATCCAAAGCGTCCATCGTAAACACTCAGGCAGGCGTTGCGTTTGAATACGGTTGGCAAGGCATCCGCGTTGTCGGTGGCATATCCGGGATCCGCATCGACGACGTCCTGGAAATAACTTTGCAGGGGGTAACCCGGGTAAATTTCGGCCATTCTCAGGAGGATGCGTTCGATGGTCTTTACGTAGCTCTTCTTGCGCTTTACCGAATACGCGATGCCGAGTGTCTGGACCTGTGCCAGTGCCCAGGCGAGTTTCATTGACCGGATATTTCCGGAGAAGGAGACGTGAATGGGCTGGTTTACGAAGCGTTCGGCTCCATCGCCCAGTCTCCAGTCGGGCGTGTTCAATTCCTTTTTCGTTATGTGGAAGGCGTACGTCTTGCTCAGTCGCTGAAGGTGTAGTGTTCCATTTTCCGGGTATTTGGCATTCGGAAACTCAGTTCCGCAGTAGGGACATTCGAGGCGATCCGGATCTTTCCAGTCCCATTTCCAAAAGTAATTGTTGATGCCTTCGGGTGACTTTTTGTAGATGCAGTGTGGGCAGAAGTTGCCCCCTGGATTCCATGGGCCGGTGTCCGGTATGAATGTCTCGAAGAAGTCACCTGGAAGACCTGCAACTTCATCCGCTCGATCAAGCATTTCATCCAGCCACTTACGCGTCGTGCTGTCCACTCGCGCATTGGATTTGAGTGTCTTGATTTGTTCTTCCCGAATCAGCAATCCCGGTTTCAGAGACCCTTTCCCGGCAAATCGGCGTTTCCAACGCTCCCTTTTCTCACGGCACTCTTTCTCGACGGAAGTTGGATACGCTATGCTGGGCGTCTGGCCTTCAAAGCCCATCCATCTGCGAAACTTTTTCAAATCCTTCTTGTTGAGTTTGTTCACCGGTTTGTCGGGCAGAGGAAGTCGCGGCGTGCCCCAGATACCGGCGATCTCCAGGACCTCTTCTTTTACAAAAACCGGTGCGCCCTCCCTCAGTGCCAGGGCGATGCAATCGCTGGGGCGAGCATCGAGCTGTTCACGTTTCCCGCCGGTCTCAATACTGAGCCTTGCGAAAAAGATGTCGTCCACGAGAGAGGTGATCACCACTTGTTCCACGCGGACGTTCAGCCGCTCGAGGGTGTTGTGAAACAGTTGGTGCGTAATCGGGCGAGGAGGCGTCAGATCACCCATCTCTGTCCGGATGGCGTTTGCTTCGAACTCGCCAATGGCAATGGGCAGCGAGACGTCCAGTTCTGCATTCCTCAGCCAGACGAGATTCATTCCGGATTCGGTTTCCAGTCTGTCGACTTCCATCCTCATATTCATGCCAATACCCTCTGCCGGGGTGAACGAAAAGTGGGCCTGCCACAGGCGTTCTCACCAGGCCCACTTAAATCCAGGATCTTACAATATGATCGATGGGACTTTGACTCTTTTTCTGGTTTTGATGGATTTTTCCATTGCTTCGAGAACTGCAACAGGGTTCAACATGGTTGTCGAAGTCTCGTCCGTTTTGCCTGTTCTGAACATCTTGCAGAAGGTTTTTACGCCTGAGAGATAAGGGCTATCGTCACGAACGATGGTTCGGTCGATCCTGCCCTTTTCGGCAATCACGGAAATATGAAATGCAGTATGGCCTTCCGTAAACAGATTCAGAGTGGAAATGGCGCCATTGGCCGAGTAGAGCGTGCCGGTATGATTTTTCTTACCCAGGCTGACTTCCGCGTGGGTAATGTCCTGGTCCAACAGCCGCGTGATCATGTCCACCTGATGGATGCCGTAGAATGAAACGCCTCCATATTTGGACCGGATGTCACACGGTCCGGTAGAGATCACCGAGATTACCCGCCCCAGTTTTTTCAGGTCCTTTTGAAGCTGGACGAAGGAGGCCTGCTTTGGAAGTGTTGAGAATGAGCAGACGGGAACTTTGAGTTTTTTCGCTCTGGAGAGAAATCGTTTTCCCTCTGCCACACGATAGCAGAAGGGTTTGTCCACAAAGATGGGGATCTTGGCTTCGAGAAGTGGAAGCACGGCAGGCAGGTGAAACTGGGCGTGTCTGTGATCTACGCAGGCTGCGTCGATATGCCCGATCATGTCTTCCGGTTTTTTTACGATGGTTTCGATCTGGCCCCGTTCCGCTGCATCTCTGGCGTATCCGGCAGTTTCCCCCCAGACACTTACAACCCGACAGTCCCGGATCTTTTTCTCAATATTCAACACCTTCGAGATGGCAACGGTATGGCTATTTTCGGCTCCTACAATTCCTATTCGAATCATCTAAAAGCTCCTATGAGATGGGTACAAAGTTGCGCGAAGATCGAATGTGCTTTCTAAACTACCGAGGCGACCTTGATTCGCTTTTTCTGTTTGATCGACTTTTCGAGCGCTTCCAAAACAGCAACTGGGGTGAGCATGGTTTGGGCAGTTTCGTCAGTCTTGCCTGTTTTGAACATGCGGCAGAACGTCTTCGCTCCCGTGAGGTAGGGGTTCGGATCGAAGGGGATTTCGCGGTCCAGTCGCCCTTTGGCTGCGATGATGGATACGTGGAAAGCCGAGTGACCCTCTGTCAGCAGGTTCATTGTAGAGATTGCACCGCTGGAGGATATCAATGTTCCGGTGTGATTCTTTTTACCCAGGTTCACCTGGGCATGGGTCACATCCTGATTCAGCAGGCGCAGAACCATATCTACCTGGTGAATGCCGTAAAAAGAAATACCGCCCCATTTCGACCGGATGTCGCAGGGACCGCTGGTGATGACCGAACTGATTTTTCCAAGTTTGCGAGCGTCTTTGATCAACTGACCAAATGATTCCTGTTTTGGGAGGACCGAGAATGAGCAGACGGGTACCTTCAGCTTCTTTGCGAGGGCCAGGAACCGTTTGCCTTCAGCTGCACGATAGCAGAAGGGTTTATCCACAAACAGGGGTATTTTCGCCTCGAGCAATGGCTGCACCGCTGGGAGGTGATATTTCGCGTGTCTGTGGTCGACGCAAGCGGCATCGATCTGGCCGATCATGTCAGCCGGGTTCTTGACGATCGTTTCGATCTGACCCCTTTCCGCAGCATCTTTGGCATATTTGGCAGATTCTCCCCAAACGCTTACGATGCGACACCCTGGTACCAATTTGTCGATGTTCAGGGTCTTCGCGATTGCCACGGTATGGCTGTTTTCTGCACCTACTATTCCAATGCGAATCATTTTCGACTCCCTTTCAAGTTTGTCTGAAAACGGAACCTGCCCGGAAGCTTCAGTCAGCTCCAGAGGCGATCATTAGTTTTGCTTTCGTTCCACTGCTCGGTCGAATCGAAATAGACTGGACGATCAGGATCGAGATGCTCCCTGATTGCTTCTTCATCCAGGTCCACACCAAGCCCCGGCGTTTCCGGCACTTTTATGTAACCCTCCTGGATGATGGGGTTCGGGAGGCCTGTGACGAGGGTGTTCCACCATGCAGTATCCACCGCATGATTCTCGAGCGCTATGAAATTCTCCGTGGCGGCCGCGCAATGAACGCTGGCCATGGTGGATATCGGCGTTCCCGCCATATGCAATGCCATGGAGATTCCGTACTCTTGCGCGAGGTCACCTATCTTCTTGGTCTCAAGGATGCCGCCCGATGTGGCAAGGTCCGGGTGAGCGACGGAGATCGCATGGGACTGAAACAATGGCAGAAATCCTTCCTTCAGATAGATGTCTTCCCCGGTACAAATGGGTGTGTCACAGGCGCCGGACAGACGGACGTGCTGGTCGGTGAACTGCCAGGGGATCATGTCCTCCAGCCAGGCCAGATTGAAGGGCTCCAGGGCCTTCCCGAGGCGGATGCATGATTCGAGATTCATATGTCCGAAGTGGTCTGCCGCAAGCGGGATTTCGTATCCAATGATGTCGCGTACGGTGCGCACATACTCGCACAGGGCCTCGATGCCCTTGGCGGTCAACTGGATGCCGGTGAAGGCGTGCATGACATTACTGGTTTCGAGCATACCGGCGGGAGCAGAAATACACCCGGGGATATCTTTACAGAGTTGGAGACCGATGTCCATTTTCAGGAAAGTGAATCCCATTTCCATTCTCTGTTTGAGTCGTCTCCCCATCTCCTCCGCGTCCCTTGTGGAAGGGGTATCGCAATAGATTCGGACCTCATCCCGGAACTTCCCGCCTGCAAGCTGGTAGGCAGGCACTCCGTAGGCCTTGCCGGCGAGATCCATGAGCGCCATTTCGACACCGCAAACGCCCCCGCCCTGGCGAGCATGGCCGCCAAACTGCTTGATCTTCCTGAAGATCCGATCGATGTTGCAGGGATTTTCCCCAAGGATTCTGCTCTTGAGCATGAGGGCGTAAACTTCGCTGGCGCCATCCCGAACCTCGCCCAGACCGTAGACTCCCTGGTTGGTGTCGATTCGGATGATGGGACAACGGAAGGGCGCGTCGGCGATGATCGCAAGCCGAAGATCGGTGATGCGCAGATCAGATGGATGAGAGGCGGTGTTCATTGGGATTCCTAAATGTCAATGTCATCGAGACTGTTCGTTTTGCGCCAGGTTTCGAAATCCGCGTCCATTTCTTCAGACCACTTGCGATCTACTTCCCCGGGCGTGTACGTGCCTTCGCGGATTCTCAGCTGACCGAAATAATCTCTCAACCGAACGCTTTCAGAGCGTTCTACTACCTCTTTGGCCAGGTGGGGAGGAATGAAGATGACACCGGTGGGTGTTCCAAGTACGATATCGCCAGGCATCGCCGTGGTGTTTCCGATGCGGACAGGGCCATTGATTTCCGTAAGGGTTAAATTCCGAATAGGCGTCGGGTCCAGCCCTTTGATGAAGCCATTGAATTCGGGCAGCTGGGCGACACGCTGAAAGTCACGCATCCCGCCGTCAACGACCATGCCTGTGCCGCCTGTGTTGGCTGCAATGGCGGTGGCGAGGTTATCGCCCGCAAAGGTGCCATCTACGACCTTGCCAAATAACTCGATTACAATCACATCGTCTTTGACGAGCGTGTCGATCACCCAGGAGTTCTGTCCACCAATGCGGTTCCTCGATTCTCCCTCGGCGGCGATCACACTGTCGAGATCCGGTCTGGTCGGTACGAATCTCCCGGTGACTGCCCGCCCGACAAGGATGCGCTCCGGGTGGATGTTGAGCCAATCTCCTTCGAACTGCTGAGTGTAGCCATTTTGATGAAGCACGCCCCACGCTTCTTCGGTGGTCACCTTTTTCATCCTTCTCAAAATGTCGTCCGGGACTCGCGGGCGCCCGTCTTCGAATCTGTCATCCTGATATTCAGGAGTTAATTCCGTAATGCGTTCCGAGTCATTCAATTTCAATTCTGAACTCCTTCCGCAGATGTTTACGGTCGTGCCGGTGATCCATCCGGTGTGCGGGTCTGTGTCCACTGGATAACTTCATCCTGACATGGATACTTTGCTGCGAGGTCTTCATCGATGTCGATTCCAAACCCCGGGTTCTCGTTCGGATACATATATCCGTTTCTTACCTCAGGAGTCCCCGGGAACATCTCATAAACGAGATCATTCAAGCGACACCATTCCTGAACTCCGAAATTCGGCGCCCACAGGTCGAGATGCAGATTGGCCGCGTGACCGACCGGGGACACATCTCCCGGACCGTGCCATGCTGTACGAATTCCGTACATGTTCGCGAAGGCTGCAACATTTCGAGCCGGTGTCAGACCGCCCATTTGACTGATGTGCATTCTGACAAAATCGATCAGACGATCCTGAATGAGTGGCGTCCACTCCCGGGGGTGATTGAATAGTTCACCCATTGCAATAGGTGTGGCGCACTGCTGTCTGATGTTATTGAACCACTCCAGATCTTCGGGTGCAAGCGGATCTTCGAGGAAGAACAGGTGGAATCGTTCAACATCCTTTGCGAACTGTACAGCATCAATTGGTTTGAGCCTTTCATGTATATCGTGCAACAATTCCACTTCCTCACCTGCCTCAGTACGTATGAACTCCATCATGTCCAGCATGTTTCTGCAGTATTCTCGCGGATCATAGTATGCACCGTGCATGGCGCCATCGGGTTTGGACCGTTCGGCAGTCTTCCCACCATACCCACCCATTTGTACTCGAATATGCCTGTATCCCTCTTCCCGGAATCTGTTCACATTCTCCAGAACTTCGGTTTTGTCCCTTCCATCCGCATGGGCATAACACGCGGCAGCCTCCCTGCATTTGCCACCGAGTAGCTGGTAAACCGGCATTCCCGCCCGTTTACCCTTGATGTCCCACAGGGCCATATCCACGCCAGAAATCGCATTGTTCAGAACAGGACCATTGCGCCAGTAGGAGTTGACCATGGACATTTGCCAGATGTCCTCGATGCGGTCGACATCTCGACCCATCAGAAAGGGCTTCAAATGCTTTTCAACCGCTACAGGAACGGCATGAAAACGCTGTGTAAATGTGGCGCATCCCAATCCGTACAATCCGGGTTCGGAAGTGATTATCTTGACGACGATGAGGCGTGATCCGGCGGGTTGTGTCAATATGGTCTGAACATCCTGTATGGTCAAAGGGTTTGGCATGTTCTGAAATCCTCTTGAATTTTCGAATCTTGACGAGCGTCACTCAGCTGTTGACCTGATAGAGAGCGGTTGCACACAGTTCGTAGCTGGCCTCCGAGTCGGGCAGTTCCTCAAGATACACCGTGAAACGCGCCGGCAAACCGTTTTGCGGCATTCGCTCCTGCCAGTACCGGGAATAGGCCTGGTTATAGGCCTTTCTGATGCGTTTCTTCTCTTCGAGATAGCCTTCCGGATCCACACGGGGATCTGGCGCCTTCGGTGCAGCGCCGAAGGAGTGGACCTCGAGGAAGTCGAGATCGGCGAGGGACTCACAGATGCCGGCTGCCTTGACATACATCTGCCAGGTGTCGAAGACTCTCGGTATCTCGAGCTCCGGGTCCATCTTCGCCACGTTGTCCAGGCCCAGTTCACTCGTGGCGGCCAGGGCACCGGTCATACCTACAAACCGGATCTTGAGGTCACCGTTTTCCAGTTCTTCCACAACGAGATCGGAAAAGACCGTGTTAATGTTCTTCCGGTAATAAGTTACGCGACCTCGTTTTTTGATCTCCCAATCCATATATGCCTCTCGTTGTCCACAGGTTCTGAGATAGGTTAAACGGCTTGATATGTCCACGGAAATCTAAAGCGGGTGTCGCTGAATAAAAGCCGTGATAACTATCAAGTTAACGATGCCTCAGTTTCCGGAGGGTGTCAACAATGACAGGTCTTGGCGCAAGACTGGCATCGCATTGAGAATCCTTACTATGTATTTTATTCGATCTGCGGAGGGGAAGGTCCAATAATGGATGCGAATCAGCTCAGCAAGCCTTCCTTTTGGAGGATATCTCCGGCAATGGCATAGGTCGTCCCATGCATTGCGATAACCACGAGACCGATCCCTTGGGCCAGGTAGCCTCCTGGATAGAGGTTGGGTATCGTGGTGGACTCATAGTTGTGAGGATGGATCGGGAGTTGGTGCACCTGAAATCGGTAGCTGTCATGCTTCTCGATCAGGGGTAGTTCTCCGAATCCGCTGAATAGAGAATAGTCGGCAATGCCACCTAAGAGCAGCAGGACGTGATCGACCTCCACCTTTTCCTCCCGGTCTGCACAATTGAGTGTTACTATCGCGCCCCCGGAAGATTGTTCAATACGAGACACCTTCGATTGATACCGTGTGTCGAACCGATCCGAGCGTGATTCCATGATCTCTGCGATTCGTGTGTAGTAGGGTAGTCCCTGGCGGCTGTCGGAAATGAGACGCCAGTGATGTTCGCGGTTCTGCCTCATGACATAGGTAACCTGCTTGTCTGCGTCGTGAAGTTCCGTGGCCGCCCAATCCGCAGAGCGGCCGCCTCCCACCACAAGTACCCGTTTGCCCGGGAATTCGGCGGGATTGTCGTACTTGCTCGACACGCATGGGAGGTCTTCACCCGGGACGTCGAGGGTTCTCAAGATGCACCTCTGTCCCACAGCATAGATCAGGTATTTGCAGGTGTATCTGCGGGTGGTTTCCGTTCCAACGTCACGACAGGTCAAGAGAAAGCCCCTGTCGTGGGGTTCCACATCGGTCACCTTTTCTTTTGTATGAATGCGATCCATGATTTCGAATCGTTTTGGTATGGCGTGGTAATAGCGTATGAGGTTCTGTTTGATGATGAGTTCATTCACATCAAGGGATATGCCTTCCTCCTGGGCGTGCTGGGCGAGCGGATGAAACGCGAATTCCATCCATTGTCCAGGTGACAAGGTAGGCATTTTTTCTGGCACATTGTTCCACAGTCCTCCGACCTCTTCCTGGGTGATGAGGAGGACATCGAGGGAAGGGCTCTTTCGAAACTCGAGGCCTATCTGTTCGAGGCCCTGAAAGTTTTGGGAAGGATGGTGAAGCAGACGAAATAGATCCGCTGGTGGGATGCCCGTCTCGACAATCGATCTGAAATCCATTCCGAGAAGCGTATCATCGACGGCAGATAGAAACTCATGGATTTGCGTGTAACGGTCTCTAAAAAGCTGCCCTTCCTTGTAGTATGGGTGCCAGCCCCCCAGGACGACCGCGAGAGGGAGGCCTGCAGGGCCACCTCCAACGATGATAGCCGTATGGTGTTCCGGTGTCACAGATATTTTCCTTTACGATCGGCCCGATATGAGCGGGTGCTACAAACCTTGTGGAAGTTCGATCTTCAGTCGTGAAGCCGTATCCCGGATTTTCTGGACAGTGCCGGGAGGCAACGGGATTCCGTTCTCTCTCCTGTCCTTGTCCGTTCGCAATTCAGGTTCTCCAGGATACAGGACCTCTGAATGTCCCTCTGACGTGGGTAGATCCTTGAGGCAGTCGATCAGGGTGTCCACGTTGCGGCCATATTCCGACACGTCGGTGAACAAGGAGACATCGACTGCCGCGACCACGCTGTTCTGCGAGTGCAGTCTTTTGGCGCCCTGCAGGACAGGGGCAACCAGCGGATTAGCGGCCATCAGACTTGTAAGGCATTGGAACATGAAGGCAAGACCGGATCCTTTGGGCCCACCGGCCGCTACAAGAACTTTCGCGGCTTCGGGATCTGTTGTGGGATTTCCACTTTCGTCCAGGGCCCAGTCGTCACCAAGCGGAATTCCCTTGTCTGCGGCAAGTGTCAGCTTGCCGCCTGCGGCCACACTGGTGGCCATGTCTAGGGTGACCGGGGGGCGTTTTCCAGCGGGTACGGAGATGGCGATCGGGCTGTTGTGAAGGCCGGCAGCCCTGGCGCCAAAGGGAGCCATGTTCGGCGGGCTGCATACGATCGCGATGCCCGCAAGGCCCCATTGCGCCCTGGTGGGTGTTCTTGCGCAGGAGTCCCCAGCCGATCCCAACCGATTTCGCCTTCGCGATCACCCGATTCATTATATCAGTGGTAACGACAGGTCCCATCGCCCGATCTGCGTCGACAAACAGGACTGCGGGTGTCTCTTTCAGTACCTGAATGTTGGGACGGATGTTCATTGCGCCACTTTCGATGCTGTCCAGATAGGACGGAATCCGAAGGACACCGTGAGAGTCGATTCCGCGCAAATTCGCCCAGACGAGCACCTCAGCCTCTACCCTGGCATCCTCCTCAGATAGCCCTGCCTCCACGAATACTTTTTCCACGAATTGCTCGAGATCCTGATGGTCAATTCTGAACTCTGACATCCCGGTCACCCCTTGCTTGTCGGATTCGGGTGTACGTCTTGACATTATATAATGAATACACTATGATGTGCAGCCATCCTGTTTATAGGGCCGATTTCGAGGTTGGAGCGGTCCAAACCTATGGCCACTGTCGGCAACCGTCAAGAGAAAATATAGTCTTCCTCACCGGGTCCCCGCCACCCCCCGAATCGAGCGGTTGATTCTGATTCGGAAACGGAATTCTTCAAGATAAACTACACAGCAGAGGAGCGCATGATGTCACAGGAAAACGAGTCAGAAACCGCTGATATTCGAGCGAAAGATCGGGCACATGTCTGGCATCCGATGATGCAACATAGTGAACTCGAAACCCGGGACCTGATGGTGATCCGGGAAGCCAAGGGTTCGACCGTGGTGGATAGCGAAGGAAATTCCTATCTGGATGCCTACGCCGGACTCTGGAATGTGACAGTGGGCTATGGCCGGGATGAAATCGCAGAAGCCGCTTACGAGCAGATGAAGAAGCTCTCCTATTACCATCATATGCAAGTCACAGAACCGGCGGCGAATCTGGCCGCCAGGCTGGCCGACATTCTGCCGGGGGATCTGAATCACATCTTCTACGCCAACAGCGGCTCCGAGGCCAACGAGACGGCTCTGAAAATAGCAAGGCAGTACGGCAGACAGAAGTTTCCCGGACAAAACAGGTATAAGGTGATTGCCAGGTATCAGGGCTATCACGGTTTCACTTTCGGTGCGATGTCCGCCACGGGTCAGGTGACAAGACGATCCAAGTTCGAGCCGTTGGTACCCGGGTTCAAACATGTGAACCCACCCTACTGCTATCAATGTCCACTGAAGCTCGAGTATCCCACATGCGGCATCGCCTGCGTCGAGGAAATCGAGGAGGTTATTGTCCGCGAGGATCCGGAGACGGTTGTCGCGGTGATCGCTGAACCAATCATCGGTGGGGGGGGCGTACTGGTGCCACCCGATGAGTATCTTCCCCGGCTTCGTGAAATCTGTGACAAGTACGGTGTATTGCTGATCCTGGACGAGGTGATTACCGGATTCGGAAGAACAGGGAAACTGTTCGCTTCAGAACACTGGGGTGTGGTTCCGGATATGATGACTTTCGCGAAGGGAGTGACCAGTGGTTATCTCCCACTTGGCGCGTGTGCTGTGACCCCAAATGTGTTCGATGCGTTCAAAGGAGAGCCCGGTGAAGGGAAAGAGCTTTCTCAGGTGGCTACCTATGGTGGGCATCCTGTATGCTGTGCAGCCGCATTGGCCAATCTCGACATTCTGATGAGAGAGCGTCTCTGGGAAAATTCCCGGGATGTCGGCGCATACTTGCAGGAGGGTCTCAAGAAACTCGATTCCCCATTCATAGGCGATGTGCGCGGCAAGGGGTTGATGATCGCTGTCGAAATGAAAAAGGAAGAGGGCGGGATGCTGGATGCGGAACGCACAGGCAAGGTGGGAGCAGGTATCCGCGAGGCCGGTGTAATCGTAGGTAAAATGAGTCACGTGATGACGGGACCGGAGAGTGTTTTCTTCCTTTCACCACCCCTCATCCTGACCAGGGAGGAGGCGGATCGAATTGTGGCCGCGTTCCGGTCGGGTCTTGTAAAGATCTCCTGATGGAATCCTGCTTTCCACACCACCTCGCGCTCAGGAAGGAGATGAATGCCTGGCTGGATCAATCCCTGCGAATGGATCCGCCCAGCCGTCACGGTGGCGGGGAAGATGAAGCAAACTATGCGCTCAGCTGGATTCCCCACTATTTGCTGACCCGTAGTCCTGCGGTCAAAGAACATTTCCAGTATTTGCGAGACCTGCTTGCCGGATGGGTGGATCGCGAGTGCGAGCACGGCTACGAACCCGAAGCGGAGGCGCATCACGGCACTGAACCTTTTCTGCTGTTTCTTCCGAGGTTTCTGGGATTGTTTCCGGATGATGAAACAGGACGGAGTCTGCTTGCCGATGCAGCCGAGCATATCGGAAACTGGGTGGACGATGTACCGGACTGGTTCGACTGGGGAGAGAATCGTTTCAAGGGCTATCACATCGGGTCACGCGTGGTTGACCAGGATCCGGACAGCGTTGTCGAACTGGCCGAACATTTCAGGTTCATCCATATCGCGCTGTCGGCACACCGGGTGCTTGCCGATGATCGGTATCTGGATTGGGCGCTGAACTACGGTGGCCGCAGGGCGGAGATGATTCTGGCTGCGCCTGAGGGATCGCTTCCAGTGATGTGGGGATCCAAGGGCGAACCGCTCTGGGAGGCCGATCTCAATGACGCCCAGAACAGGATGAGCGCGAGCAGTCATCACGTAGCAGGAGATCCCCTGGCTGGTGTGGAAGTGCTGCTTGCTTCCGGCGCCATCTACGCCCTGGGGGATCTGTTCAGGGCGTCCGGCAAGGCGATGTTCAGGGACGCCGCGATGCGGATAGCTGAGCCTCTTGTCAGTCAGTTAGGCGATCCGTACGCGGATCCTTCGGCGGCAGCACTAAGTTATTATCGTTGGGCTTTCAGTGACGACAGTCTTGATTCAAGAATCGGGGAAATGATTTCGAGGATGCCATCTGAGGAAAAGGGTGAGCTGGTCTTGATGGTTCCAGAGTCCTCCCGCATGGTACTTCCCGGACCGGGCAAAAGGGCGGACATGATTCACTGGGGTGTTCAGACGCAATCCCAGCGACTCGTGTCTTCCGCTTCTGAGCCCTGCACGGCAGCGCTCGCACTGGCTTACAAGATGACGGGAGAAACGGGGTATGCGGGAAGGGCGTTGCGTCAGGCACATCGGAAACTAAAAACAGCGAGGCGCGTTCTGCGAGGCGGCCGGGAGCACGCAGATATGGGTGGCGCGATTTGCTCCGTTGCTGCCGGACATGGTCGGAACTGGGGGTGGGGGGCGGTCACTGGTTGCTATGGACCACTCTTGTTGGGGACAAATCTGGTTAATGGATCGGTAGAGGCACGTATCGAGGTCAAGGGCGGCCAGCGTGAAGGTCATCCGGACGCACTGCTGTCGCTGGTTTGCGATCGTCCCCGGGACTGTTGTCGGGTGGGATTTTACAATGGCGGACAGCAGACACTTGAATTCGATTGGCGATCATCCGGGAGCACGTGGCAAGCCGCGTCCCTGGGAGCAGGTAGATCCATCGAATTCAAGGTGGACGACTCGGGTCAATGATCGTGTTAAGGCGTGAACCTGCGTTCACTTGGTAGACTTGAAGGTGGCGAAGACAATCGAGGGTGAGATCTAATGAAGATTACGGCGGTGAAACCCATAGTGGTCTGTGAAGGGGGTCGCAACTTCACTTTTGTAAAGGTGGAGACCGACGAAGGGATCTATGGTGTCGGGGAGGCCGGGCTGGCTTTGCGTGGACAAGCTGTGGCGGAGGTGATTCGGTCCTTCGAACCCGATCTGCTTGGGGAAGATCCAGGACGCATAGAACACCTCTGGCAAAAGATGTTTCGTGGCGGATTCTTTCCTGGCGGCGTGTTGCAGACCTCGGCGATCAGTGCGGTGGATATCGCACTCTGGGATCTCAAGGGCAAGGCCCTCGGCGTGCCGGTGTACGAACTCCTGGGAGGACGAACAAGAGACAAGGTGGTCTGTTATCCGCACAATGGGGGGCAGGGTCTCGAGGGGCTTGTTGAGAGTTGTCGCAAAACAGTCGATGAGGGTTGGAAGTTCGTGAGATGGGGATTGACGGATGCGGACAGTGAGACCGGGTTCGAGCCCGCACGCGCCGTCAGATTTGGTATCGAACAGGTGGAGGCTGTCCGGGACGCCCTCGGGGACAGCGTGGAGATTCTCGTCGATGTTCACACAAGACTGGATCCTTCCGACGGTATTGCGTTCTGCAAGGCAGTGTCTCGATTTCGACCCTTTTTTATCGAGGATCCGATCCGAAGCGAAAATCCGGAAAGTTTGAAGCTGCTGCGGTCACAGACGTCAGTTCCTCTGGCGATAGGTGAACAGTACGCCAGCAAATGGCAGTTCCGCGAAGCGGTCGAGCAGGATCTTATGGATTACTGCAGACTGGATGTATGCATTGTGGGCGGACTGACGGAAGCCAGAAAAATCGCCGGATGGTGTGAAACGCACTATATCCAGCTCGCCCCTCACAATCCATTGGGACCCGTGGCCACGGCGGCTAGTTTGCACCTCTGTCTTTCTTCTCCCCTTGTAGGAGTACAGGAACTCGCCAGGCCGCCCGGATCTGTGTTGAAAGATCTGATTCCCGTTCAAGTCCCGTTCGAGAGCGGGTATCTGCTCCCCCCCGATTCACCCGGACTGGGTGTTGAGATCGATGAGGCTGCTGCGGTGGATCTCCCCGCACATCCGCCGGGAAAAGGACGAGGATTCGAACGTGATGATGGGTCCTACACGAACTGGTAGTTTTGGAGAGGGAGCGGCAAATGGGTTCTGAAATAAGGATCGGAGTAATCGGGTGCGCGCGCATTCTGAATGCGCATTTGAGAGGGTACAAGATTCTGGCGGAAGAGGCGCCGGGTGATCTTTTCCGAATCACAGCACTGTGTGCAAGGAAATCGGAGGATGCCCATCGATTCCTGAAACGTGGAGCAGGGCCAGGGCCGCGCCCGGCTCCGGTGGAATCCCCGGGAGATCCCCTGAATGCCCCTCATTCCTATGTGAGCGACCTTCACCCCGGTGAGGACGTGGAAGTATTTACCGACTATCGGGAGATGCTAAAATCAGGATCTGTGGACGCGGTTCTGATTCTGACCGGACACGACAACCACCACAGCATTGCGATCGATGCGATGACCGCCGGGAAGCACGTGGCCGTAGAAAAGCCGATGGCGATTACAGTGAAGGCCGCGCAGCTCATGTGCGACGTGGCCGAGGAGACCGGTAAAGTATTGAGTGTACATGAAAATGTGTATTTCAATCCTGCGACTCACGCCAGCGCATGGGCCGTTCAGAAGGGAATGATCGGGGAAGTGCAAATGGTCTATCGCGGTGTGATCGGATTCAGTTCACATCGACCGGATCTGGTGGCAGCCCGGACGCCCTGGCGGCAGACCCGACTGGGTGCGGGGGGCGGTGTGTCCATTGATCTGGGTGTGCATCTTTTCAATGGGATCCGTACGATCTGCGGGCCTGTGAAATCTGTCCAGGCCCTTTGGCGTGTGCTCGAACCTGTTCGCGTGATGATGGATGACGATGATCAGGATGTCGTTGAACGGGTGGAAAACCAGGTAGACGATGCGTTTTTCGCAAATTTCGAATTCGATTCCGGAGCGATTGGTCACACCGCGGTGGCACGCAGCGCTCGTGGTACGCGCATCGGTGTGCCCGGAGGTACCAATGTCTTTGGAAGCAAAGGGGCATTGTCGAACGGCCAGATTCATCTGGATGGCGCTACACCGGAGGAAGTGGATACCCGATTTGCGAACGATGCCGCTGCCGCCGATCTGGAACGCGTGAAACCCTTCGGCATCTCCGATCCATTTGCGTTGGAGAATCTGGATTGGCTCCAGGCGATCGCGAATGGACGCAAGCCGAGGATGACGGGGCAGGAAGGGGTCATCGATCTCGGGCTCAGTTACGCCATTCTCGAATCCGGCGTCTCAGGCAGGGCGGTAACCCTCAAGGAGATGCTAAGTGGTGAGGCTGACCAATACCAGAAGGAAATCAACGATCACTATGGTCTTTAGTCGCCAATGAACGGCAGGAGCTTGATGTGAAGATCACCGATGTTAAAACCACCACTTTGAGCGGATACAAGGACTGGAATTTCGTTCGTGTGGAAACCGACGCGGGCATCACAGGTACAGGTGAGGCGCACCCAGGTGAAGGGATTACTGACGTGATCCAGAAGCGTCTCAAACCTCTGCTGATTGGCAAGGATCCGCGTAACGTTGAGCCCCTTTACAACCATATGATCAGTCGTACGGTGGGTCAGTCTGTGGCCGGTATGGTCGTTGGTGCCATAGGCGGCTTAGAAACCGCGCTGTGGGATATTACCGGCAAGTCTCTTGGTGTTCCTGTATATCAGCTCCTGGGTGGAAAGTACAGGGATACCATTCGGCTGTATGCCGATGTGGGAAGAGGGAGAGATCGCACGGATACACCGGAAGCATGGGCGGCACGTGCAAAGGAAGGGGTTGAAGATGGGTTCGAGGCGATCAAATTCGATATCGACCACTCTGCGGATGAACTCGGGCACGATGCCGTGAATCGCGGCCTGAGTCTTGGTGAACTGGACAAGATGACGCGGTTGGTAGCAGCGGTCCGGAAGGCGGTGGGTGACAGTGTGGATATTTGCATCGATTGTCACGGGATCTACGCCGTCCGCGACGTAATTCTCCTTGCAAGGCGGCTGGAGCCATTCAATTTGATGTTCCTGGAGGATCCCGTTCCTCCGGAAAATATCGATGCGATGGCCAAGGTGACCGCGTCCACTTCGATCCCGATCTGCACAGGGGAGTGGGTGCATCGCCGGGATGGATTTCGACGGCTGATACAGGAACAGGCATGCGACATGCTGCACGTGGATGTGTCAAGCACAGGGGGCATGCTGGAGGCCAAGAAGATCGCCGATTTAGCCGACCTGTATTACATGCCATTTGCAGCACACAATATCACATCACCCCACGGGATGGTGGCCGCAGGTCACGTTTGTGCCGCAGTGCGAAATCTGCACAGCATGGAACTGCCATACCACTCGGACCAGGTCGACTGGCGCTGGGATCTTCTGACCACAAACGAGCCGCTCATCGAGAACGGAAGATTTGTTCTTCCAAAGGGCTCCGGGCTGGGTGTGGAGTTGAAGGATGCTGTGGCACGAAGTCATGTGAAGAAGGGGTATGACTATTTTGGTGAAGCAAGGTGATCCTGGTTGCAGGAAACTCGGTGGTGGACTTGCTCCACAAGGGTGTTCCCGGCCAGATGGATGCGGTCGACAGTTGGTCGAAGGGCAATGTTCATTTTGCGGACCGTCCACCCGAGGCCGTTCTGGGAGGCAACGGTGCATCCGTCGCGTTTGTTCTGGGTCATCTCGGAAATGAGGTGGTTTTGAATAGCAGGATTGGCGAGGATGTATTCGGAAACTTGATTCAGAATTGGCTGCGAGATGCCGGAGTTCATCTTTTACACGCTCCCGGTGACGACACATCGGTCAATACCATTTTGCTAGACGATAATGGTGCGCGGCGTTCCATTTATTACTCAGGACAAAAAGTGGAATGGGAGCTGTCGCTTCAGGCAGAATCTGCGAACTGGTTCTATGCGTCCGGTTATGGACAGGTCGATCGAACCGACCTTGCGTGTCTTGAAAGTGTGTTCAGAGCATTTCAGTCGAGGGGCGTATCGGTGATGTTTGATCCGGGACCGTGGTTCGAAGGCTGTGTTGAAAAATCGGAGATGATCCGTACGTGGGCGTTGGTAGATTGTCTGGCAGGCACAAAGCACGAACTCGAGGCCTTCTGTTCCGAACGAAACCCGCTGGCATTGACAGAAGAACTCCTCAGTCTAGGCCCCGATCGCATCGTGATCAAGCAAGGCGGGGATGGCGTAACCATCGGGGAACAGCGAACGCCCCCTGTTACGCTGGAGACAAGCAAAGTGAACGCTGAAAATACGGTGGGGGCAGGCGATGTCTTCAACGCTGGAATACTTCACCGCTTGAACCAGAAAAGCAGCCTGGCCGAAGCCGCAGGGACGGCCATGGATCTGGCTGCCCGGGCCGTGAAATCGGGCAGGGGGGCACTGGGCGCGATCGCCTCTTTACCGGGTGGCAAGGGTCCTGTCTATCAGACTTAAAGGCATTGACAAGGAATTTCCTATTCCCATATATTGGTCCGTCTGCAGGACTGGATTCGAGTTGAAGCAAAGGAGGTCACCATGGCAAAAAAATTGAATATCGGGTTATTGGGTTATTCCTTTATGGGGAAGGCCCACAGCAATGCATTCCGGAAGGTTTCTATGTTTTTTCCGGAGTCCGGCGTTGAGCCGGTGATGAAGGTGATTTGCGGTTCGAACAAAAAGAATGTTCAGGCGGCGGCAAGTTCGTTTGGATGGGAAGAGTACGCCACCGATTGGAAGAAGGTGATCGCCCGTGACGATCTCGATGTGATCGACATCTGCACACCCGGCAATCTACACATGCCGATGGCCATTGCCGCGCTCGAAGCGGGCAAGCATGTGATCTGTGAGAAACCTCTGGCGAACAATTTGAAAGAGGCGCGGGAAATCCTGAAGGTTGCCAGGAAAGCCCAGAAAAAGACTTTGTGCGCATTCAATTATCGCCGAGTTCCTGCGGTTGCATTGGCCAAACAGCTGATCGAAGAGGGCCGGATCGGTCAGATCTACCATTGGCGCGCGGTGTATCTCCAGGACTGGATTATCGATCCTGATTTCCCAATGGTCTGGCGTTTCGAGAAGGACAAAGCAGGGTCAGGCCCACACGGCGATCTCAATGCGCACATTATCGATCTTGCCCTGCATCTGGTAGGGGATATCGACTCGGTAGTAGGTGCGGATACGACCTTCATCAAGAAGCGTCCGCTTGCGGATTCCATCACTGCATCCCTGGGAGCGAAGGGCAGCAAGTCGAAAAAGATGGGGACGGTTACAGTAGATGATGCGACGCTTTTTCTGGCAAGGTTCAAGAATGGTGCGCTCGGGTCATTCGAAGCCACACGGTTCGCGGCCGGCAGGCGAAATCACAATCGATTCGAGATCAATGGAAGCAAAGGCAGCATCGCTTTCAATCTCGAAAAGATGAACGAACTGCAATTTTACTCGAGAGAAGATGAAGACCACATTCAGGGCTTTCGGGAAATCATCGTAAATGAGGGCTCGCATCCGTACATGGATGCGTGGTGGCCGCCCGGTCACATCATTGGTTGGGAGCACACGTTCGTTCACGAGATCAAGGACTTTCTGGAGGCCGTTGCGAAGAATCGGAAGGTTTCACCGGATTTCCGAGAGGGTACCAAGGTGCAGGCGGTGCTTGAAGCCTCCAGCGACTCTGCCAAATCCGGGAGGTGGCGGAAAGTACCGAAGGTGTAGGTTGCGTCGGTTGAAGTCTACCGATCATCTTGATTACAAATCCCAAAGGAGCATCTGACATGGCAAGACCTTGTACGCTTTTTACCGGACAATGGGCAGATCTAAGTCTCGAGACGCTGGCGCAGAAAGCCAGCGAGTGGGGATACGACGGACTCGAACTCGCCTGTTGGGGTGATCACCTGGACGTTCGCAAGGCCGCGTCGAGTGACCGCTATTGCCGGAGTCGGCACGAGATCCTGGAGAAATATGGGCTTAAGTTCTGGTCTATCAGCAACCATCTGGTGGGGCAGGCCGTGTGTGACAATATCGATGAACGCCACAAGGCGATTCTGCCCCCGCACGTGTATGGCACAGGAAAACCGGAACAGGTCAAGCGGCGGGCAGCAAAGGAGATGATGGTATCGGCCGAGGCGGCCAAAGCGCTGGGCGTAAAAGTCGTCAATGGGTTCACCGGGTCCTCCATATGGCATCTGCTGTATTCCTTCCCCCCGGTGTCACCGGACGCCATAGAAGCGGGATTTCGCGATTTCGCAGATCGCTGGAACCCAATCCTGGACGCGTTCAAAAGGAACCGCATCAAATTTGCTCTGGAGGTTCATCCCACGGAGATCGCGTTTGACATTTCTTCGGCTGCGCGCGCGGTTAAGGCGCTGAAGAATCGCAAGGAGTTCGGATTCAACTACGATCCGAGTCACCTCGTTTACCAAAATGTGGACTACGTGGGTTTCCTGCGAGAATTCAAGGATCGGATCTACCACGTCCATATGAAGGACGCCTATATTTCTCCGCTTCCCACCCGGGCAGGTATATTCGGGGGCCATACGGATTTCGGAGATCCAAATCGCTCCTGGGATTTCAGGTCGCTGGGCCGAGGCAGTGTAGACTTCGAGGAGATTATCCGTGCGCTGAACGATATCGGTTATACGGGTCCTCTTTCCGTGGAGTGGGAAGATTCGGGAATGGACCGTGAACACGGGGCTGAAGAGGCCTGCGATTTCGTGAATGCAGTAGATTTCGAGGCATCGGGACGTGCGTTCGACGCCGCATTCGCGGATTAGGTAATCGAACTGTGGTAGTTAATCAAAACGGTCAGCAGCGCCAGAATTCCTATCTGCCTGCTGGCCGTTCTCTTTTGCGGGGGCTCAGCATGCTGCCTAGATTGGTGATGTTTCTGGTACTGGTTCTTGCTTTCGGATGCGGCCAACAGCAATCCAGCACGCTCGTATTCGGTCGGGGTGGGGATTCCGTAGGATTGGATCCGGCGCTGGAAACTGACGGCGAATCGTTCAAGGTTTGCGACAATATTTACGAAACGCTGGTGACGTTCAAGCCTGAAAACACGGAGGTCGTTCCGGGTCTGGCCGAATCGTGGACGGTTTCCAAAGACCGAATGACCTATACCTTTCAACTTCGCAAGGGTGTCAAGTTTCACGACGGCACGGATTTCGAGGCGAGCGATGTGGTATTCTCACTTGCCCGGCAGTTCAAGCCCGACCACCCGTTCCATGAAGTAGAGGGGGCATACCAGTACTGGAACAGCATGTCCATGAGTGACATCGTTAAAGATGTTCGGGGTATCGACCTGCACACGGTTGCCATCGACCTCAAACGGCCCAACGCACCTTTTCTGTCCAATCTGGCTATGAATTTCTGCGCGATCGTGAGCCCCGAGGCGGTGAGTAAATACGGGGCCGATTATCCTCGCCATCCCGTGGGGACCGGTCCATTTCGATTCGTGAGGTGGATCAAGGACGATCGGGTGACCCTGGAGCGAAATGATACCTACTGGGGTACAGGTCCTGCTATCGAACGGCTCATTTTCAAGAGCATTCCTGAAAATATGGCAAGGCTGATCGCATTGCGTCAGGGTGAGATCGACGGGATGGACAATCTCGTACCGGATTTCGTGGCGGATATCGAGGCGCATAGCGATCTCAAACTGCTTTCCCAGGCGGGTATGAATGTGGGGTATCTCGCCATGAATAACGACCGGCCCCCTTTTGATAATGTGAAGGTGAGACGCGCATTGAACCATGCCATTAACAAGAAGTCGCTTGTAGACAATCTCTACCAGGGACTCGCGATACCGGCAGTGAATCCGATTCCGCCAACCCTTTGGGGCTATCACGACGGGATCGAGGGATATGCGTATGAACCGGCGGTCGCCAGACAACTGCTCGCAGAGGCCGGGTTCCCCAACGGATTCGAGACGACACTTTGGGCGATGCCAGTTCCGCGACCGTATATGCCTCAGCCGCTCAAGATCGCCCAGGCGATTCAAGCAGATCTCAAGGCTGTGGGGGTGAACGCAAAAATTGTGAGCTTCGAATGGGGTACTTATCTGGACAAAGTATCCAGGGGGCAGCACGACATGGCCCTTCTGGGGTGGACGGGTGACAACGGAGACCCGGATAACTTTCTCTATGTCCTTCTGGACAAAAGCGCAACGGCCCACCCGGCCAACAATATTGCGTTCTACCGGAGCGACCCGCTGCACGGACTTCTTCTGAAGGCTCAACATGAGGTGGATATCGAGATTCGTACGGATCTCTACAAGCAGGCGCAGGAAATCGTTCATCGAGACGCACCCTGGGTGCCCCTCGTGCACGCGTCTCAAACCGCCGCCTTCAGAAAGCACGTCTCCGGGTTCGCACTACACCCAACCGGGAGCAAGTGGTTCCATGGGGTCTCCATCGACGCTCGGTAGCAGCATTCACCAACCTATCCTGAATTAGACTTATGCGAGCTTTTATACTGAAACGGCTTCTGCTTCTGTTCCCAACCCTGCTGGGCATCGTCGCACTGGTTTTCCTGATGATTCATCTCGTTCCGGGAGACCCCGCGCAGGTGATGTTGGGTGAGCGGGCGAGTGCGAAGACGCTGGAGGCGCTGCGACAGCAACTTGGGCTGGATCAGCCGCTACACATTCAGTTCGCAAAATATGTAGGTGACCTGGTTCAGGGCGATCTGGGGAGATCCATAAAATCGCGTGAGAAGATCTCCCGGGAGCTGCTCGACAGGTTTCCAGCCACCATGGAGCTTACCCTGGTGGCGATGTTGTTCGCCCTGGTTCTTGGGCTCGCAGCCGGCGTCCTGTCTGCAACGAGAAGGGGAACCCTGCTTGATTACCTGGGCATGACGGCCTCTCTGGCGGGTGTGTCGATGCCCATTTTCTGGCTTGGCCTGATGATGATCGTGGTCATGTCCATGGTGCTCGGGTTGTTCCCTGTTTCCGGAAGGTTGAGCGCTCACACAGTTCTTCCCCACGCAAGCGGATTCTATCTGCTGGACAGCCTGCTTGCCTTCGATCTGCGAGCGTTCGCAGATGTTCTCTGGCATCTCGTTTTGCCAGGTTTGACACTGGGGACGGTTCCGGCCGCTGTGATCGCCAGAATGACCCGGTCAAGTATGTTGGAGGTCCTGAAGGAAGATTACATCCGGACCGCCTGGGCGAAGGGGCTCTCCGAACGGGCCGTAGTTTTTCGCCACGCCCTCAAGAATGCCTTTATCCCTATCCTTACTGTAATTAGCCTCCAATTCGGCTATCTGCTGGGTGGCGCCGTGATCACCGAAACGATATTCGCATGGCCCGGCGTAGGTCGCTGGCTCCTCCTGGCCGTGAATGCGCGAGATTTCAGGGCGGTTCAGGGCGGGGTACTGCTTGTTGCAACTACTTTTGTCCTGGTCAACCTCGTGGCCGACCTTCTGTATGCCTGGCTGGATCCAAGGATCAAGTATGAGGCCGAAGAGGCATAAAACACGGCCGGATTGGCTGACGCGACATTTACGGGAAATGATATGCAAACAGATGTCTCCTATCTCGCCTCCGTTCCCGGGGGTTCCAGCCTGTTCTGGAGGCGGCTCAAGAGAAACCGTCTTGCTCTGGTCGGCGGCGGTATACTCACATTTTTCCTCCTCACGGCCGCAGGGGCGCCTCTCCTGGCGCCTGCAGATCCGCTTGTCCAGGATCTGTATCATCGCCTCAGCCCTCCATCGTACGAACATCCTTTCGGAACAGATGATTTTGGCAGGGACGTTCTCAGCCGGGTGATTTACGGGTCCCGTATATCCCTGAGAATCGGCGTGGTGGCAGTGTTGATCGCGCTGGTTGTCGGTAGTTCGATAGGCCTGGTGGCAGGTTATTGGGGAGGAAAGATCGACCAGGTACTCATGCGAATCATGGACTTACTGCTTGCATTTCCGAGCATTCTCCTCGCCATTGGCATCGTTGCGGTCCTGGGACCTGGTCTGGAGAACGCCATGCTGGCCATAGGGACTGTGGCTGTTCCCCAATACGCCAGATTGGTGAGAGGGTCCGTTTTGACCATCAGAGAACAGGAGTATGTTGCGGCTGCCCGGGCACTTGGCGCAGGGGATGTCAGGATCGTCCTGTATGCGGTGCTGCCTAACTGCCTAACACCTCTGATCGTTCAATCCACTCTCGGACTTGCAACTGCCATACTGGACGCGGCGGGCCTCAGTTTTCTGGGGCTGGGCGCTCAACCTCCGCTACCCGAGTGGGGTGCAATGCTGAATGGAGGGCGTGAACTCGTTTTGAGTGCGCCCTGGGTGCTGACCTTTCCCGGTCTGGCGATATTCCTGAATGTGCTGGCCTTCAACCTGCTTGGGGACGGGCTCAGGGATGCCCTGGATCCAAGGTCCTGATCCCTGTCCGGGATGGGAAACAGGGATCTGTTCTCGCCACATCGCAGATAGATAAAATAGAATAAGTAACTGTAATAAATGGATATATAATAGAGCTGTCAAAGCAGGAAGTGATCTTTCGGACGTGGTGCGTAAACAGGAAAAACCGTTTGACTTGACCCTTTGCCTACCCTATATTTTCAGTACACAGAAAGGAGGTGGTCGAATGATAGAAATGACCAGTGGAGGTGGCTGTAGTTAGGTGCGCTTCCAGGTGCGGGATTTACATCTCGTATGGTTGCGCGCCTGGCGAATCCAGCAGTCACCGAACGACCTGCATTCCACCATGTTGACATTTCCTGTGAGCATTCGGGAAATGTGAGGTGGAGGCCGTCGAATACTATGCGTCGCACGGAGATGTTGCCGGATAACCGGTACCCGCCGTGCGGCGCATTTTTTTGTGCAGGAAGTGTTTACAGGATTAATTCTTGACAAACATTGGTCCTGGATATATCTTTACAGGCTTGAAATCTGAGCCAATTACACAGTTCGAAAGGAGGTGAGTCTTGCACGGTGTTGATTCAGTGACACCGTCATTTAGCTATGAATACAATGAGCGCAAAAATCAGCGAGTTGGAACGGAAGTGGTTCGTCGCTGACGCGGAAGGCAAGGTTCTCGGCAGGTTTGCAAGTGAAGTGGCGAAGATCCTTAGAGGGAAGCACAAGCCCATCTACACGCCGCATGTCGATACGGGTGATCACGTTGTGATCATCAATGCGGAAAAGATCAAGGTTACGGGGAACAACAAGCTCGAAGACAAGATCTACACCAGCTACAGTGGTTATCCCGGCGGTCTCAAGAAGATACCGCTCAAGCGGGTTCTCGAGACCAAGCCGACCTTCGCACTGCAGCACGCCATAAAAGGGATGTTGCCCAAGAATACATTGGGACGCAGTATGCTCAAGAAGGTCAGGATTTATGCAGGCGCCGATCATCCGCATGGAAGTCAGAAACCGGAGACGATCGACCTCGCGTAGATGTGGAAGGTTCTTACATCAGGAAACAAGATTCGAGAGGGGGTGAAACTGTGGCAGATATGTTAGCTACCGCCACGGGAAGGCGCAAAACGGCAACGGCGAATGTGAAGGTCTTTTCCGGATCGGGGAGTATCACGATCAACGGCATGCCCGTACTGGACTATCTCAAACGAGAGACGCTGGTTATGATCGTGGAAAAACCTCTCGAGGTAACGGACTCGGTGGGCAGTTATGACATTGTCGCCAGGGCCAAAGGGGGCGGTTTGTCCGGCCAGGCTGGCGCGGTCCGACTGGGTATTGCCCGCAGTCTTCTTGCAATAAATGAAGACCTGAGGCGTCCGCTGAGGAAGGCAGGGCTTTTGACCCGCGATGCTCGCGAAGTGGAGCGCAAGAAGCCCGGACAGCCAGGAGCACGTGCACGCTTCCAGTTCTCCAAGCGCTAAACACCGAAATACCGGTATCACCCGAACCTGTTCGGGTGCGACAATCAGGATCAAGTTTCAAATTCACATGTGACCAGGATCGCATTCCGGGTGTCGACATCAATGATCGACGGGGATGCGAAATGATTGGCGCAGAGGATAAACCCAGTTCTGCAGGAGGAGATCCATGGCAGTAGTCACCATGAAGGAACTTCTGGAAGCAGGGGTCCACTTCGGGCATCAGACCCGACGCTGGAACCCGAAGATGAAGAGATATATATTTACCGAACGCAACGGCATTTATATCGTCGATCTTCAGAAGACACTGAAGTTGATCGAAGAAGCCTACCAAGTCGTGCGCGAAGCCACGGAGAATGGCGAGCCCATTTTGTTCGTAGGCACGAAAAAACAGGCCAGGGACGTGATCCGGCGCGAAGCCGAAAGATGTGAACAGTTTCACGTTACTGAGCGCTGGCTGGGCGGCATGCTGACTAATTACCAAACTATTAGACAGAGTATTCGACGACTGGACGCCCTGGACAAAATGACCACAGACGGCACCCATGAGCGCCTTATGAAGAAGGAAGTCCTTCAGCTCGAGCGCGAAAGAGCGAAGCTCCTGAGGGCGTTGAGTGGTATACGGAATATGGGTAAGCTGCCCGGCCTTATGGTGGTTGTGGATACCAAGAAAGAACGGATCGCAATAGGCGAAGCAAGGCGGCTTGAAATTCCCATTGTTGCCATAGTCGACACGAACTGCAATCCCGATGAAATCGAATACCCCATTCCAGGGAATGATGACGCAATCCGGTCCATCTCCCTGATCACGCGCCTCATTTCCGACGCTGTACTCGAAGGAATGAAGGTGAAGGACGAGGTTGCGGAAGGTGGGGCAGAAGAAGGTGGACGCAGCCCGGAAGTGGTGGCGGCGGGACCGGAGATTACGGAAATCACAGAAAGCTGAGATAATCGAAACAAGGAATGGGTGGAAGACACCTGCGGGAGAACGTGACTATGGCAATTTCTGCAAAAGATGTTCAGGAGTTGAGGGCGAAGACGAATGTGGGGATGATGGATTGCAAACGTGCCCTTACTGAAGCAGACGGCGACGCGGAGAAGGCGATCGAAATCCTGAGAACACGGGGGATCGCCAAGGCCGAGGACAGGATGGGAAGGACAGCCAAGGAAGGGTTGGTTTCCACCTACATCCATACAGGCAATAAGCTGGGCGTTATGATCGAGGTGAACAGCGAAACCGATTTTGTTGCCCGCACCGACGAGTTTCAGGCGTTCACGCGGGATCTGGCCATGCACATTGCCGCAAGCGCTCCTATTGCTGTCAGTCGTGAGGATCTGGATCAGGAAGTTCTTGAAAGAGAACGCAAAATTTACAGAGAGCAGGCGCTGGAAGATGGGAAACCGGAAAACGTGGTCGACCGCATCGTGGACGGCAAGATCGAGAAATACTATCAGGAAGTTTGCCTCCTCGAGCAGCCATATGTAAAAGACCCGGACAAGACGGTGAAGGATCTCCATAACGAACTTGTTGCCCAGTGCGGCGAGAACGTAACTATTCGACGCTTTGTTCGCTATGTTCTGGGTGAGGAGAGTTAGAGCACAGGCCTCGCTGTCTGAAACTGGTAGGTGGATCAGGGTATATCGCCAAGGGGGCTGGTTATGGTTGACGAGGTTTTTGCTGAAACCAAGAGCGCAATGCAGAAGGCGATAGATGCGTTTCAGCACGAGATCGCGATGATTCGTACGGGACAGGCGAGTGCTTCGGTGTTGGAAGGCATCAGGGTGGAATATTATGGTTCCCAGGTGCCGCTGAACCAGGTCGCGACAGTAAGTATTCCTGAACCCCGGATGATTACGATTCAGCCCTGGGACAAGACAGCGATTCCTCCCATTGAAAAGGCCATCCAGATATCCAGTCTTGGACTTACACCCTCCAATGACGGTACCCTGATCAGGTTACCTGTTCCCCAACTGACGGAAGAGAGAAGGACTGAGCTGGTGAAGATTGTCCGCGGAATGGGGGAAGAATGCAAGGTGTCCATCCGGAATGCCCGCAGAGATGCCAATGAAATGCTGAAGGATGGGCAGAAGGAGGGTGAGGTTCCCGAAGACGATGCCAAAAAGGGGCACGATCGCATTCAGAAGATGACCGATGAATTTGTGGACAAGATCGAGCAACTGCTGGCGACCAAAGAGGCAGATATCATGGAAGTCTGAGGGCATGAATCGATCGATATTCCCAATCGCCACTTTCATAAATGGAAGGTGGCGATTTTGCTTGTGGTAAGGTGCTTTGACTTCAAATGGATGAAGGATTATATTGTCCAGAACATGGCAGGATCGATAATGTTTGAGACGGGATCGTTGGAGGCTCAGACCTGGCGACCACAACACCACGAGGGACAAAACAAGACATGGCAACAATCAACACGCACTATGACAAGCTGACTGCCGGCTATCTGTTTCCGGAAATATCCAGGCGCACACGAACCTTTCTGGAAGCGAATCCGGGTGTAGAAGTAATGCGACTGGGCATTGGGAATACGACGGAGCCCTTATCGCCAACTATTGTGAAGGCACTGCACCAATCGGTGGACAAACTGGCTGACGTTGCGACATACACCGGCTATGCCGATGGGAGCGAGGGCGAGGTTGCGCTCCGTGAAGCGCTGGCAAAGCGTTACAGCCAATATGGTGTTTCTCTCGACGTTTCCGAGATATTTGTGAGTGACGGGGCAAAACCCGATTCTGCCAATATCCAGTCGATATTTGGTGTGGATAATGTGGTGGCCGTTCAGGACCCCGCTTACCCTGTTTATGTGGACACCAACGTGATTGCCGGGAGAACCGGCACGGCCGTGGACGGGCAGTATGAAGGTATCGTCTACATGCCCTGTACAGAGGAGAACGGGTTCTTCCCAGACGTGCCGAAGCAGAAGGTGGACCTGATGTATATTTGCAGCCCGAACAACCCCACGGGTGTTGTTGCAACCAAATCGCAACTGGAGGCGTTGGTTGAGTATGCAAGGGCCAACAAAGCCGTCATCATTTTCGATGCTGCGTACGCCGCATATATTTCGGATCCAGCATTGCCAAGGAGCATTTATGAAGTAGAGGGAGCAAAGACCTGTGCCATCGAGATCAACAGTTTCTCCAAGGATACCGGTTTCACAGGTGTGCGTCTGGGCTGGACGATTGTCCCCAATGACCTGGTGGTAGAGAATACCGAACCCGGACGTGTGAATGCACTGTGGGGTAGACGTCAAAACACGATGTTCAATGGGGCATCTAACATCGTTCAGGGTGGCGCAATGGGTGTGTTCACCGAGGCAGGTGCAAAAGAGTGCGCAGATATGGTGGCGTATTACATGCTCAATGCGCAGCGCATTCGGGAAGTACTGGACAAGATCGGTTTGAAAGTATTCGGGGGCACGCACGCGCCGTTCCTGTGGATGCGGGCGCCAAACGAAATGAGCTCCTGGGACTTCTTCGATAAGCTGTTGTCCGAAGCGCACGTTGTAGGCACCCCGGGATCAGGATTCGGTCCTGGCGGCGAAGGTTATTTCAGGTTAAGCGCATTTGGACACCATGAAGACGTGGAACACGCGGTCCAGAGCATCGAACAGAATCTGACCCTCTGACACTTCAGGAACCGATGAATTTATTCATTCAGATCATTCTGGCTTGCACATTCGTATTTGCCTCGGGTGAAAAGACCACAAAGAAACCGCGCAAGCTCAGTGTCGCATTCAGATTCGAGATCGCCTTCGCCGGAAAAGGCGGTGGCCTGGGTAAGCTGCACAATCCATCGGGAATCGCGCTGGATCCGGTGGGCACCGTGTATGTGGCCGACACAGGGAATAACCGGGTACAGAAGTTCGATAGGGATGGAGAGTATCTGGTTGAAGCAGGCGACTTCGGTTGGGATCCCGGGCAATTCAACAAACCAACGGGCGTGGCCATTGGCAGAAGCGGTCTCGAGATTTATGTGGCCGACAGCCAGAACAACCGGATCCAGGTGCTCAGCCCCCATTTGGCTCTTCTTGCGGTAGTAGGTGGAAAAGACGCGGAAGGACCTGTGCCGCTGGGAAATCTTTCCGGAATCGCCGTATCTGCAGAGGGTGAGATCTATGTATGCGATGAGGACGCCGACCAGGTGGTCCAGATCAGCACTTTCAGCAGAACAGACCGGAGCTTTGGCGGGTATGGATACGGCGCAGGAAATATCCAACGGCCACTGGGGCTTGCCATATCCAACAAAGGTGACGTGTATGTGTGCGACAGTCACAACAGCCGAATCGCCGTGTTCGACCGCTTCGGAAATTTCAAGCGCCCACTGGGAGAGGACGTCCTTTCCTCTCCATCCGGTGTGGCAGTTGGACCGGAAGGCACCCTGTTCGTAGCAGACACAGGCCATCACAGAGTGACGGTACTGGATCAGAAGACCGGAGAGGTCGTCGGTTCCATCGGCGGCCCAAGAGCCGGATCGAAAGCCGGAACTTTCGACTCGCCAAGAGATGTGATTCTTGGCAAGGACGACGTGATGTACGTACTGGATACGGGAAATCACCGGGTCCAGAAATTCAGAGTGATGGTGTTGCGTCGATAGGTGAGAGATGATTGCTAGAACCAACAGGATATTCCGACTCTGCCCGGGATATCCTTTGTTTTGTGCCCTGATGCTGCCCCTTCTCCTGGTGACCCATGACGTGGTTCAGGCAGCGCCGCCCGGCCAATTGACTGTGTTCGATGAGGAAAAGCTGCTGCGGGCGGACGGAAGTCCAGGACCCTACAAGGTGACGGGCCGTCCCGTCCACAAGGGTAGTGAGAAAGTCTGGGTAGAGGGTGAGTTGCAAGAGCGGGGACGCGACTACCATTTCGACTACATCAAAGGGTACATCCTATTTTACAGGGAAATATCACGCGGCGGGCGTGTTCTGGTTCGATTTCGTCAGTCGCCACAGATTCTTGGCGATTCGTATCAACTTCAGAAACGCGAACATTCCGGAGAGGTAACCGGCGCCCAGCAGACTCCCGCAGGCAAGGTCATCTCACCAACGAGAAGGAGCACTGCAAGGCGAGAGTTGCCCGGGTCTCAACTTGAAATTGGAGGTGCGAAACGAATTCGGGTGGACTTCGGAGACGCCGGGAATGGCGTGTTGACGCAGTCCCTTCAGGTTAACATTTCCGGAGAAGTCGCCCCGGGTGTGCACCTGGTCGCCCTGCTTTCCGATCGCAACTTGCCACTTCAATCTTCAGGCTCCACAAGGAGTGTCCAGGAGCTGGACAAGGTGCTGTTCAAGGTGGACTCCAGATTCGTGGCTGCCGAACTGGGCGACATCGAGGTGATCCTCGATGAAACCACTTTTGGAAAATACCGAAGACGACTGCAAGGTGCGAGTCTGGCGGTTTCAGGATCGGAACGCGATATCCGCATGTTCGGCGCTGTTTCCCAGGGTAGGTGGGTCAAACATCGCATTGTTCCACTGGAGGGGTATCAGGGACCCTATCGTCTCGCAGAGGGCGCCAGCGGTTACGGCGGCCAGATCGTGCCCGGCTCGGAACAGGTGTATCTGAATGGCAGCAGGCTGAGGCGCGGGGAAGGACAGGGTTATACCGTGGACTATGAGCGTGGTTTGCTCACGTTTACCACCGGTCACAACATTTCAACGGACAGTCGGATCAGCGTGGAATACCAGTATCGCGACGAGGCAAATTCACGCCGGCTGTTTGGAGGAAGAGGTAAAATCGATCTGGCCGATGAGCGCATTCGAGTAGGAGCCACATTTCTGCGAGAGGCGGACACGGCATCGGGTATCCCGATTCCCAGCGGAGCACGCCCGAATGCAGCACACCACCAGGTTGCCGTTATGGACGCGAAGTTCGCCGTGACCAACGGCCTGTCCATCACCGGAGAACTGGCACTCAGCAGCCGGAGCCAGCGCCAGGGGCCAACCCTTCCCGAGGAGGGATCTCGAGGGCAGGCCTTTCGGCTCGGGATGGACTTGTGGCCGGAATCTATCCGTATGAAAGGAAGAAACCTGGGGCGGATCAGGGTGCTTGGCTCCTACCGACGTGTAGGTTCGGATTTCAACGGATTCGACCGAACCGATCGCATCGAAAATGAAGGCCGGTGGGGTTGGCAGTCGACGCTGGAGTCGGCAGAAGAAAGCGCAGGAGAAGTGACCCTGGAGTATGCGATTCGCTCTGGCGCGAAACTGGATTTTTCTTACGGGCGCCGGCAGGGCGAGCTGTTCACATCCAGAAAAGAAATGGGTGTCCAGATTTCGGAACCGCGCCTGCCAAGGATCCTGTATCGTTTCGAAGACATATCGCAGACGGGTGGAAGTCTGGTGCGGAATCGGGGGGAAGCCTCCGGGAAGCTCTGGCATCTGAGGCCAGGAATCAAGGTCAGCACGGAGACAGCCCGGGGCAGAGCGGTGCGCAGTGCGCTGCTCTACTATGCCTCGGAACAGTTTTCGCAGGACCTGCCGGATGGGATCCAGTCGCAGGAAGTTACGTGGGACCTGAATACCAGGATCAGGAGATGGGTCTCCTGGAAATCCGCTTATTCCATCAGGAGAACACGCGTGCTGGAGGCGGCGTGGCAGGACAGTGTGCGCGGTTGGACCTTCAGGCACGAGGCAGGAATGTCCAGCCGGGGCGGCCTGTCGTTCTCTGCGGATTACAGCCGCAGCAAAGTAAGCCTTCCTCGCCGGCGCAGCAAAGATCGCTCGACTGACCTTGCACGCGTGAGAGTTGGCATCAACCGCGGCATGTTGTCTCACCAGATGTCGTATCGAATCTCGAGCACGGGTGCTCCAAACCGGGCGCCAACCTACATCTTCGTCGGATTTGGAAAAGGGACACACACCTGGGAAGATGTGGACGGGGACGGGCAGCGTGACCCTGAAGAATTCATTCCGGATCGGGATGGAGAGTATGAGCGATTTTACGGTCCGGAAGGAGGATTCACCCCTGTTAGAGAGGCTGCTCTGATGGTGCGTACGGACCTTGTCCCGAAGCGCATCTTGCGCTCTGCGCGTGGTGGATGGCAAAGCCTGGTGTCGGGGCTTACCGCAGACGTGTCCTTTCAGGCGGACCGAAGGATAGCATCTGATGCCCGAGGAGTCGCTCCGTGGAATCTGGGATCCTTCAGATCCGGCAAGGAAGTGGTCAGCGGGAGACGGGATCTGAAGGGACGGCTGTATCTAAACCGGTACAAGCGTACGCTGTCTTTTCGTCTGGCAGGACTAAGACGGTCGCGCATTGACCGAACTTTTTCGTCCCAGGGTATAGAGGATCAGACCGAGGCCTCTTTGATGGTAAAGGCTCGCCCGGCCAAACAGCTCGAATTGGAAGTGGAATACACCGGCGGCAAACGAACCCGGGATGGCGACCCCATTTATGCCTATGGCGTGAGATCGAACGAGGTAGAACTCAGATGGTTCTGGCGTGCGAAGAAGGGATGGCAAACCGGGGTGAGGTCGGGCGTGGGAAGGGACAAGGAATCGACGAGAAGACTCGAGGTCGATTTCATATCGGTTCGGCCCGAATTGACCAGGGCCCTTCCCGGAAGGGGACGCATAAGAGTAAGTGCAGAATGGGCGCATGTGCAGGCAGACGGGCAAGTTCCGTTGTTTCTGGCTCTGGCCGGCGGACGTCGGGTAGGAGACAATATCAGTTGGCGCACCATTGCTGACTATCGTCTTGCCCGCTACCTGACCGCAACGGTCTCGTATGATGGAAGGAAGCGGCCGGGCAGACCGGTGCTTCACCTTGGAAGGATGGAACTACGTGCCATTTTCTGATATGCAAGAAGGCAGAACGCGGATGTACTTCTGTCTGGTCATCAGTCTTCTGTTCGGCGGTTTCACCGGGCAGGCCACTGGTGCAGAACGACAGTTGGTGACGTCTGTACAGGTTCTCGGTCTGCCTGCCATTTCCGAAGCACGTGCCAAATCCTGGTTGGTGACCCGGCCGGGTATGCCCATCGACAGCCTGATGGTCGGACAAGATTTGAAGCGCCTGCTGCGGGTCTGCCAGAATAGCGGATACTGGCAGGCGAAAGTTGAGTTTTCAAGGATATCCCACACATCGGGGAAGGTTGTATTCCGAGTGGAACCCGGGGCTATCACCCGGATCGGCGCGGTCCACATAGAGGGTAATGTTCATGTTTCCCTCGTCTCCCTGAACCGTGTGCTGACGGCCAACTCCGGCACGGCTCTGATTGGCAGCCGCCTGGAAGGTGATCTTATGGACATGCTGGCGCTTTATTCGAACGCTGGGTATCCATACTGCAAAATCAGCCCTCTCGTGAATCTCGTGCCAGGCCAGGATACGGTGTCCGTTCAATATTCCATTGCAGAAGGTCCCCTCGTGACGATCGACGCGATCCGGTTCACAGGGAACAGGGCAACCAGAAAGGACGTGCTTCTGCGGCAGATGCGGATCCGGACGGGGGAACGGTTCAATCAGGAGAGGATCGATCGCGGGATGAGATATCTGCGCAAGCTCTCTTTCCTTCTGGATGTTGATGAACCGGTTCTGGCTGAAGCCGTCGATGGCTCAACGACTCTGGTGGTCGGCGTTCGGGAGGCCCCCTCCGGGCGGATGGAAGGCGGGTTGGGGTATGCGCCAAGATCAGGCGGACCTGTGGAAGGCTTGACGGGGGTTTTTGCTCTGGAGTTCGATAACTTTATGGGAACCGCAAGATCCGGCAAGGTGTTGTGGGGAAGGCAGGGGCCATCCACGTCTCACCTCGGTCTCTCCTTTCGCGAACCCTGGGTCCTGGGAGGACCGATTTCGATCGGCGTTGAATTGAATATGCAGGATCGGCCGGCCTTTGCAGAACGCCGCCTCGAGACCCATCTGGAGGTCTCACCGGCTCCCGGAACCCAAATGCGTGCAGGTGTGTTCCACCAGCAGGTGACCCCAGATTCGAGCGGTTTCGGTCTCGTTCCGATCAGCCGCATCTGGGGGCTGACCGGTTCGCTGGAATACGATAGCCGGGATGATCGGTATAACCCGAGGAAGGGTCTGCAGACAAAGGCGAAGGTGGCCTGGGGAAGTGTGGGTGTGGGAGATGCAAGAACGGGCCGGACAGACATTCAGGGCACCCTTGGAACATTCCTGCAGATGGGAAGGCAGACCGTGGTGGCTGCTGCGGTTCACGGCGCCATAGTCCATCAGGCGGAGGGTGTGCCTCAGGAGGCTCGATTCAGAATTGGAGGCAGTCGGTCTATTAGAGGTCAGCGGGAGGAGGCCTTCCTGGCCACTCAGGCGGGATGGGCGAATTTGGAATTGCGCTATCTTCTGGGTCGTCGCTCTCGCGTCTTTCTGTTCGTGGACGGCGGGCTGCTGAACGATCCTCTGAATGATGGCAGGCGAAGGCTCTTGACACCTATGGGATTCGGCGGTGGAATTCGGGCGAGATCGGGCCTCGGAATGTTGGGGCTGGATTACGGTCTCGGCAAGGGGGACGGTCCTGCGCAGGGCAAGATCCACGTACGAATGGTGAATGAATTTTAGGCCCAGGAGCAAGACTGATAAATCTCAAGCCGGAGGCGCGAGCGATGCGCCTCCTTTATCATTGGTGGTTCAGAAGGGGAATAGGACGGGGATGTTCTCATCTGTAAGTGCATTGCCGTATTCGCACGCCTCGAAGGCTTCCGCGTGCCGAACCTTTTCTCCTTTTTCCGTCCCGTACCGACTGATCAGCAACCCACGCGTACTGTTCGCCAGTTCGGAAAACCTCGAAAGGCGATGCTCCAGCCATTGTCGCCGGTCCTGATTAGACTCCGGGACTTCCTCGAGACGTCCCGCATTGTGTGGAAGCCATTCGTACATCTGGCTACCGTGGCAGTGGAGCATATCCATTTTCTTCTCCACCACATCGTCGATGTCCACCGAGACCTGGGGCGAAAATGGTGTAGGCTTCTGAAATCCATCGCTCAGGTAAGCGATCACAGGATTGTGTGAAAGCGCCGGCGCGTCCGTACAGATGTTCGGGACAGTGACCATATAGGCCGCGTCCTGCACGAGCGTGGATGTGTATCTGTGATCGGGATGATAGTCGTTGGGCCTGTGCGTCAGGATCAAATCCGGTGTGTAGGCCCGAATCATTCGAATGACCTTTTTACGATTCTCCAGATTGGGTTCGAGTTCCCCATCGTGGTTGTCCATCACGTGGTATTCGATTCCTGCAACCGCACCGGCGGCCTCAGATTCTGCTTTTCTCCTTTGTGCGAGCTCTATGCCACCTATTTCATGATGACCAGCATCTCCGTTCGTGACAGATACGAAACGTACATTGTGCCCGAGCGCCGCATACTTGATTGCCACTCCACCGGCTTTGATGTCGCAGTCGTCAGGGTGTGCTCCGAATACCAAAATGCGCAGCTGTTTGTCCGACATAGGTCGAGACCTCCATGATATAAGGTCGGTTAGGCGTTCCTCATCCGCCGTAGCGGACACAGATTTCCTTTACACCATTTTGTAACGGCATACTGTATAGCGAGACCGGATCTCCATAACGGGAACAGGATGTCCCAATTGAGGATACGCCGTCTACCGAAAAATCGACAAGAGAAAGATTTTCAAATTGTTCGGGAAGCTGGAGACGAAGATCAGGATGGTTGTCTCCCTGAACCGTGAACCGCAGGCAGGGGGCCTCCCACCTCAGGCTATCGATACGCCAGGTGTCTCTTGCATCCCAAAAATGAACCCACTGGTCGAAGGACCAGATGGGCAGGCCAAACTGATTGGCCTGAAGCATCAGTTCCTTCCCCTGTTCTCCAGAGAATTTGACCCAGTTCCCCGGGTGAATGCAGACTCCGTACGGCGTGTGGAATCTTGCTGAAATATCGGAAAAAATCCGGTTGAGATTGACACGGAAGACTTCCGGGGAAATCTTGAACGAATAGTCAGGCGGCCCAAACATTCCGTCATCGGTGAGGTGAGTATGCTGCTGATAAACATCGTACAGCCGCCCATCCGGCAGGCAGAAACGTGAGGGCAGGGCCCCACCGAAGGCGGCATACGGCGCACCCTCCCGATCGCTCTTGTATGTGCCTGAAAAGTAATTGGCGTCCATTCTTATCCCCAAACGCTCCATTACCTCGACCGGCTCGAGATATCCAGCCCACGCAGTACAGTGATTCCTGACAGAAACCGCGGACGTGGAGTACGTGGACTCGAACAATTTGATCTGCCGCTCGAATTCAGCGAGTCGTTCCTGGACAGGATGGCCGTCGAGCGGTCGGAGATTGGGGTGTGGACCTATGTGATGGTTTGTGCTATATCGGACCGCGTCTTCAGGAGTAGATTTCGTCTGGCCAGGTATGATATACAGGTTCATTTTGCCGCCGTATTCGGTGACACACGCAAATTCTTCATCGTTCGAGGCGACTTCGGCGTTGTCTTCGTCGCCGGAGTAGAGCAGAATTCCGGGCGCACTGGCGGGCAGGTGGGAGACGATGGGGAGCGGGCAGGGCATGAAGCGACGACAAAGATCTACAAGCAGGCGTGAGAGCAGATCGGCGAAGGGGATCCAACCCGCATCGTGGGGTCCGATAGCGGAGGCCATATGCGATGGCCGCGCGCAGGCATCACCCTCGGGGATTATCTCGGCCCTTTCCGGATCGCCCTGGCGGAGGAGGAGCACACACAGCGCAAGATCGAATGCAAAACAGATCAGGCGTCCAGACCCGATCCCGGTTTCGGTTATGCCAACTGATTCGCCGTCGAATTGTCCGGGGTGAGAGAGATAGGCAAGGGGTCTTGCGTGTTCCTCGCACTCGTATCTCACTGCGCTTCCGACTATGGGCAGCAGCTCGCCGGCAAGGCCTGAGACGGGGAATGCCGTGACTCTCAATCGCAGGGGCGTATCTTTGACTCCAAGAGTCGTCAGCCCGGCTGAGGAGGCGAGGGTATCACGGGGTTTTATGACGATGGCCGTTCCACCGCTCACGGCGTATCGGACGATGGCCGCTTCAGGTCGATCGCCAGCGTCCGGGACGACGAGGACCGGAAACGCAACGGGATCCAGCCCATCGATGTTCCCGGAAGGCATCGTTCGGGTGTTGGACAACCCCCATGTGCTGAAGATCTCAGTCACGTATGAAGAGAGATCGCCGGTATTCGAAAGAATGGCTATTTCCATGATTACAGTTCCACCGGCATTTCGCCGGCCGCCCTGCCTTTGCCCGGTCTGAATTCAGGAACTGCAAGCGGCGTGGACCCCTGTGCAATGGATTCCGCTGCCAGGATGGCTGGCGCGGCAGTCTCGATGGCCTTGTACACATTGAAATCGAAGGGCGTTCCCCTAAGCACTGCTTCGCGGAATGTGGCGTGGACGTAATAATCGGCATCGCCGTGACCGGACTGCCGGGCCTCTGCGGGTGCATCGGTTCGTTCGAATCGCCAATCCACCTCGGCCATGTCGTGCATTTGCGCATCGGCGAGCCACAACATAGGCTTCCCTTTTTCCGATCGTTTCCATTCCAGGCATCCTGCTGTGCCCATGACCTGATACCAGTGATGGCCCCGGCGGTTGGGAACCTTCTGCGTAAATCCTGTGGCCATTCTGAGGATGGCATCTTTTTCGGTTTTCATCAAGGCCACCTGAATGTCCGGCTGTCCAATCTCCGGATGTGAATAGCTTGGCGAACCGGTACTCATCGCCGTGACCTGGATGACCCGGTCGTCCAGGACTTTCAACATGGGACTGAGTTCGTGGGGCAGGTAGTGGATGGGTGGCATGGTGTGCAGCCAGGTGGGTTCGGCTTCGGGGTGGTCTTTCAGTTCTTCGACGGGACAGGGCGTGCCCGTTGCGGGATCCCGGAAAAACTGCCGGGTGCCATAGTAGCCAATATACTGTCCTTCGCAGAAGGTAATGCGGCCGAGACGACCGGAAGCCACCAGATTCCGCCAGGCGTCCACAAATCCCCAGTATCTTGCCTGTTCGCCAAGGTGATAGACAAGACCGGTTCTTTCGACCTGGGTGACGATGCGCCAGCAGTCTTCCATGGTATGGGCAGCCGGGACTTCTGAGTTGACATGCTTGCCCGCCTCCAAGGCCATTGCTGCAAGCGCGCCCTGTTCAGGACAGCGAACGCACAGGGCGATGGCGTCCACATTCCTGTCCGCGAGCATGTCCTCGTAGTTCATGTACTCCGCAACAGGTGATTCGAGGAGGGCTTTTGCAGGGCCGTGCAGGGGTCCGATGGGATCACAGATGGCCGTGATTTCATACCCGTCCATTCGTTGGAGCAGCTTGAGCCAGTGGAGCCCCCGATGGCCAAGTCCAACAAGGCCTATGCGGATGTTTTCCATTTTACATTCCTCGAGCAAAGTGGGGAATAGCGTCAATGGGAACCGGGTTGAAATATAATTCAACGGAGCACTGCGTAACAGTCTATTTGGCGGGGTGATGGGGCGGCAGATCCGTGATCCGGTAGTGGCGATAGAGTCCGATGCCGCAGGCTACGGCACCGAGACAGAAGACTACGCCGATTCCGAATGGCACGGCAGGACCCCATTCGATCAATTTTCCCGCTCCAAGATTTCCCGAAAGCATTCCCGCACTCCATGCCACGTGGGCAATGCCGACCACACGCCCCTTTTCGCCTTCGCCTGCCGTGATCTGAAGGATCCCCGGCATCGTTGTAGAGAGCGCCCATGCCGAGCCTGCCGCCATTATGCCAAAGACATAGAGGCCTGTGAGGGTATGGCTTGTGAGCATCAGTCCGATGGCACTGACCGTTACCAGGCTCGAAGCTACGAAGACCGGTTTCCAGCGTCCGATTCGATCGACAAGCCGTCCGGTGAGCAGCTGTGTGCCACAGGCCACGATCAGGCTGATCGCGCTGTACGTGGTGGCCGAGGTGTTGGTGCCGGAGATGCGGTAGATAAGCAGCGGAATGAGCAGGGTGACGGCGCCCCAGTAGCTCGTGGGCAGATACCGAATCCCCATGAGGAGACGAACCTCGCGACGGCGCAGCAATGTGAGATAACCGGCGAGAGAACGTGTGGTGGAACGGTTGGTGGCGTCGATCCGCGGCATACTGGGCACAAGGACCAGGGCAATCAGCACAATGAATACCGCTGCGCCGCACGCGAGCCTGCCGAGGGCTTCATAGCCCAGGTCGTCTGCGATGGGTCCCGCAAGCAAGTTTCCAGCGGCCGTTCCCAGCGTGCTGCTGAGGAAATAGCCTGCCGAGGCCATTCCTATTACGGACGGTGGAGCGGCCCCCAGCAGGTAACTCTGTCCGCCTGTGCTGCTGAACCCGAAGGTGGTTCCCAGGCCAATGCACAGCGCGAGAAGGAGGAAGGGGTCGCCGGTCAGGAAGATGGCACCGGCAAGAAGCGGTCCGAGCTTCCCCAGGATGAACACACGTTTGATGCCGAAGGTGTCGCAAAGGACACCGGCGGGTATGGAGCAAAGGCCGCCCAGGATGAAAAAGACCGCGCGCAACCCTGCGGAAAACAGCGGGGTGCGCAGGAGTCCGGCTTCTACATATACCGGTAAGAGAGACTGAAGCGGCGAGGAAACGAAACTGGCCAGGAAGGAGATTACAAGAAGCGATATGAAACGGCGGTTCAGCAGGATCGAAAGTGGTTCGCGATCCTGGTTGGGAGTATTCTCAGGTTCTGACAGAACTGGCTCCGAGGTATGAAATCTCTGGACAGGACAGGGAGGCGTGGACATATTACCTCCCCAATCTTCAAGGATGACCGCCTAAGATGGTCGAATCGATGCACCCTGTCAACCGAAAAGGGGCAGAGGGACCTCTGGTAGGGCGTAAGTTCATTATCGACAATGTGTTCCGTTGGACCAGGGGATTCTGGCGAGTATGGATATCGATACGTTGAGGCCCGATCGAATTGCTGAGGTTCGCCATCCATCCTGCGAAGACGATTTGGTGCAAGAATCCAGGTGTGGAGCGTAACAGGATATCCCCAAAGTTGAGTTTCCGAAGACCCTGGGCGTGTGTGGTTCCCGAATGAAGAGGAGAACAGGTGTGGGCGATGCGAATAAGACGATCAAATCCGGGTGGGAAGGCCGATTCTACGAAGATTTTGAGCCGGGGGATGTCTACCGATACAGATTCGGTAGGACGGTGACGGAGGCCGATAATCAGCTGTTCACTCATTTGACGATGAATACGAACCCACTCCATTATGATGCTGAGTACTGTGCCGGTACCAAGTGGGGGAGGATTTTGGTGAACAGCACGTTTACGTTATCCTTGATTGTCGGGATGAGTGTGACGGATGTAAGTGAAAATGCGATGGCCAATCTGGGGTGGGAAGCAGTCAAGCTTCCGAATCCTGTGTTTATTGGGGATACGCTTTACTGTGAAACAGAGGTGCTGGAAAAACGTGAGTCCAAGTCGTATCCTGATGCGGGGATTGTGAGCGTGAGGACCAAAGGCATAAATCAGGATGGGAAGGTTGTGATTGAGTTTTTTCGGAGTATTCTGGTCTATAAGAAAGGTGGAGCTCCAGGTGGTGGGCGGTTTCCTGAGGTTTCTGATTGAGAAATCTGATTCGCGATTTACTGGTTGAAATGTGTTTGCAGAAGGAATCGTTTTTACCCATCCACTCCAGAACCAACCCTTCCCTCTTTGCCTTTGTGCCCTGAAGGGGCACCGTATCTTAGCCAGGGGTCTTTAGACCCCTGGACTTAAAATCCCTCACCTCGATCCTCTGACCTTGAGTTGTTTTATTTTGGTCAAAATCAAAAACACACCGTTGGATATTCGTGTTTCGCGTGTCGCATTTCGGAGGGACTGATGAGATCCTGGTTGTTTGTGCCCGGGCACCGGCAGAATATGATCGAGAAGGCGATTGGGTTGGAGGTGGATGTGATTGTCTTCGATCTGGAGGATGGTGTGCCTGAGGATGCGAAGGAGATTGCGCGTGATCAGGTGAGGCGGGCGCTCGAGCCGTCTTGTGCTGCGAGACGTTTTGTGAGGACGCGGGCGACAGAGCACGCAGATTTCAGGGGGGATCTCGAGGCTGTGGCGGTGGGCGGGTTGGACGGGATCGTGCTGCCGAAGGTTGAGTGTGCGGAGGCGGTTGATGGTGTCTCGCGAGTTTTCGAGGAGATGGATCCTGGTCCGGCACATCCACAGATCGTGGGGATGATCGAGTGTGCGAGTGGATTGGTTAAAGCTCCGGAGATCGCAGCGGCTGTGGGGCTCTCCGGGTTGATGTTTGGCGCAGAGGATTTTGCCCAGGATCTGGGTATTTTGTCGACGGGGGCGCCCGGGCAGATGCTTTATGCACGCTCGAGTATCGTGGTCGCCGCAGCGAGTGCGGGGAAGTTCGCCGTGGACAAGGTTTTTCTGGATGTGCAGAATTCGGATGGGTTGACGGAAGAGGCGAGGATGGCTCGCGAACTGGGGTTTTCCGGAAAGTCGGCGATCCATCCAGCCCAGGTCGAGGTGATTCACAAGGCCTTCGAACCCACTGAGGATGAGATGGTTTATGCCCGCAAGGTGGTCGCGGCATTTGCCGCCGCCGATGGCGAGGGACCTATTGCTGTGGAGGGTCGAATGGTGGATCCGCCCGTTCTCGCCCATGCGAAGCGGATACTTGGCGAGGAATCGGCTTAGTCACGATATTGGGGACAAGAGGTTGGACAATCAGGAGAAAAGACCGCCGCTCGAGGGCGTGCGCATCGTTTCAGTTGAACAGTTCGGGGCAGGCCCCTGGGCGACGATGATGCTTGCCGATATGGGTGCGGAGATCATCAAGGTGGAGAACCCGGCCACCCAGGGCGATGTGGCACGCTACGTTCCTCCGTTCACCGGAGATCAGGACAGTGTGTATTTCCAAAGTTTCAACCGAAACAAGAAGAGTATTACACTGAACCTTCAGCACGAACGGGTGAATGAAATCCTTCATCCCCTGGTAGAGGTTTCCGAAGGGGTTTTCAACAATTTGCGAGGTGACCTTCCTGCGCGCCTGGGGTTGGACTACCAGGCACTGGCGAGTGTGAATTCCTCGGTGGTCTGCTGTTCGCTTTCGGCATTCGGCCGGACGGGGGAGCGGGCAAGCGAGCCCGGATACGATTACCTGATGCAGGGGTATGCCGGGTGGATGAGTATCACCGGCGAGCCGGGCGGACCTCCGACGAAGGCCGGGCTGTCGCTGGTGGACCTGAGCGGTGGGGTGATGGCTTCGCTGGGTATGGTGAGTTCGATTCTGCGAGCAAGAGAGACCGGGACTGGATGTGATGTGGATGTGAATTTGTTCGATACTGCGCTTTCGCAACTTGGATACGTGGGTGCCTGGCACCTGACGAAGGGGTATGAGCCACAGCGGATGGCCGATTCCTCCCACCCGTCGCAAATTCCTTCACAGGTCCTTCCAACAGCGGATGGCTGGATGGTGGTGATGTGCGCCAAGGAGAAGTTCTACAGAAGTCTCGTGGAGATCATGGGGGCGCCGGAGTTGGCAGAGGACGACCGGTTCAGGACCTTTCCGGATCGCCTCGAGAATCGCGATGCCCTCATTCCCATTCTCAAGGCGTTGTCCAAGAAGCGGACGACAGGAGACTGGCTGGAGCGGCTCAGGGGAGAAGTGCCATGCGGCCCCGTAAACACGGTGGAGGAGGCGTTTGCCGATCCCCAGGTGGCTGAAGATGAGATGATTATCGAGGTGGATCACCCACAATTCGGAGTTGTTCGTCAGGTCGCCAGTCCTATCAAGATCAGTGATGCTTCCGTGGATCATGTAAGAGGACCGAGTCTGGGTGAACACACAGATGAGATATTGCATCAGTATGTCAATCTTTCGACACGGGAAATCGAGGACCTTCGCAAGGATGGCGTGATTTGAGTTGCGGATAAATTCGTATCGAGAGGAGAAGATAAATGGGAAGGATGCTCAGTTTGCCGGCACACTACTATCGCCAGCACGATGCAGACCTGGAAGCAGATGTGCCTGGACGCGGCTATTCGGGGTGGACGACTCGGCTTCTGGATGTGCCCCTGGAGAAGACGGCACTGGTGTGCATGCACGCCTGGAATCCCGGCCTGGTGGATGAGATACCTGCTGGACCGGATTCACCCTTTGCAGGGTGGTTCAGGATGGTGGAATATCTCCCAAGAGCGGTTGAGATTTCAAAGAAGGTTTTTCCACCGCTTTTCGAGGCGGCCAGGGGTGCTGGTTTGCCACTGATACACGTGGGCTCCCAGGAGAGCTACACGGAAGATCACGAGGAATACAGGAGAATACGCGAGATGGCCGGTCCTGAACCCGATTCTCTGCCAGGTGCACCTGACGATCCTTTAAAACAGCAATGGCAAAAGGACCGGGGAAGGCAAATGACCGGTGAACACAACCAGGCGGACATATCAGAGGGGTTCAAACTCGTCAACTTTCCCCCTCAGGCGATGCCGGCTCCTGGAGAGGCAGTGGTGATCAATTCTCATCAGCTCAACGCAGTCTGCCGGGAGAAGGGTATCTGGAATTTGATCTACGTCGGGTTCGCGCTCAACTGGTGTCTGTTGGCCAGTCCGGGGGGGATGGTCGACATGAGACGAATGGGATATGTCTGCTCGACCATTCGTCAGGCGACAACGGCTGTGGAGAACAGGGAAAGCTGTACCGATCAACTGGCGAAGGAGATCGCGCTCTGGCGTGTGTCGCTGATGTTTGGGTATGTTTTCGACCTGGATCCCGTGGTCGCAGGCCTACAGAACAAGGCGCAGTAATGGATGTTGATTCATGACGAAGTCGTCAACGACATCCCCGGACTGATCCCGGGTCGAGTGGAAGACCCTTAGTAAAAGAAAGTAGACAATTGCTTCACATTCCGCACCGGCTTGATGAAATAGGTAAAACAGGTGTGAGGAACAGATAAGCATCTGGTCTCCTCGCCCTCAATGGAACTGAGAAGGGTGGTCTGGCAGTCAGTCAGATCACCTTTCTTGTTGTACCCGAGGCGCTTGGGTCAGGTCAGGTATTTTGACGCAGATGCGACCCCTCCGGGTGACGACGGCCTTGACTAGCAGCTTGAATACAGACATATTGCACTCCCAAATAAGTGTTCGCCAACTTAACCATTTAGACCCTTCAGCCAGATTATGTCTTACAACCCTTTAGCTCCATTCAGTCGATATCTTCGACCCTATCGCCGAGAGTTGATACTGGGCCTCGCGCTGCTGTTGCTGACTCAGGGGATCTCCACCCTCATCCCGATGGTGATCAAGTGGGCGATCGATACCGGTACAGCCTCTCTGACCGCCTCATCCGCGCCTTCAGGCGAAGGAATTCAATCCTCTGAGCGTGGACACAGCGTGAGTGACCGGGACGGTCGCACGGTTGACGAGGAGACCACTCATCGGGGACCGGGGTATGTCCAGGACGATCGCACAAAGCAAGCGCCGAGGTGGGGGCTGCCCCCCTGGGAGACGATCACGGGTACTACGTCGGGAGACCTGACCTTCTATGCCGTGGCCGTTGCGATACTGTCGATTCTGCAATGGGCAATTTCTTTCGGTATGCGATGGCATCTGGGAGCTGCTTCCCGGTATGTGGAACGCGACCTTCGGGAGTCCTTCGTACGCCACGTTGTGCGCTTGCCGCTCTCTTTCTTTCAGGAACGGCGTTTGGGCGACCTGATGGCACTGGCCACGAACGATGTCGAGGCCATTCAACGATTTCTATACCATGCGTTCCGGATGACACTTACAGGACTTCTGACCTTTGTGCTGAGTCTGGCCCTGATGTGCACGCTGGACTGGAAACTTGCACTTCTTTCCCTTGCGCCGATGCCGCTGATGGCGATGGCCACGGGTATGGTAGCCAAACGCATTCGTCCGGGATTCCGGCGGGTGCAGGAGCAATTCGCCGCATTGAGCACCTGCATACACGAAAATCTGGAAGGCATTCGTGTGGTGAAGGCGTTCGCCAACCGGGTCCGGGAGATCGGAAGATTCCTGAAGTTGAACGACCAGTATGTGTCCCGGAACCGTGACCTGATTCATCTCCGAAGCATCTTCTTCCCTTCTACCTTCCTGCTGAACGGTGTATCGATGATCGTCATTCTATGGCTGGGTGGGCTCAAGGTGCTGGAAGGCACCCTCTCGCTCGGTGCGTTCGTGGCGTTCAACACCTACCTCACCCGAATCGGGCGCCCTATGATGATGATGGGCAGGATGGTAGACGAACAGCAACGAGCCGCCGCCTCGTTGACCCGGATCGAGGCGGTGCTGGCCGAGCCGATCCAGTCCTCAGAAGGCTCGGATCTGGAAGATTTTAAAGGTGAGATCGAATATCGAAATGTGAGTTTCTCCTACGATGGGCAACCGGTACTGGAGAATATCGACCTTACGATTCCGGCAGGAAAAACGGTCGCCCTGGTGGGTCGTGTGGGGTCAGGCAAGTCCACGCTTGTCCGGCTTATACCGGGGCTGATTCACCCCGAAGCGGGTCAGATCTTGATCGATGGAAAGCCGGTGGAGTCGCTCTCGCTGGATGCGCTTCGAAGCGTAATCGGTTTTGTACCGCAGGAGACGTTCCTGTTTTTAGATACGCTGAGGGAAAATGTATCCCTGGATGGCAGTGACAGAAATTTGTCGGTGGAGCGAGCGACCGAAATATCGGGGCTCACGAATGATCTGGCGCAGTTCCCGGACGGTCTCGAAACCGTGGTCGGCGAGCGAGGGGTTACACTATCTGGCGGCCAAAAGCAACGCACAGCTCTTGCACGCGCTGTTGCACGGGACCCGCGGATTTTAATTATGGACGATGCCATGTCCAGCGTGGATACGCGCACAGAGGAACAGATTCTGGGTCGCCTGAGGGAAGTAATGGCCAGCCGGACGACGATTTTGATCGCTCACCGGATTTCCACTGTCAAACAGGCGGATTTGATCGTTGTCCTGGAGGAGGGGCGCATTGCCGAGCAGGGGACGCACGCGGAGCTTGTGGACCGCAAGGGGATCTACGCGAAGATGTACAGGAGACAGCACCTTTCGCAGGAGCTGGAAACCTTATGAATTTCGGGACATCCGGAGGGTTCAGCGGCCCGGAGGAAGAGGGTGCCGCCAGGCGGAAGGGATTCGACATCCAGCTGATGGGTCGGCTTATGGGATATCTGCGCCCGTACCGTGGGTGGGTTATTCTCACGTTTGTGGCCATCCTGACGGCGTCTTTGCTTCGGCAGATCGGCCCGTATATCACGAAGATAGCCGTAGACGACTACATTATTCCGGGTGACCGCTCCGGCTTCGGATGGCTCATTTTCCTGTATTTCGGCTCGCTGGTTCTCCAGTTCATCATCAGCTACGGCCAGACCTGGGTAACGAATATGGTCGGACAGTGGGCGATGAGTGATGTCAGAATGGAAATTTTCTCGCACCTTCAGCGACTGCCTTTGAGATTCTTCGATCGTACGTCCGTGGGCACATTGATGGCCCGGAATACGAACGACGTGGACGCCCTGAACGATCTGTTCACCGATGGCGCCGTCTCGCTTGTCAGCGACGGTTTTACGGTGTTGGCCATTTTGGGCTTTATTTTCGTTCTGGATGTTGAGCTGGGTCTGATTACCTGCACCGCCTTGCCGATCACTTTTGTGGTGACGGTCTGGCTGCAGAACCTCACGTTTCGTGCGTTCCGTGATGCGCGTACGCATTTCGGACAGTTCGCAGGCACACTCCAGGAAACCCTCTCCGGGATGGAGATCGTGCAGATGTTCAACTGCGAGCAGCGAAGTGTGAGAAAGTTCAATGAAGCCAACGGGCGGTACAACGAATCGCGGCTCCTGAGTACCTGGTATCACAGCGGATATTTCCCATTTATGGAGCTATGCGGCTCACTGATGATGGCACTCGTGCTGTGGTATGGCGGACATCAGGTTCTTGACAGAAGCATTGAGTGGGGCGTACTGGTCGCGATGCTTCAGTATGTGCCGAGGTTCTTTATGCCAATGCGAAACATTGCAGAACGCTATGGCACGCTTCAGTCGGCAATGGCTTCCTCCGAGCGGGTGTTCGAATTGATGGACGCTGAAGCCGAGCACCCGGGGGGTGACTATCGCCCGGACAGCGTGCGCGGCAAGATCGAATTCCAGGACGTCTGGTTTTCTTATGCTTCTCCGGATGATCCTGATGAGCCCGGCATTGGTGTGGAGAAGCCGCTGGATCCATCGCAGCAGGAAACGTCCACAGGTCCGGCCGTCGATGGGACGAATGCGGAGACGGAAGCCGATTCAGCCGAATGGGTTCTGAAGGGCGTGTCGTTCAGTGTGGAGCCCGGTCAGAGTCTGGCGATCGTAGGTGCGACGGGTGCTGGAAAGAGCACGATTATCAACCTGGTGGGACGGTTCTACGAGATTCAGAAAGGATGCATTCTGGTCGACGGGGTCGACATTCGTGAATGGGATGTGGAGACGCTTCGCCGGATAGTGGGTGTGGTTCAGCAGGATGTGTTCCTTTTTGCAGGGAATATCGAGGAGAACATCAGTCTGGGTGCATCCGATGTTTCACATGAGCACGTCGTACAGGCGGCCCGGGATGTGAATGCCGACAGATTTATCGATCAGCTTCCCGATGGATACCAACAGCACGTGCAGGAGCGGGGCAGTTCGCTTTCGGTGGGGCAGCGCCAACTGCTGTCCTTTGCACGCGCACTGGCCGCCGATCCGGATATCCTTGTACTGGACGAGGCGACTTCCAACGTGGACACAGAAACAGAGATATGGATTCAGGAGGCGGTGGAAAAGCTGATGAAGGTACGCACCTCCATCGTCATTGCACACCGGCTTTCGACCATTCGTACCGCGGACAAAATTCTTGTGCTTCATAGGGGCAGGGTCTGTGAAGAAGGAAATCACCAGGAACTGCTGGATAATGGCGGCATCTATTCCAAACTACACGAATTGCAGTACAGTGTTCCGGCTTGATGACAGCGCAGGCGGCTGTTGAACGAATCGGCAAGGGATCATTCAGAAATGGAGGACCAAGATGGGTGAACTGGTCGTGGGATTCGCGGTCATCGCGTTTCTTCTGGTTGCTCGCAAAAGGGCCTGGGCGGAACAGGGAAGCTATTACGATTCCTTCGAGGATGGGATACCAGATTACTTCTCGGCTACCCGGAAGGAAAGTCTGAGTCTTTGTACACGGCATTACAAGCAGGGCAGAAACTCCCTGAGATGGGACTGGCTCAAGGGCGAAGGCCTGGTTGTCAGGCACGGGATCGGGGATGTGTCGAGGACCGGTGGATTTGGCTCGAAGGCCGGATTCTCCTTGTGGCTGTATATGGAAGCGCCCTCACCGGATGCCCTGGTCTTCGAGTTTCGGGAAGGAGAGACGGTCACGGGTTTCTTCCGATTCCCGCTTTCATTTACCGGCTGGCGGCAGGCCCGTCCTCACTATAGCAAATTTCCACACGGGAATCCCACGTCCAGCGTGGACAACATCCGTATCTCGGCCATCGACGAATCTGCTTCCGGAACCGTATTTCTAGATTTCCTGAAGTATAACACGCTTACATACAGCAACAATTCGATAGACCCTGAAAAGGAGTCCCTGTGGCGCTCACCTGAGCCGGACGAAACGCGCTTTCCCAAGCCTGATCGTGTAACCCAGGCCGAATTGGCGGGCATTCGAACGCTGCTGGGTCCGGCTGAAGGAAATGGTGTTGGGCAAACGCAGGTGGAGGCGATCTGTGAGCGGGTCGTGGCGCTTGGTATCGAGCGAGACACGCAAGGTGTGCGTGGCCCCGGAATAGACGCATACTATCAGTTTCACCCTTCGGCCAAAGAGCAGGCGGCACTGGGCAGCGGATACTGGTCGGACGAGAATGGCCCCGGGTGGATGGGCTTGCAGTCCCCCGGAGCAATGGCCTCGCTTGCCCTGGAAGTCGCGAGTGCCTATCGGCAAAGTAACAACGGGGAACAACGAGTTCAACTGTCCGAGTCTTTTCTTTTGATTGCAGACCATTTGCACGATCAGGCGCTCCAGGCGGGATCCGGGTTCAAGTGGAACTGGTGGGTGGGCGGCTCGTGGGCCGAGGCTCTTTTTCTGATGCGTGATTTGCTTGCCGAGAAGGATCGCCTGAAATGTCATCTCGATTTCCAGATGTATACCTATGGGGGAGAGGTGATTTTTAAGGCGGGTGAGGTCCTATCCCATATGGATTTCTACCACCTCACCGTACCCTGTCTCTTCCGCAACTGCCTGATGCAAGTCGAACCGGTCGAGCAGGTCCGCTGGCTGAACGCGTTCCAGGAGATGCTGCAGAAGTCCATCCTGCAGCCCAAGAGTGCATTGAAAATCGATGGATCGGCATATCATCACAGTGGGCACTATCACTCCTACGCACAAAATGCGTTCGGTACTTTGCCGCCGTTGTTCTTCAGGTTGAACAACACACCCTGGCGTTTGAGCGCAGAGGTGCACGAACGCGTGCGCCGAGCTGTGCTGGCGCAACGCATCTACTGCAATCGGCTCGACCTGCCGCTTCCACTGTCCGGACGCTCGCCGTTCCGATCCGGCTATGGCGTTATTCATCCCCGAACCCTGGATGGTCTCGAGGTACTGGCGCGGTGCGGCTTACCTGATGGGACTCAGGATATCGACGCGGAGGTGGCTGCAGCGTATCTGCGTCTGGAACCGGAATCGGCTAAAGGTGATTCTTTCAGGACCGCGGGCATCTCTCCGGAGCCGGAACCAAACGGAACCGTCGTGATGCCCTACGCCGGATTGTTGTGTCACCGGAGATCAGATTGGCTGGCAACCGTTCACGGGCAGAGTAAGTACATCTGGGGAACCGAGAGACAGGATCACCACAACCGATACGGGCTGTTCCAGGGCCTGGGACATCTCGAGATTCTCGCGGGTGGAACACCGGTAACCGCGGTGGCAAGCGGGCGCCAGGGTGACGGTTGGGATTGGCGCCGATACGAGGGCACGACCGTTCCGCAGGTGACTCTGGAAATGCTGGAGGAGGGTGGACGAGGCGTTGGCCGAAGCTACTCCAGTGAGACATTTCTGGGCGGGCTTTCTTTTCAGGGTCAGCAGGGTCTGTTCTCTATGGTCGTCAGTCAGCAGATGCCGGGAGAGAAGACGCTTCAGGGACGAAAGAGCTGGTTCTTCAATGATGACCAGATCTTGTGTCTGGGTTCTGACATTTCCTGCGATGAACCAGATTATTCCTGCCAGACCACATTATGCCAGAAGGCGTTGGAGAAGCACGCAAGCGGCGAGTTTCCGAAGACGATTATAGATGACGAGGACTTCACAGCATTTCCCGAAGAGAGACCGCTGAGCGCTTCAGATGGACACTGGTTCCTCGATGTTCAGGAAACGGGGTACTACGTTCCCGCCGGACAGGTTTTGACAGTGGCCAGGATTCATCAAGAGAGCAGAGAGTCATGGGACGAAGGCGATACAGAGGGGGACTTTCTGACCGCCTGGCTCGATCACGGCAGGGACCCAGGCGACGCGCGCTATGAATACCTGATGGTGGTCAGGGCAGACGCTGATCGAATGAGCGAATGTGCGGCCAGGCCACGTTATCGTGTGATCCGATGTGATCGCGAAGCTCACATCGTGCGATTCGGCGGCAGATGGGGCTACGTGTTCTTCGCGCCGCAGGAGGTGGATCCGTTTCCTGGAGATACGGTATCTGTTCCGATCAAAGCCGTAGACAGGCCGTGCCTCATTATGACAGATGAGGTTCAAAGTGGTCGGTTGAGCCTGAGTTTGTCCGATCCTGATCTGAATCTGGAGGATGAGGTGAATATCCCACGAAAGCTGCGTCTTACACTGAATGGGACCTGGGGACTCGTCGAGGTGCAGGGCAGGGTGGGTGAGCGAGATCTGCCTGACGTAGTCGAGGACGTGAAAATTCAGCCCGGGGGAGCAGGGGAGACGGTTGTGGAGATCCTCTGCCGGCACGGTGCGAGTTATGACCTGAGTCTGATGGCGAGTTGACAGTGGCGTGATTCAAGGAGCGGACTGGTTTTGAGGCGGACCGCATAATTCAGCCAGTTGTTGGCAGAGCATACGCCGCAAGCTGAAATGTGAACACCTCAATCGTGTTGGACGTTGCTGAGAGACTTCGTAAATCCAATTCACCAGGAAAAATTTCCAATAACACCAAGAAATCGCCTCATTTCAGCGGGCATAGACAGATAAACAACCCGGGCTCAGGTAAACCAGAAAACGCTTGCCGAGAGCGATATCCGCTCCAATTCCAACGCAACGCCCGTGCGAAAACTTTGCGCGGGCGTTACTCGTTTACCTGGAATCTACAAGAATTTTCGCATTGTTCTTGCAATTTAGGAATCAAATTACTAAATTAAAGGAGTCTGGCTGTTTTCCTTCCACCTGAAGAGGATACAAATGATTCCACGATCGTTGAGCGACTATCTCCTCGCGCAGGCCAGGGGTTTTCCGGTTCTTTCTTTAACCGGACCCAGGCAGTCCGGGAAGACCACGCTGGTGAGGTCTCTATTCCCTGACCATACCTATATGAATCTGGAGAATCTGGACGAAAGAGCAGCAGCCGAGGAGGATCCGGTCAGGTTCCTTCGGACCCACGCGCAATCCGGCGTCATTATAGATGAGGTGCAGCGCGTACCGGCGCTCTTCTCCTATTTGCAGGGTATTGTGGACGAGTCGGGACAGATGGGAAAGTTCGTGTTGACCGGCTCGCAGAACTTTCTCCTTCTGGATAAGATCTCACAGTCGCTGGCTGGTCGTGTAGCAATTTGCCATTTGCTTCCATTCGGGATCGGGGAGCTCAAATCGGTCGGTTTGTTGCCAAATTCTCTTGATGAGGCACTCTTTGCGGGCGGCTATCCTGTTTTACACGACCGGGGCCTTTCCCCCAGAGACTATTTTCCATCCTACATACAGACCTATGTTGAGCGTGACGTCCGCAGTATTACAAATGTGGTTAATCTGAGTACTTTTCAGAGGTTTATACGCCTATGTGCTGCGAGAACCGGGCAGTTGTTGAATTTGTCGAGTATCGGTCAGGAAGTTGGCGTGAACTACAAAACCGTTCAGTCCTGGATTTCTATTCTGGAGGCGAGCTTCATTGCTTTTGCTTTGTCGCCGCATCACGGCAATTACAACAAGCGGGTGGTCAAGCAACCCAAACTCTATTTTTATGACTCGGGACTGCTTTGCGCATTGCTTGATATTCATTCAGCAGACCAAATCGCCAATCACTATCTCAGAGGACATATCTTCGAGTCCTTTGTCATTTCAGAGTATGTCAAGAGCAGGTTTCATGCTGGTCTCCGATCCAATGCGTTCTTTTGGAGGGACAGTTCCGGCCACGAGGTCGATCTGTTGATTGAGGATGGTATGGCCAGTCTGGCGATTGAAATCAAATCTGGTGAGACATTGCAGGAAGATTTTTTTCGCGGATTGCGATATTTTCGCAAACTGTCATCGCTACCGGAAGATGCGATGTACCTCATTTACGGAGGAGACAGGAGTCTGCCGAGAAGAGACGCGCAGGCGCTGGCCTGGAGAGACCTGCCTGATCTCCAAGCGAAGATGTAACGGTTTAGATGGTGCTGAGAAAGTGTGGGGTGTGTTCAAATTTTAAATGTAGATAGTCCCAGCCGTTCATACTGAAGGATGGATGGTATTAAAAGACGGGCCGATCAGCTACGATCGGCCCTTTTCTATTTTCAAAATTCGCTGTAATTACAGTTCAAGGAGAAAGATGGTGAATGACAGCAGGCCGGTAGCGAGTGCGACAAGCCCCCAGCGTCTTGCGCTTTTGAGATGCCACCACATGTAAATTCCGGTAGCCGCCAACAGCAGGAATCCAATTGCGACCAGATCAACCACGATTCCCAAAATGTAGTTGAGAACCGTTCCGTGGGCGAATCCACCCCTGCTGTGCAGACCTGTTAGAAAGTGCCGCCAGCGAAATTGCTTGTCCTGAATCTTGATCTTGTGTCCATCGATATCATAGACGAGTCTGGTGAAATTCCAGAAGTCGCTGGCGTAGACTGTCAGTCGCTTTCTCCTCAGCGAGTATGCACCGTAGGTACTCTGGATCTCGATACCAAAATCATCCAGGATCAATTTGCCGAGGCTGCGCATCTCATCGCGTGAAAGACCGTTGGGTACAGGTCTCTCGTAAGGGTGTTCCGATCGCGTGGTCCACAGGGATGGATCATCACCATAGAGCCGATCCTGGGGATCCGGGCGTGTGATGGGAATTGCCGATATTCCGTACATCAGAACCCAGGGCAGGAGCGTCAAGGCCAGATAAATGTGAAGCCGACGAATGGTGTGGCTGAGGTTCATTGTGATACTACCCAACTATGGAATTCGAGTGGTTTCACGATGCAGGTGGACGCTGGAGGATTAGAACTTAAACCTATCCGATGTCGGCAGTAGCCAAAAGGCAGCCAGAAGACCTGAAAGGATGGCCTTCAACTCTCGGTCCCCTCCACGATACGGGCGAGGTCTTCGGAGCTGAACGGTTTGGTGAGGAAGTCGTTCATACCGGCTTCCTCACACCGTTCACGTTCTTCTTCGAGGGCGTGTGCGGTGAGTGCAACCACTTTCAGATCCTTCAATGATTCGATTTTCCGGATTCGGCGTGTGGCCTCGACCCCTCCCATCTCAGGCATTTCGAGGTCCATCAGAACGAGGTCGTAGGAGATTTCCTGAACGCGGGCGACTGCCTCGATTCCATTCTCAACGACATCCACCTTGTGCCCTCTTTTCTCCAGCATTGTCTTAGCGATCTTCTGATTCACTTTGTTGTCTTCCGCAAGCAGGATCCGCAGTTTTCGCCTTGCCGCCTCGAGCGTCCCCCGAGTTACCATCCGCCGCTCCATCCCCTCGGATGGGCTTCTGAGATCAAGCAGTGCTCGTACCGCCACCAACAGGTCAGCACGTGTGATCGGCTTGTGGAGGTATGCCTTAATGCCAAGTTCACGCGCCCGGGCCGCATCCCCGCTCGCGGATCCCGAGGTCAGCAGCAACAGGCGCGTGTCACCCAGCGACGGGCGGTCCCGGACCTGTTCCGAAAACCAGAAGCCATCGTGAACCGGCATGTGGCCGTCGACAATGACGGCCTCGAAAGGCGTTTTGTTATCCACTGCCACGAGCAATGCGGCCAAGCCCTTTGCGGCGGTTTCCTCTTCCCGAACTTCGACTCCGGCTTCCTCCAGAGGGATCCGGGATATTCTCCTGGCAATCGGGTTGTCATCGACGATGAGGATTTTTCGGCCGGAGAGGGCAGCCGTTTGAGTGGATAGCGACCGGGGAGGTGCATCTGTGGGAACTTGCAGCCGCAATGTGAACCAGAACTTGCTGCCGACGCCTTCGTCACTCTGGATTCCAAGTGAGCCACCCATCCGTTCCACGAGGCTCTTGCAGATACTGAGCCCCAGGCCGGTTCCTCCGTATCTCCGGGTGACCGAGGTGTCGGCCTGGGCAAATTCCTCGAAGATCGCATCCTGCCTGTCGGTGGGAATTCCAACCCCTGTATCCTCGACAGAGATGGTAAGATTAACACCCTCAGACTGATGGTCGGCCGCGTCAACGGAGACGACCACGTCGCCGTCCTGAGTAAATTTGATCGCGTTGCTCAGGAGGTTCGTGACTATCTGACGGATTCGTCCGGGGTCTCCCATAACCCTGTCCGGCACTTCGCTGCCGATCTCCACGCCGATCTCATTACCCCGTGCCGCCGATGGAATGGACATGACATTTGCAGTTTCCGAAACGAGTTTCGCGGGATCGAACGGAATGGTTTCAAGCTCCAGTTGACCGGCTTCAATTTTCGAGAAATCCAGAATGTCATTCAGTATCTGGAGCAGAGATCTGGCGGAATCTGTGGCAATGGTTGCCGCTTCTAGCTGTTCAGAATTCAATTCTGAATCGGTCAGTAATTCAAGCATTCCCAGAACGCCATTCATCGGTGTCCTGATTTCGTGACTCATTCTGGCGAGAAATGCGCCCTTCGCCCGTGCCATTTCCTCCGCAGCAAGACTTTCGGATCGCAATATCGCGGCTTCGTGAAGGCGGTGCGTGCTGGCAGCCGATACTACGGTCATGATCAGGATGAGTACAGCCGAGAGGGCACTAAGGGCGATCGTGACATATCTCCCCGTACGGATCGTCTCAAAGGCCTCCTCCGTATCGACTTCCGTAGTGATCCCAAAACCCAACTCTTCGTCCCAGAGCCAGGCGCCCACCACGGGAACACCCCGGTAGTCCCTGTAGCCCGACACATTCGAAGCGGCCTCACCCTTCAGCACCGATTCCGCCATTAGCGTATACGGGAATTCTCCACTGGATCGACCACCGCCGGTCTCGATCAGGTTTACACCGGGATCACGTACTTCAATGTTGAGGATCGCGGATTCGTCTTTACCTATGATCCCAACGCTGCGGAGTTGATCATTGAAACGACTCGGGCTGATCATCAGTCCACTGTTGTCCAGCACGTAGGACTCTCCGGACTTGCCTATGCGCCCACGACGAAGAATCGCTCCGTAGTCGCGACCTGGATCCACACGGAAGGTCAGAACCGCGATGATTTCGTCGGATTTTCCCCGAACGGGTGCACCCACGAACATTGTGGCTCTGCCCTTGCGCAGGTTTCCAGATGCATCCGGGAGCGGGACATCGGAGGACAGGGGCGTGCTGATATCCGCGGTGCCCGCCCAGATCCGATTCAGGAGATCAGGGCTTCCAGAAAGCAGGTTTTCGACGCCGACATTGCTATCTCTGGAAGAGGCGAGATTGATATTCCCCTGCCCGATGACAAAGACCCTTCGTAACCACGGGCACAGAACACCTGACAGAAGATCGCGAAGACGCTGCTGGGCAGGTGTGGTCAGCAACGCTTCTCGATTGGGGGGCGTGTCACACAGCGCCTCGGTCAGGTCCACTACCAAATGGTTGGCCGCCCAGGTGTTCGCCGCATTGAGTTCCTGTCGCGACCAGGAACGGAGCGCCTGCTGAGTGGTTCTGAGAACTGTGGTGATCCCATTTTGCAAATGGGATCGTGCGCTATTGTCGACCCAGTTCAGAGCCATCCAGGTGGCCAGAGCCAGAACCAGTACGGCCAGAGGCGACCACAAATAGTGGTTATGTCTCGGCTCGATTTCAGGTGAAGGTCTTTTTACCTCGTCCAAGGAACGCTCGGTGAAATGGATGTGCGTGCACACTACATGAAATTCCGCTGTCCTTGCGGCAGTTCTCGCGATGGTTCTCAGTCCAGAATTTCGTTTACCAGTTCCGCAGGGCGAGCAATGACCGCCCGATCACCTCGAATACAAATGGGACGATTCATCACTTCCGGATGCTCGAGCAACAGCGTTACAAGCGCGTCGTCCGTGTTGTAGTCTTCGATGTTCAGTCCGAGATCCCCGAAGGGTCCTGGATGGATCAGATCTTTTGGTTGCCCGGAGAGCAGATCCAGAAATCGTCTCAGCTCGGGTTCGCCAGGCGGTGTTTTTAAATACTCGACAACGTCGAACTCGACGTTTTGAGTGCGCAGGATTTCCAGCGCACCGTTCGACTTTCCTCACCTCGGGTTGTGGTAGACTGTTACCTTTTCCATTTTGTTCCTCCTTTAGGGGTGAATTCTTTTCCAGACGATCCATCAGTTACGGAGCGATCGTCGCTTCAGCGGGTCAGTAGTTTCTCTACCGATGATACGGCATTTGATTAACGGGTCCAAGGTGTAACAATTTGTGCGCACTCAGCCAGAAATCGCCCGGCGGTACGATTGGTGATTTCGTCTGGATTGCTGAGGCATTCTGCGTATTTCCGTGAAGGTGGTGCGTTCGTGTTCACGAGCCCTGGTTACGCGCGTTTCTTCCCCAGGAGCTTCTCCTGGAACCACCCGGTAATCGCTTCGAGGCGTTCGATGCGATGCCGAGGTTTTCCGGACCTGGACAGTTCGTGCGATTCGCCTGGGAACCTTATGAATTCCGTGTCGACGCCCCGCCATTTGAGTGCTGTAAACAGCTGTTCTCCCTGCTCGATCGGGCATCGCCAATCTTCCTCAGAGTGGATGATCAGCAGGGGCGTTTCCATTTTGTCTACATAGGCCAGCGGTGATCGCTTCCAGTATTCGCCAAGGTCTTTCCAGGGAAGACCGCCAATCGCACCCTGGGAGAATCGCCATCCGATGTCCGATGTACCGAAGAAGCTCACCCAGTTGGAGATCGATCTTTGGGTACACGCGGCCTTGAAGCGCTGCGTGTGTCCAACGATCCAGTTGGTCATGAATCCGCCGTAGCTGCCCCCTGTGACGCCCATTTGATCGGGATCGATTGGCTGCGTTTTTAAGACGTGCGTCACGGCCTCCATCACGTCTTGGTAGTCGCGCTCGCCGTAGTGTTTCACTACTGCGCAAGACCAGTCTTCACCGTAACTCGAAGAGCCTCTGGGATTGATATAGTAAACCGCGAATCCCGTCGCATTGAGCCGGTGGAATTCGTGCATAAAGCCTTGACCATAAGCAGTTCTGGGGCCACCGTGAATTTGCAGAATGGTTGGATAGGCCTTGCGACGAGCACCGGGGGGAAACATGATCCAGCCCTCGACCTCGGTTCTGTCGCTCGCCCGGAAGGTGAATCGCTCAGGAGTTGCAAGGGTCAGGCGAGCAAGGAGCGATTTGTTGAAGTTTGTGATTCGCCTGGGTGGTTTGGAAGGCGATCTGACCCACACTTCGGCGAGCTCTGTCGGAGACATCTGTGTGAATGCGGCGGAGGTATGGTTCCCATCGCACGAGTAGGAATCTATGGTATGAGTTTCCGAGGCGAATTCGACTATCTCTCCCTTATCGACGTCGAGTGTGAGCACACGGTCCGATCCCTGGACTGAGCTTAAGAACGAGAGCGACTGGCCGTCGGGTGACCAAACCGGGCCGAACCCGGGGGAGGAGGCGCGGGAATCGGAGCCGACACTTTGTCCAACGCTGATGTCCAGTTTCGCGGTGAGATTCCGGGGCGTTCCTCCTCTGGAAGGCACGGTGAACAAGTTGTCGTTCGTGCCATCTCCCCGTTTCCGATCATTGCCAATGAAAGCGATCGTTTTCCCGTTTGGCGAGGGTGCAGGAGAATGGAGATGGCCGGGCAGACCACATAACTTCTTTGTGCGTCCTCCTTCGGCAGGAATCGAATACAGGTTCCTCTCATAGTTGAAATCCGTGTCTTCTTCCCTGTTTCCAGTGAAGTAAACTTTCGATCCATCGACCGACCAGGTGAATGACTCTACACTCCAATCACCTTTCGTGATCTGGCGAGACTTTCCCCCTCGTGCGGGTATGATGTGGAGGTGTGTCCTGTATGTGTGGTGGTAGCCGCCTCCGTTCATCCGGTAGGAGATTCGTTTGATGTGGACCACGTCGGTTTGTTTCTCTTTAGGCAGTTTGTCGCGTTCCGGATCGAGGGGTACCCGGGTGAGGAAGAGGATCGACTTTCCGTCGGGTGACCAGGTGGGACTCGAGACGCCGAATTTCTCGTTCGATATCTTCCTGGCTTCCCCGCCGGTTGAAGCAATGAGCCACAGCTGTGATTTGCCCTTCCGTTCATCCTCAGCGTCACGGGCAGAGAGGAAGAGGATCCTGTCGCCGTCCGGGCTCCATCTTGGATTGCTTTCTGATTCACTGGAACTGGTGAACTGCGAGGGTGTTCCACCCGAAGTGGAAACGCGCCAGATGTGGCTCTCGTACGTATTTTTCTTTTTGTCAGGATGGAATCTTGTGTGGGTGAAGAGGACAGACGACCCGTTCGGTGACATCTGCGCGTCTGAGATGAGCTGGAATTTATAGAGATCTTTGGTCGTGATCTTGCGTTTCGTGGGCATATATGCTCCCGTGAGGTTGCCTAACCGGTAGCTGGAGATTTCCGAATGACGAGTAAGAGATGGCGTTGTTGTCACCAGGTGTCGAGCGGGCGCGCCAGAGGCGACGAGCGCATTTCGAGTATCGAAATCGGAATTACTGTCGCGCATTCTGGATGGTGATGCGTCTGCAGACTACAATCTTCGAATGGCCGCTATTCCGCACGCAGGCCCCAGGGCGAGTATGGGGAACGCAAGCGGCCATCCCCAGGCCGATACCAGCGCAGGGACGAGTTGTATGGTGAGCATTGTGAGGAGGAAGCCGACAGATGTCTGAAGTGTGAGCGCTGTACCGACTGCGTGATCCGGTGCGAATTCGGTGACCATTGCACTGAACTGCGCCGAGTCTGCGACAACGAAGAATCCCCAGACCCAGGCGATGGGGACAAGCAGCCAGAGGGATTCGCCGAAACAGAAGCCGATCGCGATGCAGCAGCAACCACTGATCCACATCGACAGATTGACGAGCTTGCTTCGGCCCATCCGGTCTGCCGCCAGACCGCCCCAGACACAGCCGAGACCACCCGCCGCGATGGTGCCAAAGGAGATGAGACCGATCGTGCTGGCGGTGATTTCAGTTCCTGAGTCAGCGGACCACGCCAGGGCGCTTGCACCGATAAAGGCGGGCACCCAGGTCCACATCGCGTAGAGTTCCCACATATGACCAGGTATCCGGAGGTGGCAAGCCGCGTTTCGCGATGACGAATGACGGCGCCGACCAGGCCCCAGGAGAAATTTCTTCGGGCGAATGGATTGGGTCCGTCCCTGTAGAATAATCCGACGGCGATCGCAGCGAGGAAGCATCCTCCCGAAGCGGTCAGTACGATGATGTGCCAGTTCGCTTCGTTGAACGCCCGGACAAGATAGGGGGGCGCCTTGCCGATCGTGAGGGCGCCGACAATGGTGCCGATTGCGAACCCACGGGAGGTCTTGAACCAGGTGGCGATCATCTTCATTGCGGGCGGGTAAACGCCTGCGAGGAAGAATCCGGTGAAGAATCTGCAGACGAGCGCCTGTTCGAACCCGGTCACGGTGATCAGAAACGCGTTCGAGGCCGCACCGAGGAGAGCGGCGATAGCGAAGTAAGCTCGCGAGGGAAAGATGTCCGCGAAGTTGAGTATCGCCGCTGTCGCTGTGCCGACTACGAACCCGACCTGAACGATGGTGGTCAGCCACCCGACCTGACTCGTGTCTAGACCCCAGATGAGTTTCAGTTGGGATGAGACCGCGCTGGCTGTGAACCAGAGCGACATCCCCATTAGTTCCGACACGGCGAGCAGAATGAGTATCCACCAGCGGCGTCTGTCTTGATTTTCGGCAGCCAACGGTCCTCCCTCAGGCCTGGACCCTTTTGGAGAGTTCCTGGATTACATTCACGCATTCCAGGCGAACATCGCCCAAAGAAGAGGGTGTTGCATTCCCGCTTCTGAGATGTTCGAGGACGATTTCTTCAGCTTCCACATATTCTGCGCTTACTTGAGCGACAGCAGAGGCGATTTCATTGGGAATACTTGTGACGCCGTTGCAATCGCCGTGGAGGAGGTCGCCTGGTGTCACAGGAAGCCCACCTACGCGTACGGGGACGTTGACCGAGAGGGTATGGCAGTAGGAGTGTGCACAGATAGCGCCGTTGCTGAAGGCTGGAAAGCCGATTTCCCGGACCTGGTCCAGGTCGCGTGCGGTGCCGCTGGTGACCAGGCCAACCGCCCCGAAGGTTTTATAGGTGGTGCACATTACTTCGCCGAAGGTGGCGGCGACAGAGGGATCGTCGAGGTCCTGGAAAACTACGACCGGTGGTCCGGGGATCTCCTCGAACGCAGCGACCTGCTTGTCGATGCTCGAGTAGACGTCTCCGGTTCCAGGAGGTGCGTCCGAGCGATAGGTCGCGGTGCAGGCGTAACCGACCATTGGGGGCATTTCAGGGAAGCAGGCCTTGATGCGGCTGTCCATATAGCCTGCGTTCCGCGGACGAATGTCGAATATTTCGATGACATTGCAGATGGTGGGTGTGTCAAATTTTCTCAGCAGGTCCAAATCTTCCTGGGAAAGTCCAGTGGTGCTCATCCTTGAAGCTCCTTTTTTTGTAACCCGGTCAGCTGATCGCCTGTCCGGAAACAGATATTTCCGTTCCTGCGACCATTCGGTGGGTGTCGATTTGGCCATCTTTCTTGCGGAGATGTACGAACTCCGCGTCTGTTCGAATGGCTTCGAATTCCACGGTGTTTTCTTTTGCAGCGGTCAGGATCGTGTCGGTTAACCCGTTTCTGGTGACGGTGATGGCACATCCATTTTCCGTTCCTTCTGAGGATACCTTCGGCGGATCTTCCGATTCCCTGTAGGGGAGGAATGCTGTGATACAGAAGAGCGAGTCCCAGAACCAGTCGTATCGGAGACGTGGGTGATCGAAGTAGGGCTCCGCCTTCCAGCGGCCCGGCCAGGGGGTGACGATGTGGACGTCGCAGCGATTTCCAAAGCGATTTCCGAGGATCGTGAGTTTGTCCCGCTCGAGTTCCAGCCCATTCTCCTGGTGGGTGTGAAGCAGCCAGGAGAGCAGCGCGCGGTCTTCCATCTGGAATTCCAGGCGATCGACTATGATCAGGGATGAGAGCTCACCCGTTTCATCCGGCAGGCAAAGGGCGCGGCGGGTAAACCGATCAGCGGAAGGGTAACTGTCACCCGCATCGGCTTCGATGAACGGGAATGCCGTGTCCAGGTCGGCGGTTTTGATCCCGTCCGTTGTGGTTGGACACCGTCGCTGCATTTCTCCCATTATAAGCGGGAGGTTGTGGGCCTCGCCGAGGGCGCCCAGGCGGAGGACCTCTGTGGTGTCGGGCAGGCGCTCGAGCGCATAACCGGAGTCGATGGCAAAAGATTCGCCCAGGGTGTGGAGGGCGAAGTGATTTCGGTCAGCCTGGCGATGACCTCCGGCGGGAAAGACATCGCACAGGAAAGAGAGAAAGAAGTCTTCTGAGTCCCATCCCGATCGGACGTCGACAAGACCGCGATTCCGGAAGTGTTTGGACGACGGCAATTTGGCCGCAGCAGGGGAGATCGGTGCCACCGAGGGATCGAAGTAGAGCAGATACCGCGTGACCGAATCGTTCCAGGAAGTGTCAGGCGCTTCCCAGAGGCTTCCGTCATCCGGTGGACTGTCTATGCTTTGCCAGAGCCACTGGGCGAGTCCGCTCTTCTGCTCGGCCGCCACCAGGGCGAGCCATTCAATGTGGAACTGGTCGCCGCAATCGTTCAGGTTGTTCGGTCTTCCGGTGGCCGGTATCAGTTCGTGGGTAAGCCCCTGGGCGATGCGTTCCCACCCGGGATGATCCACGAGCTCACGATCTCCACATTTCGCAAGGGCCTGCGCAAGAGGCGCCAGGTAGTGCACCGTTGCGCTCCCGTAGGCCGGTCCCTCGTAGAATGACCCTTCCCCATCGTGACCCTTTTCGAGAAAGAGAAGGCACCTGCGTTTGCTCAAGGCGATTGCGTCCGCGAAGCGGGCGTCGTCCAGGACACCGTAGGATTTGAGTGCAAGCGCTAGCAGCCCGAGGCCCACGAGGCCGATCGCAGCCATATTCCAGTCGGGCTTCTCTTCCGCTTGGTCAGGCGGATCGTCCAGGAGGTAGTCGATAAAGGGAATGAAATAGGTGGCGCACCGTGTCTGGTCTTCGTCCGAAAGAGATGGCTTGAGCAGGTCCAGGATAATGCCGAGGAGACCGGAACTGACTCCCGCGTCCAAGCAGTTGTCGCGCCAGGTTCGATATGGGCGTCCGTAGTTGAATCCGCCGCAGGCTTCCACAATTCCGTTGTCCACGACGGTTTTCAGGATGTTACAGGCGGCTTCGGTATACCGGTCATCCAGGAGGATTCCCCCAAATGCGAGCTGCTCTATCGCTTTTGGAATGACACGACCGCCGTTGCGGGTCAGCCAGAAATGTGATTCCATCTCCCGGTAGTCGATGTAACCCGGACTGCCGGGATCCAGATGGCCTTCGCAGAGTAATTTGAGATTTTCCTTGAGGGAGGATACAATCGGATGATCATCTGATGTTCGTGCCTCCAGAATGGGACGAAACAGATTTTCAGAATTTTCCATTGCTTCCCTTTCATCGTTGCTTACTTCGGAATCGTAGGTCACGGAGAGCTGCCGAAAACGACTTCTGCTAAATTTTGTTCTATTACTCCGGAGGCATAAATACCTCGTGCCTCTCAGGATCGGTGTACCCGTCTATGGGCGTGGGTACGACACCTGCGCTGTTCAGTGCGGCCTGAACGATGCTTCTGTTGAAGGTGTGTACAAATTCTGATTCCAGGTAGTCTTCCACAGGCATCCAGAGACACTCTGCGATTTCTTCGGGCTGTATGGTGACGTCGTGCGACTTGGGGTGGAGACGACACACGAAGTAAATGTCGGATTTTCCATATCGGTACCCGTGCCAGTGCCGGAAGCAGACGAGCGCGTCGAATTCAGTTTCGATGCCCGTTTCTTCCCGGATTTCCCGGATTACGCAGTCTGCAAGGTGCTCGCCAGGATGCAAGGCGCCGCCCGGAAGTTTGTAAGAGGGTGTGTTGGATCTGCGGTGCGCCTCGCTTACGACGAGGAGCTCGTTGCTGTCGTTGATTACGACGCCTCCTGCGCCGATATAGTGTGTGGCGTAGGCCGGGACGAAGGCGCCTTCGACGAGCTGCAAGGTGAGCATCAGGTTGTCTTCGCCTGCGTGGTGAAAGGTGAAACCCGCACCGACTCCAATGGGAATGTGACTCGAGAGGTGGATGGGGACCTCGAGCCAGACGAGATGATATCCTTCGTCTGTCCAGGTCTTGAGCGAATGCGCAAGCTGTCCGCTGAAGGTTTCCGGATTTTCGGGCAGCGCGTCCGGAGTGATGATGACGCCCTTGAATGGGTTGGTGGTGAATTCCAGATCCTGCATTCTATACTCCTTATTCCTGTATGTTTGCGTCCGAAAGTCTCTTTGTTACGCGCTCGAAGGTTCTACTTCGAGGTCGAATCCCTGCATATCTGTTCCGGCATTGCCGTTCTGAACACGTAGCGTTACGGTGTGCGTGCCCACGTCCTTCGCCCGGGGCGAGGCAGTGAGCAAGCCGGTTTGGTCGTCAAGTCTGATCCACGCGGGGGCTTCGTCCAGAAGGAAGCGCAACGTGTCTGCGTCTCGAAACGCGGAAATGTAGCGCTTCTGCCCGTTGCTTTCGCTCTGGAGTTCGCCAATGGAGCGTATAGCGTTCATTTGATAACGATAGGTGTCCCCGGCGATCGCTGCAGAATCCGGTCGGGTGGTGATAAACGGGCGAGGCGTTTCCGCGAAGTCCGAGGAACCGCTTCGGGCACCGTTAGCGTCAACTGCGATGACGCGAAAGAATGCTTTGTCCGGTGGGTCGACCTCGCTGCCTGCTCCTGCGACAAGAGCCGAAGTGTTCGCGGTTTTTCCGATCAGGTTGGACGGGAATATGTCGGGCTCCTTGCCTTTGCCAGTTACCACTTCATAGGGTTCGGCGCTTGCCGAGAAACCACGCTCGTCGCTTCCGTAGATCTCATAGTGGTCGACGGCTTCGCCCTCGGGGTTGGTGCTCCAGGTGAGGGTGACCGCTCGCTGCTCCCAATCGACCTGGGTGTCAACCTCGAGCGGAATGCCAGGTGCCCTGGGGGTGAACGACCAGGTGGGACTCCATTCACCCCACAGTCCACCTGTGCCCCTGGGACGTATCCGCCAGTAGTAGGTCGTGTCCGAATTCAGCAAGCCCTCGCACGGGATTCGCCATTCCGGTTTGCCGTGTGAAGGGGTCTTTGAAATCAGTTTATCGAATACGGGGGAGAGGGTGTATTTCATGTCCGCACGTGAACTGACCTGAATTCTGTAATCTCTGGCTCCGAGTGAAGGCTCCCAGGCGAATGTAATTTGCGTGCCGGGAGCGGTCTGGCCGTCTCCGGGGTATTCGGGCGTTTCACACGGCTCAGGAGGTGGGTCGGATTCCTGTTCCGTCCAGGTGTGCGTGATCTCGAGTGCGCCCTCGGCGTCCGCCGTGTAGGTGATTTCATTTTCGCCGATTTCGAGCGCAGGCAGCGAGAGAGGTGCCATTTGCAAGTCGGATTCGATCAGCAAGTTGTTCAATGCGACGTCTTCTTCGTGGGCGTGGGCCTGGAGTTCGATACGAATGTCGTACGCGTAGCACGCGGGTGAGCCAGGTGGGAAGAAGGGGTCGAGAGGAACCGATGCTTTTGTTTCTCCGCTGATTTCCGCCGTCCAGATCTGCTGCCATTCTCCGTCACCTTTACGCAGAGCCAGTGCCGCACGATCATCATTTCCAAATTTGGTGTAGTCGATGGTGACTGCGCCTCCGACGATCACGTAGGGGCTCGTGGTGCGGAATACGACGCTCGCGGGAGCCGGAGATCCTTTCGGCCGCACCATAGGCGCTCCGGTTTCCGAGCGCGATTCGTGAATTCCTTCAGCGGTCACGGCCGACCCGGCGAGGCCTTCTGGTGACAGGTCTGGTCTGAACTGAAGTCTGCCGTTGCACAGGTTAACCGGGCAATCCCAGACGCCGTGAAACTTGCCGCGATTTTCCCATTCCCAAATCAGTGCTTCACCTGGCCGAAGGTCCAGTTTCATTTCGTGACCGGAGATGAGCGGTCGTCCGCCGCTGCGTGGTCCGGTGTAAAAAAAGAGGGAGGCGCCCCCTTCGCTCGATTCCCGATTTTCCTGCTGGAGGATTCCGTAGGCGTGACTCCGCTTCAGCAGGTCGTGGTCTCTGGAGAGGGCCGCCTCGCCCGCGATCGTTTTGTTGTCGCGTTCGAGGACCAGGAGATGCTCGTCACTGTCCAGCAGGTGGTAGTCGCCGTCGTAGAATACTTCGGTGGTGCAGTGACCGTGTGGATATCCCCTGCGGATTTTCAAGCCGGCGGCCTGCCAGAGGTTGGAGACGGTGTAGGCTTCGTCCCAGCAGAGCGTGTAGCCGTAGCAGTTTAGCATTTTGACGGTGTCTTTCACCTCGTCATCCGCGGAGGTGAAGTGGTATCGGTGATTCCTGGCGAATTCCCAGATCGCCCTGGCCTTCTCTTCCTCGCTCATTCCCGCTTCGAGTATGCTTTCCAGGATATGCCTCAGTGAACGCCAGTTCCGCTTGCCGTTGATTGTGATCCAGGGGTTCTCGACCGTTTTCGTTCCGGTGTTCTCCATTCTGACACTGACATTCGGTTCGAATCCCTTCGTGAATGGTGAATAACCGATCGGATCCAGCGTGTTCGTACCGTCCAGGGTACCACCCAATGAGATCGTGTAGATGTGTTGATCCGATTGGATCTTCTCTGTGTGGATCATTGTGTTCATCAGGATCTTCAGGGGGTGATTGAGAGCGGATTCACGCTGGATTGCTTCAGGTGGCTGGCTGTCGGTTGCTGCCCGGACGGGTCCATATTAAGGAAGGTTTCAGGGCTCCGCAAGGGGGTTTTGGCTTGACACTGTCTGAAGCCCGGTCGATATTTCACGTCTCGGTTTCTAAAGGGTCTTTTACCACCTGAATGTGATAGAAAGTCGAACCAATGACGTGGTTCCTTTTCGGAAAATTCTCGATAAATGCCCTTACACAGCTCCTGCTGGCACTGATCATTACGGGGTATCTGATTTCAGTGAAGGGGAAGTCCAGATCCACCTGGATGCTGATCGGTTTCTTTGCGGCTTTCACGTTGACCCTGCTTTCCAACTTCCTTCTGTTTTCGATGTATGTGCCCTGGCGCTACATTTGGGGGTATTCTCAGGGCCTGACGCTGTTTGTGGGTGTGATCGCACTGATCCAGTTCGCGTATCATTTTCCTGAGAACAGACACCCCCGCGAGTCGAAGATCGCCCTGGGTGTTTCCATTCTGCTTCTGTTTGTGATGCGCGAACACATTTTGAACACGGTGTCCAATATTTCTGCAGGAGGCAATGGGATTGCAGTGGCGAGCGCCGTCTTCCTGCTCGAGGTGATCTGGATCGTTTCGGTGTTGATGCGAAAGACGTCGATGTTCTCGGATGAGGATCCTGGCGATTGCCAACGCGGTCGGGTCAAATGTTGTTTGTGGCCGCAGGGAAAACAGGCGAAGGCCTTGCGGTCGTTTGCGATGTTGATGTGTGTGCTTGTGTTCCTCGGGAGTTTCGGGGTTCTGGAAGGTCTGGGGATCATTTCTCTGGAGACGATGACAATTATCCTGAGCAGCGGATATCTGTTGTTCCTGTTTACGTTTGTGCTGGTCTACGTAAATAACTCGACCGAACCGTCTACATTTCAGGTGAAGATGGTGGGGATTTCCCTTTTGACGATGCTCGTGGTAATGGGTGTGATGGGCACATTTATTCTGAGGGGAATCGAAAAGAGTTATGTGATGGAGCGCCTTGAAGCGTTGAAAGATGTCAGCAGGGCACTGGTGCAGGGTCAGCCCGAGAATATGCCCGCGCTGGTCAACCACGTGGTTTCCTATCCGCTGAATGAGGTGAGTGGAGACGCTGGTTCGACGGTGGTGTTCGCCAGGCCGGGGGCACAGAGGACCCGTTTGCACGAGGAGTTGATCGGGGGAGAGCTCACCTCCAGGGTGATTGCAGATTACAAGAACGTTGGGGGAGAGGGTCTTCGGGCGCTCAAGCGGTTGGCTATGCGAACGTTCAGCCGAATGGATCTGGTGCGGCTCCAGCAGGAATACAGATTCGCAGGACTGGTTCCCGATCTGAAGTTTTCAGTCTACTACTTTACGCTTGGCGACTATCTCTTCGAGGTGAGTTTCGACCACCAGCACTATCTCAAACATATGGACGGCTACGCGTCCAAACTGGTCTACTTTATTCTCGGAGGCAGTGTGGTTATTCTGCTGGTCTTCCCGCTTTTCGTGCGCTCAAGTCTTTCCCGCCCGCTCCAGTCGCTTCTTGCAGGGGTGAAACAGGTGAACGAAGGGGATCTCGATGTTTCAGTGCCCATTCACGTGGAAGACGAGATCGGGTATGTTTCGCGGTCCTTCAACAGTATGGTGGCATCGATCAAGGAGAAGAACGAGACGCTGACGGATTATGCCAATGAGCTGGAAAGGCGGGTGGAGGAGCGTACCCGGGATTTGAGTCAAAAGAATGGAGAACTCGAGACAGCGATCAGAGAACTTCACGAGACTCAGGAGCGGCTGCTTTTGCAGGAGGAAATGGCCTCGCTCGGTCAGCTGGTCGCAGGTGTGGCGCACGAGATCAACAATCCTGTGGGTGTGGTGAACAGTTCGGCAGATGTCTCCAACAGGAGTCTGGGTCGGCTGCAGAACGCGCTGGAGGAGTCGCCTTCGATCGAGGCGTTGAAAGAGAGCAGGATCTATCAGCAGACACTCAAGAGTCTGAAGGATAACAACGGTGTCATTCTCGAGGCTGGTGAGCGTATTGCGAGATTGGTGAGGAGTTTGAGAAATTTCATTCGTTTGGACGAAGCGGAGTTTCAGACGGTGGACGTTCACGAGGGTCTGGAGAGCACCCTGGACTTGCTTCATCATCAGATGGGGGATCGTGTTACAGTGGAGAGGTCCTTTGGCGATTTGCCAAAGGTGTATTGCCACCCGGGTCAGTTGAACCAGGTGTTTATGAATGTGTTGAAGAATGCGATCGAGGGGATTCAGGACAAAGGACGAATCACCGTGGAGACCACGGCGGGAGATGGGCAGGTTACGATTCGGATTCGGGATGACGGAGTCGGAATTGCGTCTGATCGCTTGAAGCGGATTTTCGATTTCGGTTTCCAGAGTTCCACAACGAGAGTAAAAATGGGAACCGGATTGTCAACGGCTTACAATATCCTGCAAAGCCACAAGGGTGAGATCCAGATCGAGAGCGAAGCGGGAGAAGGAACGGCGGTGACGATTATTTTACCGACTACGCGCTGACAATATTGTACAAGTGGGATTCTATGACGCTGGTTCAGATCAAGATTAAAGGGAGACGCAATGGGGAATATCTATGAAGAGTTGGGTGTCCGGACGATTATCAATGCTACCGGGCCATCCACCAGGCTGAGCGGTTCTATTATGGTTGACGAGGTTTCTACCGCGATGAAGCGGGCGTCTGAGCACTGTGTGGATATTGCAGAACTGCAGGCGTGGGCGGGTGGCGTGATTTCGGAGATCACGGGTGCGGAGGCCGGATATGTGACTTCCGGCGCGGCCGCCGGTCTGTTGCTTGGCGTGTCGGCGTGTGTGGCGGGGCTCGATCCGGGGCGAATGAACCGATTGCCTGATCTGACCGGAATGAAGGACGAGGTGATTATGCCGCGCAGTCACCGGAATTTCTACGACCACGCGATTCGTGCGGTGGGCGTAAAGCTGATCGAGGTGGGTATTGCGGACCGGTTCAGCGGCGCTGGTGTGCGAGACACAGAGGCCTGGGAGATCGATGATGCGATTACGGATCGCACCGCGGCGGTCGCCTACGTGATGAATGCGCACGCCCAGCCGTCCTTGCCGGAAGTGGTCGAGGTGGCGCACGCCCGGGGTGTTCCCGTTGTGGTGGACGCAGCCGGCCAGCTCCCGCCGCAGTCGAATCTGAAGCGATTTATTGAAGAGGGCGCAGATCTTGTGTGTTTCAGTGGCGGGAAGACGATTCGAGGACCACAGAGTTCAGGTATTCTGTGCGGGAAATGGGACCTCGTTTCGTCGGCCGCCCTTCAGCACCTGGACCAGGACGTTTACGCCGAGCTATGGGATCCGCCACCGTCGCTGATCGACAAGGAGCGGCTCCCGGGTGCGCCGCAGCACGGTCTGGGCAGGCCCTGTAAAGTGGGTAAGGAGGAGATTGTTGGACTGATCACCGCGCTCCGGATTTTTGTGGCAGAAGGCGACGAGGTGCGAGCGGAAAGGTGGGCGACGTCGATTCGATCGCTGGGTGAAGCCCTCGAGGGTCTGCCGAATATTGTGGTGGAGACACTGATCAACCCGGGGCGGCCGGTGCCAATGCTTCGCCTGAAACTGGATGAAGATAAGTCTGGAATGACAGCCGTAAGTCTGGCGAAGCAGTTGATCAAAGGGGATCCGTGCATTCACCCCGGAACCGGAGAAATGTACGAAGGCGAACTGTCATTCGGCCCAATGTGCCTGCGTGACGGAGACGTGGAAGCAATCGCGAAACGGCTGGGTGAAATTCTGAAGGGATAGGTCCAGCTTGCCGATAGGCTGTCGGGGACCTTGTCCAAAGCATTCACTTCCTTAGAACTCACCGCCGTTTGCCTGAGTGCCCTCCGCAGCTGCCTTCTAGCGGAGGAGGGTGTATCGAAGGCCCACCCCTGGAGATATCCAAAAAGGGCCACTTTTTTCAAGTGATTCACTGCCGTCCGCCTGAGTGCCCTCCGCAGCTGCCTTCTAGCGGAGGAGGGTGTATCGAAGGCCCACCCTGGAGATATCCAAAAAGGGCCACTGTTTTCGAGTGATTAACTGCCGTCCGCCTGAGTGCCCTCCGCAGCTGCCTTCCAGCGGAGGAGGGTGTATCGAAGGCCCACCCCTTGAGATATCAAGAGAGAGCACAATGACAGGAATAGACTGGGACACCATAGGTAAAGAAGCCGTAGAAAATCTGCAATCCCTCGTCCGCTTCGACACAACCAACCCACCAGGCAACGAACTCCCCCTGGTGAACCACCTGGCCGAGCATTTGAAGCGTGAGGGTTTGGAACCACAAATCCTCGAGTCCGCCCCCGGGCGAGGCAATCTCGTAGTTCGCCTGAAGGGGGACGGCTCCGAGCGCCCGCTGCTCTTGCTGTCTCATCTCGATGTGGTGCCCGCAGAGCCCGACAGGTGGACGCATCCGCCGTTCGAGGGTGTGGTGGACGAAGGGTATCTCTGGGCGCGAGGTGCGATCGATTCCAAGTTGACGACCGCGGTGGGGCTTCAGGTGCTTCTGCTGTGCAAGCGAATGGGACTTCCTCTGAAGCGGGATCTGGTGCTGGTGGCTGCGGCGGACGAGGAGCGGGGTGGGGTCCACGGGGTGAAGTGGCTGGCGGAAAATCACCCTGAGATTTTCGACGCAGAGTACGGGATCAATGAGGCCGGCGGGTTCGCGGTGTTGATTGACGGCAAGCCCGTCTACACCTGCCAGGTGGGCGAGAAGGGGAGCGCCGACCTCAATCTGGTGGGGCGGGGCCAGCCCGGTCACAGTTCCGTGCCGCACGGTGACAATGCGATTTTCCACCTGGCGAAGGCGCTGGAGGTCCTTGGAAGACACAAGATGCCCCACCAGGTGACACCGAGCGTTCGGGCATTTTTTGAAGGCGCGGCGGCGGTGCAGGAGCGGGAAGAGGTGGCGAAGTGGCTCAGGGAAATGCTGGATCCACTGACGAAGGAGCAGGCCCTTGAGAATCTGCCGGTGAGTGACGCGACACGGCTGATGTTCGACGCAATGGTCCGCAATACGTGCGCGCCAACGATTCTGGACGCAGGGGTGAAGCGAAATGTGATTCCCTCCGAGGCAATCGCCAGGCTGAGTGGGCGACCACTCCCGGGGGTTGACGAGGAGCGCTTTGTCCGCGAGGTCCGCGAGATCGTTGGGGACGGCGTCTGGTGCGAAATGGAGAGTGAGTTTCGCCCAGGGGCGGAGTTTGATCACGAGACACCGCTGTTCGATGCGATTCAGTCATCGATGAAGCGATTCGACCCGGAAGGTGCGGTGGTTCCCTATATGCAGACGGGTGGGACGGACGCCCGCTTTCTCACCGACCGTGATATTCATATTTACGGATTCATTCCGATGAGGTACGAAGAAGGCGAAGAGTTTTTCGAATTGTGCCACGGTCACGATGAACGGGTGTCGGTGGCCAATGTCCAGTTTGGAGTGCAGGTGCTGTTCGATGTGGTGTCGAGGCTGAACGGTTTGGTGTAGTCCCGAATCTGAACCTGGTAATATCGCTTTTAAGGGCGTGAGTGAGAGATCACTCGCGTCTTTTTTCATATTCAATGATCCAGGCGACTGGACTATTGTTATATTGCAGACTATTCTGATGAATTAATTAATATAAATACACAATTTACAATCATTAATAATATTAGTGAAAGATATGCAATTATGTAGTACTACGTACTATCTGAAATTCTTGGTAAAACTTGCTAAGGCCTCTGTCAGAATCAGCAGCTACGGCTTCAGATTTGGGCGAAACTACTGGACTGATGGAAAATCCATTGAATTTGGGACAATAATTCCCGAATTTTTCCCGAGAGCATCTCTGGATGGGACAAATTGTCCCATCAATGTCAGGATTCGGGACCGTCGGCCGCTGCGGAGGGGTATACGAAGAAAGGCCGATGGCTGAGGGAGTTACCCTGAGCATCGGCCTTTCTTGGGGGAGGTATTCGTTTTCGGGTCAGTTCGGACTGATACAGTTTCGGACAAGGTCCAGGAGCTCCGGCACCTTGAATGGTTTTTCAACAATGTCTTTCACGCCAAGCGATTCCAGATTCCTGGCCTGCGTGTCATTTACATAGCCGCTCATGACGATTGTGCGCACCTTCACCCCGCGATCTCGCAGCGTGCTGATGACCTCCTCCCCTGGTGTGGGCATTCTGAGGTCTGTGATCAGGAGATCGACTTCGTCAAAATTCATGCGTTCCAGGGCGGGTTCTCCGTCCTCGAAGGCGAGAACCCTGTGCTGATCCAGCTTCAGGATTCGCGATACCACGCTTCGAATAGCCATATCGTCATCTATTACCACTATGGTAGCCATTTGAGTGTCCATCCTTCCTCCCCCGTTCCTGGTGCGGTTCTGGACTTCTTCCTGCTGTTCTAATTATCGGCACTTTCCGGAGGATGATCAGTATACTGGGTCACCCCCGGTTGGTGATGCTTGACACAGACGGCATTTTGGTGGATCGTATCTGTAAACCCGCATTCAGAGTTGCGTTGCAATATCCCAGGTGGAGAATCGATCGGCTTGTTAAGTTACTGGACTGGTTGCGTTAAAATATTGAAAAGGAGGATGTTATGAGGAGGCGCGAGTTTTTCAAGGCGGCTGCAGTGACGGCAGGGGCCGCGGCCGCTCACCAGGCGCTACCCGCAGGACAGGCAATTGCCGCAGAACCCGGGGAAAATCCCCAGGCGGCCCTACAAGGATGGGGTCAATCTGTCGATTATCGGCTTCGGCGGAATTGTGGTGGTGGGGATGGAGCAGCCCCGGGCGGACTGGATCGTGGCGGATTCCTTCGAAAGAGGGGTGAATTACTACGATGTGGCTCCATCCTATGGTAAGGGCGAAGCGGAACGGAAGTTGGGTCCTGCGCTAAAGCCGTTCAGAAAGCGGTCCTTCCTGGCGTGTAAGACGCAGGAACGGGGGGCGGAGGGTGCGGGGAAGGAGTTGGAGAATTCTTTGAAGACGCTTAAGACGGATTATTTGGATCTGTATCAGTTGCACGCAATGCGGAAGATGGAGGATGTAGATCGGGTGATGGGACCTGGTGGTGCAATGGAGACGTTTGTGCGGGCGAAAAAGGAAGGTAAGGTGAAGTATCTGGGTTTTTCGGCGCATTCCACCGAGGCGGCGCTGGCTTTGATGGACAGGTTTGACTTTGACTCGATTCTCTTCCCCGTGAATTACGTATGCTATGCCCAGGGCAATTTTGGCCCGCAGGTGGTGGCGAAGGCGAAAGAGAAGGGGGTGGCCAGGTTGGCTCTGAAATCCCTCGCATATACCCCCTGGGCAAAGGGGGAGGAGCGAACGTTTCCGAAGTGCTGGTATGAGCCGGTCGGTCAGATCACACTGGCGAGGAAGGCACTCCGGTTCACCTTGACCGAAGGGGTGACCGCAGCCATCCCCCCGGGCGATCCGATTGTCTACCGTATGGCGCTCGATCTGGCGTCGAATCTGGATCCGATGGGCGAGGAGGAGAGGTCAGAACTGCTGGCGAGTTCGGCGGAGTTGAAGCCGATTTTTACGACCTAGTGCACCGTCCCGGATATCCCTTTGCTTAGTCTCATAACAACGCCGCATGTCACCCACAGCGCTGCCGGTCATCCTGAACGAAGTGAAGGATCTCTAAGCCCAAGGTGATCAGGTAGGTTGGTATTGTTCTTCGCGCTTTGGCGCACGTGAGCAGGTTACCCGGCGTTTGAGGCCTACACGGTATGACTATTATCGCAATGGAAGATTGTCAGTTTCACTAATTACTGGTATAATTTATAGTGCCAGTAAAACCGAAATATGACTGTCATCAAGAGGTGCTAATGTTAATTGCTAAGATAGGAAGAAGAGGCCAGATGACGCTGCCCAGTGCCATTTGCGATGGTTGCAATATCCGTGAGGGAGATCACATCGCATTTATCCGTAGAGGCAACGAGTATGTGCTCCAGCCTCTGGGGCAGACGCTTCTGGACCATCGGGGCAGTGTATGCGTATCGGGAGTGCAGGACTTCGAGAAGATTCGCGAGAGTGTCCCTAGGGGGCTCGCCAGGAAGAATGTAAATGATGCTTCCTGAAAGGGCGTTCGTTGACAAGACTCTCTTACTGCGCTTTCTGACGATCGATGTGCCGGATCAGGCCGAAGCCGTTGAGCGATTACTCCGACGGGCAATGTTGGGTGAGATGGAACTGGTGTCCGGCCGTGTGGGAACCCATTGAAATGACAAATCTTACCGACCCCGAAGACGAATCCTGCCTGGTTCTACAATTGCAAGTCTTCCACTCAGTTGGCCAACCAATGAACCTTCTTTAAGAAAACTTTCCAGGATCTGAAGTATGAGGTGTGCGGTGGCATTTCTAGGTGCCCGGAGGACCACAAACCCATGATAGTCGGAAGGAGGATAATCCTGCATGTTGCCAAAGCCACCATCTCCGGTAACCAGGATCAGTTCATTAGCAAGCGCATAGGAGGCAATCTCCGGGTCCTTAGCGCTGCTCATACCAATATCGCGAACATCGACTGGTGTGTGGCCGTATCTCTCGAGCAATCCCGCGGTAGCACGGGGTAGGTCCGCATCAATCAGAAAACGCATCTACCCACTCCTAAGGCAGAGAAAGAGGGTAGACTTCCTCGGCCTCGATCGCGTCGTTGGCATATTCCAGGGCTGCTCGAATGTCCTCTTGGGCTACCTCATATTCTCGGCAAATCTCCTCGATTGTCATTCCCCCAGCGAGACCGCCAATAATTCGTGTGATGGGCAGACGTGTTCCCCTGATGATGGGTTTGCCGTGCTGAATCGTTGGATCAATTACAATTCGCTCGTGCACCGGAATTGCCTCCTATATGAGATTCGGATTCGCAAGGTGCTGGGACCAGATATGTTCCTCCAATGCCAGGGGGAACTATCTCATCGTCACAACACAAGTATACTGAATCCAAGTCAGGATTTCAAATTTTCGGCAACGTGAATTGTGTTTGGTGATAGGCGGTTAGGTTGATGAGTGGAGGCCAGAATAGCAAAGGGAAGCCGGTTTTCTCTCAAAGAGGCTGGCTTCCCTTTTTACATTGTTATCGAGTAAATCGCTTAGTTTCCCACAGCCTTTCCTGGCACAATTTCTCCTCCCGGCGGAACATACTCAGAAGCCGCCCTCTCCGCCAGGTACTATTTCTCTTCCTTCGCCGGCCTGTACCCATCCAGCGCGGTCAGGATTCGCTCTGAAAGCTGTCCCCCAATCTGATTCCCTGCCTGATTGAGCATTGGCCATTTCGCTTTCAATTTGCTTCTTGCATCAAACAGTCCCTTGTGGTCATTCGACAGTTTGTTGAAGCGTGTACCTGATTGGGTACGCAGGTCTTTGGGGTTCACACCATCGTATCGATTCCAGTTCACGAATTCCACCTCATCTCCATCGGTTACCGATAGGTGGCCGCCTCCCAGCACTTCTCCCGTGGTGGTGTCCATGATGCGGTAGTCCATCGCGCATTCCATGCTGATGCTCTTCTCCTGGATATAATAGGAATACTTCTTTTTAGATTCCTCCCGGGTCTTGTCCTTCCCTTTGTCATCCTTGTACTTCACTTTCTTAACCGTGTAGGCCTCTTTCTTTTTCTTACTGCTCTTGGTGGCGAGTCTTGCGGCTGACATTTCTCCGATGATGACCACAGGTACCCCTGCCGACCTGGATGCGGTCAATACCTGAGAGACACTGAAACTGTCTGCGAAGGCGCCTTTGGGAGAAACGGTCTCGATTAGTTTTGACTGGTCCAGTAACCGTACGTAGTCCGGCTTTGTGTTGTTCAATGTGTTTAGCAAGGCACTGTAGAGGTTGCTTCTGACCTGTTTGATTTCTTGCGGCTTACCCAGTATGTCGTCCTGCTCCCTTCGGCCAGCCATTTGAGGAACCGTGAAACCTTACCCGCTTCCTTACCTGGGGGTGCCGGCGGAGCTTCTCGCAGTCGGATGGGGCCAAAGAGGAAGACACCTACATTGTAGGACGCCTTCTCCAGGGCGACCACCATTCGCGCACGTGTATCCTTGTAGTCCTCAACATAGTAAATCGCCTCGACGAAGTTCTCGTATGCGGGGATGTAGTCCTTCTGTTCCATCTGCGCGACTGCCTGGGTATAGTGCTCTAGCGCGGCTGCTTCGTCCCCAAGTCTCTTCGATTCTTCGGCTTTCACTGCCGCGTCTTTGTGATCCGCCCAGAAGGTTACAGCTTCGCGAAACTTGGATTCCGCTACCCGGAAGTCCTGGATTTTGAAGGCTTCGACAGCGGCCTGATGGTGGATGTCGGCTTCTTTCTCCAATTCACCTGGAACCAGAAATCGTGATATAGCGGGGATAGATTTGAGTTGCAGGTCGCCCACGAGACTGCCGGCGTGGCCGGATGACCCCAGGTTTGACAGGGAGGCGCCCTGCAGTTCGTTCAAGGGGAAGTAGGCGTAAAGCCCGGGTTCCTTCCCGGTCAGCAGCCGATTCTTGCGGCTGTCGATTTCCTGTGCCGTGAGTCGCCGGTCCCAAACCCTGAAGTCTACGATGTGACCCTGGAAGAGTTTGTCGTTGGGCCAATTGGATTTCCCGATGTAGTTCCGACCCCCCGAGGCGATGTTCAAGCCGCCGTCGTATCCGCCGGAAAAGATGCCTTTGTCATTGAACTGTCTGCCGTCTATGTAAAGTTCCATACCGCCAGGTCCGCAAACCGCTGCGATATGATGCCAGGCACCCTGGCTGAGGACCTTCTTCTCTCGTATCCGATGCCGTTTTCCGTTCCGGTCGAATATGGCGTAGATGATGTTCGAGGAGGTCTTCTCGTTCTGGAGAGCGACCGAATTTTTCTCCCGGCCAAAGTCGAATACCCGTGAGTATTTGTTGAACCGCTCCCACTTGACCCACGCCTCGATGGTTGCCTGGGGAAGCTGGTCGAACAGGTTTTGCGGGAGCTCGACATATCCTGTTTTTCCGTCAAATTTCAGGACGTCCATCTGCAGACCCTGCTGACCTTGAGCGGAAACAGTGAGGGTGGAGAGGGTGAACATCAGCAGAATTGATCTTGTGATTCGTGACATCGAGTCGCTCCAGATTATTGAATGCTTTGGTTACAGGGGGGATTTTCTTATCGTCCAGCGTGTTCGAGATAGACACGTTTCATGGCTTCCATCTTGCCGTCGTCAGCCGCCACGCTTCCCAGAGTGAACATCATTACCCCGGTGCTCTTGCCGCTGAGTCCATAATGCAGAACCTTTTCGAATTCGTCCGGTTCTATTCGGGGTTCGTCGTGGGCCTGCACTATGGGCCAGAGTTTCGGGTATTGATCCGGTTCAGTGTGGATGTTGAAGTTTTGACTGAAGTAGTCGATGAACGCTTCGACATACTCCGGTTTCTTTCCGGATCGGCCGTGATAGACCATTGGGGAGAAGACGTCGACATACTGTTCGAGTGCCTTGAAGTCCAGGCCCAGACATCTTCTGCGAACGCCGCCCAGGTCTTCGTCCTTCCAAGCGCAGTGGAATGCGCCGACGAGCGCGTTCGGGCGGATTTCTTTGACGATGCTTCTGAATTCCTTTGCCCAGTCGAGGATGACCGAGACGCGCCAGTCCTCCCACTGTTTCGCGGCGTTCATGAATATCCATTTCGATTTTTCTGATACGTTTTGTCCCTGGACTTCCACGTTTGCCCAGGTTTGAAAGGCGTCGAGACAGGAGTCGTTGAAGCACGTTTTGATGAATACCGGATAGGGATCCTCGAACTGGGCATGCCAGTGCAGGTAATCCATCCATACGCCGTCGAGGTCGCGCTCGGTGAGCATCTCTCTCAGGGCATTCATCCGATACGCTCGAAATCCCTCGTGGGTGGGACAAGCGCCCAAAAACCAGGTGGCCTCCGCCGCAGGATTCCCAGAGTCATCCATAGGACGGGCTTCAGGGTGCTTGAAGACGTAGTCGTCATAGCGACCATTCAATGTCGCGAACTCTGCAAATACCTTGCATCCCTCCGCTTTCGCACGATCGAATGTCGCCTGGTCAATGCTCTTCCCGTGAATGAACACAGCGTTGATCCCGTATTCATCCAGTCTCGCACCCCGGTCCCAGAACGCCTTCGGATGTGCGTAAGTGCCTCGAATCATATTCGTTCGCCTCACTCCGCTTTTTGGTGATTCAAGAGTTTTTAGTGCCAGCGGCGTTACGTGCTAACCCTGTCGTATAGTCGTGCCACGCTTCTTCTTTGCCCTCTGTGTCCCGCAGCCTCGCGGCGTTCTGTGCATTCTGTGATCCAGCCTCTCTCTGTGCCCTCTGCGGCGCGCCGCCCCGCGGGCGCTCTGTGCATTCTGTGATCCAGCCTCCCAGCTCCCCCTACAACCCCATCTCCCTATAAGCCATAGAGATTTTCTCGATCGCCAGAACAAAGGATGCCGTCCGGAGATCCGGTACGTTTTCCCTGCTGAGGAAGATCTCCCGGATGTTCAGATATGCGGTGCGCATCGTGTCGTCTAGCCCGGATCGAACCAGGTCCAGTTCGTCGGATCCGTAGGAGAGTTCAGCCCTGATGTTCGCCGGCGCAGGCTTTCCGGTCATGGTTTCTATGGCTTTGAGAATGTTGTTGCCGCGAATCTCCTCGTGGCGCCGGTCCAGTCGACCGAAGCGGATGTGCGAGAGGTTTTTGATCCACTCGAAGTAGGAGACGGTGACGCCGCCTGCATTGAGGTAGGCGTCAGGGAGAATAACGGTGCCCTTGTCCCTGAGGTATTCGTCGGCCCCAAAGGTAATGGGGCCGTTGGCGGCTTCGGCGATCAAGGGGGCCTTGATTCGTGGGGCGTTGTGCATTGTGATCTGGCCTTCGAGCGCAGCGGGAATCAGGATGTCGCAGTCGTCTTCGAGGGCCGATCGGCTGTCTTCCGTATATTCAGCGTCCGGGAATCCTTTGACGCCTTTGTGTTCGGAGATGTACGCGAAGACTTCCTCTATATTGAATCCTTTTTTCGATCTGATGGCCCCGTCTCGTTCGGCGATTGCGGTGATCAATCCGCCATCTTCCTCCGAGAGGAATTTGGCTGCGTGAAATCCCACATTTCCAAGTCCCTGAAGGACGATCCGTTTTCCCTCGAGACTGCCCTCGAGTTTTGCGCGCTTCACATCTTCCGGGTGGCGGAAATATTCCTGGAGTGCGTTCTGAACACCTCGACCGGTCGCTTCCACGCGTCCCTTTATGCCGCCCTGTGAGGCGGGTTTTCCGGTGACGCAGGCAATCGCGTTAATATCGTCGGGATGGAGCGTTCGGTAGGTGTCGACGATCCAGGCCATTTCACGGGCACCCGTTCCCATATCGGGTGCCGGAACATTCAGACTGGGGCTGATGTATCCTTTTTTGATCAGTTCCATAGCGAACCGCCGTGTGATGCGCTCCAGTTCGGATTCGCTGTAATCTCTGGGGTCGATGTTGAGCCCGCCCTTGGACCCTCCGAAGGGTACGTCGACAATGGCGCACTTGTAGGTCATCAGTGCTGCCAGGGCCTCCACGTCGTCCTGGGAAACGGAAGGTGCGTACCGGATGCCGCCCTTTACAGGGAGCCGGTGTTCGCTGTGAACCGCTCTCCAGCCTGAAAAGAGACGATAACCGTCTCGAAATTTCACGAAGAATCGAACGTGGTAGACGTTGTTGTTCGCTTTGATCTGATCGGCCAGACCCGGTGGGAGTTCCAGGGTTGCGGCCGCCCGATCGAACATGAGATCCACACTGTCTTTAAAGGAAACTTCCTGATCTGCCATTGTTTGCCTTTTCTGACTTCATTTGATTCGGCTCAGGTGCGTAAATTTGAATTGATAAATTCCGATTTAATCTCATATTTGGCAAGTGCATTCGAAGGGGGTTCCCGTTGCAGGTGCCTATTTGCCAAGTACATAACGCAATCCGGTTTCGAGTTCGGGATGTTGGTGGGCGTAGCCGGATTCTGTCAGTTTCCCGGGAATGACCCTGGCTCCGGAGAGCAGAAGCGCATCCGCCATCTCACCGAAGGCCAGCCTGGCCGCGAATGCAGGCATGGGAAATAGGGTGGGGCGAATGAGGACGCGGCCCAGGGTTTTGGTGAACTCCCGATTCGTGCAGGGATTGGGGGAGACGGCATTAACCGGGCCTGAGCGTGTTTTGTCGGTGAGGCAGTGCGTGAGGATTCCCAGGAGATCTTCCAGAGTGACCCAACTCATATACTGATCCCCGCTGCCGATCACGCCTCCGAAGCCCAGTTTGAATGGGAGCAGCATTTTTCGGAGCGCCCCTCCGCTTTGGGTCAGGACCATGCCGATCCGGGGATGGACAACTCGGATACCCTTTTCAGACGCTGGAGTTGCAGCCATTTCCCACGCATGGCAGGTTTCCGCAAGGAAACCCGATCCCGGGGTGCTGGTTTCTTCGAGGATTTCGTCACCGCGATCGCCGTAAAATCCAATGGCGGATGCGGAGACCATTACTTCAGGCGGCTGCTCCATTTTGGAAAGTGTTCTGGCAAGCAGGCCGGTTCCGTCCACTCTGCTGTCTCGTATTCTTGCCTTCTTGTCTTCGTTCCACCTTCCCGCTGCAATATTTTCCCCTGCCAGATGTACCACACCGTCCAGTTCGCCGAGCGCAGATGCATCAATCGTGCCGGCGCCTGGGTCCCAGTTGACCTCAGCATCCTCCGCAGATCCCCTGACAAGCCTGCTAACCACATGTCCTAGAGAGGCCAGGTGAGAAACCAGCGCCCTCCCAACAAGACCGGTTGATCCCGAAACCAGAATGTTCATTCCACATCTCCTATTCTAGGATGTCAGGTTTTCGTTCCCCCATCCCCATCCCGGAAAAGGCACCAGGGTGCAAGATTGTGTCCCCCCTTCCCGCGTCGGGAAGGGGGCTAGGGGGTTAGGTCGTCTCCCCATCCCCGCCTCGGAAAGGTCACCAGGGTGCAAGATTGTGTCCCCCCTTCCCTCTTAGGGAAGGGGGTTAGGGGGTTAGGTAGCCTCACATTCGATAAAGCATCAAATAAACCATCACACCACTAATGGACACGAACATCCACACTGGCCACACCCATCGAGCCAACCGCTTGTGCTGTGAGAATCGTTCACGCCAGGCGAACCAGACGAGCACGAGCACAAAGGGTGCATTCACTGCGGCCAGGATGATATGCGGGATGAGAATCGCAAAATAAATCGGGCGGGTCCAGTCGTGATGCGGGTAGGGCACCGATCCGACCTGCGCGTGGTAGATGAGGTACGAGATGAGAAACACGGCAGACACGATCAGCGCAGAAAGCATCGATTTCTTGTGCTTTTCTATCTCACCCTTGCGGATGTGGAGGTAACCCAGGATCAGAAACAGGGTACTGAGGGAATTCAGTATCGCATTGAGTGTCGGGAGGTCGTTTACAGTCATATGATCTCCTGGCGTTTGGTATGGAAGGACCAGGAAGTGTACTCATTTTCCATTTTTTCCGCAAACCCGTTCGTCCGCCGTTCGGGCACGACGTGTCGTGCCCTGGTTTTACGTCCTCGGCAGGACCGTTCGCCCGATCTCGCCCCGTTCGGACACCGTACGGTCCCCGTTCGTCCGTCGTTGGGGCACGACGTGTCGTGCCCTGGTTTTATGGGTCCTCCACAGGCCCGTCCTTCCGAACTCGATCTCCGGTCTAATCGGATTCGAGTTGCCTGAAGCCGGTTGACATTGGTGCCGCAATAGTGTATTTTATAGTATGTTTATAGTGATATAAACTAATTTAAAACAGGAGGATATATTGGATGGCTGAAGCATCGAATCCCTGGATGACACCCAGGGAAATGGAAAGTGCCCTCGGGAAGCGGAAATTCAAAGAATTGTTCGACGATCTGATTTATGACCGGAGAACCCGTCGGGAAATCCTGGATCTCCTGATGGAGGCCACCGGGTGCAATGAATACTCGGGAGAGGACTTTCTCAGGGATATCGTGAAGACTCAGGGTCAGCAGTAGCGGTCCAGGAGCAAATGATTGAAAATGGAAGGAGTCGGGAGATGGGGTTGTTTAATTTAGAGGATTTAAGGCGGCGACAGTTTCTGGCCAGGCGACCCTCCGTGCGTTGGGGCAGGCTTCTGGGTACCGGCCTGTTTTTCGGGATTCTGCTTGGCGTGGCAATCGGATGTCTGATCGCTCCGGCCAGCGGACGTGTGACGCGATCTCGGGTCAGGAGAAGGGTCGACGATATTAAAGGTAACCTTCGCGAGACCGCAAGTGAGTTGGAATCGACCGGGCAGGATCTGCTGGATGAGGCGGAGAAACAGGTTCGAACGGTGAAGAAGGTGGTCTCGAAACGGTTTCAGAAGTCGGACAATGAGGAGGACGTGAAGGGCACGGACTGAGTCTCGCCAGGCTGTTCGCCATTGTGTCGCAAGCCTTGTCATAATCAGGACTTAAGTGGGCGGCACCGGGCAAAATGTTCCTCCTGACAGTGCGTGTGAGGGGTGGGTTTCCCGCAGGATGGGGAAAGCTCCGCCCTTTTTTCGTTTCTCGGTGGACCTTCCGGGAACCCTGCTCTGGTGGTGACGCCGAAGGGGTTCATATACAATATTTTGTGTGTGATGCCGTCCACAACCTAATGGATAGGGTTCTTCCCATTTTATAGAAAGACTCGGATCGGTGTCACAAACAAAGGATACGGACTACCTGGTTATTGGGAGTGGAATTGCTGGCCTGTCGTTTGCTCTTAAAGCAGCGGAGTCAGGTTCTGTAGCCATCATCACAAAGAAGGAGTCCCGGGAGTCCAATACGAATTACGCGCAGGGTGGCATCGCCGCGGTTCTGGATCCCGAAGACACTTTCGATTCTCACGTCGAGGATACACTGAAGGCTGGTGCAGGACTTTGCCGGCAAGATGTGGTGGAGATGATGGTCGGACAGGGACCCCGGATGGTGCGCGAGTTGATCGAATGGGGTGCGGAGTTCACAAGTACCCACAGCGGGCTCGCCCTCGGTAGAGAAGGCGGGCACTCGAAGCACCGGATCGTTCACGCAGCAGATTTGACGGGCAGGGAAATCGAACGGGCCCTGACAGCTGCCGCTGAGGAACATCCCAATATCAGCCAGTATGAACACCATATGGCTGTGGACCTGATTACTGAGCATCACCTCCTGGAGGCGCAAGACACTTCGGAGGGCGGCATCCACTGCTGGGGAGCTTATGCTCTCGATACCACAACAGGTGTCGTAAAGCAGTTTCTGGCGCGAGTCACATTACTTTGTTCTGGTGGTGCGGGACAGATTTATCTCCATACCACCAACCCCCGGATCGCAACGGGTGATGGCATCGCAATGGCTTACCGTGCCGGGGCTCTGATAGCAAATCTCGAATTTATGCAGTTTCATCCAACGACCCTGTATCATCCCGATTCCGGCTCATTCCTGATCTCGGAAGCGGTAAGAGGTCACGGGGGCGTTCTGGTGGACCGTCGAGGCAGACGGTTTATGGACGAATATCACGAAATGGGTTCTCTCGCCCCCCGGGATATCGTCGCCAGGGCCATAGACAGTGAACTTAAGAAGAGCGGTGAACCATGTGTTTATATCGATATCACGCACGAACCGGAACAGGAACTGCGGACCCGCTTTCCGAATATCTACCAGCGGTGCAGCGAGCACAATATCGATATGGCCACACAGCCTATTCCCGTGGTTCCAGCAGCGCATTATATGTGCGGTGGGGTGATTACGGACACGGAAGGCAGAACGAATGTCAGCGGGCTCTATGCTTCGGGAGAAGTCACCTGCACCGGTCTCCACGGCGCCAACAGATTGGCGAGCAATTCTCTTCTCGAGGCGCTTGTTTTCTCGGACCGCGCGTTTCATCACGCATCGGCGAGTCTTCAGGATCGGCCGTCACTTCCCCGGGTAGACGATTGGCAGGAAGATGACGTTTTCAATACCGAAGAATGGATTCTGCTGTCGCACGACCGAATGGAAATTCAGGAGTTGATGGGTGATTATGTCGGGATTGTACGATCCGATTTCAGGCTGAAGCGGGCCTCCCGAAGGATCGGGATGATCGCCCAGGAAGTAGAGGAGTTTTACAAAGGTACGAAGGTGACGGAAGCGCTTCTGGAATTGCGGAACATCACCACTGTAGCTGCACTCACCGTTCGCAGCGCCTTGTCGAGAAGAGAGAGCAGAGGACTTCATTACAACATCGATTGTCCGAACAGCAGCGACGAACACTTGAATGACACGGTTTTGTCGGTGCGGGAGTCCAGGAACTCAACGGGCGCCCGAATCGACAGGCAAGATGAAACAGAAGTTTAAGACAGAAGATCTCCCCCATACCCCTTATACAGGGTCGCGTTATGAAAACAGTTTTGTCATTTCTGATTGCAGCAGTTTCGTTATTCGGCGCCGCCACGGTTCACGGCCAAACCAAGATCATCAAGCTGGAAGGCCAGACCGTCTTCATAGGCATCGGCGCCGACCGTGAGTTGAAAAAGGGGATGCAGGCCGATGTATACCGGCAGGTAGATCCGATTATCCACCCGGTAACGAAAAAGGATCTGGGAAGTCCACGTGTGAGAATCGGGAGGATCGAGCTTAAGAAGATCGGTCCCAATTTCTCCTCCGCCAGAGTCATGGAGACCTATATCCCGCTGAGAGTGGGGGACCTGGTCGAAGGTCTGGATGTGGCGCCCACGCCCGCAGAAGAAATACGGGAAGAAGTCTCCGAGGCCAGGTCAGAAATCAAGATGTTGACCAAGAGCCTGGCAGACGAGATTCGGGCCAACCAGAAGTCCATTACCGATCTAAAGGGGACATTGAGACGAATTTCCGGCTCGGAAAAGCGGTTGAATACCCTGATCAATGCCGTAAGAAATATGCGTGAACGCATGGTCGTTATGGAGGGCAGGATTCATACGCTCGAGGATCGGCAGGAGATTATCATCGCCAGGGACACAGCCGAGGTCAAGACACAGGACATGGGTGATATGACCGAGCTCAAGGTGCTGCGCAGGGGCGATGAGGAGTCGGTTTATATCAGCATTGGAAACAAGACGTATCGGCTTTCCTTCGAAGAGAATATGTTGATCGAGGAAACCATCGGCCAACCGGCAGCAGTGGCGCCGGAAAGCGCGGCTGTTGCAATGGAAGACGATTTGTTCGACGAGGATCTGGAGATGGAAGAACCGGAGTCGAGCATATTCGATTACTGGTGGGTTGCGCTAATTATGGGTGTTCTGGGCGCCGCCGGTTTGTTCCTGATGAAGATGATGAAGCGCGGCGGAGATGGCGGTGACGACGAGGATGAAGAAGGTGAAGATGAGTTCCTCGAGGCCGACGAAGAGATGGATGAGATGATTCCTGAACCGGAAGAAGTGGTAGTTGAAGAAAAGTAGACCCTACAATCTTGTAGATCTGGAGTGTTAGAAATGGCATTTATGCGAATCATATTATTGCTCGGTCTGTTTTTGCTCACTGCGATTCCGGCAGACGCGAAGGACAAAGCCCCCGGATATATGCTGTATCGACTCAGTGACGAGGGCAGGCTTGTCTACATAGACATGGGCTCGAATGACGATGTCAGGCCTTCGAGGATGCTGCAGTTGCTCCGGCACGAGTCCATTATCCATCCGGTTACTATGGAGGATCTGGGTGGTGAGACACCTCTGGGAGCGATTCGCGTGGTTGAGGTTTTTCCGAGACTGTCGACTGCTGAGGTGGTCGATCTGGTTCGCGGTATGGACCTTCAAATACTCGACCAGGAAGCACGGGCAGGAAAGATTCGTGTGCGTCCAATGCCCGAAGGATCCGCGGAAGCCATTATGGACAGGCTCAAGCAGGCGCCGGAAATGCCCCCGCTGCAGGCGGCCAAAATCGTGAGTGCCGATGGACGATTAGGCGGCTGGGTGCCCACGCTTCAGGTGGGGCTCGGCAGTCGCATTCAAACAGCTGCGCCGGATTCAATTTATAAATTGCTTTCTGCTTCCCGGCGCACTTTGGCCGATACGACGGTGAACACGCCGGTTGGTGATCTGAACAGTTCCCGGAAAATCGGTCTCTCCTTCCTGTTGCCCGTTTCCGAGCGGCTTTCCGCGCTTGCGGACATCCAGTTGGGAGGGATTTCGCTGATTACGGTAGGTGGACGCTATTATGTGGGCAGAAGTTTCTGGGGAGCGGGCCGAAATCCAGATGGAAAGGTTGGAGAGCCTGCGCTGATGATGAAGATCGGCAGAGGCGGTCGCGGCGGCGGCACACTGCCGCAGGCGGCACTAAATCTGATTCAGGCGCGTACCGATAATGAGTTTCTGGCGAGTCTCAATCCGGAATTCGTAGGGGCGACCATAAGCGATTCGCTGCAGGCGGTTATTGACGATACCCTTGGTGTGATTAGCAATACGCTGCGCACAGCGGTCAAAGATTCACTGGGCCAGTTCAACAAGAAGGGGTTGGGATATGCCCTCGGCGTGTCTGTTCCTGTCACCAAACAGTTTACCCTGCGCTCCGGACTGATGCGGTTCGGGAATATCAGCGAATTTTCAGGTGGTGTTACGTATTATCTGAAGGCGGCGGATCCTCGTACAGACGGAGTCAATCCCGATGGCGCGATCAAGTCCTTTGTTTTAGCCTTGGACGGATCATACGATTCCAAAGCCAAGGATACCTTCTTCAATCTGGATCTGAAGTATCCGATGGGCAGGAGTTATACGATCGGAGCCAATTTGTTGACCGATATGGGTGGTTACAATCGATTCGGGCTGTCGCTGAAGGGTTACTTCAGAGGTCAGAAATGAGCTGATCCTGCCTTGCCGATGCTTCTGTTTTCTTGAATGTCATTCCAGATGTTATATATTTAAGCCGTCAGCCCCGGGCGCACTGTCCGCGGCTGCCGGCTTTTTTAATTCATACTCCAAGGGGAATTTTATGTATCGCGGCGTCGCCGTTCTTGATTTTGGCGGACAATATGCCCACCTCATCGCCAACCGCATTCGTAGACTGAATGCATACTCCGAGGTTTTTGGTCCGGATGTGGATCCTGCCGAAATTGCCGATTACTCGGGTGTCATTTTTTCAGGTGGTCCAGCCAGTGTTTACGATGAAGGCCAACCGGATTTTAACCCGGGCCACCTGAGTGCGGGTGTCCCGATTCTGGGATTGTGTTATGGTCATCAGCTACTGTGCCAGCGGCTGGGTGGGGAGGTGACGGCTGGTGAGGTTCGGGAATACGGCTCGGCGGTTTTGGATATCCGTCCACAGGGCCGGCTGTTCGAAGGACTTGGGAAGACCGAAGTGGTCTGGATGAGTCACGGTGATGTGGTGAACCGGCTTCCCGACGGGTTCGAGGTCCTCGGCGATACACCAGATTGTCCATCGGCGGCTGTGGGTGACGAAACGCGGCGCATTTATGGATTGCAGTTCCATCCCGAGGTCGCACACACGCCGCGAGGAATGGATATACTGGATAATTTCCTGAAGATCTGTGAGACCCCGCGGACCTGGACGATGGCAGGCTATGCGAATACGGCAGTCCAGGAGATCCGGGATCAAGTCGGGGATCGCAATGTGTTTCTGCTTGTTTCGGGGGGCGTGGATTCCAGCGTGGCTTTCGTGCTGTTCAACCAGGCGCTTGGGGCGGAGCGGGTACAGGGACTGCATATCGACAATGGGTTTATGCGGAAGGGTGAGACCGCTGCTGTGGAGGCTTTCCTGAAGCAGGAGGGGTTTACGAATCTGATGATCGAAGACGCCAGTGAGGACTTTTTGCTGAGTGTGGAAGGCATTGTGGATCCCGAAGAGAAGCGGCAGGCGATCGGTCGTACGTTCATCGAGGTGAAGGATCGGGTGCTCCACCGGCTGAATCTGGATCCCGATCTCTGGCTTCTGGGGCAGGGCACACTGTATCCCGATACGATCGAATCGGGAGGAACGGAGCACGCGGCGCTGATCAAGACGCATCACAACCGGATCGATCTGATCGAAGAGTTGATCGCCAAGGGGCAAGTGGTTGAGCCGCTTGCGCATCTGTACAAGGACGAGGTTCGGGATCTGGGAATTCAGGTGGGGCTGCCGGAGTCTATGGTTTGGCGCCAGCCCTTTCCCGGACCTGGCCTGTCCGTCAGGTGTCTGTGTTCGACCGGATCTGAAGCCTCGGGGGAATTGGAGCTGTCGGAAAAGAAAGCTGCTGGTCTGGCGGAAGAGGTTGGGCTGAATTTGCGGGTTCTTCCGATCAGAAGTGTGGGTGTCCAGGGGGATTACAGGACCTATGCGCACCCGGCCCTGGTCTGGGGGGAGGCGGACTGGCCGATGCTCGAGGATCTGTCCACACAGATTACCAATAGCATACGCGAGATCAATCGGGTCATCTGCCTGCTTGCACCCGGCGAACCGCCCCGGCAGAAACTGAAGCGGGCGTTTCTGACCCGGGCGAGGTTGGATCTGCTCCGGGAAGCAGATGCGATCGCAATGGCGGCACTGGATAGGGAAGGGTATATGCAGAAGGTTGCACAGATGCCGACGGTTCTGCTGCCGTTGACCTCCGATGGACATCAGGAGTCCATTGTGTTGAGGCCGGTGGAGACGCCTGACTTTATGACGGCTCGCTTCTCTGATTTGCCGAAAGATTTCTTGATGTCACTTGCGGACGATATTCTCGCCCTGGAAGGTATAGAGGCGGTTTTCTACGATGTGACCCACAAACCTCCAGGTACGGTGGAATGGGAGTGAGGGGACAGCATGGTGAGATCGGGTTCGATGATTTTGTGAGATTCTCTGCACTCTACAACCAGGCGGGCGGGATTTGATGTATCGGTGAGTCTGGAAAAATAAGAAGATAACAAAATAAAAGGGGCGAACACATTGGATGTGTCCGCCCCTTTTTCCTTGCGGTTGGATTGGAGCAGATCTCACGAGACGATCAAGACGTGTTCCTGTTCACGACATTTTACCCGGCGTCAAACAAGATCGCGAACTGTACGAAATCAGGGAAATCAACACTGCCGTTTCCGTTCAAATCATAGGCAGGGTCATAGTCCGAGTTTCCCTCACGCGTTCCATAATGCTGGGCAAAAAGGATGAAATCCGGAAAGTCTAACGTCCCGTTTCCGCTGAAGTCTCCCGGTGCCTGTCGAATAATGGTAATGCTACCGGTTCGGCTGCCGCCCTGAGGGTCTTCGACCCGGATGCTCAATACGAGTGTGTCCGACCAGTTGCCTGGTATTGACAAAGATAATTTTCCATCGTTTCCCATACTGGCGGACAGTACATCGCCCGCACCGGCGATACTCCAGATCAGTGTGGAGACCTCATCGTCACCATCGGCCACATACGGGCTGAAATCAATGAGGGTGTCTCCCGCAACAGCGCGAATCAGGGGGAGCGTGGCGGTGAAGACAGGCAGATCGTTTGTGGATTGGACGCGGATGGGCAAGAACCCCTGCACCTGTCCGCCACTCCCATCCGATATCGTGACTTGAAGGGTGTCGGGTCCGTTGAAGTTTGGTGGCGCGGATAGCAGTAGACGTCTTGCCAGCGTGTCCACCTGTGCCGCCACGGACTTTCCCGGGGTGACCGACCATGTCAATGCAGAAGCCTCGCTATCCGAGTCTGAGACCAGGGAGTCCAGGGTCACGGAGAACGCCTGGTCCTCGGTCATAGACAAGCCGGTTGTAAAGACATCGAGAAGCGTAGGCGGATCGTTCACCGCGGAGACGAGCAGCGTGGCGGATCTGGATGCGGTTAACCCTGCCGGATCCGTGAGTTGAAACGAGATGACCGTCGTTCCCTGGAAATCGGGTGGCGCGGTGTTGGGGTGTATCTGTGCCTTCTGTGATCCTGCATACTCCGGTGCGTGATTCTGTGATCCCGCATCCCACCGTGCGTGATCCCGCCTCATAAAAACGAAAAAAAGCAGGCACCTAAAAGATGCCCGCCTTTTCCAATTTCTCTGCTTTCGTCTTACGCTCTATAACCCGCGACCTCTTCCATCTTAATCTCTTCGAGCGGATTCTCAGGCGGGTTCGGCATGGCCTGGATGATCTGGCGGGGTTTCGCCGCGAGATGACGCCTCACGCGTGTCCCGAGATAAATACAGATGAAGAGGATACCGCCGCCCACCATCACAAGGCCCGGGATGCTGAGTGAAGTACCGAGCAAGGCGAATAGATAGTATCGGGGTAGTCGGCCAAAGAAGACCGCAGCGACATAGCGCTTGAAAGGATATCCGCTCGATGGGCTGAGTACACGGAAAATGTAGAACGGGATAAATGGTGCCAGGGCGGCGATCAATATAGCGAAGAAAGGCGCTTTCAGAAAATAATGTACCGCTCCCTTATAGACATCGCTCTCCCGGATTTTCGCGACTCTGGAGTTGCAGAATGCGAAGTTTACGGCTTTGTAATCCAAAAAACAAGCGAGCATGGTGCCCATTACTGCCACGAAGGCGACCATCACCGGAGGATAGTATTTTCCCAATAAAATGATGGCGGGTTCGTGGGGGACCGGAATAACAGAATTAGATGGAATGCTGTAGAAGAACAGGAACGCCAGGTTCCGGTAGGAGGGGAAAACGACCGCTACGACCACTGCAATGAGGGAAAGAAATCCCGCAACGAGAAAGAACCGCTTCCAGCCTTTGTTCAATGGCATCAAGTCTTCCTTATTTACACGTTGGGTATTAACGTGTAAATGTAGGTTGGCCCAATAGATATGTCAATTGCTTTTTTCATTTTGGGACCTGGATCCGGACCATTTCAGAAGGTGCTTTCAGAGGTCGTCAAGGGGCACCACCGCGAAGTTGCCAGGTCCTCGAGCAGCGCCTGGATCGCTGCCGTTGTGCCGATTCGCTTCAAGGCTTCCACCGCGTTTGCTCTGGCATATCGGTCCGTGTCGGACAGGGCATCGATCAAGGCGGGTATCGCCGGTTCGGAATGGCGACCCATACGAGCCAGACTCAGCGAAGAACTGCGCCTGACGCGCTCGTCAGTGTCTGTGAGCCCGCGAATTAGAGACGCGATGGCCTCGGCGCTGTGGATTTCGATATTTCCGAGGGCTTCAGCCGCTTGCTCTCGGACATCTGGGGAGGGGTCGGACGAGCATTCTACAATCAGTGAAAGGCCGGCGCGAGCAGTGTGTCCAAGGTTCCCCAGGAGCTTAACCGCAAGGGTCCGGGTCCGGTCGCTAGGATCTTCCGTGGCCGCGATCAGATGATCTACAGCGCGCACCCCCAGGGCCGTCAAGGCATAGCCGGCATTGTGCCTTACGGATTCCGATTCGGACCCAAGTTTTTCGATCAGCTTTGGGGCAGCACCTGGAACCATGCCCAGTTTGGATGCGGCGTTCAGGCTTAGGGTTTCCGATTCGTGATCCAGCAATTCAAGAAGCGTGTCTGTTTGGCTGCTTTCTGGTATGGACTCTGAAGGTGTTCCGGGATTGCCGCAGTGCCAATCCCACAATGAGCGCCACAGAGGCTGAAGCGCATCTGCGTTCCGGTGTTCGGTGTGTTCTTCCCAATGAGTGGATTCGCTGTTCCATGCGGGTTTGGTGGGCTCCACCATTCGCGTGAACAGAAATTTCAGCATGTGTCGATTCCGGTCTCCGGAGTTCGGCATAGCCCGATGCCAGAGGTCGTAGTGAATAATCGTGACGGTGCCGGCGTCTCCGCACACCGCGATCTCTGGATCCGTTTCCTGGTTGTATGTGCTATAAAAATGGCTTGATGGTACGACGCCCGTAGGACCAAGAAACTCGGGTGTGTCTTGCGGATAATACAGCGCCATAACCTAGCGTGTTGGGTGACAGCGACGGCTCCAGCCGTCCATATGCATGTTCTGTCCCGCGCTGCCCTGCGGGTTCCGGTGGCAATGCCGATGGGGATGCAGATAGTAGTCGGGTCCCAGCAACCCGGTAAGCGCGCCGGCAACAACAGAGTCTTCAAAGATGCGATGGATTTCAGGAATCCTTGGCAAAATATTGTTCCCTGGATTGCCTTCGCTTTCAAAAATGGATTCGATCTTCGCATAGAGATCAGAATGAAATACCTCAGGCAGTTCAGCCTGAACGGTGACAAATCCATGGATCACATAGTCACGCACCTGCGCATCAGTCAGCAAAACAGAATCCTCCATTCATCAACTCCCATAAGTTGACCCACCTCTGTGGTCCGCCTGCCGTCCTGTCCGCCGAAGCCTTGGCGAAGGTGGGTCGTCGCCGTTGCTTCTGTTGTCGGTGCTCTTGCCTCTGCCTTTATGGTCTACGGTCCGTGGTCTATCCTCGCAGTTGCCCTTGCCTTTGTGGTCCGTCGTCCCTCGTCCATCGTCGCAGTTGCCCTTGCTCTTGTGGTCTGCGGTCCGTGGTCCGTCGTCGCCTTCGCCTTTGCCTATACCCTGTGCGCCTCCACAGCCTCCTCAATGATATCCGTCCCCCATCCGGGCCCGGTAGGCACAATCATATGTCCATCCTCGATCTCAGGTGTTTTTGTAACCAGATCGTCCTTCCACGGTACGTCGTCGATGTCGATCTCCATTATTTTGACATTGGGGAGCACCGCGCACAGGTTTGCGCTGATGAACGAACTCAAGTGACTGTAATAGTTGTGAGGGGCGACGTTCAGCTGATAGACTTCCGCGAGATCTCCGATTTTCTTGGACTGGGAGAATCCGTTCCATGGGACATCTATCATGAACACGTCTGCGGCGTGACGTTCGAAGTAGGGGATGAACTCTCGCATGTGGAAGAGGTTTTCGCCTGTGCAGATGGGCGTGGTTGTGGATTCCTTGATCTGCAGGATCGCATCAGGGTCATACATGTCGATTTCGAGCCACAGCAGCTTGTAGGGTTCCAGAGCCCTGGCGATTTTCTGACAGGCCTCGGTTTTGAAGTTGAAGTTCAGGTCCAGGTTGAGGTCGATGACCGGACCCACCGCTTCCCTTAATGTAGCCACGAGTTTTACGATATGATCGAGCAGACCGGGTGTGATCGCCTGGTCAGTGGTGCCTGGGCCACTGCCAAATCCGGGGAAATACACCGTACCTGGGTCGCCAGGCATCAGGATATTGGTTTTGAGGGCAGTGAATCCTTTGTCTACGACTTCCCGGCCGAGTTCGGCTACATCGTCCATCGTCCGGATGGGGGGCGTGCCGATCAACTCGTGGGCCCGGATGCGGCTCGTGCCGCAGTGAGACCAGTACAATCTCACACGCTCGCGGGTGGGTCCACCAAAGAGTTCCGCTACGGAGATGCCCAGCGACCTGGCTTTGATGTCCACCAGTGCGAGCTCTATTCCCGCCACGGCCTTCGCCGCAATTCCGCCAGGGCTCTGTCGGGTCTTCCGCATCATGTCCCAAAACCGCATTTCATAGGCTCGTGGATCCTGGCCGATCAGCAAAGGTTTGAGGTCCGCAATGACACCCTGGATACCGGTCGGTGTCTTGTCATCGCTGCATTCACCCCAACCGGTAATCCCTTCGTCGGTTTCCACCTTTACAAGCAGCCAGGAACGCCAGCCGGCGTCGATCGGGATGGATGAAATGTCTGTTATTTTCACACGTTTCTCCAAAATTGGGGCTGTCTCTGTACACGCAGTACGGCACGTGTCGTGAATGTCGCGACGAAGGTAATGAATTAACCCCTCGAATTCAAAGATTAAAAAATGCTGGACCGGAAAGTTGGGAAAATCTTTCCTAAAAATGGGTCTGGAGGATCGGGTTGAGGCTTGTTTGTGATATTGGTGTGTAAGTAAGTGGTTATAAATAAACGAACTGAGTCAATAGGTGTTGGAGGTCTGAAATCTGGCATATGGCTTGCTCTTATGAAGTTCGAAGCATAAGATCTACGTTTCAGATTGAATTGCAGATCTCAAACAGGGAGCAAGAAGATGGTAGAAGGTCTCTACGTTTCCGGATCGAGTATGTTGGCGCGGGCAACCAAGCAGGATATCATCGCCAATAACATTGCGAACACCAATGTACCCGGCTTCAAGAGAGATGGGCTTTTCCTGAAGGAACTGGGCGAAGCGCGTCGAAAGGGTTCCGGTGGTCATCCGGTATGGCGGGAGAATCGGGTCAGCGGCAGCTACATCGATTTTGAGCAGGGCGCGATGAGGCAGACGAACAGCTCGCTTAATTTTGCCATTCATGGGCCCGGGTTCTTCCAGGTGAGAACGCCCCAAGGTGATATGTATACAAGAAATGGTGAATTCTCCCTCAACAACGAGGGCGTCCTGGTGACCAACCTGGGACAGGCGGTACTGGATGACTCCGGCCAGGAGATTAAGGTAGAGGGCGACGACTTCTCTGTAAATGAAGAGGGTGAAATCCTCGAGAATGGAGATGTGGTCGGGTCCCTGGCCATACACGATTTCGAGAAAGATGCAGACGGGTATTATCAGGATCCGGATGGTATCTCCAGGCTTCAACGCAAGCCAAATGGATTCTTCATGCCCATTCCCGGTGTCAACCAGGTGCAGAAGACATCGGAAACCAGAATTTTGCAGGGTTTCGTTGAGCAGTCGAATACCGACCCCATCATTCAGATGGTCGATATGGTTGAGCTTTTCAGATCCTATGAAGCGGACCAGAGGGTGATCAGGGCACAGGATGATACGCTGAACAAAGCCGTGAATGAAGTTGGGAATATCAGATAAATCGCAACGACGGGTGATATGCGAGCGGCTTGAATGATCAGGCCGTCCCGCAAGATCACAATTACAGGAGGTGACAGGAAGTGTCGAGAGCGCTACGAACTTCGGCAACCGGGATGGTTGCACAGCAGTTGAATATCGATAACATTTCGAACAATCTATCCAACGTGAACACCACGGGATTCAAAAAGAGCAAGGCCGAATTTCAGGACTTGCTTTATCAGACGATTCGCACGGCAGGCACGTCCGCTGCACAGGGGGCACTGGTCCCCGTTGAGATCCAGATCGGGTATGGAACCCGCGTGGTGGCCACGCAAAGGATTTTTGATCAGGGACAGGTGACGGCAACAAACAATACGCTCGACCTGGCCGTGGAGAATGAAGGCATCAATGGCGACGGTTTCTTCAGGATTTCGTTGCCGGATGGCACCACAACCGCCTATACCCGAGATGGGGCCTTCAAGCTTTCATCCGAAGGCGCTATGGTGACCTCAGATGGCTTCTCCCTGGATCCGCCGGTGACAATTCCCGAAGGATCGGTTTCCGTTTCCGTTTCTGCCGACGGCAGTATCGAAGTGTCTCAGGCAGGCGAAACACAGGCCACAGGGGTTGGTCAAATTCAGCTGACCAAGTTCATCAATCCGGCCGGTCTGCGAAGTATCGGTCGCAACCTGTTCCTCGAAACAGAGGCGTCGGGCCCCCCGATAGACGGCGACCCCAATTCAGACGGGTTCGGACGAATTTCTCAGGGATTCCTAGAGCTGTCTAATGTCGATGTGGTCGAGGAATTGGTGAATATGATTATGGCACAAAGAACCTACGAGGTGAACGCCAGAGCCATCCGAACATCCGACGAGATGATGCGTGAGACGAACAATATCGTGAATTAATAGGGTTTGATAAGGAACTGGCTGGACGGATCCACGGGATCCGGCGAATTCACAGGAGGCGCGGATTCTATGCGCAAGACGATGCTTTATTTTGGTTTGATGGTTCTCTGGATGCTGTGTTTGGTGGTTGCCGACGGCGAAGCGACTGTGGTCGTTTCCCGGGAGGAGATCCACAACACGGTGACCGAATATGTGCACGACTTACTTTCAGATTTCGGCGGCGAAATCGAGGTGAGCGTCCGGCAGTTCACCGACCTGAAGGTCGAAGGTACCGGAGCGGTGGATATTGTCGCAAAACCTACGACAAGACGCGCAAGCGCCCGCTCGATTCCGGTGATGCTGGAGATCCGGAGAGGCCCTGTGGTGATCCAGGATTTGCTGCTATCTGCATCGGTAAAATATTACGATGAGGTGGCAGTGGCCGCCAAAACGATCCAGCGCGGTGATCCCCTGGAACTCACAACAGTTGTGATGGAGTCGCGGGAGGTAACAACGCGACTGGGGCGGTATATTGCGGATCCGGCTGAATTGAGTGGGCACCGGGCAAAAACCCGCATTGTTATTGGCCGTCAGATCGACAGGCGTCTGGTGGAGCTGATGCCCGCGGTGGAACGGAAAGACCGGGTGCAGATCCAGGTCAACGTACGAGGTGTGAGAGCTTCCATATCCGGCAGGGCAATGGAGTCGGGTGTTGTGGGCGACCATATCGTGGTTCAGAATACGGCTTCGCAAGAAAAAATGATTGCAGAGATCGTGGCTCCGGGTGTGGTTGAAGTCTACTATTGATGCACCTTGAGACTACATTTGGCGGTAAAAAGGAGAACTGAAATGCGTCATTCATTAATTATTGCAGGGCTGGCTGTGACGCTTTTCTGCGTTGCTGAGGTGTCGGCGCAGGGCCTGTTTTCGAATGCAGACCAGGCACCCAGTCTGTTCCAGGACAGAAAGCCGACCCGGGCAAATATGGTGGGCGACATTCTGACGGTCCTGATTACGGAGAACACCACCGCGTCTAATACTTCGGATCTGTCGACTTCCAAGGATAACAGTGTCAATATCAACAGTCAGGCGGGAACAGGCCCGCTGAGGTTTATTCCGGGCTTTGGCCTTACCAGTGGAAATTCAACAGGCTTCAACGGTTCGGGCTCAACGTCCAGACAACAGCAAATTCAGGCGCGGGTTTCGGCGACCGTGGTGGGTGTCAGGGCGAATGGCGACCTGATCATCGAGGGGAGCCGGACAATTGAGGTCAACGGAGAACGTGAGGTCATATTCGTGTCAGGAGCTGTTAATCCGCTGATTATACCCGCGGACAATACGGTGGAGTCCTACAGGATCTCAGATCTCCAGGTCTCTTACAAGGGCAAGGGTGCGATTACGACAGGTACTCGCCCCGGGATTTTCTCACGCATTTTCAATTGGGTATTTTAGGTAGTATTCTGTCATTCTTGTTGCACACGCATTCCGAGAGGCACAATTGATGCACCGTCGAATCAAAGATATGTTGATCATAACGTGGGTCTTGATAACAGGCCTTCCAGCAGGTGTGTGGGCCCAGGGCCTGCTCGATCCCGGTTTCGAGACCCAGAAGATCAGATTCAAGGACCTGGCCCAGATTCAGACGCTTCAGGATGTGCAGCTTCTGGGTTATGGTCTGGTTGTTGGACTGGAGGGCAATGGCGACGGAAGAGGATCACCTTTTACCATTCAGGCCATTGCAAACCTCGTTCGGAATATGGGTGTAGAGGTCGATCCACAACAGATTCGAGCCAAGAATTCGGCTGCGGTTATGGTAACTGCAAAGCTGTCCCCTTTCACACGTGTGGGCGCTACTATAGACGTAACGGTTTCTTCACTGGGTGATGCCACGAGTCTGGAAGGCGGAACACTTCTGATGACGCCAATCCAGGCCAACCCGCCAAACGGTCCCACAATGGCAATCGCCCAGGGGTCGGTTTCAATCGGTGGATTCAATGCAGATGGTGGTGCTGGTGGCGCCATCAGCAAAAACCACCCCGTGGTAGGTCGCGTCCCGAATGGGGGGATTATACAGCAGGAGCTCGTGTCGCCGGGTGAACTGGTGGGCGAAATAACTGTGATGCTCCGGAACCCGGATTATACGACTGCGGCCAGGTTGGCGAATGCGATAGATTCCAAATTCGGCGCAAGAATGGCTGTGGCGCTGGACGCGGGAACAATTCGGTTGAGCGTGCCCAGGTCCAGACAGCCGGCGGGCGCCTTCATTGAGTTCCTCGCTGAGCTCGAATCGGTTACCGTGATTCCGGATGTCAAGGCGAAGGTGGTGGTGAACGAGCGGACCGGTACCATCGTGGTGGGACGACACGTGGCCATTTCCGAAGTCGCCATCGCACACGGCAGTCTAACGATTTCCATTGGTCCGCAGGAGACGATTCAGGGTGGTGTTCCGGGTGGTCCGCAGATCCAGGGACAATTCGGAGGCGCACCCGAGGTAGAGGAGGAGAAGCCCAGGCTGTTGGCGCTGCCTCCGGCATCCAGTGTAAGTGATGTAGCAAAGGCCTTGAATGCGTTGAAGGTGACCCCCAGAGACATCATTTCGATCTTCCAGGCGCTAAAGAGCGCCGGGGCATTGAAGGCGGAACTGAGCATTCTTTAGAGGATGGGTTTACCATGCCGAATGACATAAGTGCCTACCAGCCGGCCCAGGAAATTGTGAAGCTCAAGCCGCTATCCGAGAAGAGCGACAAGCCCAGGGTCCTGACCAGAAGTCTTGCCGACAGGCAGCGTGAAACGGATGAGGTGGCAGAGCTCAGAAAGGCCTCCAAGCAGTTCGAGGCCGTGTTCATGTTCCAGATTCTCAAACAGATGCGGAATACGGTCCACAAGGAAGAGATGTTTCACGGTGGCATGGGTGAGGATGTCTTTACGGGCATGATGGACGAAGAGATGTCCAAGCGCATGGCCGGAAGAGGTTCGGCGGGAATTGCCGAGATGATGTTCCAGCAGCTTAGCCGGCAGCATGGCATTGTCGATCCCAATGCAGGTGAAGGGACGGACAAGAAGCTGCCGTTGGATGTGACTCAGTCCGCGAGCGACTTGATGCGCCGGCTCCAGGGTGTAAACGCAACGCTGAATGCCGCAAAATCTTCGGCGATTTCGCCCGACTTTTAGACCCGTAAAGGAGGAAGATGTGGATCATCTCGTGATCAGACTGATTGACATCATTGATAAGGAAGTAAATACCTTCGAGCAGTTGCTGGACACCCTCCAGAATCAGCAGAAGGCGCTGGTTACCCACAAGGTGGACGAGGTGGAGGCGGCAGTGGGTAAGCAGGTGGCCCTGTCGGACCAGACATCTATTCTGGAGAAGGCGAGGGTCCTGGTTGTGCAGGAACTGGCGGAGACGCTTTCCGTAGATCCCAAGTCCCTGACCATCAGCCGAATGATCGAGTTTCTTCCCGTGGCCCAGGCGGAAAAGCTGGTTTCAATGAGGGCGTCCCTTGGTGAGATTCAGGGCAAAATTCTGAATACCAACCGGCATAACACACTATTGATCAAGCAATCTCTGAAATATGTAGATAAAACGATGCAAATCCTGTCTGGTGGTGAAGATTCGAGCGGCGCATACGCACAGTCCGGTAAAGTGGAAGTGAGTGCCGCGTCTCACCGAACAGTGATGAATCAGGTCGTTTGAGGAAGATGGCGCATTGAATCGTTGATTTATCCCGAGCCCCATCGGGACGTTGGGACATTCGGGGAGAGGATATCCACCCCCCTTGCCTCCTCCGAGTGTCCCAACAACTTGAAGCTCTGAAAGAGGAACCTTGTGGCAAATCTCGCATCAGCGTTGGAAATTGGCAGAAGTGCCCTCAGGGCCCAGCAGATTGGGCTGAATGTAACGGGCAACAACATTGCCAATGTGAATACGCCGGGCTACTCCAGGAAGACGCCCAACCTCACCACCGGGTTAACGGTGGATGGGCTGGGAACAGGTGTAAAGGTGGCCTCGCTTACAAGGGTTCGCGACCGGTTTCTGGATGGACAGGTGCGTTTTGAGAACAGTGCTGTTGGAAAACTGGAAGCCATGGAACGGGCGATGCGAACCGTTGAGGCGATTTTTACGGAAATGGCAGGGGGCGGGGCTACCGAGCCCGGTTCAGTATTCAATCAGGCTTCAGGTTCTGCGCTTTCGGGCGCATTCAGCAGGTTTTTCAATTCATTTCAGGATCTGGCCAACAACCCCGAGGGCCAGGCGGGTCGTGCAGCGGTACGTCAGGAAGCCATTTTCATGACGGATCAGTTCAACCGGATGCACAATCAGTTGTCCAACCTGAAGGCGGACGTCGAGACGGAATTTCGTACCACCGTAGACGAAGCGAACCGGCTCACCAACCAGATCGCCAACCTGAATGTGAAGATCATCTCGCTTAAGAAATCGCCCACCGACACGGTGGGTGATCTGGAAGATGAGCGGGATAATCTGGTCGAACAATTGTCGAAGCTGGTGGTTGTGAATGCCAGGGAAGAACTTGATGGAACGATGACGGTTTTTGTGGCTCTTGGCGAAGGGACGCTGCTGGTGCAAAACGGAATCGCCAGTGAGCTTGGTACCCGGTCTGTTGTGCGGAACAATGCAGCGGTTTCCGATCTGGTCCTGGCAGGCGATGGACGGAGGATCGATCCTGGGGCGGGTACTCTGGGTGGCCTCGAGGAGGCCAGGGACGTCAAAATTGCGGATTATCAGGAGAGTCTGGATACGCTGGCCGCGACCATTGTCGAACAGGTCAATGCCATCCACGCAGGAGGATTCGGTCTGGATGGGTCGAGTGGTAACGCGTTTTTCGAAACCACACAGACCACCGCCCGGCTAATCCAGGTGTCGGACACGGTCCTGAATGATCTGGACAAGATCGCGGCCTCCGGAAGTGCCACGGGTCCTGGCGATGGAAGCAATGCCCTTGCCCTGTCGGACATCCGCCTGGAGAAGGTGTTCGGTGGCGGAACCCAGACGGTTGAAGAGTTCTACAGTGGTCTGGTTGGCCGAGTGGGCGCAGAAGCGAGGCGAGTCTTTACCGATGCGGAAGGTCAGCGGCTGGTATCGGAGCAGTTGACGAACAGACGCCAGAATGTGCGCGGTGTGTCCATAAACGAGGAGGCTACAAGCCTCATCCTGTTCCAGAGGGCCTACCAGGCAGCCGCAAGAATAATCACCATTGTTGACGAGATGATGGAATCCGCGTTGAACATGTAATCAGTTGAGTAGTGATTTGGGGTTGAATTGACCACAGGAGAAGGCGCGCTTACATTCGTTGAACAGATCACTCCCGAAGCCGATTCGAAGAAGGATGGCCCACTTATGCTGGAATTGCAGGACATTCACAGTCAGGTATCTCCCTACAGAAGGCATATCTGGCTGATTGCGGCCCCAAAAAGTGGATCCACGTGGCTCGGTGCAATGCTCCTGGAGGCCCTGAAGTGGCGAAGAGTGCCCATGCTGGAGTGGTATGACCGACGCGAACAGGAGGTGGACCTCCGGATGCTTCTGCAGCATCCCAATGAGGACATTTTTACCCCTCACCAACACACTCGCGCCTCTCAGCCGACCATCAATATCATCACGATGTTCAGAATCATTCCCGTGGTGCTTGTACGGAACATTTACGACAGTGTCATCAGTTTGTATGACCACCTCCACAAGGAAGCCAATATCATTCCCTGGGGGTATTTCGATGAGCCTTTCTACACATTCGACAAGGAAAAGCAGCTTTCGGCCATTGTAGATCTGTGTGTTCCGTGGTTCTTCAACTTTTATGTGTCGTGGTACAAGGCGGGCAAGAATGGGCTTTGCAACCTGCATTGGGCCACCTATGAAGAGTTGGCAGCGGATCCTTTGAAATGTGTCAGAGATGTTCTGGATTTTGCGGGCGTTTCCAGGACAGAGGAAGAACTTTCAGATGCAGTTGGAATTGAACAGGGAAGTGAAACCGGGAAGACGCGGAAAAATGTGGGCATCAAGGGGCGCGGTGATTCGACCCTGAACGATGAGCAGAAGGCGAGAATCCGAAAATATGCCGAGTATTACCCGGATGTGGATTTTTCAAGATTGGGGCTGTAACAGGATTGCGGGAGCCATCGCTGGCCAGAATCTGAAATGATCTTGAATTAACCCCATATACTTCCTATAATTACTGACGAAAGCCAGGTGGTCAAAATGCGGATATCGGATTCTGTAATTACCAATACCGTTAGCAATAACGTGCGTCGCTCCGTTTCGCGACTCAACGGGTATCAGAGGGCGTTGTCCTCCGGTGTGCGGATCAACGATGCCTCCGATGACCCGACAGAGGCCACAAGGTCGCTTCTACTTCGGTCGGATATACGAAACAACGAGCAATATCAGCGAAATATCAACGAGGGTCTGGGATTTATGAACTTCGTTGATTCCACGCTGGACGATATGGTCAACACCCTGATCGGTGTGAGAGGAACCGCCATACAGGGTGCAAGTGATACGGTCAATGCGGACGATCGAGATATTCTGGCTCGCGATGTAAATGAGCTGCTAGAGCATATGATCAGCCGCGGGCAGACCAAATTTAGAGGGCGGTTCATTTTTGCGGGCACGGAAACGCTTGAGAACCCCTATACAGCGGTAAGAAATGCGGAAGGTGATGTGGTGGAGGTGGGCAACACCCTTCGCAGAACCATCGGGCTCGATGACAGGACGACCGCTGTCGGGACCCTGTTGGGGCAAACCTCTCCGCCTGCCGGTACGGTCACAATCGGCGTTTCTGAGTCGTGAACTGTGATCGAATCTTTCGTGCCCTTGGCTGATCTCCGTCACCAACTGTTGAAAATCAGCCAATTTCTAGAAAAATTGTACCGTCGGGATGCCAGAAACCCTTCTCCTGCTTGGATGACATCTTCTGGAACAGAAATTGCGATATACTTGAGAATTGAGAGTCCAATTTCGTTCGATGATATTTTGAAATGGTGACCATTGTCACTGCGAGTTTTTGGGGATAACCTATTTTAACAATAGTGATACGGGGATTTTTATTCGAACACTGTGCTGTTTTTGTGTCCATACTGAGGTTTTGAGACTCCCCAAGAGTGCAGGTCTAAAAGGAGGTAGTAATATGTTACGGTGGGAAAATTTTAGTCGGGCTGCCGTTTTGTGTGCTGTTGTGTTTCTCGGAGCCGTCACAGCGCCTTCTGTTTCGGGAAATGCGTGGGCTGGTGACACTTCAGCCGATTTTGAGATCTGGCAAAAAAGCCAGGCAGCATCCGATTTGGATAAAGATGCAGACATAGATGTGGTGGATTATAGACTCTATTTGGCGGGTATCTCAGGCAGTCTGAGCAAGCCTCAAGTATTACAGGATCAGCAGCCACCACCACCACCTCCACCCCCTCCGGGTGGCGACCAGCAGCCTCCTCCGGGTGGCGACCAGCAGCCTCCTCCGGGTGGCGACCAGCAGCCTCCTCCGGGTGGCGACCAGCAGCCCCCTCCGGGTGGCGACCAGCAGCCCCCTCCGGGTGGCGACCAGCAGCCCCCTCCGGGTGGCGACCAGCAGCCCCCTCCGGGTGGCGACCAGCAGCCCCCT